>Ga0310810_10010685_pt1 | contig 10701 bp, 7 predicted proteins | sample NCmetagenome_FD_207641 | JGI IMG/M metagenome (GOLD analysis project Ga0310810, IMG submission 207641) | Soil microbial communities from experimental microcosm in Duke University, North Carolina, United States - NC | ecosystem: Engineered > Artificial ecosystem > Soil microcosm > Unclassified ... | reverse complement strand
GCGCGACGCGCACATATTCGGCGGCCGACTCCGAGAGCATGCGGCCCCACGAGGGATGCGGCTCCGGCACGCCGAGGCCGAGGAACGAGAGCGCCGCCTCGACCAGGATGGTGGAGCCGAGCTGCGCGGTCGCAAGCACGATCAGCGGCGCGAGCGTGTTCGGCAGCACGTGGCGCACCGCGATCGCGAACTCGTTCATACCGACCGCGCGCGAAGCCTCGACAAAGGGCATCTCGCGCAGCATCAGCGTATTCGAACGGATCACGCGCGCGACCGTCGGGATCAGCGGGATCGAAATCGCGATGATGGTGTTCTCGAGCGAGGGACCGAGCGCCGCGGTCATCACCAGCGCCATCACGAGCAGCGGCAGCGACTGCATCATGTCCATCACGCGCTGCACGACGAGGTCGTACCAGCCGCCGAAGTAACCCGATGTGAGCCCGATGGTGACCCCGAACAAAGCGCCGAGACCGGTCGAGCCAAGCCCGACCGCAAGCGAAATCCGCGCGCCGTAGACGATGCGGCTCCACATGTCGCGCCCCAGGAAGTCGGCGCCAAGCGGGTGATCGCCGCCGGGAGGGGCAAGCGAGATGCGCGGATTGGTGACGGTCGGATCGAATTGCGTGATCCAGGGCGCAAAAATTGCCATCAGCACAAAGGTAACGGCGATCACCGCGCCCACGGCGCCGAGCGGATAGCGCCGCACATAGAACCGCGCGGCCGAGAGCCAGCTCTCGCGGCGCGGGGTTTCCATGGTCTCGACCGCGGCCATTTTATTTCTCGTACGCAATGCGCGGGTCGAGCGCGAGATAAGCCATGTCGATCAAAAAATTGATCGTTACCACGCAGATCGCAATGAACATGACGAGGTTCTGCACGATCGGGTAGTCGCGCGAGCGGATCGCCTCCACCAGGAAGCGCGCGACGCCCGGAATGTTGAACACCGTCTCGGTGACGATCAGCCCGCCGACGAGAAATGCCGCCTCGATGCCCACGATGGTGACGATCGGCAGCACCGCGTTGCGCAGCGCGTGCACGAAGTTGACTTTCGCGTAGGACGCGCCCTTTGCGCGCGCGGTACGGATGTAGTCCTGGCGCAGCACTTCAAGCATTGAGGACCGCGTGAGCCGCATCATCAGCGCGGAGGAGCGGAAGCCGACCGCAGCCGCCGGAATGGCGAACAGCAGAAGCTCGTTCCACCAGGTTTTCGGCGGCTCGGTGTAGATCGGGATCCAGCCGAAATAGCGCACGCAGACCATCAGAATGAGGAGCCCAAGCCAGAACGACGGGAGCGATAGCCCGCTCAACGAAACCACGCGCAACACATAGTCGAGCGTGGTGTTCTGCCTGACCGCTGAAATGACGCCGAGCGGGATGCCGAACAGCACCGCAAAGCCGAGCGCCATGCCGGCGAGCTTGCCGCTGATCGGCAGGCGCGGTGCAAGCTCCTGGAGTGTCGGTTTCTCGGAAATGTAGGAATAGCCGAGATCGCCATGCAGCAATCCGCTGATCCACTGGAAATATTGAATATAGATCGGCTGATCGAGCCCGAGCTCCTTCTCGAGCTGCGCCTTCTCGGCCGGATTGATCATCCCAGCCGCCGAGAACAGGATGTCGGCGATGTTGCCGGGCACGATCCGCAACAGCGTGAAGATCACGATCGAGATGCCGAACAGCGTCAGCAGCATCAGGAGAAAGCGGCGGATCAGATAGGACGCCACGCGGTTCCCCTATCGCTTGCTCCGCTCATGCCCGCGAAAGCGGGCATCCAGTGCCTTGCCAAAACTGGGTCCCCGCTTCCGCGGGGACGAGCGGCGCGTGAGCGCGCAGCCGCGCGCCCGCTCACTTGTCCATCCACACGTCCTCGTAGCGGTAACCGTTGTAGGACGAGTTGGTCATGATGGTGATGTTCTTCACGTAGGGTGCCCAGCAGGTGCCCTGGTCGGAGTGATAGAGGATCGGCCGCGCCACATCCTCCTGCAGGTGCTTGTCGATCTCCCAGGCGAGCTTCTTGCGCTTGGCGGGATCGGTCTCCTGCGACTGCTCGTCGAATTTCTTCTGCAGGTCCTTGTTGCAGTAGTTGGTGTAGTTGCGCTCCGAGCCGCACCCGAAGTTCTCGTAGAAAGTCTGGTCCGGATCGTCGATCCCGGCGCCGGTCAGGTTGAGCCCGACCGAGTACTCCTTGCGTGCGACCTTGGCGAACCAGATGCCGCTTTCGACCACGTCGAGTTCGCCGTCAACGTAGATATCTTTCAACTGGTCGATCAGGATCACGGCCGGATCGCGGTAGACCGCAAGATTGCGCGTGGAGACCTTCAGCGCGAGATGCTTGTTCGGCCCGTAGCCGGCCTTTTCCATCAGCTTGCGGGCCTCCTCGCGGTTCTTCTTCACGTCGCCATAGCCGATCACGTTTTTCAGCTCTTCCGGCGGCAGACCCCAGACGCCGTTCGGCGGCGGCAGCAAGGCCCCGCCGATGACCGATTTCCCTTCGAACAGGGTGTCGAGGAAAGCCTGGCGATCGAGCGCGAGCGCGAGGGCGCGGCGTACGTTCTCGTCGTTGAAGGGCGCTGCGTCACGATTCATGATCAGGTTGGTCGCGACGTTGGTCTGCGCCAGAACGCATACTGCGTCTGGCTTCTGGGACTTCACGTCTTTCATCAGCGGAATCGAAACCTCGGTCGGGAAGGTCATGTCGAACTTGCCCGCCACAAAGCCCAGAATTGCGGTCGAGCGATTGGGGATGATCGTGTATTCGATGCCGTCGAGGTACGGCTTGCCCTTGTTCCAGTAGTCGGGGTTCTTGGTCAGCTTGATCGACTCGTTCTGCTTCAACTCGACGAACTTGAACGGCCCGGTGCCGATCGGGTTGGTGCGCATCTGCGCCGGCGAGACGTGGCAGGGATAGATCGGCGTGTAGCCCGAGGCGAGCATTGCGAGGATCGCGGGTTGCGGGCGCTTCAGATGGAACGTCGCCTGCATCGGATTGTCGGCGGTGATGTCGTCGACGTTGAAGTACCAGCCCTTGCGCGGGTCCTTGCGGAACTTGTTCTGCGATTTGCCCATCACCATTTCGAACGTGCACTTCACGTCGGCGCTCGTGAACGGCTTGCCGTCGTGCCACTTCACGCCTTCACGCAGCTGGAAGATCAGTGACTTCTTATCGTCGCTCCACTTCCAGCTGGTGGCGAGTTCAGGCGTCAGATGATCGACACTGTTCTGCGCCCGGTGCTGATCGTAAACGACGAGGTTGTTGAAGATCGGCATCGAGGAAATGTTGACCGAGTAGGTCGCTTCCTCGTGGATCGACATGCTGGGCGGGTTTTCACGGTGATACATGCGCAGGATGCCGCCGGACTTCGGCTGCTGCGCAACGGCGAGTGTGGGAACGGCAACCGCAACCGCGACTGCCAAGCTGAGAAGCCTGGTGTTCATTATCTCCCTCCCAGTACCGCGGGTCGGGTCGCCCGACCGTCCCGCTGTTCGTTCTTGGGTGCCCGCACGCTAAACGCTGCGGTGGAGCCGGGCAACCCGGACGAAGGGTCAAAGGGTGCGGCGTAAATGCGCCCTTGGATGGCAGGAATGGCAGCCTTTCGCGCGTGCGGCTTGCCAAGGTCGCGGCTTTCGCCCACACCATTGGGCCGACGACAGGGAACGGGACGCGCCGTGAGCGAAAGTTCGATCGTTGCCGAAACCGCGGCGCGCATTTTCGCCGATCTGGCTGATCCGCAGGAGATCAACCGGGCAAAGGACGGGGCCTGGAAGACGCCGCTCTGGCAGGCGCTCGCCGACGCCGGCCTGACGCTCGCATGGGTTCCGGAAGAGTGCGGTGGCGCAGGTGCCGAGCTCGCCGATGGGTTCGCGGTCCTGGGCGTCGCCGGACGCTATGCCGCCGCCGTGCCGCTCGCCGAGACCCTGCTTGCCGGATGGCTTCTGTCGCGCGCCGGATTGAAGGTGCCTGAGGGTGTGATGTCCCTTGCGCCGGCACGGCCGGGCGACAGGATCGCGCTGAATGCCGACGGCACGTTGAGCGGACAGGCGCGGGGCGTGCCGTTCGCGAAGGATGCGAAGCACCTTGCGGTGCTGGCGGGATCGTCGGTCGCGCTGGTGGAAGCGAAGGGCTGCCGGGTAAGCGACGGCGTCAATCTCGCGGGCGAGCCGCAAAACACCGTCACGTTCGACAAGGTGAAGCCGCTCGCCATCGGCAAAGCTGACATCGACCAGACCGCGCTCATGCTGATGGGATGCGTGGTGCGCAGCGTCCAGACCGCGGGTGCGCTGCAGGCGGTGCTCGATTTCACCGTGCGCTATTCCAACGAGCGCGTCGCGTTCGAACGGCCGATCGCGAAATTCCAGGCCGTGCAGCACAATCTGGCACGGCTCGCAGGCGAAGTGTCCGCCGCCATGACCGCCGCGCATTCGGCGGCCGACGCGATGGCGCGTGGCGGCGCATTCGACGACGGAATCTTCCTCGAAGCAACGGCCGCCAAAATCCGCTCCGCCGAGGCTGCGCAGGAAGGCGCCGCCGTCGCGCATCAGGTACACGGCGCGATCGGCTTTACCAACGAGCACATCCTGCACCGCTACACGCTGCGCATGCTCGCCTGGCGCGATGATTTCGGGAACGAGAGTTACTGGGCAGTCGAACTCGGGAACAAGATCGCCGAAGGCGGCGCGGACGAATTCTGGCCGCTGGTTGCCGCCCGCTAGAGGAATCGCATGACAACGGCGCTCGAATTCGACCAGATCCGTCTGCCGCCCGAATGCGACGAGTTGCGCCACGAAGTGCGCGCGTTCCTCGCCGACGAGGTCGCGCGCGGCACCTTCGATCCGCATCGTCCGGGGCACGGCGACTCGCACTCCAAGGAATTCTCCCAGCGCATCGGCGCCAAGGGCTGGATCGGCATGACCTGGCCGAAGAAATACGGTGGGCGCGAGCGCAATTTCCTCGAACGCTATGTGGTGACCGAGGAATTCCGCGTCGCCAATGCGCCGGTGCGCCTGCACTTCGTAGCCGACCGGCAGAGCGGTCCGATCCTGATGAAGTACGCCCCCGAGCACGTGAAGATGGACGTGCTGCCGCGCATCTGCACCGGCGAGGTGTGCTTTGCGATCGGCATGAGCGAGCCCGGCTCGGGCTCCGACCTGTTCGCCGCCAAGACCAAGGCGACCAAGACGAACGGCGGCTGGCTGATCAACGGCACCAAGATCTGGACCTCGAACGCGCACATCGCCGACTACATGATCGCGCTGTTCCGCACCTCGCCGCCGACGAAAGAGAACCGGCGGCACGGGCTTACCCAGTTCCTCGTCGACATGAAGACGCCGGGCATCACGGTGAACCCGGTGATCCAACTCACGGGAATGCACGATTTCAACGAGGTCGTGTTCCAGGACGCTTTCATTGCGGACGATCATGTGCTGGGCGAGATCGACGGCGCCTGGAAGCAGGCGACGAGCGAGCTCGCCTATGAGCGCTCTGGGCCTGAGCGCTTTCTCGAGACGTTCTACGTGCTGGTCGAGCTGGTGCGCGCGCTGGGTGACAAACCGGATGTGCGCAGCGCGGAGGGACTTGGCCGGCTCGTCGCGCAGCTGCACACGCTGCGCCGCATGTCGGTCTCGGTGAACGGCATGCTGCAGGCCGGCAAGGAGCCTGTGGTGGAAGGCTCGATCGTGAAGGACATGGGCACCGTGTGGGAGCAGAGGCTGCCGAACCGCGTGCGCGAGCTTGCGGCGTTCATCGAGGAGACGGAGGGCAACCGCGCCACGCTCGAAGAGCAGCTGCGCTTTGCCACCATGATCGCGCCCAAGCTCACCATCCAGGGCGGGACCACCGAGGTGCTGCGCGGCATCATCGCGCGCGGACTTGGCCTGCGCTGAATGCCTGACATCGCAAAGCTGCTCTGGCCGAAGTCGGTCGCGATCGTCGGTGCGTCGTCGGACACGCGCGGCCTGCGCGGCCGCATTGTGCAGATCATGCGCAGCCATCCCTACGCGGGCGCGGTCTATCCGGTGAGCCGCAGCGAGACAGAAGTGCAGGGGCTCAAAGCCTACAAGTCGATCGCCGATCTGCCGCCGACTGACTTGGCCGCAATGATCATCCCGGCGAAGTTCGTGCCGCAGGAGCTGGAGAACTGCGGCAAGGCCGGCATCAAGGCGACGATCATCCTCTCCTCGGGCTTCGCCGAGGAAAAAGGCGAGGCCGGGCCTGCATTGCAGCGGGAAGTGCAGGCAATCGCCGCGAAATACGACATGGCGGTGAGCGGGCCGAACGGCGAAGGGTTCGCCAACACCGCGGCCTCGCTCTGCCCGACGTTCAGCCCGGCGATGGACGCGGGCGATGTGCCGCTGCTGCCGCGCGCCGACCGCACGCGCGGGCAGGTCGCGGTGATTTCGCAGAGCGGCGGGATGGGCTTTGCGTTCTTCGATCACGGCCGGCCGAAGGAACTGTCGTTCCGCTACATCATCACCACCGGCAACGAGGCGTGCCTCACCGCAAGCGACTTCGCCGAGTTCGTGGTGGACGAGGGCAAGACCGCCGCGATCCTGATGCTGATCGAGGACATCAAGAGCGTCACGACCTTCGAGCGCGCGGCGCAAAAGGCCTTGCGCGCCGGCGTGCCGCTGATCGTCAACCGGCTCGGCGCTTCGGAAGCGGGCACCCGCGCCATCGCCGCGCATACGGCGGCGCGTGGCGACGATCCCGCGTACCGCGCGCTGTTCCGCAAATACGGCGTGATCGAAAGCAACGATCTCGACGAGATGGTCGACATCGCGGCCGCGTTCGTCGGCATGGGCAACCGCTTGCCCGCGAACAATCGTGTCGCGATCGCGTCCTCCTCCGGCGGCGGCGGGGCCTGGGTGGCGGATGCCTGCGCGCTCGCCGGCCTCGAGATGCCGATCCTCGACGAGGCGGTGCGCGCGAAGATCGATGCTTACCTGCCACCGTACGGCACCTCGCAGAATCCAGTGGACGTGACCGCACAGGCGATCCACGAGCGCGGCTATGCCGAGTTCGCGCGGCTCGCCACAGAGTCGCCGAATGTCGACGGCGTCATTCTTGTGGTCACCGGCCGTCATCCGCGCTTTCTCTTGGAGGATCGCGAGCACCTGATCGCGCTTGGCCGCGATTCAACGAAGCCGGTGCTGCTCTGGAGCTATACGCGGCCCGCCGCCGTCTGCGTCGATCTTCTGAGCGAGGCGGGTTTGCCGCTGTTCACCAATGTGCACAATTGCGCCCGCGCGATGCGCGCGATGGCGGACTATCGAAAAGCGCGAGAGAATTTCTCGAAAGGATAGGCGATGGCGACGTATCCAGATATCGGCGTGGACCTCTCCGGCCACGTGGCGACGGTCGAAATCCAGCGCCCGCCGAACAATTTCTTCGACGTGGTCCTGATCAATTCGATCGCGGACGCGCTGCAGGACCTCGACAAGAACGACCAGTGCCGCGCCGTCGTGCTCGCCGCGCAGGGCAAGGCGTTCTGCGCGGGGGCGAACTTCGGCGACGGCTCGACGCTGAACCGGGAAGGGCAGCGGCCGGGCGAAGCCATGACGCCGATCGGCCACATTTACATTCAGGCGGTGCGGCTGTTCCGCTCCAAAAAGCCGATCGTCGGCGCGATCCACGGCGCGGCCGTCGGCGGCGGGCTGGGCCTGTCGATGGTGGCGGATTTCCGCGTCGCCTGCCCGGAGACGCGTTTCGTCGGCAACTTCACGCGGCTCGGCTTTCATCCCGGCTTCGGTCTCACCGAGACGCTGCCGCGCGTCATCGGCCAGCAGAACGCCGCGATGATGTTCTACACGAGCCGCCGCGTTACCGGCGAAGAGGCGTACCGCATGGGCCTTGCCGATGTGCTGGTGCCGCAGGGAGAGGTGCGCGCCGCCGCGCAGAAGCTCGCCGCCGAGATCGCCGAGAATTCCCCGCTCGGCGTCACCGAGACGCGTGCCACCATGCGCGCGGGCCTTGCCGATCGCGTGATGAAAGCGACCGAGCATGAGCTCGAAATCCAGACGCGCCTGCGCGCGACGGAAGACTTCAAGGAAGGCGTGAAGGCGATGGCGGAGCGCCGCGTGCCGGATTTCAAGGGGCGCTAGGCCGAAGCCTCCTGCTTGATCAAATCCGCCATGTGCTCCGCCACCATGATGGTGGAAATATTGGTGTTGGCGCAGGGGATCGACGGCATCACCGAGGCATCGCAGACGCGCAAGGCCTCGACGCCGCGCACGCGGCCCTGCGGCGTCGTCACGGCGAGCGGATCGCCGTCAGCGCCCATGCGGCAGCTTCCGACCGGATGCCACACGCCCGCGACCGATCGCTGCAGATAGGCATCGAGCGTGTCGTCGTCTGCAAGCACGTCAGCGAGCGTCGTGCCGCTGGTCACCAGCGTGTCGATCAGCCATGAGCGCAGCATCGGCAACGTGTCGAGCATGCCGGCGAGCAGGCTCATCTGGAATGCATTCTTCACGCCCGGCACCGAAACGCCGCGCACGCGATCCGAATAATTCGCCGGGAAGATCTTGCCGCGGATCGCATCGAGCTCCGGCGCAGCGGCGACCTCAGCGACGAAACGGAACGCGTTGCGCATACGCTCGAGATCGCGGCGGTCTGAGAGCATGCGAAAATCGACCAGCGGTTCGTCGCGCGGATCGGCCGAGCGCAGCGTGACGAAACCCTGCGAATAGGCCTTGTTGACGAAAAAATAGAGCGAGCCGACACGCCGCCCCAGCGCGTGCCAGCCCGAGCGCGCCAGCACCGCGATGCACATGTCGCCAGCCGGAATGCCGGGCAGGCGCGAGGAGAAACGCACCTGCGCCTGCGTGTGATGCCGCTCAAGATCGTGCAAGCGGCCTTCGTGGCGCAGATAGCAGGACACGCTGATCGAGGGGTGCTCGATCAGGTTGCGTCCGACCCCTGGCAGCGCCGCCACCACCTCGACGCCATGGCGCGCAAGCTCGTCCGGCGCGCCGATGCCGCTGCGCATCAGCATTGCGGGCGAATGGATCGCGCCGCAGGTGAGGATGAGCTCGTGCCCGTGCACGGTTTCGATTTGATCGCCGCGCCCAAGCTCGGCTCCAGTCGCGCGCGTGCCCTCGAACAGAATGCGCCGCACGACAGTCTCGGTGTGAATCGTGAGGTTCTTCCGCGCACGCACGGCTGGCGTCAGATACGCCATCGCACACGAGACGCGCCGGTCGTTCTCGTCGATCGAGGTCGGTACCGGCATCACGCCGTCTTTCCATTTGCCGTTCTGGTCCGGCACGACGGGGAGCCCGCGCTTGGCGAGCACCTCCGCGACGATCTTCACGAAGCCAGCCCAGTCCTCCACCGGGTAGCGGCGGATGGTGATCGGGCCGTCCTTGCCATGATACGCGCCGGAGAAATTCAGGTCGCGTTCGAGCTTGCGGAAATAGGGCAGCACCGACGCGAAATTCCACCCCGTCGCGCCAAGCTCCTCCCACCCGTCATAGTCGCTCGGCGCGCCGCGGTTCGCGATCAACCCGTTGATGCTCGACCCGCCACCGAGGATGCGCGCCTGTTCGTAGCGCGCACGCCGGCGGCTGTCCCGATCGTTGGTCGACGCGTTGCCGAGCAGCACGGTCAGGCCCGGCCAGGTGAAATCCGGATTGAAGTAGGCGCGGCCCGGGTAGCTCGCGAGCACGTCGGCGTGCGCGGTTTCGGCCGTCACGTCCTTGCCGGCCTCGATCAGCAACACGCTCGTGCGCGGATTTTCCGACAGCCGCGCCGCAAGCACGCAGCCCGAGGACCCGCCGCCGAGGATCACGTAGTCGTACATACGCCCGCCCGTCCTGGCGCATTGTCACGGCCGCGCCCATGCGCAAAGCTGACGGACCCGCCACCGAAGATCAACCGATGAAAATCACCGCCGCCGAGTCGATCCTGCTCACCGTCCCGTACCGCACCAGCGGCGGGCTGCAATCGATCGCTGGCCGGCCGGCGGCGGGGCTGAACATCCTGCTGCTACGGCTCGAAACCGATCAGGGCATGACCGGCTGGGGCGAAGCGTTCGGGCATGGCGTCTCGCCCGCAACCAAGGCCGCGTTCGACACGCTGGTCGCGCCGATACTGATCGGGCGCGATCCGTTGAACATCGATGTCACGATGCACGATTTGCAGCAGACGCTGCATCTGTTCGGACGCAGTGGGCCCGTGATGTATGCGTTATCCGGCGTCGACATCGCGCTGTGGGACATCGCCGGGAAAGGTGCGGGCAAGCCCCTGTATCAACTGTTCGGCGGCAAGGCGCGCGCGATGCCCGCCTACGCGAGCCTGCTGCGATGCTCCGGGCCCGATGCGGTGGCGCGAAGCTGTAAGGATGCACTGGCGCAGGGCTACCGGCTGATCAAGCTGCACGAGATCACGGTGCCCGCCGTGAAGGCGGCGCGTGACGCTGTAGGCCCCGGCGTGCCCCTGATGGTCGATACCAACTGTCCATGGAGCGTGAACGAGGCGCTCGCGATGGCTGAGAAGCTGCGCCCCTTCGACATGCATTGGCTCGAAGAACCGGTGTGGCCGCCGGAGGATCATGCGGGACTCGCGAAAGTGCGTGCCGCGGGCATGGTGATCGCGGCCGGAGAAAACGCCGCGGGGCTGATCGAGTTTCGCCGCGCGTTCGAGCTTGGTTCGCTCGATGTCGCGCAGCCGAGCGTCACCAAGATCGGCGGCATCTCGGAGACGCGCCG
>Ga0310810_10010684_pt1 | contig 10701 bp, 9 predicted proteins | sample NCmetagenome_FD_207641 | JGI IMG/M metagenome (GOLD analysis project Ga0310810, IMG submission 207641) | Soil microbial communities from experimental microcosm in Duke University, North Carolina, United States - NC | ecosystem: Engineered > Artificial ecosystem > Soil microcosm > Unclassified ... | reverse complement strand
TCCATGCGGAGGTGCCGATTACCGCGAATGCACGGTAGCGTGCTCGGCGCAGATCTGCTGATGGTGGGTGTCGCCGAGTTCTCCGTGTGAGCGGCCGTCGAGTGCATAGGCGCAGAAGACGTCGACCGCAAACGTCCTGATCGCCTCGTTCCATAGCCGTTCGAGGCGAATGGCCTCCTCGCCCCTTCCTGCTCTCCACAGAGATGCCGCGCCTTCGCCCCAGGCTGCAAGGCGTGGATGGGGTCTGCTTGACGCGCGCGCGGCTGCAAGAATTGTCGTTGTTACGGATTGCCAGAATCGCGATTCGTCAATCCGGCCGTCCATCATGAAGCTGGCGACAAGGTCAGCCGCGTCGAGCGGGATGTAGCGGCCGGATCTGATGGCGTGATCGACATCGACGCCGCGAGCCTTCAGCGCCAGCTCCAGCTTTTCGCCGCGACCTTCAATCGATGCGCCCAGGAACGTACTGCCTGCCTGCAGCGCAGCCTCCGCGTAGCGCGCGCAATCGTCGATGAGAGGCGCCTCGCGCGAATAGAATGCGACCTCGTGGTGCGAATGCTTGCGGAAGGCGGCGCCGTCCTCGAGCACGCGCCCGCCGAATCGCCCGCCGACGAATCGCCGCCCCTCGACAATCGAGTCCATCGCCTGTGCGAGCTCGCGCTGCGAATCCGACTTGATGATGTAGCCGCGTGCACCCGCCGACAGCGCGGCCTCGACGACGTCCCACGCGCGGTGTTCGCTGACGATGAGGATGCGCGCGCCGGGATTGTCCTCGAGGATGCGCTCGGTCGCCTCGATGCCGGTCAGCTTGGGAAGACTGAGATCGAGCAGAATCAGATCGGGGCGAAGCTCGCGCGCCTTCTGCACTGCCTCCAGGCCGTCGATGGCTTCACCCACCACGTCCCAACGGGCCGTGCCCGCGAGCGACGAACAGATGTGGTGACGCCACGGATTGTAGTCATCGACCACCAGCGCGCGATACTTCACAACTTGTAAACCCGCGCATTTTATTCGACGACGGGCCTCCATGTCCGATCGGGATTGAAGCGATCGAGTGTTGCAAATTGATCAAGCGTGGACGGTCCGAGATCCTTTTCGTACACGACACCGTCGTGGCTGACCATGAATGTCTTGATCCCGGTCAATCCGTATTGGGCGGGAGCCGCAATTAGTGCGAAACCGCCAATCATCGCGCCGTTCACCACGAAGTCCATCTGCCCTAACGGCGCTGCGGGCCCTTGCCCTTTCAGCACCTTGAAGAAGTAGCCGTGGTACGGCTCGGTGCGCTTCGAATACCCCTTTGCGATCGCATTCGCGACGGCTTCGCCGATTGGGCCATCCCAGGTGCCGTCCGCGTTCTGCCAGGCGAGACCATCCTGCGTTCCAGGAGTGGAAATAATCCGCTGTGCGTACTGATTCACCTCGAAGCCATCGCGTTTGCGCAGCGCGTATTCGTGCTGCGCATCGACGTAGCCGCGGCAGATCGCAATGGCGTCGAGTTCGTTTGCGCCGACGCGGCGGTAGAGCAGCTCCTGCCGTCCGGCCGCGCTATCGAACGACCAGCGGCCGCCTCGTTTGACGATCGGGATCGGAAACGGCCAGTCGTCGTTGCCCACGAGCAGGAACGCGCGCGTCTGTGTCCTCGCATCCAGCGAGATGCGCGTCTTCTCGGCGGCTTTGCCGGCGAATTCCTCGACTCGCTGGCGATCCTGTGCGTCTTCACCCGACAGGATCACCTCGTGGAACGCCGGTCCGAAGATCTGCTCCAGCGCCGCGACGTCGAACTTCGCGGCGGCCGCGATGACCGCGTTCGCGGCCTGCTGCGGCGTTGCAAAGGTCTTGATGTTTGGTGCCGCTGCAGTCAGCGCTGTCAGCGTCAGGCAGATACAGAACGTGGCAAACAACGAAACGAGAGTCTTCATGGTGGTGCTCCTCATCAGCGTCTGCCGCCGCCACCGCCGCCGCGTGAACGTCCGCCGCCGCCGCCGTGCGAGCGTCCGCCACCGCCGCTGAAGCCGCCGCTCGGGCGCGATGCTCCAGACGACCGCATGCTCGAGGAGCCGCGGCTGCTGTTGGCACGTGCGGTCGATCCATTGAATCGATCGCTGCCTCCGAAGGCGCTGCTGCCGCTGCCGCTTCTCGACAGATCGCGGCTGCCGACGCGATCGGCGCCGGCGCTGCCTGCACGACTGCCGAACTGGCCCGAGCCGGCACTGCCGGCGCGATTCGCGAGTTGACCGCTGCCAGCATTGCCAGCGCGGTTCGCGACCTGACCACTGCCGGCGCGATTCGCGAGCTGACCGCTTGTGCCGACAGCGCCGCCGCTGCGCAGGTTGCCACCCTCCCGCGACACCTGCTGCCGTGCACCAGCCTGACGATTTGCCAGCGACTCGCCGCGCGCGGTGCCACCATACCTGTTGGCGGTCGCACGGTCGCGGTAGGGAGCGCCGCCGCGATGCTGCGAATTGTGCTGCCAGGTGTTCCGGTTGCCGTTGACGTTCACGTTGCGATTGAAGTTGTTGTTCCTGTTGATCTCGATGTCGTTATGACCCCAGCTCGCGCCCCATCCCCAGCCGCCGCTCCACATCGCACCCATCGCAACGCCGACACCGAACGAGACCGCCATGCCTGCCGCGTAGTAACCAGGCGGCGGATAGTAGATAGGTGGATACGGGTAAACGGGCGGGCCGTAGACGACAGTCGGGTTATACGAGGGCACGTACACGACTTGCGGATTCGCTTGTTCGATGACGATGACCTCTTTGTTTTCGACGATCTTGGTTTCAACAACCTGCTGTTGCGTGGATTTCAGATTGCCGGTGCCTTCGGCTTTCTGGCGCATCCGCTGCACGGCGTCCATGAGGTCGTTCTCCTGCGCCAGAAACGCGTTGCCGAGGTCGGTCGTCCACTGAATGTCGTCCGCAAGCCGCTTGACCACATCAGGGAGCGCCGCCATCGCCTGAATTGATGGATCCCATGGCTGCTTCGACACCGCGTCGACCAGCGCCTTGTCTTTCAATCCGGAGTTCTTCTGCAGCCACTGTTGGAGCTGCATCAGCTCGAGCGGATAGGTGGAGGCCGCGAGCACCTGGGCGAGCAGGGGATCGGGGTAGAGCGCAATTGGCGCTACCAGCGAATCGAGCTGCTCCGGCGGAATGCGCGACACATCCTCGCTCGATGCGGATGTGGTCGCGTCCTGCGGACGCGAGATGACGACCGCGAATGTGTCGCCGGGCGCCACTGCCGCCGCGCAGACAAGCGCGGGCAGCACGCGCAGACGCCCACCGGTAAGACGTGCTATCCAATGCATACCGGGGAAGGGTGCAAACAACCCGCCCCGGTCGGATGCGGTGTCTTTCAGCGCGGTCGATGCATTTGTCGCCGCCGCCTGACGAAATGCGGTGACGTCAACCAGTGTCGGTGAGACAGCGGCAGCATACGCTTCACTTGACGCTCCTGATCCACTTCAGGATGGGGCCGGTGACGCTGTCGTCCGCCGTATCGGGTGACATCACCTCGGAAATGTGGCTGTGATCCTTGAACACCACATACATCGGGCAGTGTCCGGCCTTGCACAGCTGGTCTTTCAGCGTCTCGGCGAAGGCGATGATGCTTGGCGGATCGAGTTCGGCCGTGGTGATCAGGAACGGCACCTTTGAGTTGACGAGACCCGGCAGATTGGATCGAGCCAGCTGCGTCGCCGCATCCGGCTGCGCCGCACGTCCCGCTCCAGCCGCAGGTGCTTGTGCCGGCGCGGGCGCGGCGGCAGGCTGCGGTCCGCATGGCGGGTTTGGACCTGTGCGCGGAGGAGTCGCGGGCAGGATGTTGAACGTGGCGGGCGACATGAAAATCACGCCCTTGAGACCAACGCCTTTCGGCCCGTACAGCTCGGGATGGCCCACATACGTCCCTGTCGGCACGTTGCCCGCGGACTGTGCCCATAGGAATACGCGCCCCGGGTCACCCTTGTAGCGCGCGACGTTCTGATCGACCCACTGCACAACTCTGGCGACATCTTTCGCAGGATCGTCCCAGGCATTGCCGGGGCGCCGCTGCATGAGGACGCCCACCATCCCGTTCTTGACCGCCCACAGCATCACGTTGTCGTAGAAGACCTCATTCCCGGGGACATCAAGATGCCTGTTGCCGGGCCCGCCGGGGACGTAGATGAGGACCGGCCGCGAGCCGTTGCCCTGTTCAGGCGCGAAGACGTCAACCACATTCTTCGGATCGGGCCCTGTTGAAAGGTCGCGGGCCACGGATACGCCGTGGTATGGAGGGCGGGAATGCAGCGGCAGATAGAGTTTCGCCGTCTCCGCCGGACATACGCCGCGTCCGATGGCGACGAGCTCTTTCGCGATTTGCGGCGGCACCTGCGCGTGCGCAAATGTCGCCCTACCGATCAGCAGTGCAGCAATGATCGCCGTCTGTCGCAGCAATCTCACGTCAACCTCCCTCAGAACATTGCAATCGGATTGACCGGTGTGCCCGTCGCGTTGGGCAACGCCAACGGGTTGACCGTCAGCATGAACTCCCATCGGTTGCGCCGCGCGGCCGCTTCGCTCACACCCTCGAGATCGGCGCGGTCGAGGATGTGGATGCCGAGGATCGCCTGCACGAAGTTGTGGACGGCGTTTCTGAACAGATCGCCCGGCGGTTGCGGCGAATATCCAGCCGTTTCCCAGACGATGAGCGCCACGTCGCGCTGTTTCAGCCACGGCAGGATCGAATTGTCGAAGCCCGCGGCGTTGTCGTCCGGCCCGAGCTTCGCGCGGCGTCCGTAGCGGCCCCAGCGAAGCACGATGGCGTCTCCCGGCCCCGCTTTCACACCGGCCTTCTTCTCCCACGCCTCCATGTCCTCGGGAAAGATGCGCTCGCCGGGCTCGAGATACGGCACGCCCCTCAGCCGTGCGATGTCGTAGAGCACCGCGCGCGTGACGATGCCGTTCTTCATCGGCAGCACCGAGTTCTTCGCCGCGCCCGTCTGCATGCTTACCAGCGTCTTCGTGTCGTAGCCGTTCCACATCCTGCCGGCGAAGAACGTGTGCGCCAGCGAGTCGATGTGTGTCGCCGCCGCGCCGTGAATACAGGGATAGGCGATGCGATCGGTGGAGCCCGTGTCGGTCGCGGTCAACATTGCCCACTCGGCGGGACACGGAACGTCGATCTCTTTTTCGAAGAACGTGTTGGTGGAGAGCGACACCGGCACGCCTTCCTTGACGAGCGCGAGCGCTGCGCGGCGCTTCGCCGGCGTAATCAGGTTCATCGTGCCGAGCTGATCGTCAGGTCCCCAGCGGCCCCAGTTCGACAGCTCCGTCTGCCACTTCTCGTATTGCGCCTCGCTCACGACGGGACGCGGCGGCCGCCCCTGCGCGAGCACCACCTGGCAAAGCGCGACGGCAATGACGAACGCAAGCGCTGCTCTCATGATGCGTTAGCATAAACCTCCATGAGGATCTGTGGCATCGCCTTGTTGCTGCTGCTTGTGATCTCGCTTTCGCTGTCGGCGCAAAAGCCGGACGGACAGCCGAACGTCGAGGGCGCATGGCGTCCGGTGAGCGGTGGCACGCACTCGCTCGATCCGGCGCTTTCCAGCGCACAGGAGTTCGAACAGCGCACCACCGGGGTCATCAAGCGCAACCCGAGCTTTGTAGTCGATCCGCCAGACGGCCACATCCCGTATCAGCCATGGGCGAAGGCGCTGCAGCAGACACTCGAAGCGTCGTACGAGAATCCCACCAGGCCGGAGCAGGTCGATACGCAGACGCGCTGTCTCGTGCCTAGCATCCCGCGACTCTATTACTTCCCGACGTTCCGCATCATCCAGCCGCCGGGCAGCGTCGTGTTCGTATGGGACGAGTACCACACCTATCGTGTTGTGCCGCTCGATGGTCGGCCGCATCCCGCGTCGGACGTGAAGCTGTGGATGGGCGATGGCCGCGGACATTGGGAGGGCAACACGCTCGTCGTCGACACGACGAACCTGAACGCGAAGTCACGGCTCGATGTGATCGGCGACTTCTACAGCGCGAACGCGCACATTGTCGAGAAGTTCATCTTTAACGACGCGAAGTCGATGACCTACGAGGCGACGATCACTGATCCAACTGTGTTCACGCGCCCATGGACGCTGCGCATCCCGCAGCGGCGGATGGCAGACGATGAGTTCTGGGAGTTCGCGTGTCACGAGGGGAACCAGGACGGCGACATCCTCCTGAACCGATGACGCGCCTGACGGCGGCGCGGTTCCTCTGGCGCGTTGCGATCGCCCTCGCCACAGTGGTTGTTGCCGGCACCGCTGCGGCACAACAGCCGGCGGCGCCCGTGGAGTCGGGTACGTACCGCCTGTACAAATTCGAACAACCGATCGGCGAGGAGACGTACTCGATTGGCCGTGACAACGATGCGGTCGTTCTGACCGACAAGTTCCTGTTCACGGACCGCGGCACGCGCGTGCCTCTCGACACCATCTTTCGCGCCGGTCGCGACCTGACGCCTCGGTCGTTCGAGAGCAGCGGAAAGAGCTCGCGCGTGTCGAACGTCGACGTTTCCCTTCGCCCGCAGCGGGATACGGCGCCGAAGCAATTTTTCATCATTAATGGCTACTCGCCGGTCGCGCAGCAGATGCTGATGCTTCGCTACTGGCTCGGTCATGGATCACCCCTGCCCCTGTCGATTCTGCCGCGCGGCAGCGTGGAAATCCGCCGACGAGGCGTCGAGCGCGTCTCCGTGAATGGCGCCTCCGTGATGCTCACGCGCTACAGCATCTCGGGGTTGATTTGGGGCCGCGAAGTCGTGTGGTTGGACGCCAGGCAGCGGCTCGTGGCGCTCGTCGGCATCGACGCGGAATTCGATCATTTCGAGGCGACGGCCGAAGGGTACGCATCGCTTCTTCCAAATTTCGTTGCCACAGCGGCACAGGATGGCATGGCTGCGCTCGCCGAGCTCTCGCAGCGTGTGCGCGTCACCCAAAAAGGACCTCTGGCCATCGTTGGCGCAACGTTGATCGACGGAACAGCGAGCAGTCCGGTTCTCGATTCCGTAGTGATCGTCGACAACGGACGGATCGTCTCGGTCGGTACGAGGGCGTCCAGCCGCATCCCGCGCGGGGCCACGGTCTTCGATGCGAGCGGAAAGACGCTGCTGCCCGGACTCTGGGACATGCACGCGCATTTCGAGCAGGTCGAGTGGGGTGCGATCTACCTGGCGGCTGGCGTAACGACCGCTCGCGACGTCGGCAACGAGCTCGAGTTCATCGTGGCGGTGCGCAACGCGCTGCGTGAAGGGCGCGGCCTCGGCCCACAGCTGCTGCTGGCCGGCGTGGTCGACGGCAGCGGGCCGACGGCGCTCGGCGTCGAGCGGGTCGATTCACGCGCGGACGCAGAGCGATGGGTCGCCGAGTACAAGAAGGCGGGCTTCGAGCAGATGAAGATCTACAGCTCGGTCAAGCTCGAGGAGGTGAAGGCCGTCAGTGACGCAGCGCACCGGGCGGGGATGACGGTCACCGGCCACATTCCGAACGGCATGGATATCTTTCAAGGCGTTGATGCCGGCATGGACCAGGTAAATCACATCGAGTACCTGCTCACGCCGCTGCCGCCGCACGCGCCGCCCGGCGCGTCACGCGACGAACGCCTGCAGGCGCTGGCGTCGGTCGATGTCAACGGACCGGAGGCCGCGCGCGAAATCGAGTTCTTGAAGCAGCACAACACCGTCGTCGATCCGACACTCGCGCTCTACGAATGGCTCTACCATCCCGTCGATCAGCCGGTCTCGACCTTCGAGCCCGGCGTGGCCGGCGTCGCGCCGGAATTGGCGCAGCCGCTGAACAGCGCGGGCGTATCCACCGACGCCGCTGCGGTCATGCACCGTATTTTCACCAACGAGGTTGCCATGATCGGCGCGCTGCACAAAGCCGGCGTCCGCGTGGTTGCCGGGACCGACCAGGCGATTCCGGGACACAGTCTGCATCGCGAGATCGAACTGTACGTGCAGGCCGGGTTCACGCCGCTCGAGGCCATTCAGGCGGCGACGAGTGTGCCTGCGCAGGTGATGGGACTGGGTAAGGATGTCGGCACGGTTGAAGTGAACAAGCGTGCCGACCTGATTGTGCTGGACGCCAATCCCCTCGACGACATCCACAACATCCGTACGGTGGAATTCGTCGTTGCCAATGGTGTGATCTATCCGACCGCGAAGCTCTGGGAGAGCGTCGGCTTCAAACCGTAGCGGACAGCGACCTCACACGTGCAGAAGCCGCTTCGCGTTTCCTCTCAAGATGCGATCGGTGTCGGCCGCCGGCAGCTTCAGTTGCTCCACGAACGAGTTTGGATATTCGACGTCCTTCGCGGCGAAGAGATCCGTGCCGATAACGACGCGATCCGAGCCGACCTCGCCGATCAGAAAGCGCAGCGCGTCGGGATCGTAATTCAGGTAGTCGTAATGGAATCGCCGCAGGTAGTCGTGGAATGGACGCTCCGTCTTCAATTGAGCGGAGCCCATGTGGTAGAAGCCGTGCTCGACACGCGCGAAGATGAATGGGAACGCGCCGCCGCCGTGCGGCAACACGATGTCGAGTCGCGGGAACTTGTCGAGCGTGCCCGTGGTGATGAACTTGATCGCGGTGGTCGCGTGCTCGAATGTGAAGCCAAGCCAGTTGGTGACGCTCGGCTTCTGGTCTAACCGTTTGCTGTAGAAGTTCGCCTCACCATCGAGCGGATGGAACAGCAGCGGATAACCGAGCTCCTGACACCGCGCAAAGATCGGTTCGAACGCGGGCTCGAACAGGTAATCGCGCTGCTCCATTGAATTCGGCAGGTGCACGGCACGCATGCCCGGCTTGCCAGCAACGCGGTTCAACTCCTTCAACGCCATCGCCGGGTCTTTGACCGGCATCGCGATGCCGGCGACGAAGCGATCGGGATAGGCGGTGTGCGCGGCAATGGCCGCATCGTTGACGATCTGCGCGAGGCGTACACCTTGCTCCGCCGTTGCCCACTGCCACGGCATTCCGCCGGAAAGCGTCAGGACGTGCATCTGAACGCCATGCTCGTTCATCCACTTCACGCGCTTGTCGAGGTCGAAATCAAGCGGGAACGGATTGGCCGGCGCCGGGCGCCCCATTTCGACCTGCGCCTTCGTATAGCGCTCGGGAGCCCAGTGCGTGTGCATGTCGATGGAGATCGGTTTGACCGAAGCGGGGTTCGCCGGCCGCGCATCCCACGCCGGCCGCTCCTGCGCGAACGCTCTGCCGGCGCCCGCGGCCGCCGCGGCTCCCGCACCGACACCTAGCTTGAGAAATCCGCGCCTGTTCATGGCGCAAGTCCTTCGGTCAGCTCGATGTACGTTCCGAAAGGATCCGTGAGGAAGGCGATCTTCAGCTTCGTCGTGCCTTGCGGCGAACGGATCGGCGCTTCGATGTTGATTCCCTTGGCGGCCAGCGACGCGACGAACGTCTCGAGGTTGTCGACCTCGAAGCCGATGTGATCGATCGCGCGCCCCTTCGTCCCGACAGGCTTCTTCATGCCTTCCGAAAACGACAGGTTCACGCCTGGCATGTCGTCGGCCTCGATCATCTGCGGCTTGGAGAGGCAGGCGATGCACGGCCGTCTTCCCGGATTGGCGCCGAACGCGGTCACGTACCAGCGCTTGATCGCCGGCACATCGGCTGCGGCCGACAGGAAATGGATGTGATTCATGCTGATCGCCGTCGGCAGCGCGGGCTCGCCGTACACCTCGACACGAATGCTGTCGGGGCCGTGCACGTATACCTCGTTCGGGTTTTCCGTCGGCTCGATTTGCACGCCCGCCGCCTTCCACCTGGCGAGCGCCGCTTTCATATCTTTCACGGTGAAGCCGAAGTGGTCGACGATCGACCCTGCCGGCGCCTCTGGCGCGTCGGCCTTGCGCAGCATGACGAACACACCGGGGAACTGAATCAGCTCCAATGGGCCGTTCTTCACGAGCGTGCCGCCCATCGTCCCGATCCAGAAGGCCTTCTGCGCGTCGACGTCCCTGACGGCGAGGTGCATGTGCCCCATGCGGACACCGACCTGGTTCGGCGCGACGAGCTGCCCGTTCGCCTGTGCCGCAACGACAAGAAACGCCAGCGATATGGCAGGGAGTTTCATGGCTGTCGTCCTTTGAGTAGCTTCTCGGCCTCGATTGCTGCATCCGCCGGCGCATCGATGTTCTGCGCGTCCTGCTCGTTGTCGCAGATATATTCCATCAACTCCGCGTTCGGCATCAGTTCGGCGGTGTAGTTCAGCGTGAACGGCCGCGAGTAGGCGCCGGGGTCGTCGACCACCATCGACACGTTGAGATGTCCGAGGTCCACGCGTGTGAAGCGTTCGACCACATGCATCCTGTCACTGTGAACGTGGCCGACGTTGTCGAACCAGGTCAGGTCGTTGAAGCCGACGGTGTCGACGACGAGCGTGTTGCCTTCCCAATGCCCGATTGAGTGGCCGCGCCACGAGAGCTGCAGGTCATCACCCGTTGGATGGGTACGGCCATCCATGAACACCTGCCGATAGCCATGATCCGCTTCCATGACGATGAAGATGTGCGTCGGTGTCTCGACGAGGCGGAAGGGGTAGGGCTCCGATCGTGGGGTGGCGATCGGAAGACACTTCAACTGCGGATCGTCCTGCGATTTGAGCAGGCTCATTCGCTTGAGCGTCTCCGGTAGGTAGGGCAGCG
>Ga0310810_10010683_pt1 | contig 10702 bp, 7 predicted proteins | sample NCmetagenome_FD_207641 | JGI IMG/M metagenome (GOLD analysis project Ga0310810, IMG submission 207641) | Soil microbial communities from experimental microcosm in Duke University, North Carolina, United States - NC | ecosystem: Engineered > Artificial ecosystem > Soil microcosm > Unclassified ... | reverse complement strand
GCCCGCCGTACGAAGAAAGCTGGGCGGTGTTCGAACACTGCCGCGCGACCGCGATGCGAGACCGCCGATTCGTCATCACCTCCGCCGACCCCGCACGTGTGGAACGGCTCGCGGGACGCGACGATCGGATCTTCGAAATCGTCGACGACCGTCCTGTCGATCTCGGCAACATCGTCCAGGCGATCAAAGAGGCGGCGCGGGCACGGCGATTCATCCCCGGGAGCGTCAACCCGGAACAGACGCCGAATGTGACGTCGATGCCCGAACGGCGGTTTCGCGTCGATCGACGCCAGTCGTCGTGGACGTCGAACGACATCTATCAGAAGCTTCGTGAAAAACGCGAAGAAATGGAATTGGAGCGGCGTCGCTTCGGTCGCCGCGCGACCGATCGGGACCACGGCCCAAGCAGTCACGCGGCGTAACGCGGCTCAGCCCTGAGCCGAACGATCAGTGATGTGTCGGCATCGGAATCTTCAGTACCTGCCCCGGCTTGATATGGTCAGGGTCGGTGAGTACGTCCTTGTTCGCGTTGAAGATGTCCATGTACGCGTTGGCGTTGCCGATCGTCTCCTTTGCGATCTTGCTCAGCGTGTCACCTGACTTGACGGTATACGTACGTTCGCCCTGCGCTGCAGGCTGTGACCCGGCCGCCGCACCCGGTTGTGGGCCAGTTGCCCGGATGTCCGCCACGACTTCCTGCTGCCACGTCGGAATTGTCTTGATCGCATCCCAGATCTTGTTCGCTTCGTCCTGAGTCTTGACAGTTCCTTTGAAGTGGAGCTTGCCGTCGCGCTCGTCCGCGCTGCCATCCATGTGGAAGTTCTTGGCCGTTTGAATGGCGTAGTTGTACTTCTCCCGAAGAGCCATGTTTTCTCCTCCGGGAGTTGACGGCAAGCAAGTTCAACTCCCGGTTGTTCCACTCAGTTCCCAGATTTTTCAGCTCTTCGGAATCCGAACTCCCTTACTGCTGCCCCTCCGCATCAGAAACTGATACGGAAGCCCACCTGGGCCGTGCGGTTCTGCCCCGCGGTCGGCTGCAGATACTGGGGGCTTGTCTCCACCGTCGTGATCGTCCAGTTCGGCGAATTAAAGAGGTTGAAGACTTCGGCGATGCCTTCGAGAGCCACGCGATGCGGAAGCGTGATCTTCTGCTGGAGACGCAGGTCGAATTTCCGCCGCGGCGGCTGTGTGAACCAGTTGCGCGGCACAATCGTTCCGTCAGGACGCGCACGCAGCCGGCTCGACGATTCCGGTCCGCCCACGCCTGCAATGTTGCGAACGTCCGCGCCGTAGGTCGTGGTCGCCCGCTCGCCGATGCCTGTGTAGAACACGCCGCTGACCTGAAGTCCGCGTCCCACCTCCCAGATGCCATTCAGCACCGCGCGGTGCCGCAGGTCGCCGGCAGAAAGCGACCATTCACCCCCGAGGTCCGGTGTCGTCTTGAACGGTACCGGATTGATGCCGCTGAACGCAGGCGGATACGCATCCCACAATCCAGACAGCGTGTACGTCGCGCCTCCCTGCCAGTGCTGGCTGAAACGTTTGGTGACCGCGGTCTGGAGGGCGTGATACCGCGACTTACCCATGCGAACCACCATCGAAATCGCGCCGAAATCCGGATACGCGCGGCGCGAAATGTCGGAGAACGGATAGTTCGCGCCGGTCGCGGGATTGAACGTCAGGTTCATGTTCGAGATGACGTCCTTCTCGTTGGCTCCCTGGCTGTAGACGTAATCCGCTTCGACCGCCATCGTCCCGCCAATCTGATGCTGAAACCCGATCGAGTTCTGCCACGTGCGCCCAAGTTGCGTCGAGTAGTCGGCGGGCGCCACGAGCTCCTGGAGCGATCGTCGCAGACACGTCGGCGTGCTGCGGACGTTACAGAACTGCTGCTGTCCCTGCGAGACCGACGGCAGCGGCTGACCGTTCGTCGGATTAGAACCGAAGTCCGGACGGCCGTCGTTGGTATATTGCACGACGACGAGGCGATCGATCTGCGCCATGAAGAACGTGTCGATCTGCAACGGCGTCGAGAAGTAGACGCCCGTCCCGCCACGCAGCACCGTATTGTTCGTGACGCGATACGCGAAGCCGGCGCGCGGTTGGATGTTGTTCTTGTCCGCGGGCCGGCCTTTGTCGACAAATGGCGGCACCGCGTAGTTGTTGCCGTTGGCATTGATGCTCAGGTCGTAGCGCAAGCCCAGATTGAGCGTCAGCTTCGACGCGAGCTGCCAGTCATCCTGGAACCAGGCGCCGTACTGCGGGCGAATGTCCCGCGTGGCGTAATTGCCGACGCCGATGCTGTAGGTCTGAATCAGCGGCGAAATGGCGTTCATGTTCCAGGTGTCGGCGTTCCACGGATCCGGGAACCACGCCTGCAGGTCGGCCGCGGACGGCGTTCCGCGGCGCGCATCGACCGCGCCCATGCAGGACTGGCAGTTGTTGCCGGAATCGACGATGACGACCACATCGGCGCCGGCCTTCACGTCGTGGCGGCCGCGTGCGTCGTAGGAGTACGTGAACTGGTCACGCAGGCTCCAGTTGTCCTGCGCGCCAAACCGCGGATAGAAGTTGTTGCCGCCGATGGCGAAGTTGCCGAACGTGATTCGCGGAGAGCCGGTCGTCACGCCGTTGGCCGCCTGCCAGTGATGGGACCAGGTCGTGAGGTTGGCGTTGGCGAAGATCCAGCGCGTCTTGCCGGCGTCTATTTCGTTCACGGCGCGGTTGGTGATCACGTGCGTGAACTGCCCCGCGAACTCACGATTGGTCTCGAGCGTCGAACCGGTCGCCGCCGGATGGCTGTTGTTGCCGGGCGTGAACGGCTGCCAATGCTCCGCATCCGTCACCTTTCCCATGACGCGCATGTTCGACGAAATCTGATAATCGAGGCGGCCGCCGCCCATCTTCACGGTTTCAGGACCATGCAGCTCGACATTGAAGGCGGGATAGGGAGTGTTCCAGATGCTCGTCTTCGGCTCCCGTTCGTATTCGAAATGGCCGAAGAAGTGGAGTCGATCCTTCCGGATCGGGCCGCCAAGCGCGAACGCCAGCTGCTGGTTGTCGATGGGGACGACTTTGTGAATGACCGGATCGGGTGCGTTCAACCGGCTGTCGCGGAAATTGCCGCGCATCGACCCTGAAAAACGATTCGTTCCCGACTTGGTGACCGCAATCACCTGCACCGCCGCCGAGCGGCCCATCGTCGCATCGAATCGGTTTGAGATGTACTGAAACTCGCCGATCGATTCCTGGCTGTAGCGCGGCTGGTTGCCGAAACCCATTTCCGACGTGACCTGCTGGCCGTCCAGACTGAACTGGTACTGGCGGACGTCACCGGCGGCGCCGCGGTTCGCGATCGGCGTGTTCGCCGAATCGGACGTCATGCGGCTGCCGGGTGCGAGCATCGCGAGCGCCATCCAGTTGCGTCCCTGAACCGGGAGCTCCTGCACCTGCTGCGGGTCGATATTGCCGCCAAGCTGGGAGGTGGCGACGTTGATGAGCGGCGCTTCACCGCTGACCGTAACGGTTTCGGCGACGCCGCTCGGCGCCATTTGCAGGTTGACGACGAGCGTCTGGCCGACGAGCAGCTCGACGTTGTTGCGCTGAGCCGTCGCGAATCCCTGCAGCTCCGCGGCGATCTCGTAGGCGCCGACGCGGGCCGGAATGCGGTATATGCCGCGCTCATCGGTCACGGCGAGGAATCGATTGCCGGATGCCTGGTGAACGACCGTGACTGTGACGCCCGGAAGCACGGCACCCGTTGAATCGGTAATCGTGCCGGTCAGCACCGCTTCCTGCGCAAACGCAGCAGCGGGGATCGTGAACATGAGAGCAGCGAGAAGCACCCGACGCAGTCCCGTCATCGTTCCTCCTGTTTTTGGTTTGATGGTGGTGGTTCGATGGTTCGTGGGTTCGAACCGGCGAACCGCTCTCAGCACTAGCTAACGCGTGCCGTTCGCCGAGCTGACGTCGTAGACGATGCGGCCGTCCACCATGGTCAAGACCGGCTTGATGTCCTTGATTTGATCCGCGGGGATCGTGAGGTAGTCGCGATCGAGCACGACCAGGTCGGCGAGCTTGCCCGGCTGAATCGCGCCCAGATTATCTTCCTGGAAGACGAAGAACGCGTTGCGGCGCGTGAAGGCGATGAGCGCATCCTCGCGGCCGATCGTCTGCCGCATGACCTTCAGCCCGCTCGTCATCTTGCCGGTGACCGCGTAGTTGAGCGTGATGAATGGCATGTACTGATTGGCCGCGCTGCCGTCGCTGCCAAAGCCCCACATGATGCCGCTTGCCTGAATCGTCGCCAGCGGCGGCTGCTCGTAGGCATCGTCGCCGAAAATCTCGTGCATGATGCCGCCGTTGATCACGTTCCAGGGATGAACGGCGGCGTACATGCCGAGGCGCTTCATCCGCTCGAGCTGCGCCGCATTCGACTGGTTGAAGTGCGCCAACATCCACCGCAGATTCTTGATGGGATAGACCTTGTTGATCGACTCGATCTGATCCAGAAACGCGTCGATCGTGTGCGTCAGCTCCGCGTGCACGTGCAGAGGCAGACGATTCTTCGCGACCTCCGTCGCCAGGCGACGCCACTGCGTGAGCTGCTCGGGTTTCGGATCGGATGTCGAGTCGAACATCGGATCGTGCAGCGGGCCGTAGACGCTCTCGCCATACAGCACGCTGTCGACAAAATCGCTGCCTTGAAACAGCTTGATGTTGGCAATGCGGGGCAGTGCCCGCTCGACCTGTTCCGGCGTTCCCGCCCCGACGCCGTCAATGCAGAAGATGCGCACATTGAGCTGGTGCTGCGCCTCCCATTTTCGGTACATGGGCAGCAGCGCCTGGTCGCAGCCGGCAACGCCGAACGCCGTCAGGCCGGACCGATTCATGTCTTTGATCATCGAGAGGGTGCTCGCCTCGAGATCCTGATCGGCGACGCGCGGCATCTTCCCCGCAATCGCGCGCACGGCGCCCATGCCGCCCTCGACAATGCCCGTCGCGCGACCCGACCCGTCACGAACGATCGAACCTTTCGGGAAATCGGCTGGATCCGATGCACCGTCACGGATGCCGAATGCCTCGAGACCGCGCGTGTTCAGATACGTCCGGTAATAGGACTCCTGAAGCGCGACCGGATTGTTGGGAGCGAGGCGATCGAGCTCCTCGCGCGTGAATTTGTTCCGGCTGTCGGCGAACTGATCGACCGACCACCCGCCGATGTTGTAGACCCACTCACCCGCTGGACTCGCTTTCGCGCGGGTCGCCACCAGATCGAGCGCCTGCCGGCGCGACTCCACGCCATCGAGTCGCACTTCCCGCGCCCACGTGGTGCCTGCACGCAGCAGGTGCATGTGGTTGTCGATGAGTCCGGGCACCACCGCTCGCCCGTGTAGATCGATGCGGCGCGTCGCGGCCCCGGCCAGCTGCGCGATTTGCTGGTTCGTCCCGACGGCAACGATGCGGTTGCCTCTGATCGCGAGCGCCTGCGCGATCGTGAACTTCTCGTCAACGGTGATGATCTTGCCGTTGGTGAAAACGACGTCGGCGACTGGGCGGTCACGAGCGACGTCGAGCGGCTGCTGAGCCCTGCCAATCGCGCCGGCAGCGCCGAGAAGCAGCGCCAGCGCGATACCTGCAAGCAATCGCCTGTTGTCCATGGCGCGCGACCGTACCACGCGGCGGGGAGCCAGTCAACGAGCGAAACCCCGGAGCGAAACCCCGGAATCGTACGAGCCTAACTAGAGCGAGGGAATGTGATCGTTTGCAGGCGGACCCGCGACATCGGCCGCAGGAGCAAGTGGAACCTCGAATGGCTTCGGCAGTGACGGCGGGGCCGGATTTCGAACGGACGGTGACATCAGCGGTTGCGTCATCATTCGCTCGGCGAATGCGATTCCGAGTTGCGCGCCGACCAACGCGACAAGCAGCAGGAGCGCAATCTTCAATCGCCTTAACCACTTTCGCTGTAGGTTTTCCATGCGCGTCAGCGGGACCACGGTTCGCGACCGCTCGCGACGCCCGGCTGCCCGGATCCATCCAGGCGGTGCCGGATCGGATGTCTCCTCTGGCAGGTCGTTTCCCGCACGCTGCACGCAGGCGTCTGTCTCGGAGAACCACTGGTCCGTCGCTTCACTCGACAAAGGTGCGGGCGGCTCTTTTGCGGGCGCGGCAACGGGCGCGCCCATCTCCGCGCACGCAAGTGCTGCTGTCGCACCATCGATGACCGCGGCGCGTCGAAGATGGCCATGGTGCAGCGCGCGATCGCAGAGACGGTTGATCAGGCGCGGCAGACCGCCAGAGGCGGCGAATATCGCGTCGATCGCCTCCCGCGAAAACCGCACTCGATCGGGCGACCCGCCCGCCACGTGGAGCCGGTGCGCGATGTAGCCGTCGACGCCGTCGCAATTGAGCGGCAGGAGCGTGCAGCGTACCGCTACGCGTTGCGACAGCTGACGCATTTCCGGTAGTTGGAGTTTTTCACGTAGCTCCGGCTGTCCGACGAGCACCACCTGGAGTTGACGCGCACGGCCATCCAGGTCCGACAAGATCCGGATCTCTTCGAGCAGCGGCAGCGAGAGGTTCTGCGCTTCATCGATGAAGACGACGGCAAATGCCTGAAGCGGCGCAAGCGTGTCGAGGAACTCGTAGAGCAGGTAGCTCAGTTCCGTTCGGGATGCGCCGCGAAGACGGCCGGTTGCCAGGTCGGTCGAGGACACGATGCCAAAGTCGACGAGTACGACTTTCAGCAGGTCCTCGCGGGTGGCGAACGGGTCGGCGACAAATGCACTGAACGTCTGCCGATCGAGGTTCTTCAGCACCGTCCGGCACAGGGTCGTCTTGCCGGCACCGATATCGCCGGTGAGCACGCTGAGACTTTCACGCCGTCGGATTCCCGAAAGCAGTTCGTTGAACGCGGACCCGTGAGACGCGCTGGGGTAGAAGAACGAGGGATCGGACGACAGGCTGAATGCTTTGTCCTTCAGCCCGTAGAACTGCTCATAGGTAAGCCATCCCTGATGGGACAACCGACGTGGAACCACTTCGAGGGGCATTCGGAGACGCGCGCGGTTACCGCAGGATTGGTACCAGTGCAGCCCTACGCGCGATCGAGCAAATCGATGATCGAAGGTGTGATCTACAGCGTCTACCGCTTTCCGTTTTGCAAGATCGCTTTCGAATTCGATATCTGTCGGGTGTGGATCGGAAAATTACGAGCTAACGACGCGCCGTATTTGTAACCGGTACCGGAAGCGACGGACGTTCCGGGTTGGCCGGCGCACCAGGACCGAGTGACGCAAGGTAGGCGGTGATCGCCACTATATCCTCCCCGGTCAGATTGGCCACGATTGGGCGCATGAGCGGCGCCGAGGAACCGTTGCGCGTTCCCTGCTGAAAGTCGTACAGCTGCCGCGCCAGGTAGCTGGGTGAGCGACCGGCAAGCGGCGGCACATCCGTGGTCCCCATCAAGTCGGGTCCATGGCAGCCCGCGCATGCCGTCGTCTTGCCAGGCACGATCTGGTTGCCGACAACCATGGAGCCGCCGGTCGTGACGAGCTCCCGCCCCCGGGCGACGCTCCCAACCGGTGCGTATGCGACAAAGCCCGAATGGGGATTGCGGACGACTTCCGCCTGTTCCTCATCGGCCGGCACTTCGATGATGCGGCCGTCGATCGGCTCGGTAAGGTCGTGAATCGGTGCGATGAACAAGTTTCCCTGGATCCGCGTCTTCGGCACGAGATTCGTTTCCACGACACGCACCCAGCGCGTATTCCATTTCACCGAGGAGAAGTAGGTTGCCGCAGCGTGAATCTCCTCGTCGGTCATCGACATCGCCAGATTGACCATCGTCGGCGTGTTCTGCTTCCGCCAGTCGGCACTGCGGCGGAACCCAAGGCGGAAATCCTGGAGCTGACGGACGATGTAAGCGTATGGCAGGCCCCCGGGCTGCGCGTTCTCGGGCCGCCCTCTGCCGTGCGGCAGGTGACAGGAACCGCAGCCGCGCGACGCATCGCCGAGGTGCTTCGGTCCATGGGCGATGATGTCGGGCATCGGCGACGGGTGATCACCGGGGAACCAGTCGATCACGTTATGACCGTCGCGCACGTCAAGCACGGAGTAGCTCGCCGCCGAGCCGTCGACGTGTCGCGGCCGCGTCTGGTCATCGACGTTTTCGTTCGGCCGCAGGCGGCGTGTCGGGGGATTCTGAGGCGGCGGCGCTTTCTCAGCGAGCGACGGCGGCGTCAGAAAACCGTACGCCCACAGCGGTTCTCTCGCCGGCATCCCGCCCGCGTGCACCATCGCCGAAATCGCGACCGCGGTAACGATGAAGACGAGGGCCCCGGCGCAGCGCCTCACGAGCGCGGTTATACACCTGCGGGGGCGCGGTTTCAATGTCTTCTCGGCAGGCCCGTTCCTTGCCACGGTTGCGCTGGTGGCGCACAAGACACCTCGTTGTCCTCAGGCGAGCTGCCGATCACGACGGCGCGTCATGAACGCCAGCATGCCGAGTCCTACGGCTGCAATAATCACAGTGCGCGAGCGGCGCAGGAATGCCACCGCGAATCCAGAGGCACGCGGCAGATTCATCACAGCGAAAATCAGCGAATATGCACCTTCTGAAACCCCCAGCTGCAGCGGGACGAACAAGAACGCGAATTCGAAGAACTTCACCGACGACTCGATGACCAGGGCTGACCAGGGCGACGTCCTCACGTCCAGGGTGCGCAGGAGGATTTGTAATTCAAATACGAGAAAGGCCTGCGCAGCGATTTCGAGTAGCGCAATGATCGCGAACCGGCCCGGCGAGTCGCGGAGAACGATCAACAAGACATCTTCCATGCGGTTGATCCACGCCATGTCCGGTGTGAGTCGCCCTCGCAGTACGCCAATCCTGGCCAGACCAGCGATGATCGTGCCGATCAGATAAAACCGGCGCGCGATCGCCACTGCCGACGCGACGAGGAAGGCAACGCACAGCGACACGATCACGACCACCAGGTTGCGTATGGTGAATGGCGGAGCGAAGCGGGAAATGAGATACAGGAGACCGACGATCGACATCGCCGCTGTGACGAACACGTAGATCAGGTACTCCGTGATGGTGGCGGCGAAACCTTCCATGAGTGTCAGACCACGTGTCTCGAGCAGCCATGCTTTGGTTGGTTCGGCGAGCACAGGACCGGTGAAGGTCAGCGATTGAATCGCTTCACCCGATAAACGGATCGCGAGCGCGTCGCCGTAACCCACGCTTCGCGGACGCAGCACACAGGCGTACAGTGCGAGCGCCCGCGTCGCGTGGTGCGCGGCACCTACCAGCAAGACAGGGACGAAGTACCAGCCGATCCGGCTAAGCGCGTCGAGAATATCCGCCGGGCCGAGGCTCCACAGCAGGACGATGAGAAGACCTGCGCCACCGACGAGGAGCAGGAGCCGCATCATGGTCGCGGCGCCTGAATCGCTTACTCGCGCGGCCTTCGGCGCAGCGCGGCGAGGAGTCCAGTGCCCAGCAGGAACAAAGATGTGGGCTCTGGAACCGCGGTGAGTTGACCGCTCACGTCCATCCGCTCGTTGGTGATCCCATTGAAGATGTGCAACGTCGTGGGGAACGGATTCGGGTTGATCGTCGTTGGAAGCGCCCCAAGTTGGTCCGCATGTGGCAAGCGCATCCAATCGTCGAGCGTGTTGCCAAACATCGGACCCCACAGGGGTGGATACATGGCGGCCAGCGCAGGGTCGATGATCGTGCTGATGCCATTCCAGAAAACACGCATTTCGATCTCACCGCCCGTGCCGTTGCAACTTCCCGCAGCGTTGTTCGACTCGACGAACAGGTGCGCGTTGTATTGACGACCAGCGAGTGAAAGCCAGCCTGCGTTGCCAGCGTCGTATAAGCCATGGCCTGGCCCGCATGGTCCCGCAGCTGAATTCGGCAGGTCGGTGCTGAAGCTGAAGTCGAATATTGCTGGCATCCCGACAGGGATTGAGTCAAACGGAATGCCCCCAGGACCAGGAAACGGACCGCCGCCATTAGCGGAGACGGCCCCATTGAGTTGCCATTGAATCAGAGAGGCCCTCGCGGTGGACGCGGAACAGAGCAGCAGAGCGAGCATGAAGACTGTGATCCGTCTCGACATCCGATGCCCTCCCGAAACCTGAGGCGGAGATGCTACATCAGACGCGCCCGATCGATTTGCTCGTGCACGACTATGTGTGAAAGAAAAGTCGGCGCCTGGACGCCCCCACCATGAGCCCGCGTAGATATATAGTGACCACGCTGTCTTCGACGTGGAGGTTCTGATGAGACGTTCAGTGGTGCTTGGCACCGTCATCGCGATTGGCGCGTTATCAATGGCCACCTCGGCATTCCAGGGTGCGGCCGGCGGTGGACGCCAAGGTACGGGCGGCGGGGGCCGTCAAGGCGGACCAAACGTTGCGGAGATACAGAAGGTCAAGGACAACCTCTACATGATCACCGGCGGTGGCGGGAATACCGCGGCGTTCATCACCGACGGCGGCGTCGTCATTGTCGACACCAAGCTCGCCAACTGGGGACAGGCCATCCTGGACAAGGTACGCACGGTGAGCGACAAGCCCGTTTCGCTCATCATCAACACACACACGCATCCCGATCACACCGGCAGCAACGAGTTCTTCGGCCCGACGGTCGACGTCGTCGCGCACGAGAACACGAAGATGTACA
>Ga0310810_10010682_pt1 | contig 10703 bp, 11 predicted proteins | sample NCmetagenome_FD_207641 | JGI IMG/M metagenome (GOLD analysis project Ga0310810, IMG submission 207641) | Soil microbial communities from experimental microcosm in Duke University, North Carolina, United States - NC | ecosystem: Engineered > Artificial ecosystem > Soil microcosm > Unclassified ... | reverse complement strand
AAATGGAGACCCCTGACTTCGAAGACGAGACCTACCACTTCTGCAACAATGGAACTGCCTGCTTTAAATCGGATCGCAGTTAAAGAAGAATAGGACTAATTCGACTATAGGACCTATGGTGTGGAGCTAAACCTACTCATAACTCTGGATCTCCGGGAACAGGCTGCTTTGCAAGCCGCTCTCGTCACCCACGGTGCACCCGATGCACTTGTCACGCTCGCACTCACTGGCGCGTGTCGTCTTACTTCAATGGAAGAAGCTAGAAATCTTAAGAAATGGTTGACTGAAGCGCGAACCGCAGATCAGTCAGACTTTGCCTCACTGCACGTCATAGAAAAGGCGATGGCGAACTTTGGCTTGTGACTCTTCCTGATGAACGAAATCGGACTCGGATACGGCCGGCAATCAATTAAGTTCACATTCGATGACCGCCTGACAATTCTTTCTGTTGATCGCGCGGATGAAAAGCCATTAACGGATATTGAAATCGGGTCCGCGCTCGATTCACCTATTGCGTCATCTCCATTAGATGAGTTGATTAATCCAGACGATTCGGTGCTTCTCGTCGTCTCCGATGCCACACGCCCGACCGGTAGTGCTCAGGTTATAAATCTTATTGTCCGAAGATTGATCCAGGCAGGTATTGCGGTGAATAACCTTGCGATTATCTTCGCCACTGGAATTCATCGCCCCGTTACCCCCGAAGAGAGAGTCGAACTACTTACGCAGTTCATTGTTCAACGAGTTCGTACTTTTGATCACGACCCTTACAACCGCGGTTCATTGGTATCGTTAGGCGCTACCGAGACAGGCATTCCCGTTGAGGTCAACAAGGCCCTGACTGAGTTTTCAAAGACAATTCTGCTGGGAGGAGTCAACTTTCACTACTTCGCAGGGTTCACTGGCGGACGCAAGTCCATCTGTCCCGGTCTGGCTTCCGCTGAGACTATCGAGAGAACGCATATGCTCGCTCTCGATTTTGAACGAGGCGGTCGTAAAGCAGGAGTTGGTACTGGTCTGCTGGACGGTAATGCGGTTAACGAGCAATGCGAACGTGTTGCGGAACTTGTTCGTCCGACGTTTGGTATCAACACCGTGGTTGATGAACTGAAGCGAGTAGTACGAGTCTACTGCGGAGATTGGCGACTTGCGCATCGAACTGGTTGTGACTCCTACTTGAACGATCATTCAGTTGCAATTCAAACCAGGAGAGAGCTTGTGATTGTCAGTTGCGGCGGCTTTCCACATGACATAAATCTCATACAAGCTCATAAGGCTTTGGAGATGGCATCGTACGCCTGCAATGATGGTGGATCGATTATCCTGCTTGCGGAATGTCGTGACGGCTTTGGTCGTGCTGATTTCTTGAAATGGTTCGAAAGTACAGATTCTGTTGAGCTCGAGCAGCGTCTTGTTGAAAAGTATGAAGTCAACGGTCAAACTGCATGGTCTCTTCTTACCAAGGCGGAGCGGTTTCATGTGCAACTCGTTTCTGATCTCGAGCAGGATGATGTCAGGCGTATGAGAATGGAGCCGGCCAGGAACCTTGAAGAGGCAATGAAGCGCGCAGGCGATTATCAAAGTGGATTCATTATGCCCAGAGGCGCGGCCGTCTTACCCAGATTGACCTCATGAATGAGCGATGGAATTGGTATTGTCATCCTGCGTTGTGAGAAGTTGGACGTGGCAAGACCGCGACTCGCTTGTGCGCCATGCAAACAACCGAAAGGTGTGGATTAATCTTCGGGACAGATTTCCGTATCCCTACACAAAGGATGATGCGAGACGATGGCTCGATTGTGTCGTCGAATTAACACCTCCCACCAACTTCGCAATAGACATAAATGGGGAGGCCGTCGGCGGCATTGGCTTTTCAGTTCAGGCAGACGTGTCTTATCGCTCGGCTGAAATCGGATACTGGTTAGGGGAAGAGGTGTGGGGGCGCGGTATTGCAACCGACGCCTTAGTAGCTGTCACGGAATATGCTTTTGCTTCATTTGACCTTTGCAGGCTGTACGCACATGTGTTTGAGTGGAACGCAGCCTCCGCGCGAGTTCTTGAAAAGGCCGGCTATGCATTCGAAGGTCGATTAATAAAAAGCGTGACGAAAGATGGAAAGACGATAGATCAACTGCTATACGCGAAAACGATCGATTAGCAGGAATGACAGTGGAAATAGGTCCAATAGGTCGTATACGTCCTATTAACTACCGATCACTGACCACTGACGGACACTCTCTGCACTTCAACAAACAAGGAGATCACGATGCGAAAACTAGCTCTGATGCTCATTCTTCTTCTCGCAGCCGTCGTTAACGCTCAAGAAACCAGCACGGCAAATGAGAAACACGTATCGACCAGCGAAGCAGCTGTTGCCCTCGATGCGACTGGTGCGGCAGTTCTCGAAGCGAAACTGCTCACGACATCACTTAACGGCGCTCCGGACACTCCCGTTACCAACACTCGAATCGTAGTTCGCAATATCAGCCCAATCGCGTTCGGCTTCATTTCCGGCATCGCAACTTTCTACGATGGGAGTGGAGTGCGATGTGGCGAAGGAGTATTTAAGGCAGACGTTTTGGCCCCGAACGAGTCGTTTGAAACCGACACTCCTGGAGCCCGGATTCACTGCGCCGCGTCTTCATGGAGAGTTGTTGCAACGAGCCTGATTCCTCGAGTGGTCCCCAACTCAACTCCAACAAATTCGAAACTGGTCATTACAATCGATGGTGAACAGCATCCGTTGCAGTTAGATAAACCACTCACGCTCAGCGGTAGCGACAAGCCACGAGTAATCGTTGTTCGTGAAGTTCCTTAATTAATACGTTCCCGCCTTGACCATCGCTTCTTTCGGGCTCTAGCATGAACCTTAAGCAAAAGAGCGAGCCCGAATGGGGAAGAGTTTTATGGCAGACGAAGAACGGAAATGTGGACATGTAACCTGTGACTGTCGTGTCAGTGACGATGAAAAGTACTGCAGCGAATACTGCCGGAATGCTGAGAAATCAAAAGTAGCAGAAATAGGCTGTGGTTGTGAACATTCGCCATGCAGATAGGTACAAGTTAGTCCGCGCCCGTCAGATTCACAATCCTCACTATCCCCTAATGAGTACGACTGTAGTTTTTCGGCGCCACGTCAAGGTTTTCTCGACGTGTTAATGTACGGATACCGATGATGCTTCCTCTTCTGATCGAACTGCAACGACTTAAAAGATTGGATCGGACCGGTTGGTCTTTGCGAGGATTGCCAAATGGGACCGAGTCAGTCGCGGCACACTCATTTGGAGTTGCTTGTACTGCGATGTTGCTGGCGGATCAACTTAGCCGGCAAGGTGTTGATGTTAACGTAGAGAAGGTAATACGAATTTCCTTGTTGCACGATTGGGCTGAAACGCGAGTCGGAGACATGCCGAGGACGGCGAAGATGTATTTTGGAAAGGAAGTTACTCGCAAAGCAGAGACTGGTGCGTTCGCAGACATAGTTACAACGTTAAGTGATAAGAGTGAGTATCTCGATCTCTATGAGGATTACGAGAGTCGTATGAGTCTTGAAGCACGACTGGTCAAAGCAGCAGACGTGATCGATTTGTTAGTGCAAGTGTTGGCCCTGGAAAAAGCGGGAGCTCGGGGCCTTGATGAGTTTTGGGAAATTGCTGAGCACCCGGATTTCCAATTAACGGGGCCGGCCAAAGAAATCACGAACCAACTGGTTCTTTCACTCCTGGATGCAAGAAGGGAATTGCCCCAAATTTCGCGCCAATGACTGATCTGCTATCTGATTTGACGTGGGGCAAAGCACTCATCGGCGTTCTGATTTTTGTGGGGACCTTCGTCGCCAACATCGCCCTCGTTTCTTTTATCCTCGTCAAGATACCTTCTGATTACTTTAAGACGACTCACAAAACCCAGTTCTGGGCCGGACCGAATCCGGCACTCCATGCCGCCAAGGTGATTGGTAAAAACATTCTGGGCGTTTTTCTTGTTGTTTTAGGAATTATTCTCTCCATACCAGGCGTGCCGGGCCAGGGTCTGCTGACGATTCTGCTGGGAATTGTGTTGTTGGATTTTCCCGGAAAGCGACACTTGGAACGCAAGTTGTTAAGTCGACAGGAGATTGTGAAGACGATCGATCGGTTGCGTAAGAAGTTTGATAAGCCGCCGCTGGAACTTGATTAGGTCCGATCACAGATTTCAGATCTCAGATCCCAGATTCAACTCTCGCACCCATCATTTGAGATCTGGAATCTGAAATCTGACATCTGAGATCTTCAACCACTTCGTTGACAACAAAAAGTCTTGTTTGCTAGGTTGAACCCCACTTTCGCGATTCATTGGCGTTTGACGTATTATTTGCGCCCTAAGGCTTCGTTAATGCTCAAGTATCTCAACGCCAGAGTTGCTTCACCATGTTTGCTGTTGGTCGTTGTCCTTCTAGTCCTCACCAGCTCGACAAGCTGCAGTTTGTTCGGAACTCACAAAAAGGTTTCGATACCGCCTCTGCTCCCGCGGGTAAACGGCACGCGGGAACAAATGATTCAGGAAGTAAATCGACTTGCCTCAATCAAATCGATTCACGGAAAGTTAGACATTCAGTTTGAAGACACTTCGTTTGCCTCTTTTGGGATTGCGGAGAAATACCGGCAGGTAGATGGAAACCTGACTCTCCAAAGGCCCGGAAAAATTTTTCTCGCACTTCAGTTTACGATCGTCGATATTGCCCAAATGGCATCTGACGGCGAGCACTTTGCCGTGGCTATTCTGCAAGGCGATGAGAAATACAAGCGCTTTGTGAAGGGAACTAATAGCGCTGTTTACTCTCGACTGGACCGTAATGGTGACGGTCCTGCAACCAACAATAAGCAAAAAGGTGAAAAGCAAACTGTCAGTGCTCTGTCGAATCTTCGGCCGCAACATTTGACCGACGCATTCATGATTCGCCCAATCGATCTGAATGCGGGTTTTATCTATTCACTCAGCGAGTTCTTTCAGGAAGAGGCTGACATGCGACCGCAAGCCAAGAAAGGGTCGCGCGTAATGCGGGGCTACTATCTGTTGGAAGAGCTTTCTGCACCGAAGGATGGTGAGACCGGTGTGCTCCGCCGATTCTGGTTCGATCGGGTCGATAGGATTCGTCTCGCGCGCCTGCAGACTTTTGACGGTCAAGGTCAGATCGTTACTGATGTGTCGTACTTCGATGAAAAGCCGATAGGTAGCGGCGAGACTGTTTCACTGCCAAGCCGAATTGAACTCACACGTCCTCAGGATCAATACAAAATAAGTCTTAGCTATCAAGATCCAGGCTCAGTCGATCTTAATAAGGACTGGCCACCTCAGGCCTTTGTTTTGCAAAACAAGTGGCAGCTACCGGAAGTGGATCTGGATGCGGAGAAGCCGAAGAAGCTCACGTCCAATCAATAGTCCCTTCTGCTCGGTAGATATCAATAGCGAATCTGTATTAACATCTGACGCTTGATTCTGGCATTCATATGTAGGTTCCTGCTTAGTTAAACCTATCTGAAGCGTGCCGAATGGAATAACAAACGGACGCGACATTTCGATGCGAACAATTCTGCAAGCTGAAAACCTGGAAAAGGTTTATCGAATAGGAAAAGTAGATGTGCCCGCATTGCGAGGCGTGTCTCTCGAAGTGCAGGAGGGTGAGTTTGTTGCCATTATGGGCCCTTCGGGCTGCGGAAAGTCCACAATGTTACATCTGCTTGGTGGCTTGTTGACGCCAAGCAGTGGACGAATTGTGATCGATGGTGAGGACATAACGGCTGCGTCGGATGCGAAACGAACGGAGGTGCGGCGTAAAAAAATTGGCTTTGTCTTCCAGCGATTCAATCTATTTCCCACGTTGACCGCTGAAGGAAATCTCCGACTAGCGGAGCGAATTCATGGCAACGGGGGTGGCGACCCGGCTCGGCGGCGTGAGGTGTTAAAGCTACTGGGACTTGAAGACAAGCTTCATCACAAGCCTCTTGAATTGTCTGGGGGTGAACAACAGAGAGTTGCATTGGCTCGAGCTGTTGTTACTCGTCCCGCAATAGTTCTGGCTGACGAACCCACCGGAAATCTGGACTCTGAGAACTCGGCGTTAGTGCTAAATATGTTCCAGGAGTTGAATTACCGGTTTCATCAAACCATCATCATGATCACTCACAATCCCGAGGCTGCAGCAATGTGCCGGCGCATAATTCAAATGCGAGACGGACATATCGTTGAACCCCAGCCGACGGTACGATTCTGATAATCGTTTACAGACCCACAACAGACCGCTAGAATCTACTTTACCTTCCAGCCGCGGTCATCGTGGCTGACTACTTGCAAGCTTGAGGATGTGCAGGGCCTGCTAACCACGCTAAAAAAGATTTTCTTTTGGAACTACGCACGCAACACATGGCAATGGGATGTGCTCTGCGTTGTCATTCTGATCTTTATATTTTTGACACCAAAAAGCTGGTTTTCGGGTGGCGAACGGTCCCAGGCGCATGAGCATCAAAGCCCAATTGTCAAAACCGTCCTGTTGACACCCGAAGTTATTGGTAATCAAGGGGATAGAGTTCAAATTGAACGACAGGTCCGAATGATAACGGGGCGCGACCGGGTGGAGATCCTCGACGTTCGAAAAGTAGTCGCTACTGATGGCAGAGTAACTGGCTTCGAGGTTGACATACGATGACCTTTCCCTATAATTGCACGGTTTTTTGCGAGCCTCGGGAAAGGAGACACGTTTAAGGAGTTTTTATGAAGAGATTTATTCCCCTGGGTTTAGTTGCAGTTCTAATGCTATCCGCTTTCATAGCTGTTTCCCCGAAACCAGCAAATGGCCAGAGCGCCGGGCTGGTAAGTTCGGTGTTGAATCGTCTGGAAAAAAATAAAGCAAGTCTGAAGTCGCTGCGAGCTGGTCTTACTATGGAGAAGTACAATTCCCAGCTTGGCACGAATGATCGCACTACAGGGGTTGTTTCTTATCTTCCAGGTGCAGGTCGGAGTGCGTCGGTTCGCATTGAATGGACTAGTCCGCAACATGAAATCATTGCCGTAGAGAATGGCAAGTATGTTCTCTATCGCCCTCGTTTGAAGAGGGCTTACACAGGCAGTTCCACAAAGGGTCCAAGACCGGCAAATGGCATTCTTGACATGATGTACATGTCACGTCAGCAACTGGAAGCTCGCTTCGAACCTTTGAAGGATGTGCGTGAAGAAACCATTTGGGGCGGTGTCAGCACGATTCATCTGACACTGATTCCAAAGGGAAATGCGAATTACAAATACGCCGAGGTTTGGATTGATGCGTCCGGAATGCCGGTGCAAAGCAAGATTGTCGAGAAGAACGACGACTCGACAACGATGCGACTGTCAGATCTCGAGAAAAATATTAAACTGTCTTCTGGAGATTTTCAGATTAAGTTGGATTCCGACGTCGTGGTAATTAAGAGTTAAGAACGTCGCAAAACCAAAAGCCTTCAAGGGCTCTGTTTGTAAACAAGCAGGGCCCTTCGCTTTTGAGGCTGTCTTGCGTTCTCGCGACTCCGTCGCATATTCTTCGCGTCACACGGTCCATCGATTAGTGAATTTGGATTTGCCTCGAGAATGAGAAAGACCACTTTTGTAAAACTCAAGATGCGCGAGGCGAGCTTTATCAGTCGCGCTCTGATATCAAGTCGGCACCCCGTACTTGCCCATCTCATTCCGATGCGCCGCTGCAATCTGGCCTGCGGTTATTGCAACGAGTACGACCACACGTCAAAACCAATCGATCTGGAGATCATAAAGGCGCGGCTCGACAAGCTCGCAAACCTGGGAACTTCAATCGTGACGATTTCAGGTGGCGAGCCAATGATGCATCCCGAACTGGATCAGATCATTCAACACATCCGTACGCGGGGAATGATCGCCGGTTTGATATCCAATGGTTATTACTTTACGCCTGAACGAATCAAGCGTCTCAATAAAGCAGGCCTCGAGTACTTGCAGATTAGCATCGATAACGTTGAGCCTGACGAAGTTTCACGAAAGAGTCTTCGAGTGCTCGACAAGAAACTGCGCTACCTATCCGAATACGCAGACTTTCATGTCAACATCAATTCGGTGATTGGCGGAGGTATCAAGAATCCTGATGATGCGCTGACGGTAGCGAAGCGCGCTACTGAGCTGGGCTTTTCAACTACCGTTGGCGTGATTCACGATAGCGATGGAACACTCAAGCCACTGTCTGCAAAAGAGAAGAGCATCTTCCAGCAGGTGAAGAAGCTGGGAAATAAAGACCACGCTCGGTTGAATTGGTTCCAGGACAGTATTGCGGAAGGTAAACCTTATCAGTGGCGATGTCGTGCGGGCGCCAGGTACTTGTATGTTTGCGAAGAAGGTTTAGTGCACTGGTGTTCGCAGCAGCGCGGCTATCCGGGAATTCCTCTCGAGCAGTACACGATGGATGATTTTGATCGCGAGTACAACACCGAAAAATGGTGTGCGCCGACATGCACACTTCAATGCGTTCATCAGGTAGGCATCCTCGACAACTGGCGCGATCCGCAAAAGACTCCCGAACAGATGGCGAAAGAGCAAAAGGATCGTGAGCGTGTCGATGATATGCTGAAAGCGGATTGATCGAGTCAGAACCGAAACGCGGTAGCGTCGGGTCCGTGTCCAATCAGATACTGTGCTGGCACGACCCGACGCTACCGCGTTTCGGTTCTGACTTTCAACCTCTCTCGTATCGAATCACATCTCGCATCAATCTCCGAGCACGTTTTACTGTTCAGGAATTTCTGATATTCAGCGACTGCCTCATCCTTACGGCTCAACTTGTCGAGAGCGTTCCCAAGATAAAAATGAATTGCATCGTCTGGTTCTCCTTCTGCGAGCGCGGTACGAAACTCAGTAATTGCCCCGTTCAGATCTCCGGCCTCCATTAATGACAACGCCAGCAGTTTGTGTGTGTGGGCATTGTCTTCAATCTTCAATGCCTCTCGATACTGTCTGATTGCGGTAGGTTGGTCTGAACTTACTTTCGCGAACGAGGCTTCGGCAAGATGCGAATCAACCGAACGTCTGTCTCTGTACTGGTAGACAGCGAAGATTCCAAGTAACACAGCAAGGTAGGCTGTGGGAACGACGAATCTCTGTTTGACATGTTCGATTCCTGGCGGACGCCGAATTAGAAGAGTAGCCAGATAAATTGGAATGACGACAGGTGGAAGGAAGAATGCGAGTCCGGCCCAGAGAAATGCATAGTGAAGAGAGAATCTCCTCCGAGCGGAAGCGAGGATCAACGTTGACAACAGGGCAGCTAAGACAATTGCGGTTGGTCTGATGAGGTCAAATATCTCACCGGCCGACATGTTAGCTGGGAAGTTCACTTAAATGCGGACCGAGGTCTCCTGCGACTTTGTATATTGACACTGAACTCGATAGGCCTAATCCAGAGAGTCTTCCAGCCATGATGACGATAGTCTCGCCAGGTCTCACCACGCGAGCTTCGAGCAATGTGTCTTCACCGGCTTTCAGCATCTCTTCGGTAGAGTGGGCTCTTCTAACCAGCAGCGGTTCAACGCCCCATATCAACGACAATTCGCAGATGGCTTCCGGTCGATGAGTTAAAGCAATAATCCGTTGGTCGGGACGCAAAGCCGACAACCGTCTGGCCATAAGTCCCGAAGCAGTGAACACAGCAGTCACTAGCGTTCCCATTTCTTCAGCTGCAAACACCGCCGCCTCACACAGTGCTCGACTCACTCGGCCAGATTGTTTACCCGCCCACTCTTTTAGATGGTCCGGTGTTGTACGTGCGGTTTCCGCTGATTCAATGACGCGCGCCATCGTTTGCACCGCAGCAACGGGGTAAGCTCCGGTTGCGGTTTCATTCGACAACATCACGCAATCAGTCCCGTCCCAAACTGCGTTGGCAACGTCAGAAGCCTCGGCACGCGTCGGTCGTGGATTGCTGACCATCGACTGCAACATCTGTGTGGCAGTAATCACCATCTTCCCTGCCGTGATGGATTTCTCGATGATGGTCTTTTGATAAACGGGAACTAGTTCGACACTCGTCTCGACGCCCAGATCGCCGCGCGCGACCATCACACCATCGGCCGCATTAATGATTTCGTCCAGATGATCAATGGCTTCTGATTTTTCGATCTTGGCAATTAGCGGAGCGTAGCCGCCTGACTCCGTAATCAGACGTTTTGCACGTTCACAATCAGCCGCTGTGCGAACAAACGACAGGGCTATGTAATCGGCCGCCTGTTGCACTGCCCATTTGAGATCGACGATGTCTTTTTCGGTCAAAGAATCGATTGGAAGGGCAACACCCGGCAGATTGATCCCCTTGCGTTCACCCAGGGAACCGCCATCAACTACCCGACAGATGACTTCTGTTTCGGTCGTTCTTTCGACGGTGAGGGCAAGGGCTCCATCATCCAACAGCAAACGAGTTCCTGGTCGCACAACTTTCGGCAGGTCTGGATAGTTCGTCGAGACTCGCTCGGCGTCGCCTTCTATCTTTTCCGTTGTGATCGTGAACAGTGCTCCCGCTGAAAGCTTTACGGGTTGACCGTTCTTAAGTTCACTCGTGCGAATTTTAGGACCGGAAAGATCGACCAGGACTGCTAACGGCAAGCCCATCTTTTTCGCGGCTGCGCGTGCTAGTGCTATGTCAGCAGCTTTCTCTTCGTGTGTGCCGTGCGACATGTTGA
>Ga0310810_10010681_pt1 | contig 10703 bp, 8 predicted proteins | sample NCmetagenome_FD_207641 | JGI IMG/M metagenome (GOLD analysis project Ga0310810, IMG submission 207641) | Soil microbial communities from experimental microcosm in Duke University, North Carolina, United States - NC | ecosystem: Engineered > Artificial ecosystem > Soil microcosm > Unclassified ... | reverse complement strand
TACAAGATCGTGAATAACTTCCTGGAATCTTCCGGCGAGAACATCTTGATGGGCGGAGCGGGCTCAAATACCACCCCGGCAGACATCGAAGTCCGCCGCAATCACTTCTTCAAGACACTGCTGTGGATGCGCGGCGCACCTGGATTTATCGGCGGCGTGTCGGGCAATCCCTTCATTGTCAAGAATCACTTCGAGCTAAAGAATGCCGAACGTGTGTTGCTCGAAGCGAACATATTTGAAAACAACTGGGGTGGGTTTTCACAGAAGGGCAAGTCGATTGTTCTAAACCCCAGAAACACCTACAACAAAACAACGAACACCAGTACCTGCGTGGTCTGCAAAGTCCAGGACATCACCATCCGGTACAGCACGATCAGTCATGTGGGCGGCGGTATCGGAATTGCCGCTGTGCTGACAGCAGGGCAGCCGGCAATGGGTGGCCAGCGATTCAGCATCCACGACGTAATTATTGACGACGTCGATGCCACGCGCTTCACTGGAGGCGGCGGCTTGGTCCTGGTCACAAATGCCTGGCCCACCAACGTGATGAATAGCGTTATGGTGAACCACGTTACCGGCATCCCGGATGCTAAAGGTACACTGCTGACGATTGGGAACCCAACCACCAATCCGAAGATGTGGGGCTTCACCTTCACCAACAACGTGGTTTATGTTCCGACATACGCGCTATGGTCGTCGGGACAGCCCGGCAGCTGTGCGCTTATTCAAGTCCCGATTACGTTGTTGACCAACTGCTTTTCAACTTACGCGTTCAGCAACAACGTCCTGTTCGCCAATACTTTTGTGAATCCACCGTCGAAATGGCCCGCCGGCAATGCATTTACGACGCCGGGCGCGGTCGGTTTCGTTAACTACAACAATGGAAATGGTGGCGACTATCATCTTGCTCCCTCTACTCCTTATAAAGGAAAGGCAAGTGATGGACGAGATCCCGGAGCCGACATTGACGCAGTAATGGCGGCCATAGCTGGAGTCAATTAGCAGGTAGATTCCGGCTTCTGTTCAAAGCCCTGCAACCAAAAGGACTGGCCACCGTGCCAGTCCTTTTTTGTTGCGTATGTCAGGTTTAAGCCCAAGAACCTCCTGTGCTATGATCTCGACTTGACCCGCAACTAGCGGAAACCAGTCGGTTGTGCTTCCTAGTTTTTCCCAATCACCGCGAATTCAAACAATATGAAATGCTTAGATTTAGGCTACCCAGGTGGACCGGTGTCCTGCGGAGGGCGCATACGCGCGGCCATATTTCTGCTGGCTATTCTCTCGTTTCTCACGTGCTGTATCGCTTTAGAGGGTGCTTCCTGGACCCAGGAGAAACAGCAAAGGCAAAGGAATTCAGCATCCAATGCAGCTCCGAAAGAGCACGACGAACTGCGCAACGCAGCACCAGATGATGAGAACGCTTATTGCGGAAAGGGCAACGTACCCCACTTCGGGGAAAAAGACGGTCCCGCAGAACTGCCGAAGAGCTGCTACTACACCGCAATTGACGGCACACCTTCGCCCGGCAAGAAGATCAAGGTGAGTCGTGGTTCCGATCTGGCGAAAGTAATAGATAAGGCCAGCTGCGGCGACACAGTTCTTCTCGCTGCCGGCGAAAGCTACGAGATGAACGACTTCCCCAGGAAGAACTGCGACGACCAGCACTACATTACAGTGAGAACCGATAGCAATGACTCCAAGTTGCCGCGTGAGTCAGCCCGTATCTCGCCGGCATGGGGTGGCGTCGCCAGTTTGCCAGGTCGTCCTCAATTTGCCCAACCCTCGGGTGGCCCCGCCAAAATTATGGCCACCATCGCCGGAACAAATGCCTGGGGTGTCACCATTGGCGACCACTACCGATTCATCGGAATCGAATGGATGCCCGCAAGCGGCAAGAAAATCGGACGCCTTCTCCTGACTTCGGGAGCGGACCATCTTATCTTTGACCGGAATTGGTTTCACGGCTTCGATGGCCAGGAACTTGGCAAAGGAATCGGCATCACCAACGGGTCGAGATACATTGCCATCATTCATTCGTACTTGAATAGTTTCACCTGCACAGCCAAAACCGGATCCTGCACCGACGCCACCGCAATCGGTGGAGGCAATGGCGACGATCCGGTGCAAACCATCAAGATCGTTGACAACTTCCTCGAGGCCTCTGGTGAAAACGTCCTTTTTGGCGGTGCGAAGGCCAGCATTCGCGTGGAGGACGTTGAGATGCGCAGAAACCATCACTTCAAGCCGATGTGGTGGAATCCCAATTCTCCCGATCACCGCGAGCCCACACCCATCGTCAAAAATCTATTCGAACTGAAGAGCGGCAATCGAGTTCTGCTGGAATCGAGTTATCTGGAGAATAGTTGGGCAGGTTTCTCGCAAGTGGGCGCGGCGATTCTCCTCACGACACGAAACAATTACAACAAGCGCCTGGGCATCGCGACCTGCCCCAAGTGCGCTATTACAAATGTCACGATCCGATACGTCTGGATACGCAAAGTGAATCAAGCATTCCAGTTTACTAATCCCTTCGACTATGACCGTCCCGCCCCTGGAAACAGCTATTCGGTTCACGATGTGGTTGCAGAGGGCATGGGATATCCGGAATGTGGTAAAGGATGCGGCGGTGCGCTCAACCTGATCAGCGGCGGTCCTGCTGGGACGCCGATCGAATCAGTAATGCACGATCTCACGATAGATCACGTAACTTACGTTTCCATGAAGCAGCCCAAAGATCTTTTCATTCTAGGAGGACCGCCATCCACCGGCCCAAATTCTCCGCAGATGTACAACATTCGATGGACTAACACTGTGGCTGACGTTGGAACATTTGGCGCCTGGTCCAAGGGGGGTGGCGAGAGTAATTGCGCCGAAATTCGTCCAGGTTCCCCAAAACTCCGCATCGAGGCGTGTTGGGGACCCACAGGTGTTTTCAAGGGCAACGTCCTTGCGGGCGCAAACCGGCGCGGCGGCGCCAAAGGCGCTTGGCCGGACGGAAACTACTACGCCGAAGATCAGGAATCCATTGGATTCGTGAAGGTAAATGGCGGGCTTGATGGGGACTACCACCTCGCGCCATCAAGCAGGTTTAAAGGAAAAGGACTTGACGGAAAAGATCCCGGAGCCGATGTCACAGCCGTCATTAAATCTCTGGAAGGCGTGAGATAACGGAGCTTTGCATCCGGCGCCTGTCAGGGATAGCTCATCTCATAAACGCGATAAATCTGGGTAGAGAATTCACAGGCAAAGCGTACGCCATCAATACTGACCGGAGCCAGGCACCCGGGTGGAAGAGCCAGAGTCTGGCGTAGTGTGCCTTCGTCGGAGTAAACCAAAAAACGAGGTCGCTGGCTGGCGATGTACTCGCGCACTCCAACCTCATTTTTTGCACTAGCCAGGTAGGCCTGATTGCGAGGGAGTACGGGTAATCCAGCTGCCTGAGCCACTAGGTTGGACTCGACATTGTAGTCGTCGATCACGATCTTGTCCCCCGCCTGCATATGCGACTTCAAATACCTCCCGACCTCTGCAATTCTTCTTGAATAACGCAACCGGGGTGACAGGGGGGCGAACTTGTCAGCATAGCGCGTATGCCGTTCGCTCATCACAAAAACGAATGTGAGGTTCAGAAGGAGGAGAACAATAACGGCGCCTTCGGCAGCCAGTAAGCGGCGGGGGCAGAAATGAATACATATCTGCTGCAGGCCGAATCCTGCGACGATGGCCAACAGCGCGCCCAATGTCAGTGAGTACCTCGCCATGGCTAGTAGTTTTCCTGAGAGGATCTCGTAGTTCTGCACTGCCCAGAAGAATAGGACCACACCCGAGAAGGCCGCAGTCAGTCGCCCTGAAAACGATTTGAACAATCCAAAGAAGGCCCCGATGATACCAATCGCCGAGAGGCCAATGAGAAGATCGGCAGGTATCACAATGATTTGGTGGGCAAGCGGCACCGGGTGGACTCCGAACCATCCCGTGACTAATTCGTTGTGGACTGTGAGCGAGCGCATCGGATCGCCGTAGGCTCTCCACGATCCGACCATCGCCAGAGTTGGCCAGAGCGCTCCCGTGCAGCCAAACACAAGCAGCGGCTTCAATTGCGACCAGCCAAGGCGAACCTTGCCATCCTTGAGTACCACCATCCCTATAAGGGCCACTGACATAGCAAAGAAAAAAACCCAGGCTTCGTAGCGCATCGACTCGGCTACGGATAAAAACAACCCAGCCACTGCCAGTCGCCATGTCTGATTCACTTGCCAATAGGTGAAGAAAAAGTACAGCGACGCTAGCAGCAGAAAAAGGAACGGGACTTCAGCTGATGAGGTTGTGCTATAGCCGATGTGCAGACTGTAAAAGCTAAAAATCGCGAGCGCAAGAACTGCTGCCGCATCTCCATAGAGCCGTTGTGTGAGTTTCCATACGAGAAAGATGGAGGCGATGCCTAATACTAAACTCAACAGCCGTCCCGCCATCGTTATGTTCGGCAGAAATAAGCTGAAAAGGCCTATGAGCCAGAAATGGCCTGGCCCGTACGCGCCGAAAGCGAGCCTGAAATCCGGTTGCTGCAGCCATTGTGCTGTAATGCCAACTCGCGCCGCCGCATCGCCACCACTGTTGTCCGAGAAAAAGTACGACAGCACACGCAACAAACTGCCGCCGGTCGCCAGTGCGATCGCCATGCGGTTAACCGCACCAGATTCATTGCGCATTCCAGAGTCGTTAACCATTTTCATTTCAGACGTTCCAGTTTGTAAGGCTGGATTCCGCAAATCAACGCGCAGAACTGGACTGCGGAACGCTGTCGCTCAATTCGAGAACTGAGAGGTTGGCCCACTTTCCCAAGGGAGTCTTAATCTTTAACCAGAACTTTGCATCAAGCATCCCGGTGTACAGGGTTTGCATGCATGCCGCTTGCAATACCGACTTACGCTCGCCTTCGCCAGAAACCAGCGGGTAACCTGCATCTTGCAGGCAATCCCCGATCAACGTTTCTAGCGAGGCAACTTCCTTGGGAGACAACTTGTCTTTCCACCGATTAACGGGGTTTTGCCGCGTCTCCTGCTCCCGAAAAGAGGAATTCGATTCATGCAAACTACCTAGAGCAGTCTTCTGAATTCGATCATAGTCGAGGTCGTGATCAAGAAACACACCTAGACCAGAAAGGGTTTTTTGCGGATCGGTAACCAGGTCTTCGAAGTGAATCTCGTGGTAGTCTCCAGCAAAAGCTGCCCCGTATTCCCTGCCTTTTCTCACCATCCACCGCCAGTAGAGTCCGGTTTCTTCGAGACTTCGGGAACTGCGGTCCCACGGAAATGGAGTAAATCCACCCATTTTCTTAAGAGAGAGCGCAATATCCCGCCCATCACGAATAATGTGAACGAATAGAGCTTCCGGAATTTCGGACTTGATTCTCTGCATGTGAAGCACAGTATCGGGGTCGTAAACCGCCCATCTGTTCACACCCTGCGCTTTGGCAATTTCTCCCATGACGATCCGGAGAAAATCACCTCCACTGTTACACTCCGCCAGCACCTTTTCTGTGACCGCCGCGGCATCCAAACCTGATCTTCGAAATCCCTTGCTTCGTAACCAGGTAGCCATCATCTGTTCGCGGTTGGCAACTTTGTCCAAATTGCCAAAGCGCGGAATCAGAACCTTGTACACCGGCAAGAACCCGCGATACAGAGCGAAACCGCCGGAAGACAGCAAGGTGTCATAGAGCAAATTGGTTCCGGACCGATGGCAACCCATGACGAAAACCGGCCAATTTTTACGGGCAGTTGAGGGCTGGATGGTCAGAGCAACTCCTCGGCGAAGCGATGTACAAAGTATAGCATCGAGCTACCCTTAGAGAGCATTCTCTTCGTGACCTAAGTCACATCGATTCAGTAACATAACTACAGATGCGAATGGCGAATGGCTTGCACCACAGGAATGTACCGGGGCGTGGAAGTGTGGGTATTATACTGAAGCATCCCGCAGAACTGACTCGGGAACCAGTGTCCCGTCGCCGGTTGGCTTGTCAGGGTAATCTAAGCCACGATATGAGTGAAAGGGTTTCTTCGAAGCTCCACACATCCGAACTCTCGGCCGCGGAGACCTCCGCGCGAAACTGGCAGCCCCTGGGAACTTTTCATCACGTTGGGTTCATCGTACCCTCGATCCCGGCAGTAGTGGAGAGCTTTGCGGAATCCTTGCAAGCCGAATGGGATGGGAACATCATTCATGATGTGAACCAGGATGTACGAGTGACTTTTCTGCGTAGCCGCTTTGAGGGAGACCCACTCTTTGAACTCGTGGAACCCGCCAGCGAGAAATCGCCTGTGAACTCATTTCTCAAGCGAGGCGGCGGATTGAATCACGTTTGCTACGTAGTAGAATCCCTTGAAACACAGCTGGAACTTTGCCGGTCGCAGGGAGCACTGGTTGTGCGAAATCCCCTGCCGGCTGCGGCATTCTGTGGGCGCCGCATTGCCTGGGTATATACGAAGCACAAGCTGCTGATTGAATATCTGGAGCGCAAATGATTTCCAGTGTCGAAAAAAGTACAGACGCGCGCAACCAGATAGATCAATTGATTGAAGCGGGTAACGCAGAACTCGCAACTCGCTGTCTGGCCGACCTCTGGCGAGCCGAGCAAGGAGGCGCCGCAGCCTCATTCGTCACCACACGTTTCGAGAAGCTGCGTGACAGGCTTCCGTTAGCCCGCTGTCGAATCGCAATACTCCGGTCGTTTACGGTGGAACCCGCTGTCCCTTTGCTTCGCGCTTCCGCCTTCTGCAGTGGAGTTGATTTAGCAGTTCATCTCGGCGATTTCAACGCCTACTCCCAGGAGATTCTCGACGGCAGGAGTTCCCTTTATCAGTTTTCACCGAATGTGGTGCTGCTTGCCGTGAGAACAGCCGACATCGCACCGGAGCTTTGGGACGTGTACGCCGATCAAAGTGCGGAGAGCGTTCAACGGATATCTCAGCGAGTTTGTGCTAGTTTCGAGCAGTGGATGCGCGTTTTTCGGCAACAGACTTCGGCATCCCTGATCGTCCACAACCTGGAACAGCCAATTCAGCCGAATCTCGGCGTTCTCGATGGGCAGCGAAGCTGCGCCCAGACGGACGTAATTCGTCAGATCAACTCTGAGTTGCACCGCGCCGCAAGCTCTTACTCAGGCGTGTATGTTCTCGATTACGATGCGCTGATCGCTCGGCACGGGCGCCTGCGTTGGCATGATCAGCGCAAATGGCTGATGGCGCGTATGCCCGTCGCGGCAGACCAGTTGATTCACCTTTCCAGGGAATGGCTGCGCTTTCTGATACCGCTGACTGGCAGAGTGGCCAAGGCTCTGGTGGTGGATCTGGATAATACCTTGTGGGGTGGTGTTATTGGTGAAGATGGCATGACAGGCATCAAAGTGGGGCTAGATTATCCCGGCGCCGCTTACCAGGCACTGCAAAGAGCCATGCTGGACCTGACGCGCAAAGGGATTCTGCTGGCGATATCCAGCAAGAATAATCCGGAAGATGCGATCGAGGCCCTCCAGAATCATCCCGGCATGCTACTCCGCCCCAAGGATTTCGCGGCGATCAGAATTAGCTGGAATGACAAGGCCCAGAGCTTGCGCGAGATTGCTCAGCAACTCAATATCGGTACCGATAGCCTGGCTTTTCTCGATGATAATCCTTTCGAGCGCGAACAGATTCGCGCTTCCTTGCCGGAAGTGGCGGTGATCGACCTGCCTGACGATCCTATGCAGTACGCGGCTACACTGAGGGATTTTCCTGCCTTCGAACGCTTGACGCTATCATCGGAAGACCAACAGCGGGGCGCAATGTATGCCGACCAGAAGCAACGCTCGCAGGCCGAGCAGGGTTTCCAGTCAAAAGAAGATTTTTATCGGTTCCTGCAGCAAGAAGCTGATATCTCGCAGGTGACACCCGGCACGCTGGCACGCGTCGCCCAACTTACGCAAAAGACAAATCAGTTCAACTTGACCACCCGCCGGTACTCCGAACAGGAAATCTCCCAGTTGGCGAATAATAGAAAGTGCCAGGTTCTGTCGATGCGGGTGCGGGATCGTTTTGGGGATCATGGGTTGGTAGGTGTAACAATCGTTCGTGACCAGGATGCTGTCTGCGAGATTGATACCTTTCTGCTGAGCTGCCGAGTGATAGGCCGCACAGTCGAGACCGCGCTTCTGTCCTATGTCGCCGAAAGTGCAGCGGCTCGCGGTCGGCATAAATTAATCGGGAGATTCATACCTACGAAGAAGAATGCACCGGCGCGCGAGTTCTATTCTCAGCATGGATTCATCCTGGATAGTCAGAATGGCGAAGGAACCCTCTGGACATTAGACTTGCGAAACCGGCAGATTGCCTGCCCGGACTGGGTTAAATTGACGATCAACCGAGGAGGACAAAATTGACTTCCAGCACATTTGAGCAGGTTCGAAGTATCGCGTCCGACCTGTTCTCCACACCAACCGACCGCATCAGTCCTGACTCGTCGCCGGAAACCATCGAAAGCTGGGACTCAATCCAGCATCTCAACCTGGTACTGGCACTGGAAGAAAAATTTGGCCTGCAGCTCTCACCGGAAGAAATCGAGCAGATGCACACCCTTGGCCAGGTCACCAAGTTAGTAGAAACGAAGCTACAATCCACTCCGAAATAAATTGGCCATTGTTATCGAGCCGTACCAGGAAAGGCATGAGGCAGCCGTCGACGAATTCAATCGCCGATTGCAGGCCGGTGGCGCGGATAGGGATTTAGTTTTCTATCGCTGGGCGAAGCCGCGATTCCTCCCACCAGGTGACGGCGCGAGTCTCTTCAATGAATATTTCGTAGCGCTGGACGGCAGTGCCGTGCGCGGCGGCTACGCCCTCAAGCATCAGGACTTCTTATTCCCTGATGGCAATATGCGCTCCGTTGGGTACTATCATCATCCGCTCTCGGAAGGCATCGTTAACAAAACCTACGCCGTAGTCGGAAGTCTGCTGCTTCGCGACGCGCTGCACCGGTCGCCACTTCTCTATTGCTTGGGGATGGGAGGCTACGGACGTCCGTTGCCCAGGATGCTGGTCAGCCTCGGCTGGACGCACTGTCTCGTTCCCTTCTACTTCAAAATTCTCAATCCCTCGAATTTCTTACGTGAAATGCATGCCATCAGAACCTCTCGCATGCGTGGTCTACTCATGGATCTTGGGGCTTCTTCCGGTGCCGGCTGGACCGCGCTGAAACTTTGGAACGTCTTCACCAGAATGAAAAGCCCCGGTCTCGAACACGACTTTCAGGCCGAAGTCATTGAAGAATTTTCCGGTTGGTCGGATTCGCTTTGGGAAGCGTCGCGGCTCCTCTATTCGCTGGCTGCGGTCCGCGATACCAAGACTCTGCGCCTTTTGTATCCTGCGACGGATCGGCATTTCACCCGATTACGAGTCAGACGGAATGACCAAGATCTTGGCTGGGCCGTGGTTGGAGAGAAACGTAAAGATCCGAAGTACGGCTCCATGCGAGTTGGGTCCATCGTCGATTGCTGCGCAATAGCGTCGCAGGAGCGTTCGGTTATACGCGCGGCCACCGACTCCTTGCGGCGCCAGAATTTTGATCTGATCGTTTCCAACCAGAGCCACCAAAACTGGCGCAGCGCTTTGGAAGCGGAGGGCTTCCTGAATGCTCAATCCAACTTCATCTTTGCCACCTCGAAAAAGTTGACAAGCCTGCTACAACCTTTCGAGGAAGTAAAGCGTAGCATGCATCTCACGCGCGCCGACGGCGACGGATTGCCGCGCAATTTTTGACGTAGGTTAACCAGCTTTCGCCAAGGGTCCCGCCCTGGGCCGTCTACTGGCGATCTACAGGTGAGTGCTCGGCGCGGCTTTCGTGGATTTGACGCACCAGAGGCGGCGGAGGAGGACACTTGAAGTAGACCGCCAAAAGAGAACTCTTGATCGAGTGCGGCAGCCAACGCATTAACCAGGCTGGACGATTTGGGGTTTCGGTGAGCGCTACCATTCCGGCTTTGAATCCAGCACTCTCAATTGCCTTCGCCAGGCGCGCACGAGTATTCACCCGATACCATGTCGGGAAAATATCCTCTTCCCTGCGCCCGGTAAATTTCGCGACCGCCCGGCGATAGGCGTTGTTAGACATGAAGTGTGACAAACCTCGCCCCATCGTCAAAAGATAGTGAGATGCACATGATGTGTGAATAATTACAACGCCGTCCTCCCCAAGTACTCGCCAGCATTCCCGCAGAACCTGGGCTGGATCGCTCAGGTGTTCGAACACCATATCCGCAGAAACTACCCCGAAGTAAGAATCCGGGAAAGGTAAGGCAACGGCATCCGCCTCCACCACCCGGTCGCGTCGTCCGATCAGAGATGGCCTGTCGATATCCATCCCGACGTAGAAAGCTTCCCCGAACTTCTCCCGCACCCTGGCTAATTCCGGACTTTTCACCAGCCTCCCGCATCCTATTTCCAGCCACCGCTGGCCTCGTACCATGACCCTCAGTAGCTCATAAAACGTGCGCTGATTCCAGATCAAACCGCCTCCTTCACGTGGGCCACCTCTGGGGATGCTGCAATTTAGGCTACCACAGGTGCCGGCTTGCGTATGTTCGCGGATCGCCCCATGGTTAACATTCATTTAATAAACCCGCCATTTAGTCGATTGCATGTGCGCCCGCGGCGAAACAACCTGCTACTC
>Ga0310810_10010680_pt1 | contig 10704 bp, 10 predicted proteins | sample NCmetagenome_FD_207641 | JGI IMG/M metagenome (GOLD analysis project Ga0310810, IMG submission 207641) | Soil microbial communities from experimental microcosm in Duke University, North Carolina, United States - NC | ecosystem: Engineered > Artificial ecosystem > Soil microcosm > Unclassified ... | reverse complement strand
TGTTGCTACCACATTCAAGACTTTTGTTGTTGACGCGGTACTCTGCAGCATATAAGTTTACGCAAGCTCAGCCGGAAGACTCGACAAACCGGCGAAACTAGGAGGGAGAATGGACATGAACCAAATCATGTATGACCTCACCTACTGGTTTGATTTCATCATCCTTGTGGTGCGTCATCACCCTCTCATGTCCGTGGCCACAGCCTTGGTCGCTTTTCTTTTGTATCAGGCTCTAAGCGTGATGAAGCTCATTGGCACAATAATCAGCTTTGGCCTAGCTGTGGTAACGGCCATTCTCTTACAAATGTTTATGTGAGGTGCGGCCCATCGGGCGAGTCAGTTGCGTGTCGAGAATTACTTTTTCGTTAGAGAAATCTGAAAAAATAAACCTAGGAATCGGAACGCGGGCGGCGCTTCACGCGCAGATACTGTTCAAATTGGTTAGCGGTCTGCTCGTCGGCTAGTTTTTGCCAATCATCTCGCGATTTCTTTCGCTTCTGTATCGGACGGTGTGAGCGGACATTGAACGGTCTTAAACGGGCAGGCATCGCAATACAAAGTGTACAAAGTCGAATGGGTTATTCAACAGCGCCCTGCGGCGTATTATCCGCACGTGTTTTAGCCTCATTTGCTTTTGCACGTGACTTTTTGATGATCCGGAGCTAGGTTCTCGATTAATGTCACACAGCTGCGAATCGCATCAATGTCTAATTTAATCCCTAAGGAGATGGTACATAATGGCACTCCATGTACCGCCAACTTGCCCTGTTTGCGACAGCACTGATGTAAGAAAATCGCGCCGCCGGAATTTCCTCGAAAAGCTACAGATAATTATTTCTTGCGTCCTTACCGCTGCAATGAATGTAGCCACAGGTTGTGGCGATTCAGCCGAAAACAGACCCGGACTGATTTAAACCCTCAGCACCCGATTTAGTTTACTCTGGAGCGCGACTATCCGTAGCCGGAATCTTCAACGACTGTTCTTCACGTTGAGCAGTTTACGACTTTTGAAGATCGCTTGGCTTAACGTTGCGCATTTTGCTGTTAGGACTAATGAATTTCCAGAACCGACGATGGCACTGTCGACAACGAAACGGTCGCATCAAAAAAACGCTTAGAGATTTTTCGAAATGGTTTTTTCGATGCGATAAGTAAATTTCTTGGCTGGAACAATTCGGGCAAATGCTTTTGTCGCTCCGCAGCCGGAACATATTGCGAAAAACCAGCATCATTAAAAAGTCTCGGCGCCGTGGCACTCGATGCAACAACGGTCGCGAGAGGAGCAGTCGGCTGGCGCAATATCACCAACCAACGCGGATAAGTCACATCCCGAATGCTATTTTGGCTGCGGGCCGTTTTCTATCAAGCGCTTTCAACCTCACGCGGCGCGCGATTTGCCTTATCGCGTTTTCGAGTCCTCAAGCCCGCAAAAAAATCGCTCAGAACTGCCGCACATTGATCGGCTAGTACACCTCCGGTGACCGGCAACTGATGATTGAGCCGTTGATCCTCACAAAGTTGATACAAAGATGCGACCGCGCCTGCCTTCGGATCTCGGCAGCCAAATACTAGGCGTCTTAAACGCGCTTGCAAAATTGCTCCCGCGCACATGACACATGGCTCTAATGTGACGTACAGCTCGGCCTCATCGAGACGCCAGCTCCCTAGATGCTGAGCTGCCAGTTCAATCGCTGTAATCTCCGCATGGCCCAGAGGCGACTGGCGTTCTTCACGGTCATTGTACGCGGTTGCAATGACTTGTCCGGCCGATACAATGACAGCGCCCACGGGGATCTCGCCTCGGCTCGCTGCTTTTCGAGCGGCGGATAGCGCAAGCTCCATATATTCCGAATCGCTAGTAATCATGTACCGGAGTGTCTCCTTGCAGGCGGTCGGCAATTGGCAATCGAATATGGCCAAGGACTAAGTTTGTGGATCGAATGATAGAGTGCGCTACGGGTGCATATATTCAATCGGCGGGGGTTCGATATCCGTTACCACGTGAGACACACCAGGAACCGCTGCAGCGATCCGGAGAATCTCCTTTTCCAAATCCGGGTCCGCGAGAATACCGGAAATCGTTACCCGCCCGCTGTCGCTCTTCACATTGAGAATCACATTGCGGGTCTTGGGTGAGGTGATTAGCGCCGCCTGAACATGCGCAGTCGTCGCCAAATCCTGAAAAGCTTTCGCCGAAACAGGGGTGGGTTGGAACTCCGGCCGGCGCACAGTTTCAGCAATCACCGACGCACCCAGTTCGGTATCAAATCTCGCGCTGTTTAGGACAAGATCGTGACCCACGGGATTTTGCCATTCATCGTTGAACACCGCACGAAAACGCCGGCTGCGGACCCGATCCAACTCACGAATATACTGGCGGGCAGTTTCACTGGTCATGCCTTTCTGCAAGCACACCTGCTCGATCCGGTACTCCAGCGGAGCGACGATCAGCACTTTTAGAACGTGCGCGATCCCGGGCAACAGCTGCTGTCCTGCGCGACCATAGTAAACCAGCTCCCCGCCTTCGACGACTTCGCACATTGCCGCCTGCAATGTAATCCGATACAGCCGAACACTCTCGCGCCAGCGTTCCCACCAGTGCCCTTCGGTTTCGAGCACTTCTGTGTATTTGGCTTCAGGAATCCCGTATCGCTTGCTCGCTTCGATCAAGACTTCGCGATCGATGGAACGGTAATTCAACAGCGATGCCACCCTTTGGGCAATGACACTCCCGCCGCTGTATGCCGCATGAGCAATTGTGACGACGGGCATGAGTTCAGCCCTCCTGTAATCCAGCTGTTCCGGCGTACCCGGCGCAGGCTGAGGGATTAATAACCCGGCTATTTACTACCCTTTTCGTGCACTTCGGACAAGGGTGGATTGTGTGGGGGTCTGGGACTGGAAGCCTAAGATGCTCTAAAAAACAAATGCTGTCGTGAGCGCGATCAAAGCAGCGCTTAAAGTAACACTGACGAAATCATTCCCGTGTCATAGCTAAAAAGAATTGATTTCTCTGGGGGCGAATGGGAAACGATCAGGAGAGTGCCGATCGAGGTGTAGGTCGGCTCAGTACATTGGGCGTTTTTCCGACGACCGGAGCTTCCTTCATGAGAAGGCGCCGAATATGGCCCATGAGCTCGATCATTTTCACTGGTTTCTGCAAGAAATCATCACAGCCACCAAGAAGCGCGGCGCTTTTCAAGTATGAAAAAATACTCATTGCGACGATCGGAGTTTTTTGCAGCAGCGGTTCTTCCTTCACTAGTGAAACGAATTCCAGCCCGTCCATATCGGTCAGATCCAATTCAAGCAAAATGAGATCGGGGTGGTGTTCAATCGACTTGCGAATACCGCCTTCTCCGGTCACTGCGACGAGCGGACGAAAACCCGCGAATATTACCTGCTTAACCAGCAATTGAGTGTAATTCGGCTGCTTTTCGACAATCAATATTGTCTGGCGTTCGCGTTGAACCATTCGGGTTTGACCTCTCGCTCGAGTCAAGCAGCAACAAACATGCCCCTAAGCGCCCTGCCGTTTTAATGGAGAGGAAAGAAGGCGCTGGCGCGTAACAAACTACCCCATTGCAGACAAAACTTACCTGAAAGGTATTACGGCGAGCGTACGGGAAAAAAGAATAGGCCACGGGAGCTGTGCGTTTGCGGCGCTTTTAAAAATCGACAGTTCAAATTTCTCACTTCACTGTCGATCCTTGTCTAACGACACCGTCGGGGTCGGTGCAGTCACACGGTTCCCCTGCCGGCCCGAGGCCATACGGGCAAGTGAATCTGATTACATTGCACTCTCGCTCGGTAAACTGGTCGACGAGGCGGTTAAAGAATCCACTTGGCGGTTGACTCTTGGTTCCGATACGCGCGGGTGCTTCGCTCGTCTCGGTCGTACAGCCTAAGATTCCGAGACCCAATGCGAAAAAAAGAAATGCGATTGCCTTCATACGAAATTGCTCGTTTCACGAAAAATTGTCTAAAAATATAGTCACAAAGAAATCGCGCCGTGGACTGGAAACCAAGCCTTCTCTATTTGCCGGGTTAAACCTCAAGTCCGCAAGCCTAAAGTACGCAATGGGAGGACTGGTTTTGTAGTTGTCCGCGAGAGCCTAGCATATTCGACAAAAGACAAATCTTTATTTCCGAGAGGTTGCGCAGCGGCGCTTCCTATTTTTCAGCGGATGCGATTTTCAATTCCGCATCCAGTGCACGCATCCATGCCGCGCTTCCGATCATAACCAGCCGCGAACGTCGTCCAGGAGCCGCTTTCACCCAGATTTCCGCGTCAACTTCCGTTTTGAACAATCTCGTTTGGCGAACGCGTGCTGGGCCGATTTCCTCCCCGATGAATTGCCGAGTAGCCGATCGTCTAACGCGATTCTTTTCGGGTGCAACTATCTTTCTTCTTCGCATTGAAACAACCAGGCGAATTCTGCACGTTGACTCTACTTAGGGACCCGCAGCAACACTGTTACCAAGCACCGATGGCGGAACTTAACCAGATCCCTCAGTCATGCGCTCACGCAGTAGAATGTCTTGAGAGGTGCCGGGGGAGAGATTTACGCGGTGCGGACTCTAGCTGTGATTTCCCACCCCGGCGATATGGATCGAAGCAACTGGCGTACCGTCAGCACGCAAAATGATGATTAGAGAAATGAGATGACATCATGGCGCGGGATGCGTAATCGAAGCACATAAAAAGGTGGCGAACCGCCTAATGTTTGTAGCCGAACCGACTAATCAAGTTAAAATGTCACGTCACGGATACAAACAAAACTCGTGGCACACGGGCGAAATCTCTCGGTGCCGAGGCGAACGTTTTCTGAACAGGCGATTACGCACCGGTAAGTTTATGCGGCGTGGATCGGTTCCGGCATTTGAATTGTCAACTAATCACTTTCCGGTCGTGCTTCTTGGTTAACGGTAATGATCCGATCTTTAATTTTTTCAAAAACCGGCTCGGGAATGATTTTTCTCGAAACCAGCTCTTGTTTTCTCTGATAAGGGCGACCATCGATTATTTTTTGCGCATATGAGTGATGAATTCCCGGCAACGCTCTGAGCTGCTCGATAGTTCCGGAGTTGATGTCCACGGGTTTGATTATGGTTGGTGCGGGAATCCGGACCGTATCGGCCGCAGCGGTCTTTTCACCGCCTTCCGCCGCAGGGTTCGAAGCCGAGAATACCCCAACGAAAGCCAAAGGTATGAAAAGAGCCAAGCTTTTGAACGGCACCATTTAACTTCCGTCTCGAATACCGCGAATTTGGCTGACGCTAAATTAGACGATCATTTGGCCGGAATATTACCCTTCCGTAAATCCTTTAACAACGGCCCGAATGGCGCGCCCCAGAGCGATTCGAATTCCACCCGAGATCCGTAAGAGCTGCCGCTTAGCGCTCACCAGATCTTTATCAGCTCAGCAGAGCTAGAGGTAAAACAAGAACTTAGCGGGAATTCCTGATTGAGCCAACCTCAAAAGTCAGGCTGCCATCGACACATGACTGTGTAAAGCCAACGATCCTGCAATCGGATAAGGCATGGGCCGATTTTAAGCCGAAAACCTCATTTTCTCGCCGAGCAGAAAACGCCTTGTGACCGGCGCGCAAGCTGTTCCGACCACAACCGTTTGGAAAGCGACTAGACTTTCGAAATCGATCTCCATTTCGATCACGGAACTCCACACAGCATCTGGCAGGTTCAGTTTGCTTATTGCCATTGGGATCACCCTCTTTCAATCCACTCATAGGTTCGGCTGATATTTTCGCTTCCAATTTGCCATTGAGCTTCAACAATTCTTCGACGATTCAACTTGATTTAATCGTCCCGTAAAGTTCACCGGCCAAATTATACGCAAATTGTTCATATAAAGGAGACGAAGCCGATGGACCATCGCTGCATAACTAACGAACCAGCGCTTGCATACGTCAAGGAACTGGGCGCGTGGATAGTTCTCAACAACAAGAGCGAGCTGATTTCATGGACGGATGAACCAGCAGAAATCGCTTGGCTTTCGACTTGGCTACTGGGGCGTCGCCCGAAGACAAAAACGAAACCGAATGTGAGCGATCCCAAACCGAAAGTGATCAAGCCAACGCTCCCAGGCATTTCTTCTCCGCGAATTAATGCGAGTCCTTGTATTGTTCTTCCTATGAGCCGGCCATAGTTTCAATTATCCTCTTTTACTTTTCGGATTGTCCGAATTCGCCGGGCATGCTTTTCTGAAGAGTTCGAGCCCTAAAGGTACTACGACAAGGACGGCGAGCGATTTTTTCGTCATTCTCGATCGCAAGCAAAGGGACACAATTTTAATTCAGCGGCCACCCGAGAAAAGCCGTCCAGAGGACGCAACGCTTAGCTGGACGAACCACGAAAATTACGTGGAATGCGTTCAACAGGCAGCGGCACGATGGGACCCGCAGGCCTCATGGCCGAGACCACACCACTCTCGTTCGCTACCTCGGGCTAGTAGACATCTGTTCACGGAAGAGCGCACGCGCGGGGATCCAAAAAGACTAGGAAAGGACAGGCTCGATTCTCCGCAATGTTTTTGTCTGCTTCGCGCAGCACTATGAACTGACGATACAAGCGCGACAAAATCTGGATCATTTCGCTTCTCATGAGCCGTTGCAGATCTGAAAAAAGATCGCTTGCTGCGGCACTATTCGGAATTGCACTAAATTTATTAAGACCATCTGGCTAAGTCCACCTCACCGTAGAATTTTCAGGCATAGCTGCCGTCAGTAGGCATATTTGCCGTCGCTTGTCTGAAGCACCTACTCTAATAGGCTGCCGAAATTTCCCTAAAAGTCCTTAGATGGCGCGGGCACATCAAATGCTCACCGATAAGCGCAATCCGTGTACGAAGGAGCGGCCCATGTCCACAGGCTTACTTCGCCATCTTCTTGGAATAACTCTGGCTCTCTTGAGTTTGGCCGTCGCTGTTCCTTCTAGCAGGGCGCAGACGTGCACCCTAAACATTCCCCACATTGAGGGTGAATGGCGAACATTACCTTACCTCATGCCGATCAACCCGATCTCGACGACCTTGCTCAACACCGGAAAAGTCTTGATCGTCGCGGGCTCCGAGAATGATGCCAAGAACAATTCGCCGGGCGCTGAGAGCTACCGGAACGCCATCTGGGACCCGACAGGCGCGACTCAGAGCAGCATTGCAGTGCAAAACATCGACTACGATGTTTTCTGTAGTGGAACAGCCGTTCTGCCCGACGGGCGCGCCTTGGTTGTGGGAGGTACCTCGGATTACTCTTTCAAAGGCGATAACCGCGCGTCTATTTTTGATCCTGTCACTGAAAGGTTCTTCCAATCGCAGAGCATGCGAGATGGACGCTGGTACGCGACTGCCACCACTCTCGGTGACGGGCGTGTCATGGCTTTCTCCGGGCTCGCCTTAAGCGGCGGCACTAACAACACCGTCGAGATTTATGACCTGAAGAATGCCGGAGCTGGATGGAGTAGCCCGGTGACTGCGCCGTTCTCCCCGCCCCTCTATCCACCCATGTTCCTGCTGCCGAGTAGCAAGGTTTTCTACAATGGCCAGGGGAGCGGGCAGAGCGCCAACGCCTGGATTTTCGACCCGGCGCCCAAAACATGGACGAGATCGGTGGCGACGACCCGCGACCGACACTATGGGTCGGCCATTCTCTTGCCACTGCTGCCGCCAAGCTACACACCGAAAGTCATGAACTTTGGCGGCGGCAGTCCGGCCACGAACACTACAGAAATCATCGATCTCTCCGCGGCCTCGCCCAGCTGGACGCCAGGACCCAGTATGTCAACGGGCCGCATCGAGATGAACGCAGTCATTCTGCCCAACGGCACGGTGCTCGCCGAGGGAGGATCGGTAAACAATGAAAGTCCGGACCCGGCGGGCAAGCATGCAGACCTGTACGACCCGGACAGCAACACCTTCACCTCGGGCGGCACGGCCTCGTACTCACGACTGTATCACTCAACCGCGCTGCTGCTGCCGGATGCGACCGTCATGAGCATGGGCAGCAACCCCGGACCGCGCGGGAACTACGAACCTGCAGTTGAGATTTACACGCCAGCCTACCTATTCGACTCGAGCGATCAGTTAATCGCTGCCGCCAACCGACCGAACATTATAGGCGTTACCCCAGGGATGATCGGCTATGGTGCGCCTTTCTCTGTGACGTATACGAGCACCTCGCCAATAAGTTCGGCCGTTCTGGTCCGTCCCGGCTCCGCCACCCACACCTTCGACATGGATCAGCGGCTGATTGGCCTCTGCGGCCCATCACCACAGCCGCCGTGCAACGGCTCAGGTACGCTCAATCTTACAAGCCCCCCCAACGGGAATATCGCCCCACCCGGCTACTATATGTTGTTTCTGCTCGATAGCGCGGGAGTACCATCGGTGGCGCAGTTCATCCAGCTCTCGCCGTACACGACGACACCACCAGATGGCGCGATTACGGCACCAACTTCGGATATGACGATCTCCGCCGGCAGCACGGTCTCCTTCGGCACGACCTCCAGCGCGGCCAAGTATTCGTGGGTCTTTCCCGGAGGCTCTCCGACCAACTCGACGTTGCAGAACCCGGGAGATGTCGTCTTCAACACGCCGGGTACCTACGTCGCATCACTGACAGTGATCGATAGCAGCGGCAACTCCGATCCGAGCCCGCCAACACGGACGATCACCGTACTACCGACGAGCGCTGACTTCTCGATTGCAGTGAGCCCTTCTTCGCAAGAGGTTATTCCCGGCCAATCGACCACCTTCACCGTGACCGTCTCATCTCTCAGCGGGTTCAACGGCGCGCTAAGCCTCAGCGTGGGTAGCGAGAATGGGTTCCCAAGCGGTATAACCAGCGGCGGCTTCAGTCCATCCTCGATCACAGGCTCCGGATCATCGACGTTAACTATAAACACGACGACGAGTGCGACGCCGTACGCCCTTTCGCTCACAATCACCGGCACTGCCGGAACGATTACACATACTGCCTCAACTACTTTGTTAGTGAATCTGGCGGCACCGGCCAGCCTCACGGCAACGCCGGGAATCGGCCAGGTTTCGCTCTCGTGGCCAGCGTCAGTCGCAGCAACCAGCTATGACGTGAAGCGCGCCACAGTCACCGGCGGGCCGTACACGACGGTGGCCTGCGCTACGACGACCAGCTACACTGACACAGGACTCAGCGGCGGCACGACATACTATTACGTGGTGTCGGCGGCCTACAACGCTGGTCCCAACGCGGGGGGAGAGAGCGCCGATTCCAGTGAGGCGAGCGCGACGCCCCAGGGTCTCGCACCACCGTCAGCACCCGTCCTCCTTAGCGCCACGCCTGGCAACGGCCAGGTCGTGCTCAGTTGGAGCGCATCGTCAGGTGCAACCAGCTACAATGTAAAGCGCGCGACCGTCAGCGGCGGCCCATATACGATCATCGCTAGTTCAAGCTCGACCAGCTACACCAATTCCGGACTCACCAACGGAACCACGTATTATTACGTTGTTTCGGCTGTCAACTCCGGCGGTGAAAGTGCTAACTCGTCCCAACTAAGCGCGACACCTCAGCCGCCAGCAGCGCCGGCGGCACCAACGAAGGTGACGGCGTCCTCCGGTCCTCCGAAGGGAGGTGTAACCCTTAAGTGGACCCAGTCCACGACTCCGGGCGTGACACAAAACAATATTTATCGCCGGACGAGCACCGGCTCATATTCCTCAACACCAACGGCAAAGATCAACGCGGCGACGTCATACGTTGACAGCAAGCTAAGCAGCGGTAGCAAATATTGCTACCGTGTGACTGCAGTGAGCAGCGGCGGCGAGAGCCCGCCATCCACAGAGGCGTGCGCCAACGCAAAATAGACTAATACTGCGTCACAGTAATTTTCCTAGGTGTGGGCTGTGCCGAGGCAGTCTTCGCGTATTACGCTGGAGATGTTCGGGCGCAGCCCAGTTAGTACTTGCGACGAAGGCAATCACGAAAATTATGTAGTCTCTGAATTCTTCATCAGTCTACAATTTTGTCGGTTTGTCTTGTTGGTCGGCAGGCCTCAACTATAGACGAATTGGTACGTGTTTTCCCCACAGTCCAACAGCTAATACCGAGCCAACTCGCGACAGGAAAGAAATCGTGCGACGGCATAGCCGTTGCTCATAAAATTGCGATATGCGGCCGCCCTGCAAGTCTCTGATGGTTCATCAACCCGATCTTTCCAGGATTCAAATGAATCCATGGCGATTGGTTATTCTCGTGTGCCTTCTCGGTGTGGGGCTGTTCGGCTTTGTCGTCACCGGCACGCTCGCCGTAGTAACTCACGTGTATTAAACGCTTTGGCCGTATGGTAGGGAGCCGTGCTCGATTCCGGGATATCGGCTTTAAGCTAACTCAATCACCAGCCGTTTGAACTTGTGACGGGGCGCAGGTCCCCGAACTCCGAACATGCCGAGCAAGGTTCTGCACTTCTAAACTCATCATAGATTGCTGAGTGGTTGGCGAAGGGTCCGCTAAAATGGCCAAGGAATATTTCCTCAAACCATTTTCGCTGGTGCACTTAGAGCACAAAAAATACTGAACGAAAAGAAACAACCTCGGCAAGAGAGCAAAGCTGGACCGCCAACCACATCATGTTCGAGTGGCGCAATTCAGACAATTACAAAATTAAGCAGCCGCTAGAGCGGGTTGGTATCTATAAACTTGCGCCAAGAC
>Ga0310810_10010679_pt1 | contig 10704 bp, 10 predicted proteins | sample NCmetagenome_FD_207641 | JGI IMG/M metagenome (GOLD analysis project Ga0310810, IMG submission 207641) | Soil microbial communities from experimental microcosm in Duke University, North Carolina, United States - NC | ecosystem: Engineered > Artificial ecosystem > Soil microcosm > Unclassified ... | reverse complement strand
ACAGGTTCCAGCGCAGGCCCAGGGTGAGCTGGCGCTGGTTCAGCAGATCGTAGTCGTTGGCGCCGGTGGCGTTCCAGGAGGTGCCTGCCCCGAGCGTGAGGCTGGGCCAGTAGGCCGACTTGGCCGCAGACAAGCCGGCCCGGGCCGCATCGGCCTGGGCCACCGTGCTCCGCACCAATGGAGACTGACCCTCGGCTTCGGCGCGGATGGCGACGGTGTCGAGCGGGGCCACCACCTGGTAAAAGGCGGAGTCGTCGGCGGCCTGGATCCGACCGGTCTCACCCACCAGCCGGGCCAGCTCAGCCTCCGCGCTTGCCAGCGCGGTCCCGGCCTGAATGAGGTCGAGGTTGGCGCTCCCCAGGGTGACCCGCGAGCGCAGGGTGTCCGACCGCGTGGCCGACCCCGCCGCCAGCTTGTTGACCGAGACCTTGAGCTGCTCCTCGGCCCGCCGCATGCTCGCTTGCCGTACCTTGACCAGTTGGGCTGCGGCGAGCGCGTTGAAGAACTGGTTGGTGGTGGTCAGGGCCTGCTGAAACCGGGCGTCGATCAGGGATGCCTCCGCCGCGGTTTGGCCGGCCTTGGCAGCCCGGTTCTCGGCCCCGCGGCGAAAGCCGGTGAACAGGTCCATACTGGCGGTGAGGGACGTGCTGACGCTCCGGTTGGTGGTGTTGCCACTGATCACCTGGCCGGTGATCGGGTCAACCCGCGACGGCCCCTCGGCGAAGAAGTCGCTGGCCGAGGAGCTGGCCGAAACCGACGGAAGGTAGGCTCCCCAGGCGCTTCGCCGCTGGGCCGCCGCGGTGGTCACGTCGCCGGCGGCCCGGACCACCCCCGGCTGGACCCGCTCGGACAGGCGGATCGCATCGGCCAGGGTGATGCTCCGGACCTGGGCCTCGAGATCCCCGGGAGCGACGAGCAGGGCCCACAGTGCCAGCGCGAGCGGGACTAGACGCATGCGAGTCGGTATCCTGTACAGTTCGGAAGCCCCCGGCCGAACGCCGAATGCTACCCGGCCGGTGGCGCAAAGCCATCCCTGGCGCACCAAGTGAGGATGACTGATTGATATACACCTCGGCGGGTTCCACCGTTGGGCCAACGCTGCCGGCGGCCGGGGTGTATACATCCAGGTTGCAGGGGGGGCGCGGGATGGGCGGCCGGTGAGCCTGACGGAGGGAGCCGGGCCCCGGGACGATATCGCGGCCGATGCCGCGGCGGTCGAGCGGGTGCTGGCCGGTGATGCCGAAGCCTTCGCGCCGATGGTTCGGCGCTATCTCCAACCGGCCTACAATGTCGGGTACCGGCTGCTGGGCAACCGGCAGGATGCGGAGGACCTGGTCCAGGAGGCCTTTCTGACCGCCCTGGCCAATCTGCGCTCGTTCGACCGTTCGCGGCCCTTCGGGCCGTGGTTTTATCGCATCGTATGGACGCGCGGGCTCAACCTGCGCAAGTCGCTGGCCCGCCGAGCCGCGGAGCCGCTGGAATCGGAGCGCCACCCGGGCACCGCCGATCCCGCGGCCGACGCCGAGCGGACCGAGCTGGCCGACACGGTGCTGGGAGCGCTGGCGGAGCTGCCCGAGCGACAGCGTCTGATCGTCCAGCTCTTCGACCTAGATGGGTTCTCGGGGGCGGAGATCGGGGAGATGCTGGGGCTCAACCCCGGCACGGTCCGGTGGTACCTGCATCAGGGACGGCGCGCGCTGCGGGAGCGGCTGGCGCCCTTCCAGGAGGCACTCGATGAGGAGTGATGGCGCGTGGGACCGGGACCCGGTCCCTGATCCCCTGCTGCGGCGGCTGGTGGGGCGAGTGTCGGTTCCACCACTGGCGGAGCAGGATGCCGCGCGGCTGGAGGCGGCGATCATGAGCGCGGTCCGCCGCGAGGCGGCCCGCGCGACCGCGCCGGCCTGGTGGGAGATCGCGGCCCGCTGGGCGCAGGCGGCGGCCGCGGCCGGGCTGGCCGCGGTGGTCCTGAGCGGCCTGGTGCTCTTCGGATCGCCGTTCTCGAGCTCCTCGGCGCCCGAGGCTGCTCCCGAGACCGCCGCCGTGGCTCAGGTGATCGGCCGGTACCCGGGAGACGCGGTCCTGGCCTCCCTCATCTCGGGCGATGATTCCGATACCCTCTCACCCTGGAGCGAGCCATGAACTGGGCCCGGCTCCGCCCGCGTTTGCTGGCGGTGCTCGCCTTGCTGCTCGCGGCCATCGGAGGCGTCGCCGCCGGAGTCGCGCTCGACCAGTCGATGTGGCAATCCCGGCACCTTGGGTTCCTGGCCCGAGGGACCGCCTTTCGCCCCCCGCCCAACCGGCACCCGAGGAGCGAGCTGCTCGATCGGCTCGACGCGAGTCTCGATCTGACGGGGGAACAGCGAATCCGGGTGGACAGCGTGCTGGCGCGGCGGGAGGCGGATATGCGGGCCCTCCGGGATCAGGTCCGCCCCCGGTTCGATTCGATCGCCGGCCGCACCCGCACGGACCTGCTCCAGATCCTGACTCCGGAACAGCGCGAGCGCTTCGAGGAATTGGGCCGGCGCGCGGCGGACCACGACTAGCGGCTAGCGATCCGCCCGCCGCCGGAACGCCTCCCTCCCGGCGCCGACAGCCAGCCACGCGCAGATCAGCCCGAAGGCGTGGGCGGTAACGCGCGGCAGCACGAAGAACAGCACCCCGAGCGATACGAAGATCGCCGCGAGCGGCAGGAAGACGGAGCGGCGCGCATTGGCGGCGATGGTCCTGAGGGCCAGAGCCGCCCGGCGGCCCGCCTCGCGTCGCGGGCGATGGTAGTGCATGCCCGCGATGTCGGGCTCGCGATGATCCAGCGCCGTGGGCAGGGCCCGGCTGATGCGCCGGGGCCCGCGGAGCGGCCGGCGGGTCACCTCCCGGCTCCGCGCGACGTCCAGGCGGAACTGGCGCTCCATCGCCTCGCCCAGGCCGGGGTCCTCCACCAGCACGTCCAGCTCGTAGTTCCCGATCAGACTGGACGGATTCAGGTTGCTCGACCCGACGCGGACCCAGCGCCCGTCGGCCACCATGGTCTTCGCGTGCAGCATCGGGCCGTCCCACTCGTAGATCCTGATGCCACTCCTGAGCAGATCGCGATAGCCGATGCGGGAGAGGTTTCGGACCAGCGGAAGATCGCTGGAACCCGGAACCAGGAGCCGGACGTCCACTCCGTCCTTGGCGGCGTCCCGCAACCCCTGCAGCAGCCGCGGGGGTGCCACCAGGTAGGCATCGGTGATCCAGAGGCGTTCGATGCTGCCGGCAGCGAGCAGCTCGATCACCCGGAAGGTGCGCTCGCGTCCCGGCTCGCCGGCGATGACCCGGACCTCTGCGTCACCCTCCGGCGTCACCCGGCCGGCCACGTTGTCGTCCGGCACGACCCCACCGGCGACCCCCCAGGTCCGAACGAACGCCTGGTCGAGCACCGCGGAGGCGGGCCCCGCGATCCGCACCGCCGTATCGCGCCAGGGCCGGCCGTCGGGGTGCCCCTCGCCGGTCCACTCGCAGCCGATGCAGAGGCCGCCGATGACCGCGCGGGATCCGTCGGCCACCACCAGCTTGCGATGATTGCGGGAAAAGTTGGTGACCAGGTTGAGGGGGCGAATCGGGTGGAAGCCCCGGACCTCGACGCCGGCGCGGCGGAGGCCGCGCCAGAGCCCGCGCGAGGTGTAGAGCGAGCCGATCGCGTCGTACAGGACGCGCACCCGCACGCCCGCACGCGACCGCTCCATCAACGCGTCGGCGAAGCGGCGCCCCGCGGCGTCGTTCCGGATGATGTAGTTCTCGAAGTGGATCCAGCGAGCGGCGTCGGCGATCAGTTCCAGCATCGCCCCGTAGGCGTCGGGGCCGTCGATGAGCAGGTCCACCTTGTTTCCCGGCACCGGACGGCCAGCCGCCGCGCGGTTGATGGCGCAGGCGACGGACTGCTCCGCCGTCCCGGGACGGGCCGTCACCCCTGGCCGAGGCCCAGCGTCTGCTCGTGGGGGCGCAGGGCCGCGAGGACGAAGGCGATGTGCTCCTCCAAAGGCACGCCGATCTCCTCGGCCCCGCGGGTCACGTCCTCCCGGCTCACCCCCCGGGCGAAGGCCTTGTCCTTGAGCTTCTTCTTGACGCTGGAGACCTCCAGGTCCTGCATGCTCTTCGACGGCCGCACCAGCGCGCAGGCGACCAGAAAGCCGCAGAGCTCGTCCACCGCGAACAACGCGCGCGCCATCGGGGTATCGCGGGGGACGCCGGTGTAATTGGCGTGGCTCAGAATGGCCCGCTGCATCGGCTCGGGCAGGCCGCGCTGGGCCAGGATCCGCACGCCCTCGGCGGGGTGCTCGTCGGTCGGGGAGTGGGCGTCGTTGGGATAGCGCTCGTAATCGAAGTCGTGCAACAGCCCGACGATTCCCCACGCGTCGGGATCCTCCCCGGCCTGTGCCGCCATGGCCCGCATGGCGAGCTCAACGGCGTACATGTGCTTCCGGAGCGCGTCGGACGCGGTGTACTGCTGCATGAGGGCGAGGGCGGCGGGACGGTCGAGGGCCATGGATCCGGGCAGCGTCGAAGGTGAAGGGAAAGAGGAGCTAGTTCTCGACCTGCGCGGCGGTAAGGGGCACCCGGCTGCCGAGCTCGCCATCGAGCGAGATCTCGAAGGCGTAGAGGCCGGGGCGGGGCAGGGGGATGTCGAACACCAGCACGGCTCCCGCTTCGACATCGACCACGCCAGCGGGCGGCTCGCCGAACTGCACCGTCCCCTCGCCGCCCAGCAGCTCGGTGCCCGCCTCGTCCACGAACCGGATCCGGATGGTGTGGACGCCGATCTCGGTGCGCCGCCCCCGCACCCGAAGCACCAGGTGGGTGCGGGGGCAGACGGCCGGGAACTTGGTCAGCCAGACATGCTGGAAGATTCCTAGTACGCTCAGCTTGCCCTGCTGGTCGATCAGGGCGTAGTCGGAGACCAGTGCGAAGTCGAGATGCAGCTCAGGACACCCGGATGCTGTTGATCACATCATTCTGCCGGATGTCGTTGACCACGTTCATCCCTTCACGCACCTGACCGAACACCGTGTGCACCTTGTCGAGGTGCGCCTGGGGCGAGTGACAGATGAAGAACTGACTGCCGCCCGTGTCCTTGCCGGCGTGGGCCATGGACAGGGTCCCGGCCACGTGCCTGTGGGTGTTGAGGTGCGTCTCGCACTTGATCTTGTACCCGGGGCCGCCGGTGCCGACACGAGGGTTGCCCGGCTCCTTCGATAGGGGGTCGCCACCCTGGATCATGAAGTTCGCGATGACCCGGTGGAAGCGGGTGCCATCGTAGAACGAGCTGTTGGCGAGCTTCTCGAAGTTGGCGACGGTGTTGGGCGTCTCGTTGTCGAACAGGTCGGCGACGATGGTGCCCTTGCTGGTTTCGATAGTGGCGGTCTTGGTCACGCAGATCCTCTCGGGTCGGTTGGTCGTCGGCCTAATCTAATCCCTCGGCGGCACCACCGACGCGAGCGTCTCGCGCCAGGCATCGATCGACTCGGCCGGAAGGCTGCAGGCCATCCCGCGGCAGGCGTAGCCGCGCGGCTCGGAGCCGGTCCGAAGCATCGCGCGGAGGGGAGGGGGCAGCGGCGTCCCGGTGGGCTCGGGGAGCAGACGCCGGACCACCCGGCGCGGCGCGAAGCCGGCGAGGGCGACCCGGTGGAAGGCCTCCGCCGTGGGATCGCCGGCGGGACCGGTCACCACCAGGTGAGTGGGCGGGTTGAGCTGCCAATCGAGCGCCAGCAGGTAGGCCGCGCCATGGAGGCCCAGTGTCGCGGCGCCGCCTGCGAAGGCCGCCACCAGCTCCTGCCGGCGATCGGCCCAGCGCACGTCTTCGGTGAAGGCATGCAGCCGGGCGCAGACGACGCCGGCCACTCCATTCGGGCTCGGAGTGGGAGTGTCCTGGATCGGCTTGAGCCGGGTGGGGAGGAGGCCTTCGCCCTGTCGGCTCGGCACCGTGTCGAACAGCCCTCCGCGAGCTTCATCGCGGTACTCACGCCACACCCGCCCCATCAGCGCTTCGGCCCAGCGCAGCCAGCCGGCGTCCGCGGTGACCTCGTAGGCGTCGAGGGCCGCGGACGCGGCGTGCACCTGGTCCTCGAGGAGGCCGGTGACGCCGCCCGGGGTGTGGCGGAGCGCGTCGGGCTCGTCCGCCTCGCGGCGCAGACGCTCGAGGGTCCGCAGGGCGTGCTCGCGGGCCCATTCGTCGCCCAGGACCTCGCCGGCCCGGAGCAGCGCGGAGGCCATCATCGCGTTCCAGTTGGCGTATCGGGTCCGGTCAACAAAAGGCGCGGTCCGCCGCGCTCGCGCGGCCAGGAGCTTGGCGCGGCCGGAATCGAGGAGTACCCGGACCTCCGACTCGGCACGTCCGAGGCGGCGAGCCAGCTGGGGCAGGTCGACCGCGACGAAGAGCACGTTCTTGCCAGGATGGTGGTGCATCTCCCCGGCGGTGCCGATATCGTAGTACTCACCGACCACCGCCAGTTCCTCCGGCGTCAGCGCCTCGGCGGCCTCATCCCGGGTCCAGGTGAAATAGTCGCCATCGTCGTCGAGGCCCACGTCGGCGTCCTGGCTCGCCGCGTAGCCGCCTTCCGGATCCGCCATCACCTCACGCACCCAGCGGACGATGCCCCGCGCCACCTCGGCGTATTCCTCGGTGCCGAACAGGGCAAACGCGTCGAGGTAGGCCTTGAGCAGCTCGGAGTTGTCGTAGGACATCTTCTCGAAGTGGGGCACGACCCACTCCGCGTCCACGCTGTAGCGATGGAAGCCGCCTCCGAGCTGGTCGTAGACACCGCCCCGGCCCATCCCCTCCAGGGTCCGATCGATGATCCGACGCGTTTCCGCATCGGGTGCGTCGTACCACCGGTGCAGCAGCACGGTGATCGCGCCCGGATGGGGGAACTTGGGCTGACTCCCGAAGCCGCCATGGATCCGATCGAACACCGCGGCCATCTGGCGCACTGCGCCGGCGAGCAGCGCCGGTGAGGCCTCACCGGGAGCGGCTTCGTCGAGGGCGGCGTCCAGGACCCGCCGAATGGCGTCCGCCTGGGCGGTCACCTGATCGCGCCGGGAGTGATACGCGTCCAGGACTCCGGCCAGTACCGTGTGAAAGCCCGGCCGACCGTACCTCCCGTCGGGTGGGAAGTAGGTCCCGCCGTAGAACACGTCGCCGGTCGGAGTGAGAAAAGCGGTGAGCGGCCAGCCGCCCTGACGAGTGATCGCCTGGACGGCGTGCTGGTAGCGGGCGTCGACGTCGGGCCGCTCATCCCGATCCACCTTGATGCAGACGAAGTGCTGGTTGAGGTACTCGGCCAGGGCGGGATCCTCGTACGACTCCCCGTCCATCACGTGGCACCAGTGGCACCAGACCGCGCCGATGTCGAGGAGCACGGGCTTGTCGGCGCTCCGAGCGGCGGCGAACGCCTCTTCACTCCAGGGATACCAGTGAATCGGCTGATGGGCGGCCGAGCGGAGGTAAGAGGAGCTGGCCGTCCCGAGACGGTTGCTGGTCATGTCCGGAAGGTAGTCCGGAAACGCAGCGGGGGCGCCCCATCGGTGCGCCCCCGCAGAACGGACGGTAACGGCAAGTTACTGCAGCTTGTGGCTCAACGAATAGACGTAGGCTGCGACCGCCTTCACGTCGTCATCGCTGATGCTGCTTCCACCCTTGGCCGGCATCGGGACGCCGCCCTTGGCCTTCTCCTTGGGGATGCCGGAGGTCACGGTCGCCACGATGAAGTCGTAGGAGCCGTCGCCGTGGATCCATTCCGAGTCGGTGAGGTTCGGCCCCACGGCGCCCTGGGCGTTGGCCCCATGGCAGGCGTAGCACAGCCCCGGGCCGTGGAAGATCGAATCGCCCTTCTGGGCCAGCGCCGGGGTGGGACCTGCCGGAGCCTTGCCCTGGGCCGCCGCGGGGGTGGCCCCGACGAGAACGGCGACGGCGAGCACCAGGCCGAGGCGAGAACCGATGTGCATCATGCGCTCCTGTGACGTAGAAGGAGCGGGCTTCCGGCCGGACGGCGGGAAGGCCACTCCTGAATGGAATCTCGCAGCGATGATTGAGAATACAGCCGGCACGAAGCCGGTCAAGGCAGGTGGGGCAAGGGGCGGGCCGCTTGGGGCCTACTGAGCTAAACGCTTGTCAGTCAACTAATTGAACTGGTTGGTAGTGATCGGAGCCAGGTGAGGTCCGGGTCATTCCGTCCCCGAATCAGGACGCCTGGTGTCCTCCGGGGTCATTCCCACCGCGGCGGGCTCGGGTCGGAAGATGCCCTGATCATACGCGCTCCGGGGATTCCAGAGCACCCAGGACTTGAGCCCCAGCTCCTCGGCGGCGCGGATCTGCTCACGCACCAGCGCCGGAGTGTACCGGGGGGCCCCCAGGGTAAAGGCCTGCAGGTAGGGCCGGACCTCGGCGGTCTTACCGAGAGGGGCGGAGCGACGCAAGGCGTCCTGCATCGCACGGCGGATGAGCTGGTAGGGCTCGTCGTTCGGGCGCTTCAGGTTGTACACCCCATGGACGTAGTGGCTGGGGTAGACCATCGGCAGCACCACGTCGGCGGTGGTGACGAGATCCTCCCAGTACTGCCCGATCCCCATGTCGGTGCGGGCGCTGGTGGTCAGACCAAAGACGTCGATGGTGAACGGGACGCCCAGGGGGCGGGTACGGTCGCCGAGGAGCTTGAGATTGCGGGCGACGCCTTGCCGCTTGGTCTCGCCGTCGCGGCGGGAGGCGAAGACAGCGTTGGCCAAGCGGCTCTCGGGCTCGTCGGGAAAGCGCACGTAGTCGTACTGCACCTCGGCGAAGCCCATGCGAACCGCCTCGGCGGCAAGCTGGGAGGCGTAGATCCAGACCGAGTCGTTGAAGGCATCGACCCAGGCGAAGTCCAACCGATCGCGCCAGAGGCCGCCGTTCACGTGGCGAACCGACCACTCCGGCTTGCGCGAGGCCAGCAGCGGATCCTTGGCCACGACGATCCGGGCGATCGGATGAATGCCGTGCTCGCGGAGGAGCCGGAGGCGCGCCTCGGTGTCCCGGGCACGGAGCTGCTGGTTGGCGCCGATCTGGACCGCGGTCGGGACGGTGGACCGGTAGGTCAGGTAGCCGGTGTCGTCCTTCACGTCGATCACGAAGGCGTTGATCTCGGTGCGGTCGGCCAGGGCGACGAGCTCGCGGAAGCGGCGGCCGCCGAAGGCCCAGGCATTCACGTACACCGCACGAACCTGCGCCGGCGGTCGGTTCAACGGCGGGGCCGGCCAGCGGACCGAGTCGAGCACCGGTGCCACCGGCATGGCGGAGAGCTCCGGCGCGGGGGGAAGCTCGTCGCCCCACCGCTCCGGTTGCTGAGCGGCCAATGGTGCAATGTTCGGCGGTGCAATGTGCAGAAGAACGAACAGAACGCCGCAGGCGAGCGACCGAGACATGTGGCCCTGAAGTGAGAGTTGCCGGAACGCGGGTGCGATGCGACGCCCGCATTCCGGCAACTCTGCAAATCAGGGGCCCGTGCCTGTCACCGGTCTGATCTCGACACGACGATTGGCGGCACGTCCTCGGGGGCTTGTATCGGGCGTGATGGGAACGGTCGATCCGTAGCCCTGGGGAACCACCTGCTGGAACTTTACACCCTTGGTCACCAGATAGGTGCGCACGGCGTCGGCCTGGAGGCTGGTGAGACGCTGCGCGTCCGCCGTCGGCGTGCTGGTGTCGGTGTACGCTCCGATCTCGACTCGAATCGTGGTGTCGGCCTGCAGGATGTCGGCGATCGAGTCGAGCGGCACGTAGGACTCGGGACGCAGCCGGGCAGAACCCTCATCGAACACCACACCGGGAATGACTCCCGCCACGATCATGCTCGCTCTGGGCTTGCCCGCGGCGGCCGCTGCACCGGGCACTGCTGCCGCCGCCGCGCCGGGCTTGAGATTCACGGAGTCCTTCACCGCAGGCTTGGGAACCGGTTGGGGCGATCGTATCCCACCCGGTGGAGGCACCGGTGCCACCGGCGCTCCCGACGGGGTCGCTTGTGCCGGCGGGTTCGCCTGTCCGGTAGGAGCAGGTTGTCCCGTCGGGGCGTTCCGTGCCGGCGCCTGGCCGGCGGCGCAGCCCGAGGGATTCACCGTGGCGCCGGGCGTGGTCCGGGGGCACCGGTCGAGGCCGTCGAGGACACCGTCCCCATCCTCGTCGCCGGGGCAGCCCAGGGCGTCCACGGTGGCGCCGCGTGGGGTCTCGGAGCAGCGGTCGAGGCCGTCCGGGATGGAGTCGCCGTCGCTGTCCTTGGCGCAGCCGTTGGGGTCGACCAGGACGCCGGCTGGAGTGTCCGGGCAGCGATCGATGCCGTCGGGGATGTTGTCCCCGTCGGAATCGCGAGTGCAACCTTTTGCATCTACCGTGGCGCCGAGCGGCGTGCCGGCGCACCGATCTACACCGTCGGGGACGCCGTCGGTGTCCGAGTCGCCGCTGCAGCCCTGGCCGTCCACCTGGGCACCGGCGGGGGTGTCGGGGCAGCGATCCTTGTTGTCGAGGATGCCGTCGTTGTCGGAGTCGGGGATCGGCTTGCTGCCGAGCATGACGCTCAGGCCGAGGTTGAGGCCGAAGTTGGTGAGGGTCTTGTCCGATGGGCACGCGGTGTCGCAGCCCTTGGCTGTTGACTTGTAGCCGGAAATCAACGCCTCGCCCCGAGCAAAGAGGATTGGGGTAATTCCGAC
>Ga0310810_10010677_pt1 | contig 10704 bp, 3 predicted proteins | sample NCmetagenome_FD_207641 | JGI IMG/M metagenome (GOLD analysis project Ga0310810, IMG submission 207641) | Soil microbial communities from experimental microcosm in Duke University, North Carolina, United States - NC | ecosystem: Engineered > Artificial ecosystem > Soil microcosm > Unclassified ... | reverse complement strand
TTCGAGCATCAAGCCGGAATCGAGCTGATGCTGAAGATTGATGTTCGACTGATACGAGGTTGGCGCTTTCTGATTCGGATTGAAGAACGACACCGCGAGATACGGCTTGTCGCCGGGTCGCACGGCGCCGAACCCGTCGCCGATCGGCTCGCGCGCGTATGCCGGAAACCCGTCGCGCAGGCGGAACGCGCTCTGGGTGGCGGCCTGGGCGACCACGAAACTCGCCTGCGTCGAAAAGCCCTGGGAGGCGGTGTCGCCGATGGTCGCGTCCACGGTCTGGCCATAGAAGACGCCGGCGCCGCCGCGGACCACCGTGCGATCGGAACCACCGAGGCGATATGCGAAACCGGCGCGCGGCCCGACGTTGTTGACATCGGTGGCGAAGGCACGCTCTGGTGCGCCGTCGATGCCGGCGAACGTCACGACGCCGGGCGTGCCCGAGACCGGATTGACGCGAGTCGCGTCGAAGGAGTTCATCCGGTTATTGACTTCGCGGCGCGGCAACTCCAGATCGTAGCGGACGCCGTAGTTCAGCGTCAGCCGTTCGGTCAGGCGCCAATCGTCCTGGGCATAGAACGCGTAGTACTCCGCGCGCGTCGTGATGCGATCCGAAATCTGCACGGAGCCGGCATTGACTTCGCCAAGCAGAAACGTGGCGAGTGCGTTGCCGGTGTCGGTCGCGCCGTTGTTGCTGGTGAACAGAGGACTGAACGCCAGCGAGCCCGAGGATCCACGGTCGCGCACTTCCGAATTGCCGCCGAAACGCGCTTCGGCGCCGAACTTGAATGCGTGGCGACCCTTGAACCAGGACAAGGCTTCGAGCCACTGCAAATCGGTGATCGGCGTCTGCGTCCGCCCGAGATTCGGACTGCTGAGCGAGGCATAGCCGGGAATCGCGAACGCAGGAAAGGCGGTCGCCGTCACGCCGCGCAGTCCGATCGCGCCGGCGAAATCCTCTCCGGCGCCGTATCGCTGGTCGACGAACTTGCGGCGCAGGTAGGTGATGCGAAATTCGTTGGCGAGTCCTGAGCTGAACGCATGCGTGTGGGCGCCCAGCAGGCTTTGCACCCGGACATCCGTCAGATCGCCAAGCGGATCGACGACCGGATTGCCGTATGAGCCGGTGTTGTTCGTGTTGCTCTCGTTGATGTAATAGCGCGCGGTCAGCCGATCGGCGCCGCTCAGAATGTGATCGACCTTCGCGGTCAAGATGTCGCGGTTCAGCCTGGCGTCGGCATTCCCGACGTAGTTATTGGCGTTGGTGATATTTCCTGACCGATTGGGCAACGGATAGTACGCGATCGCCTTCATCGCGACCGGATCGAGTCGGTCGGACGGAATCACGTTGCCCGGAAATGGCGCGCGAGTTACCGGATCGTAGACGGGAATGCTCGCGCCGGTGCTCGTTCGCAAATCGGAGAAGTCGCCCTCGCGATTCAGGAGCGTCGGCACCGTGGACACGACGGCGCTGCTGACCTGCTGACGGGTTCGCTCCCAGGCGCCAAAGACGAAGGTCCGATCTCTCAGCGCCGGTCCGCCGAGTGTGCCGCCGAATTGATTCAGGCTGATCGGCGGCCTGGTGACGGCGAAGAAATTGCGCGCGTCGAGCGCGTCGTTTCGAATCGACTCGAATGCCGTGCCATGGAGCGCGTTGGTGCCCGAGCGGGTGGACATCGCGACGACGCCGCCCGTCGAATGCCCGAACTCCGCCGAATAATTGTTGGCGATGACGCGGAACTCCTGCATCGCGTCGACCGGCAGGCTGGTGAGCTGCTGCGGGCGCGTCAGCCCGACGGCGTTGGTCGCGTTGCCGCCATCGAGCAGGAACACCTGATTGCGGGAGCGGCCGCCAGCCACCGAAAACACCGGGTAATTCTCGGCGGTGCCGGCGCCGGCATCCACCATGACGACCCCGGGGGCGAGACCGGCCAGCGATGATGCGGCGCGATTCGGCAGCGGCAGCGCCGCCAGCATCGCGCGCGTGACCACCTGGGCGACGGTTGAACTCTGGGATTCGACGAGCGGCGCCACGGCGGTTACGGTCACGGTCTCCTGCTGTCGCCCCACGCCGAGCGTGAAATCGAGGGCGATGGTTTGATTGATCTGAAGGGTCACCGGCCCCCGGGCCGAGGTTTCAAATCCGTCGAGCGACGTTTCAATCCGGTACTGACCGGGAACGAGGGCCGGCGCCCGGTAAACGCCCTCTTCGTTCGTCGTCAGATCAATAGAGACGCCGGTTTCAATGTTGACGATTCTGACGGTTGCGCCAGGCAGCGCGGCGCCAGTCCCGTCCTTGACGAATCCGGAAATGACGCTGCTGCCGGTCTGGGCGAGTCCTGCCGCCGGATGGGCCAGGGCCATTACCACCGCTGAAATGAGTCGTACACGTCTCGATGAAAACAATTCGCTTCTCCTGCCAGGGCCTGGGATTTGAGGGTCAGCCGAGCGACTGACCGGGAGAAGCGTCGAACCGAAGGAAGGGCTAACGGAAGGAGCTTCTCACCGGCCTGTAGCCGGCCCATTACATGCGCAGCGACACACCGCTGGCGCGCAACAGACGCCGCAACAGATGCAGTAAGAAGCCATCGAACCTACAGATTTTTGACGCTGACGCCCTGCCAAGTCAAGTCAACGCTCATATCGGCTGTTGCGGCCGTCCGCTCTCCTTCCTGGACAGCCCTGTTCGCCGACGATGACACGAACCCCATGCAAATCGGCCATTTACGGCGATTCAGCCCCGGCTCGTCCGGCACAATCGTTGCTCTGGCCGCGTGTACGCCAGCTTGATAGGAGACGTACCGTGCGGCCACCAATTCGCCTCACCCTTGTGGTCTTCGCGTTAGCGGCGGTTGCCCTGCCGACCGTCGCCGGCGCTCAATTTCGCTATCCGCCGATGTACCCGTACCCCGCGTACCGGTATGGGTTCGCCGAGTCGGACCTGCGCGTCAAGGTGAAGCCCAAGGACGCCGCGGTCTATGTGGATGGCTACTTCGCTGGCAAAGTCGAGGATTACGACGGAGCCTTCGAACGGCTTCACATCGAACCCGGCCAGCACGAAATCATCGTGTACCTGGACGGCTACCGGAGCCTGCACCAGCGGCTGTACCTCAGCCCCAACACCACCCGGAAAATCGAGGGCAACCTCGAGAAACTCGCGCCTGGCGATCCTCAGGAGCAGCCGCCCCAACCGATGATTCAGCCCGACCGTCAGGATCCCGGCGCTGGTCGGCCGCCGATCGTCGGCCGTGGGTCACGTCGCGCTCCTCCGCCACCGCCCGACGACCGTAACCGCCCGCAACCGCCATCCGCCAGCTCCGGATCATCGCGATTCGGCACTATTTCGATGCGCGTTCAGCCTTCCGGCTCCACCGTCTTCGTAGATGGTGAACGCTGGGTAGGCCCGGCCAACGAGGACGAGCGGCTGATTATTCAGGTGCCCCCTGGGCGGCACCGGGTCGAAGTCGAACGCGACGGCTACGAACGCTTCGTCACAGAAATCGATGTGCGGGCGTCCGACACGGCACCGCTCAACGTCAGCCTTACCCGAACGAGGTAAATGCGGGCGGTATAATTCGCCCAATGCTCTTCACACTTCGCACTTACGGCAGTCTGGCCATCGCCGGGCTGTTCCTCACCGGCGTCGTCTCGGCTCAGGCGCCGCAGCCGGCGCCTGGTGTCAACCTTCAGCAGCCAATCCCGTTTGACAGCGCGGTCCGCACGGGCACGCTGCCAAATGGGCTCAAGTACTTCGTCCGCCAGAATGCCCGGCCCGAGAAGCGCATCTCGCTGCGCCTCGCCGTGAAAGCCGGCTCGCTGTTCGAAGCCGACGATCAGCAGGGCCTCGCCCATCTGATCGAACACATGGCGTTCAACGGGAGCACCCACTTCAAGCCGGGCGAGCTGGTTTCCTACTTCGAATCAACTGGTGCACGCCTCGGGCCGCACGTCAACGCCTACACGAGTTTCGACGAAACCGTCTACATGCTCGACCTTCCGACCGACTCTCAGGAGGTCGTCACCAAAGGCCTCACCGCGCTGGCCGATTTCGCCGGCGGGTTGTCGCTCGACCAGGCCGAAGTCGACAAAGAGCGCGGCGTCGTCGTCGAAGAATGGCGCGGCCGGCTCGGCGCCGGGTCGCGCGTGCGCGACAAACAGATTCCTGTTCTTTATTACAACTCCCGCTACGCCGAACGGCTGCCGATCGGCAAACCCGACATCATTCGCAACGCGCCGGTGGCCCGGCTGCGCGCGTTTTACGACACGTGGTATCGACCCGAGCGGATGGCGCTGATTGCGGTCGGCGACATGAGTCCGCAGACACTCGAAGCGGCGATTCGCGACATCTTCGGCCCGCTGAAAGCGCGCGCCACGGCGGTCGTTCCGCCCGACAGCAGCGTGCCGCTTTACCGCGAGACGCGCATGAGCGTCACCTCCGACCCCGAGGTGACGAGTTCCTCCGTGCAGCTGCTCCGCAAACGGCCCGCCGACAGCGAGCAGATGGTGGCCGACTATCGCCGCAGCCTGGTCGAGAACCTCTTCACGCGGATGTTCAACGATCGGCTCAACGAAATCATCAGAAAGCCTGACGCCAAGTTCCTGAGCGCCGGCGTCGGCAGCGACTCGCTGAGTCCGACCGTCGACTCCTTCGGCTTGAGCGCGCGCGTCGCCGACGGCGGCATTCCCGGCGGTCTGACCGCACTCGAAATCGAAGCCCGCCGCGTGCAGCAGTTCGGCTTCGCCGCCACCGAACTGGAGCGCACCAAACGCTGGATGATGGCGTTCTACGAGCGCGCCTACAACGAGCGCGACAAGAACGAAAGCAGCTCCTACGCCCAGGAATACTTGAACTACTTCCTCACCCAGGAGCCGAGCCCGGGCATCGAATACGAATACCGCCTCGTTCAGCAGCTGCTCCCGACGATCTCGCTCGAAGATGTGACGACGCTGGCGCGGGCCCGCCTGACCGGTGACGACCGTGTCGTGCTGGCGGTCATGCCGCAAAAAGACAGCGTGCGCGTGCCGACCGAAAGCGAGCTGCAGACGGCGATCGGCGAAGGCGACAAGGTTGCCGTCACGCCGTGGAGCGACGGCACCACGACCCGTGCGCTCGTCGAGACGCTCCCGGAGCCGGCGCGCATCGAATCACGTCGCGAGATCGCCGATATCGGCGTCACCGTGGTCAAGTTCGCCAATGGCGTCGAGGCGTGGCTCAAGCCGACCGACTTCAAGAACGATCAGGTGCTGTTCACGATGTACGCGCAAGGCGGCGCGTCGCTGGCTTCGTGCGAGGATTTCCTCCAGGCGCGATTTGCCACCCAGTACGTGGGCCTCTCGGGATTGAACGGCATCAAGGCGCTCGATCTCGACAAACTGCTCGCGGGCAAGCTGGCCTCGGCGTCGCCGTACATTCAGGAATCGACCCACGGGATTCAGGGATCGGCGGCGCCAGGCGATCTCGAAACCGCGCTGCAGCTGCTGTATGAGGAGTTCATCGCCCCCGGCGATGATCCCGAATCGCTGGCACTGATGAAGCGCCAGCTCGAAGCGGCGCTCGCCAACCGCGGCCGCAGCCCCGGCCAGGTTTTTGGCGAGAAGATCTCCGAGATCAACTCCTCCGGTCATTGCATGTCGAAACCGATGACCGCCGATCAGGTCTCGCTGCTCGACCGCGCCAAGATGCTGTCGTTCTACAAGGCGCGCTTCACCAACGCCGCGGACTTCACGTTCTTCATGGTGGGCGCATTCAAGATCGATCAGGCCCTGCCGCTCCTCGCCCGCTATGTGGGAACGCTGCCGTCGACGGGGACGAAGACTTCACAGTTCAAGGACGTCGGCGCCCGCTTCCCGACCGGCATTCAGAAAGCGCGCGTCGAGAAGGGACGCGAACCGCGCAGCCAGACGGCCATCAGCTTTGCCGCCGACCCCTCGTTCGAACCGATCGAGCAGGAACGCGTCATCGCGGCCACCGCCGTCCTCGAGACGGTGCTGCGCGATTCGCTGCGTGAAGATCTCGGTCAGACCTACACGGTGTCGGTCGGTCTGGCGCAGTCGCCGCCGCAGCGCGGCGACGGCTACGTTGGCGTCAACTTCGGCGCGGCCCCGGAAAACATCGACGCCATGACCGACCGCGTGCTGCAGGAAGTGAAAAAGCTGCAGGATAACGGGCCGTCAGCCGATCTGGTCTCGAAAGCCAAGGAAGGCGCCAAGCGCGATTACGAGACGGCGCTCAAACAGAACGCCTATTGGATGCGCCGCTTGCAGACGGTGCATTTGATGGGAGGCAATCCCGGCGACATCATCACCCGCGCGCAGCGCATCGACTCGGTCACGCCAGCTGTCGTCCAGGACGCGTTCAAGAAGTACTTCCCGATGGATCGCTACACGGTTGTCACGTTAGTACCGGAAAAGCAGTAACCATTCATCGCCTGCTTATCACGAAGACGCGAAGAGCACGAAGAAACCGCTCAGACCGTAGAGGCTGCGAGATTAGATCCGCAACAAGATGCCGCTGGCGGACTGCCCCGTCGACCGTTGAACCGCTGATGCGTAGACCGCGACCTGGCGCCGATAGCGTTCAATGCCGTCGGCGCCGATTTCCCGATCGGTCTTGAAATCCACCACGGTCCATTTCCCGGCTTCTTCGAACGCCAGATCCACAAACCCTTCAATCAGCATCCCATCGTCGAGCGTGCAGACGATCGGCGCTTCGCGCCGACACAGGCCGCGGCCGGCGGCGTCGCGGGCACGCGCGAGCACGTCGTGCGCGAAGATCCGTTCCGCCGCATCCGCTGCCGCTTGCGCGTCCGCCGGCGACAACCCCAGCACGCGCGCCTCGCGTTGAGCAATATCTTCGAGCGTCTGGCGTGACGCATCGAACGGCGCCTGGGCCAGCACGGCGTGGACGACGACGCCGAAGGCGGGACCGCCAGCTCGATCGTCCGCGTGCGGACGCGCCGGGATCACGTCGACGATCGATACGGACTGCGGGTCGACATCCGCGGGAATCGGCCGCAGCGGATCGGCGGTCCACTCGCGCACCGTCGCCAGCGTCAGTGACGGAATCTTGCCGCCGTCGCGCGCAACCTGGCGGGCAATCTTCCAGCTGTCGTACTGAGTCCGGCCATCGGCAATGACATGGCGCGGAACGTCTTTCACGATCAAGTCCTCGCGGCGCACACCGAAAGGCGGTTTTTCGCCCAGCTTCAGTCCGCCGCCCGGCCCGGGCTCCCACCAGACGACGCTGTAGTTCTCTGCAAGGCGGTGCAGTCCGGGACATACCGTCGCCGCACTGGCCGGCTCGTCGTTGGGACGAAGCAGCACCGAGTCCTTGCTCTTGAAAGGCGGGCATTTCGGCCCGCGCTCAGCCGAGCGTCTGGATTCAAGCGGCGGATACAAGGCGCGGTTCAGCGGACCCAACCAGCCGCCTTCCCAGGCTTCATCGCCAATCGCGGGGACCACCAGCAGATCGCGGGCACGAGTCGCCGCCACGTAGGCGAGCCGCACCCCTTCGGCCTCGTCGCGCATCACCTCCTCGGCTTCGTGCTCGTGCAGTTCGTGCGGCGCCCAGCCGCCAATCTTGATGGCGCACAATCCGGCGGGCGCATCGAGGTACCGGCTCGCGTCGTTGCGCGACAGCTTGCAGGTGAGATCGGCGAGAATCACGATCGGAAATTCGAGTCCTTTCGCCTTGTGCACCGTCATCAAGCGCACACCGTCGCTGCTCTCTTCGAGAATCGGCGCTTCGGCGCTCTCGGAGTCCGCGGCGGTCCGGAGTTCGTCGATGAAACCGCGAAACGAGATGCCGCCGGTGGCTTCGTACTGGCGCGCCAGTTCGGCGACGTGCAGCACGTTGGCCAGGGCCTGTTCGCCAGCCGGCCGCAGGATGAACCCGACGTGCGCGCGGGTTTCCTCGAGCAGCCGCGTGATCGTGTCGGCAACCGGTCGATAGTTGCGGGCACGGTGGAGCGACTGCAGCAGTCGTAGCGCCTCCGCAATCGGCATCAGGTGGGCGGTCGGCTCCGCCGTCAGCTCGAGATCCTGTCCTGAGTTCCCGCCTAATTCCTTGGGAATGCGAAATGGATGAAAACCTCCATACTTCGGGCCAAAACGGTCCCGGAATTCGAGCAGCTGCTCATCGTCAATCGCGAAGAGCGATCCCTTCAGCGTCGCGAAGACGGAGAGTTCGTCGTCGGGCCATTCGATGGCGGCGAGCGCGGCCCGAATCGTTTCCACTTCCTCACGACCGTGAAACGCTTTCCCGCCGACGAGCAGGTGCGGGACGCCGCGCGCTTCGATCGCATTCGTGTACTTGCGCGTGACGTCCTCGCCGAAGCTGACGAATCGTCGGAACAGAATCGCGATGTGCCGCGGTTGAATCGGCACGCGCACTTCCGGACCGTCGCCATGTCGCTCGCTCACGTGCCACCCGTTTCTGGGATCGACAAGCCACGCCACGAACGCCCCGACCGCGTCGGGTAACGACTCCTCGACGGCGCGCGCCGACGCCTTCAGCGGACCACGACGGCTGTACGGTTCCGGGACCGGCAAGGCGACGACGGCGGGCTGGGCGGGATCGCCCTGACGGTCAGCCGGCGACAGTGCAATGTAGTCGGCCTGAAGGGCCAGTTCGTTGCGCACCATCGCCTGACGGAACGCGGCGTTCACGAAGCGCTGGATTTCGGGCACGCTGCGATAGCTCTTCGTCAGTCGCAGCACTCGACCGCCGCGCGCCTCGATCTGCTCGGCAACGCGCCAGTACGTGCCGACATCGGTCCCGCGGAAGCGGTAGATCGCCTGCTTCGGGTCGCCGACAATGAACAGCTTGCCCGGGTACGGCCGTACGGCGGCGGAGTCGATCACGGACGGGTCGTCAGCAGCCAGCAGCAGCAGAATGTCGGACTGAATCGGGTCGGTGTCCTGGAACTCGTCAACGAAAATCCGCGTGAATTTGCGCTGCAGGTGGCGCCGGACCGCTTCGTCGCGACGGATCAGATCGCGGGTGCGCGACAGCAGATCGTTGAAATCGAGCGCGCCGGCCGCCGTTTTCAGCTGCCGGTAGTTCTCGGTGGCGCCGGAGAGTTCCTGCTGCAGCGCTGCCGCGAGATCGGCGTCGGCGTCCTTCTTGAATTGCTGGAGGTCGGCAAAGAGCGCGTCGCGTGCGGACAGCACTTCGGTCCGGGTGATGTCTCGGTCCGGCTGAAGCCGGACACTCCGATCGCTGACGTCGCCGTCGTCGGGCGTCGTGCCGGCCGTAGGACGGACCTTTCCGTACCTATATCCGCTTCCCTTTCTGGTCCGCGAGAACCCGCGATCGCGCACCAGATCGACCAGCCGCGCTTCCCAACCGTCGACGTCTTCGAAATCGAACTGCTGCTCGAGCTGAATCTGGCGACTGAGACGACGCACGGCATCAAGGTCGTAGTACAGGTTGTCGCGCTCGGAGACGGGATTCGCGGACAGATCGGCGAGCGCGTGCAGATCCCCGACGAGCCGTCTGATTTCGCCGATGCGATCGAACCGCGGCCGGTGCCACGGTTGTGGAAAGTCGCGCCACTCCGCCAGCGTCCGGCCGGCGCCGCGCAGCCGATCCACCGGTCCGCCCCCGTCGCCGCCGCCGAATGACGGTGCACTGGTTCGACGCAGCGCACGCCGGACGCCCTCGGGCGGATTCTGCAGGGTCGCCTGAAGCCAGCGGCTGAAGGCCCGGTCGTACAGACGATCGGATTGCGGTTCGGTGAGCACGACAAAGAGCGGATCGACCGAGGCTTCCACCGGCCGCTCGCGCAACAGTTCCGCGCAGAAGCCGTGGATGGTGTTGACGTGGGCTTCCTCCAGCGTCTCCAGCGCGTCCTCGAGTCGCATGCGCACGTCATCGTCCTGGGCCTTCGCTCGCTCCTGCTCGAGCCGCTCGCGGAGGCGCAGCTTCAGCTCACCGGCGGCCTTCTCGGTGAACGTCACCGCGACAATTCCGGTCATGGTGGCGCGGCCGGTTTCGAGCACGCGCAGGATCCGATTGACAAGCTCGGTGGTCTTGCCGGTGCCGGCGGCCGCTTCGATGACGAGCGTGTCGTCGAGATCTTCAATGATCGCGCGGCGGGCCGAGGCATCGTCGGTGGAGGGAAAGCGGATCACGCTCATCGCATCGACCTCAGCGCCTCGAGGTCGGCCAGGCGATCCTTGGCCTTTCGCTTGATGCGTTCCTCCTCGCGGGGGCCGCAGACAGGCCGGAAATCGCACCAGGTGCAGGCCCGTTCGGCGGGCGCGGCCACCAGAAATCCCTGTTCGACGGCGCGATCGACGATCTCGAGCACCTCGAGACCCTGTCGCCTGGTGTAGTCGTTGATCGGAATCGGGTGCTCGGCAAAGCCTCCGGCGGTCGTGCAGTAAAACAGTCGGCCCTCGGTGACGTGGACGCCAAGTCCCTGCTCGATGGCGGCGCTGTAGAGCACCGGCTGCAGCACCGCACCTCCGCCAACGATGAGGTCCTTCTTTGATCGGTTCTTGCCGGTCTTGTGATCGGTGATCCGATAGACGTCGAGAGCGGCGTTCCGCTCGATCACATCGACCGACCCGCGCAGAATGAACCGCCCATCGACGGTCACCGGGTCATGGAGGCTGCGCGGATCGCGGCCGTCATCATCGAGACCAAAACTGAATTCGAAATACTTCGGCACCCAGGTGCGCTCGCCGGCCACCTTGCGAAGC
>Ga0310810_10010676_pt1 | contig 10705 bp, 6 predicted proteins | sample NCmetagenome_FD_207641 | JGI IMG/M metagenome (GOLD analysis project Ga0310810, IMG submission 207641) | Soil microbial communities from experimental microcosm in Duke University, North Carolina, United States - NC | ecosystem: Engineered > Artificial ecosystem > Soil microcosm > Unclassified ... | reverse complement strand
GAACGGGGGCGCTTACCGGTCGCACGCGCGATCGCGTTCGCCAGCGCCGGGAAGAACGGTGGCACCGCCGGCTCGCCGAGCCCGGTGACGGGAACGTCGTCGTTCGTGATCCAGTAGCACTCGATCCGCGCCGGCGCCCCACCGATCCGCAGCAGGCGGTAGGTGTCGAAGTTCCCCTGGACCACGGCGCCGCCCTCGACGGTGATCTCCTCACCTAACGCGGCCGACAGCGCCTGCACCACACCGCCCTCGAGCTGCGACCGTGCCCCGTCGGGATTGAAGACCCGGCCGCAGTCCACCGCGACCACGACGCGGTGCACGTTCACCTTCCCGTTCGTCACCGACGCCTCCACCACCTCGGCCGCGTACGTCAGGTGATCCGGCACGTTCTGCGCGATGCCTAACGCGTGACCCGCCGGCAGCGGCTTGCCCCACCCGGCCTTCTCCGCGGCGAGCGCCAGCGTCGCCTTGTAGCGCGCCGGATTGAACGGGAACTCCTTGCTGTCCTTCGGCTCGTCGACCACCCATCGGTCGATCAACGCCATTCGATACTCGTACGGGTCCTTCCCCGCCTTCTCGGCCAGCTCGTCGATGAAGCTCTCGAGCGCGAACGTCCCATGGGTCGTGTTCACCGCGCGCCACCACCCGCGCGGCACGCCCGAGTCCAGCAGCGTGTACTCCGACGACCGGTTCGGGACGCGATAGACGTGGTTGCCGATGCCGTCCGACTCTCCCGCGCCGTACTTGCCCGGCTTGCCGGTCGACGCGTCGATGGCCGGCGACGAGAAGCGGTGGCGCATCGCCACCGGATGGCCGTCCGGCCCGAGCGTCGCCTCGAGACGATGGATGGCACACTGGCGATAGAAATCGTGCCGCAGGTCATCCGCGCGAGTCCACACCACCTGGACGGGAGCGCCATTCACCGCCCTGGCGATCACGGCGGCTTCGACCGAGAAGTCCGGATTGATGCGCCGGCCGAACGCGCCGCCCATGAGTGGGGTGACGTTCACCTTCACCTTGCTCTTGTCGAGCCCGAGATGCTCCGACACCGCACTGTGCGCCCAGTCGGGGAACTGCGTCGGCGACCACAGCTCCATCACGCCATTCGAGAACTGCGCGGTACAGTTCTGCGGCTCCATCGTCGCGTGCGCTATGAACGGAAGCTCGTAGTCCGCGCGAATCACGTCGGTCGCCTTGGCCAACACGCCGTCGGGGTCACCAATGCGATTGACGACCTCCTTGCCGGGCTTCGACACGGCATCGCGCATGAACGCGGTGTAGGCCGCGCTGCTCTCCTGCGCATGCGGACCCGGATCCCATGTCACCTTCAGCGCCTTGCGCCCCTGCATGGCAGCCCACGTGTTCGTCGCGATGACCGCGACACCGGCGTGGACGCCGAGGTCTCGTGTGCCCTTCACCTCGACGACCTGCTTCACGCCGGGGACCTTCAGTGCATCGCTCGGGTCGAACGACTTCACCGTGGCGCCGAAGACCGTCGCGCGCTCGACCGACGCGAACAGCATCCCGTCTCGGCGCGTGTCGATCCCGTACTTCGCTCGCCCGTGCACGATGTCCTGCACGTCCAACCCCTTGATTCCATCGCGGCCAAGGAGGCGCCATTCACGCGGCGTGCGGAGCCTGACGTTCGTCGGAACCGCGACCTTCGAGGCGGCATCCGCCAGAGCGCCGTAGGCGAGACTGCGGTTCGACGCCGCGTGGATCACCCGGGAGTCCTTGGTAGTGAGCTCCGAGGCGGGGACGCCGAGCTGCTGCGCGGCGGCCGCGACGAGCATCTGGCGCATGGTCGCGCCCGCGACGCGAAGGCGCGAGTGCGTATCGAGAACGGATCCGCTCCCGCCCGTGCCCTGGCTTCCGAGCTGCGGGTCGTACGCCGCCGCCTCCGGACGGACCTTCGACCAGTCGGCGTCGAGCTCCTCCGCGACGAACAGCGCCAGCGCGGTGCGCACGCCCTGGCCCATCTCGGACTTCGGGATCGTGACGTGCACCGTGTCATCCGGGGCAATGCGAATGAAGATGTTCGGCGGAGCAGTCTTCGGATCAGCCGGAGGGGACTCGGCGCTCGCGCTACCGCGGCAGGCGACCTGGACGAGCAGGCCTCCGCCTAACGCCGCGCCGACCCACAGGAACTGGCGTCTCGACAGTGTGGACTCGCTCATGCGCTCACCCCCCGGCGGATCTCCGCCGCGCGCTTCACCGCCGCGCGAATGCGCACGTACGTCCCACAGCGGCAGAGATTCCCCTGCATGGCCGCGTCGATGTCGGCGTCGGACGGGTTCGCGTTCGTGTTGATGAGCGCCGCGGCGCTCATCAACTGTCCCGCCTGGCAGTAGCCGCACTGCGGCACGTTCAGCTCGGTCCATGCCTGTTGCACCGCGTGGTCGGCGCCTGCCGACCCGAGCCCCTCGATCGTTGTTACCGACTTGCCGCCGACCGCATTGAGCGTGACGGAACACGAACGCGTCGCGACGCCGTCAATGTGCACCGTGCACGCCCCGCACATGCCGGCCCCGCAGCCGAACTTGCTTCCTGTCAGACCGACGAGGTCGCGCAATGCCCAGAGAAGCGGCATGTCGGGCGGCCCATCCACTGTGGTTGCTTTACCGTTGATCGTGAGCTCCACTCGAGCGCTCCGCGTTTGCCGGACGAGGCCGAACAGCACTGAACTCGGGACACCACTGCAAAATGAGCCATCGGCGCGCGCGTAACACCAGGGTCTGAAACGCAATCGCCCGTCCTGACGCCTTCCCCACCTTTCGGTGACGAGCCAGAATAGCCCCATGACTCTCGCCCTCGATGGCGTCCGGATCGTCGACCTCACGCAGGTCATGGGCGGCCCGTTCTGCACCATGCAGCTCGCCGACCTGGGAGCCGACGTGATCAAGGTCGAGCCACCGGGCGGCGATCTCTCGCGGTCGATGGGCGGCGCCGAGCTCGAGATGCCGGGCGACGACAACGCCCCATTCTTCGCCCTCAATCGGAACAAGCGCAGCATCGTCCTCGACCTCACCCGGGAGCGGGAGCGGGGCATCTTCCGCGCGCTCGTTCGAACCGCCGACGTCCTCGTCGAGAGCTTCCGCCCCGGTGTGACGAAGCGACTCGGCGTCGACTACGAGGCGATGACGGAGATCAACCCGCGGCTCATCTACGCGAGCATCTCCGGCTTCGGGCAGACAGGTCCCTACGCCAACAGGCCGGGCTTCGACCTGATCGCGCAGGGGATGAGCGGCGTCATGAGCGTTACCGGCGACGCGGGTGGCGTGCCCGTGAAGTGCGGCGTACCCATCGCCGACCTGTCCGTCGGACTCATTGCCGCGAACGGCGTGCTTGCCGCGCTCATCGCGCGAGAGACGACCGGTCGCGGGCAGTACATCGACACCTCGCTGTTCGAGTCCGCGCTCGCAATGTGCGTGTGGGAGACGACCGAGTACTGGGCCAGCGGCGAAACGCCGCGTGCGATGGGGTCCGCGCACCGCTTGAGCGCCCCCTATCAGGCGTTTCGCACGAGCGACGGATACATGACGGTCGCGGCGCTCACGCCGCAGCAGTGGCTGGCGTTGTGCGGGACGATCGGGTGCCCCGATCTCGCGACGGATCCGCGCTTCGAGACGAACGCCGCACGGATGGCGAACCGCGCGGCGCTCGTGCGCGAGATCGAGCACGCGTTGGCTCGCCACACGACAGCCGAGTGGGTGGACCGGCTGCTCGCGGAGGGCGTGCCGGCGGGCCCCATTCACGACTTCGCACAGGTGTTCGCCGATGCGCACACGCACGCGCGTCGGATGGTCGAGGACATCGACCACCCGGTAGCCGGTCGGGTGCGCACACTCGGGTTTCCGCTCAAGATGAGCGACACGCCGCTCCGCGTGAGGCGCGCACCGCCACTGCTGGGCGAGCACGCCGCGGAAATCTTGAGGGAGCTCGGCATGGAAACCGGAGGCGACCTGTGAGCACGGATGCGGGGGTCGTGCGGCTCGAGCGTCGTGACGCAGTTGCGACGATCACGCTGGACCGACCGGGCGCGCGCAACGCGCTCACGTGGGCGATGTACGAGGAGCTCGACAAGGCACTCGACCGCGTTGGCTCCGAGCGGGAGGTGCGCGTCGTGATCCTGCGCGGGACGGGCGGCAACTTCGCGGCCGGGACGGACATCTCGCAGTTCGCGGCGTTCGCCTCGGGAGACGACGGCGTGGATTACGAGCGTCGCCTGGAGGGGGTGCTCACGAAACTCGAGTCGCTGCCTGCCACCACGGTTGCCGCCGTCGAGGGCTACGCCGCGGGCGGAGGGCTGGCGCTCGCCGCCGCGTGCGACCTGCGCGTCGCGTCGCCTAACGCGCAGTTCGGCGTGCCGATCGCCAGAACCATCGGGAACTGCCTCTCGATGAGCAACTACGCGCGCCTCGTCGCCTCGCTCGGTGCCGCCCGCACGAAGGCAATGCTCCTCACCGCCGAGTTCATGTCGGCCGACGAGGCCCGCTCGATGGGGTTCGTGATGCGGGTGCTCGAGCCCCACGCGTTCGCTCGCGAGCTCGAGCTGCTCTGCGCCCGCCTCGTGAGCCACGCGCCCCTCACGCTCCAGGTCACGCGGGAAGCCGTCCGGCGGATCGTGAGTCGATCGGCGGCCGAGGGCGACGACCTCGTTCGTCGTGTGTACGGCAGCCGCGATTTCCGCGAAGGCGTTGCGGCATTCGTGGAGAAGCGCAAACCGCGGTGGGAAGGTCGTTGACGCGCGATCTCGAGGGCGCGCTCCGCGCTGCGCTCGCCGGCGAGGTTCGCTTCGACACCTACACGCGCCACATCTACTCCACCGACGCGAGCCTGTACGCCATCGAACCGTTAGGCGTCGCCTACCCACGGGATGTGGACGATGTCGTGGCGGCGATCGAGGTGGCTCGGCAATTCGACGTCCCGGTACTTCCGCGAGGTGCGGGAACGAGCCTCGCGGGCCAGACCGTCGGGCAGGCCGTCGTGCTCGACATGTCGCGGTACATGCACCGGCTCGTCGGGCTGGACGCCGAGGCGGCCCTGGCCACGGTGCAGCCGGGCCTCATCCAGGATGATCTGAACAAGGTGGCGGCCGCACATCGGCTCATGTTCGCGCCGGATACGTCCACGTCGAACCGCGCGACACTCGGCGGCATGATCGGCAACAACTCGTGCGGCGCGCGATCGGCGCGGTACGGCATGACGATCGATCACGTCGAGTGGCTCGACGTCGTCTTCTCCGACGGAAGCCGAGCGCGATTGGGGCCGACGTCCGCGTCGGAGGTCACGTGGCGCGGTCAGAAGCGCTCGCTCGAGGGGCGACTGTATCGTGAGGTTCCCGAGCTCGTCGCGCGGCACGAGACCGCGATCCGTCGCGACTTCCCGCCCTTCTGGCGAAAGTCGGGCGGCTATCGCCTCGAGCGGATGCTGGCCGAACGCGGCCCGTTCAACCTCGCGAATGTCGTGGTCGGGTCGGAGGGGACGCTCGCCGTCGTCGTCGAAGCCAGCGTCAAGCTCGTCTCGCAGCCCAAAGCCGTGGTTGGCGTCGCGGGACACTTCGAGAGCGTTGACGCGGCAATCGCCGCCGCGGATGACGCACGCGAGGTCGACGCGGCGGTCATCGAGCTGGTCGACCGGTTCATTCTGAACCTCGCACGGAAGTCGGCGGCGCATGGCAAGCTCGTGTCGGTTCTCGAGGGCGACCCCGGCGCGCTGCTGTGGCTCGAGTTCTACGGCGAGACGCCTGGTGACGCGCTGGCGGCTGCCGAGCGACTCGAGGCGCTGTGGCATTCGCACCGGCACGGATACGCTGTCCTGCGGGCGCAGACCGCGGATCAGCTCACGCGCTTTCGGGAGCTGCGGAAGGCGGGGCTCGGACTGCTGAGCGCCGCGGGCGAAGGTGGCAAGCGATCCGTCGCGTTCATCGAGGACACCGCGGTCGATCCCGTGCGACTCGGTGATTACACGCATCGTCTGGCCGAGCTGCTGGCGCGGCATGGGCTCGAGGCGGGATTCTACGGCCACGCGTCGGCGGGGTGTCTCCACATCCGGCCGTTCATGGACCTGACGAGCCCCGGCGCGGTGGACACGCTGCGAGCGGTGGCCGACGAGGTCTGTGCGCTCGTCACGTCATTCGGCGGGATGAACTCGAGCGAGCACGGGGATGGTCTCGTGCGGAGTGAGTTCAACCGTCAGATCTTTGGCCCTGAGCTGTATGGCGCGATGTGCTCGCTCAAACAGCTCTTCGACCCGCACGGCCGGCTCAATCCGGGCAAGATCGTGAACGCCCCGCGGATGACGGAGCACCTGCGCGAGCCGGCGCTGCCGAAGGCGCTGCCGGTGGTGACCCATTTCCCGTTCGACGCCACCGGCGGCATGCGCGGTGCCGCGAATCGCTGTGCGCGCATCGGCGCGTGCCGGAAATCGGAGCTCGCCGGCAAGACGATGTGCCCGTCGTTCATGGCCACACGCGATGAGCGGCACTCGACGCGCGGCCGGGCGAACGCGCTCGTTCACGCGCTGTCATCGCCGGACCCGCATGCGGCGTTAGGCGACGCAGGGCTCCACGACGTTCTCGACCTCTGCCTCGAGTGCAAGGCCTGCAAGACGGAGTGCCCGCTGTCCGTGGACATGGCGGCGCTGAAGGCCGAGTTCCTGTCGCACTACCATGCGCATCACGGCGTGCCGATTCGAACCCGCGTGTTCGGCCACGCGCGGCGCCTGAATCGTGCCGGCGCCGCGCTCGCACCGCTCTCCAACTGGGTTGCCGCGTCTTCGCCCGTGCGAGCCCTGGCCGAGCGTTTTGGCGGCATCGATCGACGCCGCCCGCTGCCCCGTTTCGAGCGAGAGACCGTGCAGCGGTGGTTCGCGCGGCGAACGCCCCTCACATCCGGGAATGGCGCTCGGCGCGGGCCGGTCGTCTTCCTGGCCGATTCGTTCGCGAGCTACACCGAGCCCGAGATCGGTCGCGCCGCGATCGAGCTGCTCGAGCTGGCGGGCTGGGAGGTCCGGCTCGCGGGCGACGTGTGCTGTGGCCGCGCGCTCATCTCGAAGGGCCTTCTCGACGAAGCAGCATCGCATCATCGAGACCTCGTCGCTCGACTCGCGCCGGCGGCTCTCGAGGGTGTTCCGATAGTTGGCTGCGAGCCGTCGTGCGTGTTCACGCTCAGGCACGAGCTGGTGGACCTCGCGCCAGGCGACTCGGGCGCGGCAGCGATCGGTCGAGCGGCGCGCATGGTCGACGATCTCCTCGTGCAGGCGATCGACGACGGCGGTCTCGCGCTCGACCCTAACGCCGCTTCCGCGGGGCGACGCATCCTGTTTCACGGCCACTGCCACCAGAAGGCTGCGAGTGCGACGGCGGGGAGCATCGGGCTCCTCGAGCGAATACCCGGCGCGGTGGTGGACGTGCTGGACGCCGGCTGTTGCGGCATGGCGGGCTCGTTCGGCTTCGAGCGTGAGCATTACGAGCTGTCCATGCAGATCGGCGGCCTGCGGCTCTTTCCCGCGGTGAACGCATCGCCCGACGCTATCGTTGCGGCGACGGGGGTCTCGTGCCGTCAGCAGATCGCGCAGGGCACCTCGCGTCAGGCGGTGCATCCGGTGGTGCTGCTTCACTCTGTCATCCTGAGCGAAGCGAGGGATCGCGGTCGTCCCGAAAGAGGGCCCCTCTACCGGGATGATCGCGATCCCTCGCTTCGCTCGGGATGACACCCAACCCTTGATCGAATGGACGCGAAGATCACGGACAGCACGCTCATCGCCCTCGGTGGCCTGATCGCCGTCGTCGCCCTGCTGTTCCTCCTGATCACGAAGTTCCGCTGGCATGTGTTCATCGCGATGCTCGTGCCCATCCTGCTCTTCGCACTCGTCCCCGGCATCGATCACGCCGCGTTCATCACGGCGTTCGAGACCGGATTCGGCAGCACGGTTCGGAGCATCGCCGTCGTGATCGTGGTGGGGATCGTGCTCGCCGAAGGGCTCAAGCACACCGGTGCGGTCGAGCGCATAACGATTGCGCTCATCCGCTGGGTCGGCGAAAAGCGCATGTCCCTCGCACTCACGCTGAGCGGTTGGGTCATCGGCATCCCCATCTTCTCCGACGTCGGCTACGTCATCCTCAATCCACTCGTGCACTCGGCCGCCATACGCAGTGAGGTCAACATGGGCGTGATGAGCACCGGGTTGATCGGCGCGATGCAGCTGACCCACGCGATGGTGCCGCCGACGCCCGGGCCGCTCGCGGCCGTCGCGCTGCTCAAGGCCGACATGGGAAGCGTCATCCTGTGGGGCTGCTTCGTGTCGGTCATCGCGAGCTTCTTCGGGTGGCTGTACGCGCTTGCCGTTGGACCGCGACTCGAGTCACCGCCGTCCGCGGAGTTCACGGGCCAATCGTTCGTGGAGCGTGGGCGCGAAGCCGAGCTGCCCACGACGTTCTGGGCGTTCGCGCCGATCCTCGTCCCGCTTCTGCTGATCGCGGCGCAGAGCACCGCCGCGATGGTGCTGCCCAAGGGACACCTCGTGAACCGGGCGATGCTGTACCTCGGGTGGCCCGTGGTCGCGCTGAGCATCGGCGTGCTGATCGCGTACCGGAACACGAAGCACGATCAGGCGCACGCCCGCGTCAGCGACTGGATCGAGAACGCGCTCCGCACCTCGGCCATGATGATCATGGTCGTCGGCCTCGGTGGCGCGTTGAGCCAGATCCTGCGCCAGACCCCGGCGGTGGACGCGATCGCCAAGGCGATGGAGGCGACCGGGCTGCCGGCGATCTTCCTGCCGTTCGTGTTAGGCATCGTGGGCAACATGATCACCGGGTCAACCACCGTGGGCGTGATCACGTCGGCGTCGATCGTGGCGCCGATGATGCCGGCGTTGCACCTGAGCCCCGAGGCCACGATGCTCGCCGCGTCGGCCGGCGGGATCATTACCAAGTACGTGAACTCGAGCTACTTCTGGGTCTGTACGTCGCTGACGCGGATGCCACTCAGATCGGCGCTCATCTCGTTTGGCGGGGTGATGATCGTCAACGGTGTGGTTTCCATGGCCGTGATCTACATTTTGTGGTCCCTCCGCATCATCTGACGAGGAGTGCAGTGACCGCGTTCGACGTTCCTTCCACGACCGACGTACCCAGCGTCCGCCGAGTCGCCGCTGCGCCCTACGCCGCTCTGGCGCTCATTGGGCTCGGCGGCCTGTTCGCCGGCGTGACCGGCCCGCTGATCAGCGCCTTCGTCCCGCCGCTCGTGCGTGACGCGCTCGGCGACCACCGCACGGCGATCGGCGCCGTCATGGCGATCGACAACGTGCTGCTGCTCCTGCTCGTCCCGTGGGCCGGCCCGGTGTCCGACCGCGCGACGGCCCGTGGACGCGGCCGGTTGCCGCTCGTCCTCACCGGGTTCGTGCTCTCGTCACTCGGCATGGCGCTGCTCCCCGCGTCCGCCGCGTTAGGCCTCGCGGTCCTGATCGGCGCCCTGGTCCTGCTGCACACCGGCATCAACCTCCAGCGATCGCCCTTCCAGGCCCTGATGGCCGATCTGGTCCCCTCGCGCTACCGGTCGCTCGCGACCGGTTCGGTCACGTTCCAGATGTGCGTCGGCGCGATCGTGTTTCTCATGCTTGGTCGGATGCTCGGCATGCGCCCGGCCTACTTCATCGCCGCCGGGACAGTTCTCGCCATCGCCGCCGCGTTCGCGTTTGGCGTGCGCGAGCCCCGGACGTCGGATTCGTCGTCCGCCGAGGTCACCTTTCGGTCTCTCGCGGACGCCGCATGGTCGGCGATCCAAGGCGTCATCCCGGGCATGCGGCCCGTGTTTCTCGCGTCGCTCCTGCTGCAACTCACGTTTCAGACCTTCACCACCTGGTATGCCCTGCACGCGACCGAGCGATTCGGCGTGCGCCCCGAAGACGCGACCATCGGGTTCATCGCGTGGGCCGTGGGCGGAGTGATCGGCGCGCTGCCCGCAGGATTCATCGGAACCCGCATCGGACGACGGAACGCGATGCTCGTGGGATTCGGCATCATGGCCGTGACGCTGGCCGCGCTCGATCGCGTCTCGAGCATCAATGCGGCGGTGCCACTCCTCGCGCTGGCATCGGCGAGCTGGACGTTCCCGATGGTGAACGCGTACCCACTGTTCGTCGAGCCCGTTCCGCGCGAGCGTCGAGGCGTTCTCGCCTCGCTGTTCCTGCTCTGCAATGCGCTCGGCGGAGCGGTTGGCGACCCCATGAACGGTCGCATCTTCGACTTCCTGAATGGGTATCGCGCGATGTTCATCGTCATGGCGTGCTACACCGGCTTAGCATTCGTGGCAGTCCTGTTCGTCCCGCGCGGCGCGGGCGAGGCCGATACCGGCCCGGATGCCACGCCGAGCACACCACGATGATGCAGCCGCCTTACGCTCGTGATTCCTGTCTCGGTACTCGACCTCGCACCGATCGTCGAAGGCGGCGACGCCGCGACTTCGTTTCGCAATAGCCTCGACCTCGCTCGACACGCCGAACGCCTGGGCTACCGGCGGTTCTGGCTGGCCGAGCACCACAATATTCCGAGCGTCGCGAGCGCGGCTACGTCCGTGCTCATCGCGCACGTCGCGGGCGGCACGTCGACGATCCGCGTCGGGGCGGGTGGCATCATGCTGCCTAACCACTCGCCGCTCGTGATTGCCGAACAGTTCGGAACGCTCGCGTCACTGTTTCCCGG
>Ga0310810_10010675_pt1 | contig 10705 bp, 7 predicted proteins | sample NCmetagenome_FD_207641 | JGI IMG/M metagenome (GOLD analysis project Ga0310810, IMG submission 207641) | Soil microbial communities from experimental microcosm in Duke University, North Carolina, United States - NC | ecosystem: Engineered > Artificial ecosystem > Soil microcosm > Unclassified ... | reverse complement strand
ACGAACAGCACGAGCACGACGGCGATGCGGCGGCGCTCGTCGGCGTCGAGTCCGGCGAAGAGGAAGAGGTAGGCGAAGTAGAGCAGGGCCATCGCGAGGATCAGGTCGCGCATCGCACCGGCGATGGCGAGCGCATCGAGGCGGACGACGCCGAGCACGGCGAGCGCCGCGACCAGCACGGCGAGCGCGACGCCGCCGAGCGTGATCGCGCGCGCACGACGGCGCTGCGCATCGGTGCCCGTCGGGGCCGCGCCGCGCGCACCGAGCGTCGGGCCGGCGCGCACCCGGAAGGTGACGAGCCCCGCGAGCATGCCGACGCCCGCCGCCCCGAATCCCCAATGCCATCCCACGCGCTCGCCGAGTGCGCCGGTGATGATCGGCGCGAGGAGCGCGCCGCTGTTGATCCCCATGTAGAAGATCGAGAAGCCCGCGTCGCGCCGCTCGTCGCCCGGCGCGTACAGATCGCCGACCAGCGCGGAGATGTTCGGCTTGAGGAGTCCCGTGCCGGCGACGATGAGGGCGAGCCCGAGGAAGAACGTGGGCCGCGAGAGCACGGCGGAGAGGCCGATCGAGAGATGGCCGAGGGCGATGAGCACGCCGCCGGTCCAGATCGCGCGCTGGAGCCCGAGCCAGCGGTCGGCGACCCATCCCCCCGGGAGCGAGGCGAGATAGACGCTCGCCGCGTAGATGCCGACGATCGCCGACGCCGTGGTGCGATCGAAGCCGAAGCCGCCCCGCGTGATGGCGGCGGTCATGAACAGGACGAGCAGCGGGCGGATCCCGTAGTACGAGAACCGCTCCCACATCTCCGTGAAGAACAGCGTCGCGAGGCCGCGCGGGTGGCCGAAGAAGCGCCGGTCGTCGCGCGCGTCCTCTCCGGCGCTCTCGTCGAGCGGGACCGGCGCCGCGGTCACGTGCCGCGGTGCAGTGCGGCGCGCGGCAGGAAGAACTCCGGCGGATTGGTGCCCCCCGCTGCCTGCTGCTGCTCCCAGCTCACCGTCGTCGGCGGCTGCTTGATGCACGCCGCCCAGTGGCCGGCCGCCTTCTCCTCGAGCGGGGGCACGATGCGCGCGCACGCCGCGTCGCGCGCCGGATGCTGGCAGCGCGGATGGAACACGCATCCACTCGGCGGATTCGCGGGGGAGGGCACGTCGCCGGTGAGGAGGATCCGCTCGCGCTCCACGCCGGGCACCGGCGCGGGCACGGCCGAGAGCAGCGCCTGGGTGTACGGCATGATCGGCTCCCCGTACAGCCGCGCCACCGGCGCGAGCTCGACGACGTGGCCGAGGTACATCACGGCGACGCGGTCGGCGATGTGCTCGACGACGGAGAGATCGTGCGCGATGAAGAGGTAGGCGAGCCCGCGGTCGCGCTGGAGATCCTGGAGCAGGTTCACGACCTGCGCCTGGACGCTGACGTCGAGCGCGCTCACCGGCTCGTCGCAGACGATGAACCTCGGCTCGACCGAGAGCGCGCGCGCGATCCCGACGCGCTGGCGCTGGCCGCCGGAGAATTCGTGCGGGTAGCGGGACGCGTACTCCGGGCGCAGCCCCACCTCCTCGAGCAGCTGCCGCACGCGCGCGTCGGCCGCGCTCCCCTCGGCGATGCGGTGGATCGTGAGCCCCTCGCGCACGATCGCGCCGATCGACATGCGCGGGTTGAGCGAGGAGAAGGGATCCTGAAACACGATCTGCATCCGGCGGCGCAGGCGGCGCAGCTCCCCGGCGCCGAGCGCGAGGACGTCCTGGCCGTCGAAGCGCACCGTGCCCGACGTCGGCTCGATGAGCCGCAGGATCGCGCGGCCGGTGGTGGATTTGCCGCAGCCGGACTCGCCGACGAGCGCGAGCGTCTCGCCCGCGGCGACGTCGAACGACACGCCGTCGACCGCGCGCACCTGGCCGCTCACGTGCCCGAAGACGCCGCGGCGGATGGGAAAGTGCTTCGTGAGGTCGCGGACGGAGAGGAGCGATGCCGCGCTCGCGCGCGTTCCCGCGGGCGCCGTCATGCGGCCGACGCGCCGCGCTGCGCGGCGAGCGGCGGATGCGGATGCGCGCGTCGCTCCGGCTCGTCGGCGAGATGGCAGCGCGAGACGTGGTTCGCGCCGATCTGATAGAGCGGCGGATGCTCGGCGACGCACCGCTCCCACGCGTACGGGCAGCGGTCGTGGAATCGGCACCCCACGGGCCAGGCGGTGGGCGGAGGAACCGTGCCCGGAATCGTCGCGAGGCGCTCACGCTCGCCGCCGACGCGCGGCATCGCGCCGAGCAGCCCCTCGGTGTACGGATGGTGCGCGCGGGCGAACAGCTCCGTCGTCGCGGCCTCCTCGACCACCTCGCCCGCGTACATCACGATCACGCGCGCGCAGTTCTCGGCGACCACGCCGAGATCGTGCGTGATGAGGAGCACCGAGGTGCCGAGGCGGCGCGTGAGGTCGTCGAGCAACTCGAGGATCTGCGCCTGGATCGTGACGTCGAGCGCGGTCGTGGGCTCGTCGGCGATCACGAGCGCCGGGTTCATGACGAGCGCCATCGCGATCACGACGCGCTGGCGCATCCCGCCGGAGAGCTGGTGCGGGTACTCGTCCACCCGCTGCTCCGGCGCGGGAATGCCGACGAGCTTCAGCATCTCGATCGCCTTCGCGTGCGACTCGCGCCTCGACATGGCGGCGTGGATCCGCGCGACCTCGCCGATCTGGTCGCCGACGGTGAACACCGGATTGAGCGCCGTCATCGGCTCCTGGAACACCATGGCGATCCGGTTGCCGCGCACGTGCTGCATCTCGCGCTCGTCGAGCGACATCAGGTCGCGGCCCTCGAAGCGCATGACGCTGCCCGCCTCGATGCGCCCGGGCGGACGCACGAGCCGGAGGACGGAGAGCGCCGTGACGCTCTTGCCGCACCCCGACTCCCCGACCACGCCGACCGTCTCGCCGACGCCGACGGCGAACGACACGCCGTCCACGGCGCGCGCGACGCCGACGTCGGTGTGGAAGAAGGTGTGCAGGTTCTCGATCTCGAGCAGCGGCGTGGTCATGCCTCTGGGGCGAAGGTCGCGTCGACCAGGTCGCGGGGAAGCTGCCGGGGGTCGAAGGCGTCCCGCAAGGCGTCGCCGAGGGCGTTGCAGGCGAACACGGTCACGAGGATCGCCAGCCCGGGAAAGAGGGTGAGCCACCAGAGGTCGGCGACGCGCGACGCGCCATCCTGGATGATCGCGCCCCAGCTCGCGGTCGGGGGGCGCACGCCGATGCCGAGATAGGACAACCCGGCCTCGAGCAGGATCACGTTCGCGACGCCCAAGGTGGCCGCGACGAGCGCGGGCGCGACGACGTTCGGAAGCACGTGTCGGACCAGCAGCCTCGCGGGTGGAATGCCCAGTGCGCGGGCCGCGACGATGAACTCGCGGTCCCGGAGCGCGACCGTTTCGGCGCGTACGAGCCGGCTGACGCCGAACCACCCCGTGCCCGCCATGAGCAGCGTGAGCGGCACGAGCCCGAGGGTTCCCCAGAGCGAGGCGACGAGGATGACGACGAGCAGCCGCGGAATCGCGAGGGCGGCGTCGACCAGGCGCATGAGCACGGCGTCCAGCGCCCCGCCGACGAATCCGGCGACGGCACCGACGGCGATGCCGAACGAGATCGCGAGCGCGACGGCGCCGAGCCCCACGGCGAGCGAGATGCGCGAGCCGTAGAGCAGGCGCGAGAGCACGTCGCGGCTGAACGGATCAGTGCCGAAGGGATGCGCCGCCGACGGCGGCTGCGAGGCGAGGCGCACGATGTCGAGCTGCGCGGCCGGATCGTACGGCGCGAGCAGCGGCGCGAACACGGCCGCGGCGGCGACGCCGAGCAGCACCGCGAGCGCGATGCGCGTGCGCGAGTCGCGGACGAGACGCGCGAGCGGTGATCGCCGGTCGGCGGCGGGAGGCTCGCGCGCGACGGTTGCCACGTCAGCGCACCCGGATGCGCGGATCGGCGATCGCCGCGGCGAGGTCCGCGACCAGCGACCCGAGCGCCACGGCGACGCTCGTGACGAGCACGCCCGCGGTGACGAGCGGGTAGTCGCGCGCGCCGATCGCATTCGCCGTGACGAGTCCCATGCCGGGCCAGCTGAACACCTTCTCCACGAACAGCGAACCGGCGGCGAGCGCAGGGAGGTACAGGCCGGCGAGCGTGATCGACGGCAGCAGCGCATTGCGGAGGGCGTGCCGCCGCACGGCACGCCGCCAACTCAATCCCTTCGCGAGCGCGGTCCGCATCCAATCGCTCGGCATGACCTCGACCAGCGCACTGCGCTGGTATCGCGCGATCGCGGCCGTGCTGAGCAGCGTGAGCGTGGAGACGGGGAGCACGAGGTGGCGCAGCCGGTCGAGCGCGCGCCCCCCAGGCGGCAGGTAGTCGTGGAGCACCGGATCGACGATCCCGCTCGGTGGGAAGAGCGGCACGCGGTACGCGAAGACGAGCAGCACGACCAGGGCGAGCCAGAAGTCGGGCATCGAGTAGAGCACGAGCAGGACGCGTCCGATCCACCGGTCGCGCGGGCCGTCCGGGCGTTCGGACTGCAGCACCGCGGCGACGATGCCGACCGCGAAGCTGAGCACGAGCGCGAGGCCGACGAGCAGCACCGTGCGCGGGAGCGCGTCGGCGATCACGTCGCGCACCGGCCGGCGGAACGAGAAGGAGAAGCCGAGCTCACCCCGCGCGGCGTTGCCGAGCCAGCGCACGTACTGCTCCGCGATCGGGCGATCGAGGCCGAACTCCGCGCGCCACTGCTGGCGGACGGATTCGGTGACCCCTGGCCGCTCGAGCGCCACGGCGATCGGATCGCCGGGCGCGAGATGGACGAGAACGAAGGTGACCGTCGTGACGAGCAGGATGACGATCGCGGCCTGCAGCAGCCGTCCGGCGACGTAGCGCCGCACCCGCTACGGGGTGGGTCGGAGGCCGATCCGGTCGCGCGCGGTGCGCTCGGAGGCGGGGATCCACCAGTCGGCCATCCCCGCCCAGTACGCGTCGGCGCGCATCGGCGTGGTGTGGATGCGGCGGTGGATTCCCGCGATGGTCGGCGGCTCGTACAGCCAGATGCCCGGCGCGTCCTCGATGATCGTCTCGAAGGCGCGGCGCGCGTAGGCGCGCGTGCGCGCCGGATCGAACGTCGTCGTGGCGCTGTCGAGGAGCGCATCCACGGTCGGATTGCTGTACGAGGGAAAGTTCGAGCCGTCCGGACCGACGCCCGCCGTCGACCAGCTCTGCTTGAACCCGGACACGCTGGGGTCGGTGCCGTACAGCGCGAGCTCCGCGTCGAACGTGCGCCCGCTCTGCTTCGCGAGGAAGCCGCCGAAGTCCACCTCGTCGATCTTCACCGACGCGCCGACGCGGCGGAGCGCGTTCTGCAGCAGCACGGCGTACTGGTGGCGCGCGGCGCTGGACACGGGCGACGTGAGCGAAAACTCCAGCCGGCGGCCGTTCTTCACCCGGATGCCGTCCGTGCCGGCGATCCAGCCCGCCGAGTCGAGCACGGCGCGTGCGCGCACGGTGTCGTACGGCAGCTGCGGGAGCGTGGTGTCCGCCACCGGCATCGCCCGCGGGAATGGCCCGTAGAGCGCGAGCCCGAGGGTGTCGAAGACGTTGTGCAGCATCGCGCGGCGGTCGACCGCCATCGTCAGCGCGCGCCGGACGGCGCGATCGCCGAAGATCGGATGCGGCAGGCCACGATGCGCCGGATCCGTCGTGTTGAACGCGACGTACGCATACTGCAGCGACGAGTACGCCACGGCGCGACGCGCGGTGTCGCCGGACAGCCGCGCCAGATTCTCCGGCCGGAGCTGCTCGAAGAAGTCGGCATCGCCCGAGAACAGCCGCGTCACGGCGGTGTTGAAGTCCGGCGTCGGCGTGTACACGATGCGATCGAGCTTGGCGCGGCCGCGATAGTTCGCCGTGTCGGCCACGAGCTCGATCCGCTTGCCCGGCTCCCAGTGGACGAGCCGGAATCGTCCCGAGCCGATCCCGCGACGCGCCACCTCGGCGGTCTTGAGCTGCGCCGGTGGCGTATTGTGCAGCACGTGCTCCGGCACGATCGAGACCTGGTAGACGAGGTCGTAGAACTGCTCGGGCGTGTGCCGGTGGAAGTACGCGACCGCGGTGAGCGAATCGCGCACCGAGACGGAATCGATGTTCGTCACGAGCGGCAGCGCCGGGGAACCGAACGTGGGATCCTTGATGAGCTGCACGCTGTAGCGCACGTCGCTCGCGCGCACGGGCACGCCGTCGTGCCAGCGCGCCTTCGGATTCAGGTGGAACGCGATCCACGTGCTGTCGGGCCCCCAGTCCCACCGTTCGGCGAGCTGCGGGACGAAGCCCTTGTCGCCCACCGTGTTGAGATCGTTGCCGATGTCGGCGAGCCGATCGAAGAGCAGATCGGTGATCTCTTTCTCGATGATCGTGCCCTGGAGCGCCGGCAGCATCGTGGTCGGCTCGGCGGGGGTCGCCACGACCATCGTGCCGCCCACGTCGGCCGGGCCGGCGGTCTGCTGGCCGGCCGGTTGGCGAACGTCCGTGCAGCCGGCGAGCGCGAGCGCGGCGTACGCGGCGATGGGCCAGCACGCGGCGCGATGCCGCGCGCGACGAAGAGTGTGGCGCATGGGCTGTCGGTGGTGGGCGGTCAACGATGAGAGGGCGCCGGACGGCGGTCAAGCAGAGGACGATCGTCCGCGCTCATCGTCGCCAGGTCCAGGCTTCGTCACGATAGCGCGCGCCGAGGTCCGCCGCGTCGCGAGCGAGCAGCGCGTCCTCCTCGAGCGGCCGCGCGCCGGCATCGGCGTGCGCGCGCACGGCCTCGAACAGCGCCTCGGCCACCTCGCCGACGCTCGGCGGCCGTCCGAGCGCGCCGCGCAGCGTCGCGGCCCGCTCGGGGCGTGCCATGGCCTCGCGCATCAACTCGGGGATCGTTCCCTGATCGTCGTCGATCAGAATGGAGCCGTGTTGCAGCAGCGCGCCGCGGTCGCGCCACTGGGCCGAGCCGACGAGCTTCCGTCCACCGAGCACGAGCTCGCCGCGCGCCGGCTCGGCGAAGCAGGGTGTGCTCGTGGGACGCGGGGCGCGACTCGCCGGCGCGGCGGCGGTCACCGGCGCGCCGAGCGCCGCGAGCGCGCTCACGAGCAGCGCGTTGATGCGGGCGTACTCGATGTGCAGTGCACCGTCGGGGGCGCAGGGCCCGGTGACGCTGTAGGTGATCTCGCGATGGTGCAGCAGCGCGCGGCCACCGGTGGGTCGGCGTACGACGCCGACGCCGCGCACGGAGAGGCGCTCCGGGTCATAGAGCCCGCGGGCGCGCTGGTTCCGGCCGAGCGACAGCGTCGGCGACGACCAGGAGTAGACGCGGAACACCGACTCGCCCGTGCGACGCGCGCGCGCCATGAGCGCCTCGTCGAGCGCCATGTTCTCGGGTCCGCCGAGGGGCGGAGACAGCAGGTAGCGCCAGGGCACCGGACGGCGGCGGGAGTCGGCGGCTGCGGCTTTGCGGGGCGGCTATACTGAGGGGGCGCGAACGTCTCGCGCGCATCGGAAGATAGTTCCCCGTGGGCGGAGCCCACACTCGGACCGACTTAACGGCGCCGGCGAGCGCCCTGAGGCTTTGGATGAGCACCAGCACCAGAGGCACGACGCGCACTCCCACCGACAGCTTCGTTCCGCGCCACGTCGGGCCGAGCGAGAGCGACGTGGCGGAGATGCTCGCCGTGCTCGGCTACGCCACGCTCGACGATCTCATCGACGCGACCATCCCCGCGCCGATCCGGACGCGCCGGCCGCTCGCCATCCACGAGCGCCGCACCGAGCACGAGGCGCTCGAGGCGATGCGGGCGATCGCCCGGAAGAACCGGATCTTCCGCTCGTATCTGGGCTACGGGTATCACGATACCTACACGCCGCCGGTGATCCAGCGGAACGTCCTCGAGAACCCCGGCTGGTACACCGCGTACACGCCGTACCAGGCGGAGATCTCGCAGGGGCGCCTCGAGGCGCTGCTGAACTTCCAGACCATGGTGATCGATCTCACCGGTCTGGAGATCGCGAACGCGTCGCTGCTCGACGAGGGCACCGCGGCGGCGGAGGCGATGTTCATGGCGTATCAGGCGCGCGGGAAGGAGGGGAAGTCCACCTTCTTCGTCGACGCGCGCTGCCACCCGCAGACGATCGACGTCGTGCGCACGCGGGCGCGGGCACGCGGCATGGAGGTCGCGGTGGGCGACGCGGCGTCGGCGACGTTCGGCGCCGAGGTGTTCGGCGTGCTCGTGCAGTATCCGACGACCGACGGCGCGGTGATCGATTATCGCGAGACGGTGGAGCGCGCACACGCCGCCGGCGCCCTGGCCGTCGTCGCGGCCGATCTGCTGTCGCTCACGCTGCTCTCGCCGCCGGGCGAGTGGGGCGCCGACGTCTGCGTCGGGAGCTCGCAGCGGTTCGGCGTTCCGCTCGGCTACGGCGGACCGCACGCGGCGTTCTTCGCCACGCGCGACGAGTTCAAGCGGATGCTGCCGGGCCGGATCATCGGCGTGAGCCGCGACGCGGCGGGGCGGCCGGCGCTGCGCATGGCGCTCCAGACGCGCGAGCAGCACATCCGGCGCGAGAAGGCGACGTCGAACGTGTGCACCGCGCAGGTGCTGCTCGCCGTGATGGCGAGCATGTACGCCGTGTGGCACGGCGCCGAGGGGCTGACGGCGATCGCGCGGCGGATCCATCGCCACGCGGCGGTGCTCGCGGCGGGCATCGAGCAGCTCGAGTTCCGCGTGGTGAACGACGTCTACTTCGACACGCTCTGCGTCGAGCTCGACGAGAGCCTCTCGCAGGCCGCGCTGATCGCCGCCGCCGAGTACCGGGAGATCAACCTCCGCGCCGACGGCGACGACCGCGTGATCATCGCGCTCGACGAGACGGTGACCGACGACGACGTCCAGGAGTTGCTCACGCTGTTCGGGCAGCCCGCGCCGGAGACGAGCGCGCTCGCCGCCGAGATCGACGACCGGTTCGACGAGCGGTTCGCGCGCACGAGTCCGTTCCTGACGCATCCCGTGTTCAACACGCACCACTCCGAGACGGAGATGCTGCGGTACATGCGGAAGCTCGAGTCGCGCGACCTGTCGCTCACGACGTCGATGATCCCGCTGGGGAGCTGCACGATGAAGCTCAACGCCACGGCGGAGATGTTCCCGATCACGTGGCCGGAGTTCGCGCGGCTCCATCCGTTCGCCCCGGTGGAGCAGGCGCAGGGGTATCAGGAGCTGTTCCGCAACCTCGAGCGCGCGCTGGCGGAGATCACCGGGTTCTCCGCGGTGTCGCTCCAGCCGAACGCCGGCTCGCAAGGGGAGTACGCGGGGCTGCTGGCGATCCGCGCGTTCCATCGCTCGCGCGGGGACGAGGGGCGCACGGTGTGCCTCATCCCGCAGTCGGCGCACGGCACCAATCCGGCGAGCGCGGTGATGGCGGGGATGACGGTCGTCGTCACGAAGACCGACGCGAGCGGCAACATCGATCTCGACGACCTGCGGGCGAAGGCGGAAGCGAATCGCGACCGGCTTGCCGCGCTGATGGTGACCTATCCGAGCACGCACGGCGTGTTCGAGGAATCGATCCGCGAGATCTGCGACGTCGTCCACGAGCACGGCGGCCTGGTGTACATGGACGGCGCGAACATGAACGCGATGGTCGGGCTGTGCCGGCCGGCGGAGATCGGAGCCGACGTCTGCCATCTCAACCTGCACAAGACGTTCTGCATCCCGCACGGCGGCGGCGGGCCGGGCATGGGCCCGATCGGCGTCGTCGAGCGGCTCGCGCCCTTCCTGCCGTGCAACGCGGTGGTGAAGACGGGAGGCGCCGAGTCGCACGACGCGGTGAGCGCGGCGCCGTGGGGGAGCGCGAGCATCCTCCCGATCTCGATGATGTACATCGATCTCATGGGCGGTGACGGTCTCACCTACGCGACGAAGATCGCGATCCTCAACGCGAACTACGTCGCGGCGCGTCTCGAGCCGCACTACCCCGTGCTGTACAAGGGCGCGCGCGGCCGCATCGCGCACGAGTGCATCATCGATCCGCGGTCGCTCAAGGCGAGCGCCGGGATCGACGTGGAAGACATCAGCAAGCGGCTGATGGACTACGGCTTCCACGCGCCGACGGTGAGCTTCCCGGTGCCGGGCACGCTGATGATCGAGCCGACGGAGAGCGAGCCGAAGGCGGAGCTCGACCGGTTCTGCGACGCGCTCATCGCGATCCGCGAGGAGGTGCGCGCGATCGAGCGAGGCACCGCCGACCGCGACGACAACCCCCTCAGGAACTCACCGCATCCGATGCGCGCCGTGGTGAGCGACAGCTGGTCCCACGCCTACGGCCGCGAGGAGGCGGCGTTCCCGGCACCATGGACCCGCGACCACAAGTTCTGGCCCGCCGTCGCGCGCGTCGAGAGCGCGTACGGAGATCGGCATCTCGTCTGCTCGTGCCTGCCGACGGATGCGTATGCGGAAGACGCGGTCGAGGGGCGGTGAACGGCTTACCGTTTTTCGGTGTACGGCTTTTCGGTTTGCGGCCGGCCTCGGGACGCTTCTCTCGCGTCCGTCACCGCCGTTGCCGTTCCTGCTTGCTGACGTGAACCGTCAACCGTGAACCGTCACGCGTTCACCGTCAACCGATCTTCTCCCCATACCCCGCCGCATCGAGGAG
>Ga0310810_10010674_pt1 | contig 10705 bp, 5 predicted proteins | sample NCmetagenome_FD_207641 | JGI IMG/M metagenome (GOLD analysis project Ga0310810, IMG submission 207641) | Soil microbial communities from experimental microcosm in Duke University, North Carolina, United States - NC | ecosystem: Engineered > Artificial ecosystem > Soil microcosm > Unclassified ... | reverse complement strand
AAAAACGGCGGTTTGCATTCCGCCTATTTGTAACAGGCGCATGCCCGACATCATAGGCCGCAACTCGCCGAACGCTCGGATGAGAGCGTTCAGTGGGTCAGTAAGGAAATCCTGACAAGCAAAACCTGGTTTCCCGCGTTCGCGGGAACGACGAAGCTATGGCGGGCCTGCCTATTTGTGCTTCACCGACTGCGGATGGGCGCGGCGCATGCTGGGCGAGAGGACTTTGTCGGAGACGTGGAAGTCCCAGACCGCGGGGGCGTTGCTTGAGCCGAGCGCCGAGATTGCATTCGGCAGGTCGTCGAGCGTCTTGAAGGTCTTGCCCGCGACGCCGAAGCCGCGAGCGATGCCGGCAAAGTCGCAGTAGCCGAAAACGGAGCCATCCTCCGGCAATCCTTCGGAGCGGAGCTTGTGGATTTCGGAGCCGTAGGCGCCGTCGTTCATGACGACGACCAGGATGTTGAGGTTGTGGCGCTTGATGGTTTCCAGCTCCTGCACGTGCATCATGATGCTGCCGTCGCCGTCGAAGAGCACGACCCGGTCTTTCGGCCGCGCGGCGGCGACGCCCATGGCGAAGGAAAGGCCGTTGCCGATCGCGCCGAAGTCGCGGATGGTGAGGAACCGCTCGTTCGGGCGCGAGGGCATCTGGGCGAACCACCAGGAGCAGTGGCCGCTGGAATTCACCATTTCCCAGTCGAGGGGCAGGTTCTTCTCCAGCGCCTCGACCACGTCGCGCGGGTCGAGGAGGCCCGGCTCGATGTCGAACTTCATGCTGTCGGGCTTGCCGTCGCGGATGCGCGCGGCGATCGCATCGCTGCGCCACGGTTTCTTTTGCGCCGGAATCGCAGCGGTCAGTGCCTCGACGCCGAGGCGCGCGTCGGCGCGCAGGTGGTGCTTCGCCACTTCCTGGCCCTGGCTGGTCGCCACCGGATCGATGTCGATCTGCAGCATCTGCGCTTTGGGCCAGAGCTGGCCGCCGCCGCCCGCGTAGTAGGCGAGCGAGCTGCCGACGGCGACCACGAGGTCGGCTTCCTTGAGGAGCTCCAGGCCGGCCTCGGGCGTGTAGCTGCCGGAGATGCCGATGCAGAACGGATCGTCGCGAAAGAGTCCGCGCGCAAGGAGCGTCGTCATCAGGAGGCCGCCCGTCTTCGCGGCGAGCGCGCGGCACGCGGGACCGGCACCCGCTTCGACCGCGCCGAGGCCCGCCATCACGACGACCTTTTCGGCGTTCGCGATCAGCTGCGCGGCCTTCGCGACGTCGTCGGGATGCGGCGGAAGGGGGGAGGGGCGCGGCAGCAGCTCGTGCGAGGGCTTGGGCAGGTTGGCCGGACCTTCCCAGGGCCGGTCCTGCAGGTCGAACGGAATGCCGAGCACCACCGGCCGGCGCTCGCGCCGCGCCTGCAGGAACGCGTCGCGGATCGCGACCGGCATGCGCTCGGGCAGGTGCAGGCGTTGGTAGGCGGCGCCGGTCGCGGTGATGATCGGGGCCTGGTCGAGCTCCTGGTTGTACCAGCCGCTCTTCAGCGGTGCTTCGCCCGCGAACACCACCATCGGCAGTCGCGCGCGCACGGCGGCGGGCAGGGCGGTGATCAGCTGCGTCACGCCGGGGCCGCAGGTGACGGTCGCCACGCCGACATCGCCCTGCTTGCGGGCGAAGGCCATCGCCGCGGCGAGGGCGCAGTGCTCGTGGCGCACATAGATCATGCGGCAGCCCTGCTGGGCGAGCCGGGCCGCCCAATTCATGTTGGCGTCGCCGAGAAGCGCGAAGCAGGTCTTCACGTTCTCGCGGATAAAGGCCTCGGCGAGGACATCGTAGACATGGACCTTCACATCGTTTTTCATCTCTGGGTCACCCAAAAAGTTCGTCGACGCCGTAGCGGCGCGGAATCATGCCCTGGCGGTAGACGTAATCGACCGCGACTTCGAGGTTGCGGCGGTTGGCTTCCAGGCCGAAGGGGCTGGTGTCGTCTTCCGGTTTTTGTTTCATGGCTTTTTTGCTGCGGGAAAGCAGATCAAAGACTTCCTCACCAACCCCCAGTCCCTTTCGGACGACGACCATGTGATTGATCTGCAGCGCGCCCTTGCGCTTCTTCCAGTCGGCGGCGGCCGCCTGCGGATTTTCGATCACGGGCTTCAAGCGCGGATCCTCCGGCAGCGGGTCGGAAAGCACCGCCGCGTCGACCTCGCCGGCGAGGAGCAAGTCGAGCGGCGTCCTGCCTGCGGGCGCGCGCACGGCGTTCGGCGGATCCTTGCACTCGGCGACGTGGGCGTCCTCGAAAGTGACCCAGTTCACCTGGCCCAGATCGACGCCGTAGTCGTCGGCGAGGATGCCGCGGATCCAGGCGACCGTCGTGACGGACACGGAGCGGATGGCGACTCGCTTTCCTTCCAGTTCCTTCGGTTTCAATGCTTTAGTGGAAACGAGATACCGATGCTGGTAGCGCCCGAACATCACGGCGGGCAGCAGGACGAGCGGCTTGCCGTGCGCCTTGGCGAGCAAATAGGTGACGATGGAGAGCTCGGCGACGTCGAATTCCAGCTCGCGCACGACGCGCTTGAAAGCGGTATGCGGCACCTTCACATCGGCAAAGTCGAGCTCGACCGCGCCGCGCACGCTGCCGTCCTTGAGCGCTTGGGTTACCGGGTAGTCGCCCAGCAGTGTCTTTAGTCGCATAACTCGCGTAGAATGCGCGGTCTTTTTTGCAATCGAATCAGGATCATGCCTCGCGCCTTGCGGAACATCGCCATTATCGCCCACGTCGACCACGGCAAGACGACGCTGGTCGACAAGCTGCTGCAGCAGTCGGGGACCTTCGCCGCCCACGAGCACGTGGAAGAGCGGGTGATGGACTCGAACGACCTGGAGCGCGAGCGCGGCATCACGATCCTCGCCAAGAACTGCGCGATCCGCTACCAGGGCACGCACATCAACATCGTCGATACGCCCGGCCACGCCGACTTCGGCGGCGAGGTCGAGCGCGTGCTCTCGATGGTCGACGGCGTGCTGCTTCTCGTCGACGCAGTCGAGGGGCCGATGCCGCAGACGCGTTTCGTCACGCGCAAGGCGCTCGCCCTGGGCCTGAAGCCGATCGTGGTGGTCAACAAGGTCGACCGCCCCGGCGCGCGACCGGACTGGGTCGTCAACCAGACCTTCGACCTTTTCGACAAGCTCGGCGCGACCGAAGAGCAGCTCGATTTTCCGGTGGTGTATGCCTCGGCGCTGCTGGGCTGGGCAAAAAACAGCCTCGAGGAGAAGGAGCAGAACCTCGCGCCCCTCTTCGAAGCGATTCTCAAGCATGTCCCGGTGCGCGACGAGAACCCGGACGAGCCGCTGCAGCTGCAGATCTGCTCGCTCGATTATTCGAGCTATGTCGGCAAGATCGGCATCGGCCGCATCCGCCGCGGCCGCGTGCGCGCCGCGCAGGAGGTGCTGCTCGTGCACGGGAATGCCGCGCCCGTGAAAGCGAAGATCAACCAGATCCTCATGTTCGAGGGCCTCGAGAGAAAGCCGGTGGAGGAGGCCGAGGCGGGCGATATCGTGCTCGTCAACGGCATCGAGGAGATCGGCGTCGGCAGCACGCTGTGCGACCTGGAGCACCCCGAGGCGCTGCCGCTCCTCAAGGTGGACGAGCCGACGCTCACCATGAATTTCCTGGTCAACGCCTCGCCGCTCGCCGGCCGGGAAGGCAAGTTCCTGACCAGCCGCCAGATCCGCGAGCGCCTGGAGCGCGAGACCAAGAGCAACGTGGCGATGCGGGTCGAGTACCCGGACGACACCGACACCTTCATCGTGCACGGCCGCGGCGAGCTGCACCTCACGATTCTTCTGGAGAACATGCGCCGCGAAGGCTACGAGATCGCCGTGTCGCGGCCGCGCGTGATCTACAAGGACATCGACGGCGTGCGCTGCGAGCCCTTCGAGGTGCTGACGGTCGATGTCGAGGACGCGAACCAGGGCGCGGTCATGGAAGAGCTCGGCCGGCGCCGCGGCGAGCTGCTCGAGATGCTGCCCGACGGCAAGGGCCGCGTGCGGCTCGATTACCGCATCCCGGCGCGCGGCCTGATCGGCTTTCAGGGCGAGTTCATGACGCTTACGCGCGGCACCGGCATCATGAGCCACGTGTTCGACGAATACGCGCCGGCGAAGGCCGAGCAGGTGGCCGAGCGCCGCAACGGCGTGCTCGTCTCGCAGGATGACGGCGTGGCCGTGGCCTACGCGCTCTGGAAGCTGCAGGAGCGCGGCCGCATGTTCGTGAGCCCGGGCGAGCCGGTTTACGAGGGGATGATCGTCGGCATCCACAGCCGCGACAACGACCTTACCGTGAACCCGATCCGCACCAAGCAGCTCACCAACATCCGCGCCTCGGGCAAGGACGAGGCGATCGACCTGACCCCGCCGATCAGCGTGACTCTCGAGTACGCCGTCGAGTTCATCGCCGACGACGAGCTGGTCGAGATCACGCCGCGCTCGATCCGGCTGCGCAAGCGCTTCCTGAAGGAGCACGAGCGCCGCCGCGCAGACCGCGCCGCGGCCTAGCGCCGCGCGGGAGGCCGCCGGATGCACATCCTCGTCCTTCCGGGTGACGGCATCGGCAAGGAAGTCACCGCGCAGGCCTTGCGGGTGCTCAAGCTCGTGCTCGGCAGGGATGCCGAATACACCGAGGCGCCGATCGGCGGCGAGGGCGTGAAGGCCGCAGGCAAGCCGCTCCCGGAAGAGACCCTGGCGCTTGCCAAGAAGGCCGACGCGATCCTTTTTGGCGCGGCGGGCCTCCCGGGCGATGAGCTCGGTCCGCGCAAGCTGCGGCCCGGCGGCGGCCTGCTCAGGCTCCGGCGCGAGCTCGCGCTCTTCGCCAATTTCCGCCCCGCGATCCTGTATCCCGAGCTCGTCGGCGCCTCCTCGCTCAAGCCCGAGCTGGTCGAGGGCCTGGACCTCGTCGTGCTGCGCGAGCTGAACGGCGACATCTACTACGGCGAGCCGCGCGGGGTCAGCGTGAATGCGAGCGGGGTGAGGGAAGGCGTCAACACGATGCGCTACACCGAGCCCGAGATCGAGCGCATCGCGCACGTCGGCTTCAAGGCGGCGCGCGGCCGGCGCCGCAAGCTCTGCTCGGTGGACAAAGCGAACGTGCTGGAGACGATGGTGCTGTGGCGCGAGACGGTGGCGCGGGTGGCGAAGCAGTACCCCGACGTCGACTTCCGCAATCTGTACGTCGACGCCGCCTCGATGGAGCTCCTGCGCGCGCCGAAGCAGTTCGACCTGATTCTCGCGCCCAACATGTTCGGCGACATCCTGTCGGACGCGGCGGCCATGCTGACCGGCTCGATCGGGATGCTGCCTTCGGCTTCGATCGGGGAGGGCAACAGGGGACTCTACGAGCCCGTGCACGGCTCCGCGCCCGATATCGCCGGAAAGGACATCGCCAATCCGCTCGCCGCCATCCTCTCCGCGGCGATGCTGCTGCGCCACAGCTTCGGCCGCGAGAAGGACGCCGCGCGCATCGAGAGCGCCGTGCGCAAGGTGCTCGCCTCGGGCTACCGCACCGCGGACATTCGCCAGCCCGGGACCCGTCAGGTCGGCACCACGGAGATGGGCGACGCGGTCGTGGCCGCGCTTGAGCACTAGTTCCTGCGCGGGGCGCCGCGCCCTGCGATAATTCACGCCATGGGAGGGGCTGCCCCGGACGTCAAGCGCATCGGGCGCTATGACATCGTCAACGTGCTCGGCGAGGGCGCGATGGGCGTCGTCTATGAAGGCCTCGACACGCGCCTGCATCGCAAGGTCGCGATCAAGCGGATCCTGAAGAGCGCGCTCGACTCCGACGCCGCCAGGGAGTACTCGACCCGCTTCGCGCGCGAGGCGCAGGCGGTGGCGCGGCTCAACCACCCCAACATCGTGCAGGTGTTCGACTTCGCCGAGGAAGGCGACATCGCCTACATCGTGATGGAGTTCGTGCGCGGCAAGGAATTGAAGACCTTCTTCGACGCGAGGGAGCGCTTCGCCCTGAAGGAGGTCGTGCACATCATGGGCGAACTGTGCGAGGCGCTCAATTTCGCGCACGGCGCCGGGGTCGTGCACCGCGACATCAAGCCCGCCAACGTGATGATCGACCACGAAGGCCGGGTCAAGCTGACCGACTTCGGCGTGGCGCGCTTCACCGACCCGGATCGCACGCAGTCGGACAAGACGCAGGCCGGCGCGATCGTCGGCACGCCCGCCTACATGTCGCCCGAGCAGATCCAGGGCGAGACGCTCGACCGGCGTACCGACATCTTTTCGGCGGGCATCATCCTGTACGAGTTCCTGACCGGCGCGAAGCCGTTCCAGGGCACGGGCGCCTGGACGATCGCCAAGAAAATACTCCAGGACGAGCCGCCTGCGCCCTCGTCGATCGACGCGACCATCGCCCCCGTCTACGACGCGATCGTCGCCAAGGCGCTCTCCAAGAAAATCGACGCGCGCTACCAGACCGCGCGCGACCTCGGCATGGCGCTAAAGCGCGCCCTCGAAGGCCTGCCCGAGATCGACGAGACCGAGAAGACCGTCATCCTCGCGCCGGGGGCGCTCGGCTTCGCGAAAGCGCCTTCGGCCGCCGAGGCGACCGTGCCGCTGACCCAGCCCAAGGCGGTCGAGCTCGAGTTCTGGCGCTCGATCAAGGACAACAACGACCCGGCCGATTTCGAGCTCTACCTGCAGCAGTTCCCGAGCGGCATCTACGCCGCGCTTGCGAAGCGCAAGATCTCCAAGCTGAAGGGCGGCGACGAGACCGTCGTCTCCACCGAGATCGAGAAGAAGGAGGCGGAGGATGCAGCGCGGGCCGAGACCGAGGCGCGCAACAAGCTCGCGGCCGAAAAAGCCGAGCTGGAGGCGCGGCTCGCCAAGCGCGAAGCCGAGATGGCCGAGCGCGAGGCCGAGCTGAAGAAAAAGGCCGAGGATGCAGTGAAAGCGGCCGCCGAAGCGCCTAAAAAAACGCCGCTCGCCGCCGTTCTCGCGACGCTTTTTGCCGCCGGCGCGATCGCCTACGCCTGGTACTCGCTCAGGCCGCCCGATCAGCTCGAGCAGCGCGTCGCCGAGCTGACCCGGCTCCTCGAGGAATCCAAGCAGCGCGAAGCCGAGCTCAAGCAGTCGCGCCAGCGCGAGGAGGAGCTGCAGAAGGAGCTGGTGGCGATGCGCGAGCAGGCCGCCGAGGCCGCAAAGGCGGGCGACGTGGCCAAGCAGCGCGAGCTCGGCGAGCAGCTGAAGCGCCAGGAGGCCGAGGCTGCCAAGCAGGCGGAGCTGACGCGGCAGCGCGAGGCGGAGCAGAAGAAGCTCGAGCAGCGCAGGGCCGAGCTCGCCCGGCTCTCCGAGGGCGGGCAAAAGCGAGGCGCCAAGGCGCCCGAGCCGGCGCCGAGCGAGCCGGCGACGAAGGCGCCGGAACCGGCCAAGCCCGAGCCGGTCAAGAGCGTGGAGGCGTCCAAGGCCCCTGAGCCCAAGGCCGCCGAGCCGACCAAGCTTGCCGCGGTTACGCCGCCGCCCCCCGCGCCCGTGCCCGCCGCGCCGGATGTGGATGCGCTTCTTCAGCGCGGCATCGCCCTTGAAAACGACGGCAAGTTCGCCGAGGCGGCCAAGGCGTTCCGCCAGGCGGTGCGCGCCGGCAAGGGGCGGCCTTCCGGACAGGCCGCCAAGCGCTTGGGCGACATTCTGCAATCGGGTAAACCCGGCGTTTCCAAGGATTACGCGGAAGCGCTGCGCTATTACGAAATCGCGCGCTCAAACGGCGTCGAAGTGACCTTCGTCAAGGCGCGCTGAGCGCCTCGCGTAGAATGCTGTAGGGAATTCCTTACAGCGCGCGAAAAGTGCACTCCAGCCACGGGGGACTGGCGCACGGCCTGAGCCGCATACCGCTCGCCGCGATCGTGCTCGTCGCCGGCGCGACGCTCTCGCTTCTGGGCTGGCACCTGGTCGACCAGCAGGTCGAGCGCGAGGCGCGCGGGCGCTTCGAGACGCTCGTGGCCGAGGCGCGCGCGCAGCTGCAGGCGCGCATGCAGTCCTATTACGGAATCCTGAACGGGCTGCGCGGCCTCTTCCAGGCCGATCCCGACCTCGATCGCGCCGCTTTTCACCGCTACATCGCGAGCCTCGGCACGGCGACCAACTTCTCGGAAATCCGCGCCATCAGCTTCGTGCGGCGCGTGCCGCAGGGCGAGAAGGCCGCGTTCGAGGCGCGCATGCGTCGCGACGCCCGGCTTGCGCCTCCCGGCGATACGGCATTCGGCATTCGTCCTGCGGGCGAGCGCGCCGAGTATCTCGTGGTCACCTACGTCGATCCGCCGGAGGCCACGGCCGCGATCGGGCTCGATATCGCCGCCGATCCGCAGCGCGCCGTCTCGACCGCGATCGCCCGGGACAGCGGAGGAGTGACGGCGACGGGCAAAACCGTGATGCCGTCGGTGCCGGTGCCGAGCGAGTCGGCCGTGAGCCTGCGCCTCGCGGTCTATCGCGACGAGGCGCCTCTCACGGTGGCGGACCGGCGCCGGGCGTTTACCGGCTTCGTCGCGCTCACCTTCCTCGTGCGCGAAATGATGAGCGACGTGGTCTGGAAAGTGCCCTCCCGGCCGCTCGAAATGCGCGTCATCGACGCAGGGCCGCGCGCGGGCGAGGCCGCGGCTCCGGACAGCGAGGACAACCTGCTTTACCGCACCGGCGCGGTCGCCGGCGGCCGTGGAGCGCTGCGCGATACGGTGCTGCTCGAGGCCGGCGATCGCCAATGGCAGGTGCGCTTTCGCGCGCCGCGCCGCCATTTCATCGGCGCGCGCGACGAGATGCTGCCGTGGATCGCGCTCGCCGGCGGCCTGGTGATCAGCGCGCTGCTCGCGGGGCTCATCCATGCGCTCGCGGGCACCGGGAGGCGCGCGACCGAGCTCGCCGGCCGCATGACCGAGGACCTGCGCAGCACGATGGCAGACCGGGAGCGCGCCGAGAAGCGCCGCCAGATGGAGCACGCGGTGACGCGCGTGCTCGCGGAAGCCGACACGCTCGCCTCCGCGGTGCCGCGCATCATCCAGACCATCTGCGACGCGATGGGCTGGCATTGCGGGGCGCGCTGGAAGTGGGACAAGGACACCGGCCTGCTGCGCTGCCGGGATTGCTGGGGCATCGACGCGCCCGAGATCCAGGAATACCTCGCCACCTGCCTCGAGCATCGCCTCAAGCCCGAAGGCGGCCGCAAGGGCCTGGTGCGCCAGGCGTTCACCACCGGCAAGCCCGTCTCGATCGCCGACATCACGAGCGAGGCGAGCTTCGAGCGCATGGGCGCCGCGGCGCGCGCCGGCCTGCACGGCGGATTCGCCTTCCCGCTCCTGCTCGGCAACGAGGTGCACGGCGTCATGGAGTTCTTCCACCGCGACGTGCGCGCGCCCGACGAGACGCTCGAGCAGATCGCGCAGTCGATCGGCAGCCAGATCGGGCAGTACATCGTGAGGAAGCAGGCCGAGGAGGCGGTGCAGTTCGTGGCCACCCACGACGCGCTCACGAGCCTGCCCAATCGCGTGCTCTTCAACCAGAGCCTGGATCGCGCGCTCGCGCTCGCGCGGCGCCACGGCCGGCGGCTGGCCGTGCTCTTCATCGACCTCGACCGCTTCAAGCTGATCAACGACACGCTCGGCCACGACGCGGGCGACACGCTGCTGACCGAAGTCGCGCGCCGGCTCACCGGCAGCCTGCGCGCGAGCGACACCGTGGCGCGCCTGGGTGGCGACGAGTTCGTGGTGCTGATCGAGGAGATCCCGGACCCGGCCTACCTCATCGACGTGGCGCAGAAGCTCATCCAGGCGCTCGGCGAGCCGCTCACGCTCGCCGGCCACGAATACCGCATGACGGCGAGCATCGGCATCAGCTCCTTTCCGGACGATGCCCAGGACATGCAGGGCCTGCTCAAGAACGCCGATATCGCGATGTACCGGGCGAAGGAGCAGGGGCGCAACAACTTCCAGTTCTACTCGGCGCGCATGAACGTGCATTCGGTCGAGCGTCTGTCGATGGAGACGGGATTGCGCCGGGCGCTCGAGCGCGAGGAGCTCGTGCTGCACTACCAGCCCAAGATCGACCTGCGCTCGGGCGCGGTCACCGGCGTCGAGGCGCTCGTGCGCTGGCAGCATCCCGAGCTCGGCCTGGTGCCGCCGGTCAAGTTCATCGGCATCGCCGAGGAGACCGGGCTCATCGTGCCGATCGGGCAGTGGGTGCTGCGCGAGGCCTGCCGGGCGCACCGGGCCTGGGGCGAGGCGGGCCTGCCGCACCTGCGCATGGCGGTGAACCTGTCGGCGCGCCAGTTGCTGCACGCGGATCTCGTCCAGGAGACCGGGCGCGTGCTCGAGCGCACCGGCTGCGAGCCGGGGTGCCTCGAGTTCGAGATCACCGAGAGCATGGTGATGCAGAACCCGGCGCGCGCCGTCGAGCTCATCCGCGAATTGAAGGGGCTGGGCATCGCCATCTCGATCGACGACTTCGGCACCGGCTATTCATCGCTCGCCTACCTCAAGCGCTTTCCGATCGACAGCCTGAAGATCGACCGCTCCTTCATCCACGACCTGCCGCGCGACGCCGGCAACATGGCGATCACGCAGGCGGTGATCGGCATGGCGCACAGCCTCAAGCTCACGGTGATCGCCGAGGGCGTGGAGACGCGCGAGCAGCTCGACTTCCTGCGCGGCCATGACTGCGACGAGATGC
>Ga0310810_10010671_pt1 | contig 10706 bp, 8 predicted proteins | sample NCmetagenome_FD_207641 | JGI IMG/M metagenome (GOLD analysis project Ga0310810, IMG submission 207641) | Soil microbial communities from experimental microcosm in Duke University, North Carolina, United States - NC | ecosystem: Engineered > Artificial ecosystem > Soil microcosm > Unclassified ... | reverse complement strand
TCGGCGAGCAAGCGCTCGAGCCGATCCAGGAAGACCGCTTGATCGGGATGGATGATGCGACGCGCTCGGGAAATCTCGATGAATTCCGCCTTGTCGACCTCCCACGAGGCGCAGCGCGGCGGCTGGTCCTCGGGCGCAGGCCCGGCGAAGGCATGGACGCGCTTCTTCGAGCGCGAGTAATCGACGTAACCGATCGCGACCAAGGTGCCGGAGGTGATGCCGGTTTCCTCCGACGTCTCCCGACGCGCGGCGGCCTCGAGCTCCTCCCCAGGATCCGGCTGTCCTTTCGGGATTCCCCAGGGCGCGCGGCGGTTGTAGTTCCCGGCCGGATGAACGAGCAGCACTTCGAGCTCCACGCCCACCTTGCGGTACAAGAGCGTGCCCGAGGACTCCTTCGCCCGTCCTCTGGGATCCGACATGCGACAGGGTTACCACACGTGCGGCCCTGATCGGAGATCCGACAGTCGCAGCGACTCGCATGCCCGAGGCTCATCCGCTCACCCGTGCGGAGGTGCCACGCCGCATGACCGCGGTCTCGGACCATCGACATGCGGGCGCTCCCTCGTGTAGCGTCTTCGTTGGGGCAGGGCGCAGTTGCGCTCGCCCGGGAGGAAGCATGAGCCTCGAGGCCCGGCAGCGCTGGTTCGCCCGGATGATGGAATCGGGACTGGAGCAGAAGATCTTCGCTCCGTCCGACGTGCTCGTTCACGCGACGCCCGACGTGCTCGCGACCAACCTGCCGCCCGAGCTGCTCTCGAAGGTGCTCGCGGCCTCGCTCGCCGCCGGCGCGATGACGCCCGAGCGCGTGCTCGAGACCGTCACGCCCGAGGTGATGTCCCAGCACCTGCCGCACGAAGTCTTGTGGGACTGCATCGCGCGCGCCGCCGAGCGCGCCGGTGTCACCGGGTCGGGCCGCAGCTGATGGCGACGGCGGCGATCACGAAGTTCTTCGTCGACGCGTTCGCGAGCGCGCTCGAGCTCGGGATCGCCTCGCCTGACGACATGATCAAGCACGCCACGCCGGACGTGCTGTCGAAGCACCTGCCGCGTCCGATCTGGGCGAAGCTGATCGCCGCGTGCCTCGCCGCGCCGCGCACCGACGCGGCGCTCGTGGTGAGCACGATCGGCGTTCCGGATCTCTGCGAGCACGTGCCCGCGACGATCTTGTGGGCGTGCCTCGCCGAGATCGGGACGCGCGCGCTCGGCAAGTCGCTGCTCGCGATGGCGCCGCCGCCGCCGGCGGTCGCGCCCACGGGAGTCAGTGATTCGAAGCTCGCGGTCGGCACGTCGCCGGGCACGCAGCCCGCGCCCGCCGCGCCGATCGCCGCCAGCGGATCGCAGCCGGTGATGACGCACATCCCGACGCGCGCGCAGACCGAGCCGCCCGCGCCGCTCGGCGAGCTCCCGCCGGTCGGATCGCGCACGCCGACGCCGGTGCCCGCGCGCACGCAGACCGGATCGTTCCCGCGCCCCGGCACCGGCCCGGTCGTCTCGACGACGGCACCGCCGGCCTCCGCGAGCGGCGGCAACGGCCTGCGCGCGTCGAGCGCCGGCGCCTCGACGCGCCGCCCGCAGGCGGCGGCCACGCCGACCGCGACGGTCCCCGCCGAGCCCGCGCCGCCCGCAAGCGGCGGTCGCGAGCGCAAGGGCCCGCGCACCGCGCCGCCGGGACCGAAGCGCGGCGCGACCGCGCCCGCGAGCGCCGCCGATTTCGAGATCGACACCGACGTGAGCGAGTGGAAGCAGACGTCGAAGCCCGAGGCGGTCGTCGTCGACGACGATCTCGTCGACTGGGCGCAGGCCGAAGAGACCGCGACCGGCGGCGTCGATCTCGAACGCAAGCGGTAAGCTGTTCGCATGCGGAGCCCGGGCCGAGCCGATCGCATCCGGCAGGTCGCGAAGCTGCTCCGCGACGCCGAGCGTCCGGTCCGCATCCTGCGCACGGTCGCGTGGCCCGCGCGGCTGCGCGACGAGTTCTTCGCGAGCGGCGAGAGCGCGCTGCCGCGCCCGCAGTACGAGCCGCTCGATCCGAGCGCGACGCTCGCGCTGGTCGCCGAGGCGCGCCGGCTCGCGACCGCCGACGACGACATCGACGAGTGGCTGCGCCGCCAGGCGTGGGCGATCGAGCTCGGCGCGCGCATGCTCGCCGCGGTCGGGACGCGCGAGTTCACCGCGCTCTCGATCGAGCTCTACGGCGAGCCGTCGTCGTTCCTGAACGATCAGGCGTCGACCTCGCTCGATCTCGCGCGCGCGTTCGAGCACACGCTCAGCGATGCGAACACGATGAACCTCGGGCCGGAGACGGAGCACACCGCCGAGGAGATCGCGCAGCGCGTGGGCAAGGCGGTCGTGCGCTTCTTCGGGCCGCGCGCGCCCGAGGTCCACATCGTCGACGAGCTCAGCGCGAACGCGCTCGCGCAGACCGGCGACATCAAGCTGCGCCGCGGCGCGCGCTTCACCGATCGCGACGCCGCGCAGCTGGTGCAACACGAGGCCTTCATCCACATCGCGACCTCGCTCAACGGCCGCGATCAGATCGATCTCCCGATCCTCGGCGCCGGCCACCCGGGCACGACGCGCACGCAGGAAGGCCTCGCGGTCTTCGCCGAGTTCATCTCGGGCGCGATCGATCCGGATCGCCTCGGCCGCCTCGCCGATCGCGTGCTCGCGATCCAGATGGCGCAGGACGGCGCCGACTTCCTCGACGTCTACCGCTGGTTCCTCACGCAGACCGCGGGCAACAAGGATCAAGCGTTCGAGAACACGCGGCGCGTCTTCCGCGGCGGCACGCTCACCGGCGGCGCGCCGTTCACCAAGGACGTCGTCTACCTCGACGGGCTCCTGCGCGTGCACAACTTCCTGCGCGCCGCGGTGCTGAGCGGCCGCAGCGACTGCCTGCGCCTCTTGTTCGCCGGCAAGCTCGAGATCGAGGACGTCCCCGCGCTCTGTCACCTCTCCGAGATCGGGCTCCTGCGGCCGCCGACGTTCCTGCCGCCGTGGGCCCACGATCTCCGCTTCCTCGTCGCGTACCTCGCGTACTCCGGCTTCTTGAACTCGGTCGACCTCGGCAAGATCCGCGCGCACTACGATGCGCTCCTCGCCGACGCGCCGCCCGTGCACTTCGATTGACAGCGGCGCGCGGCTTGGCTACAAGCATCCCCCTCGGGCGTTTAACTCAGTGGCAGAGTGGCATCTTCACACGGTGCAAGTCGTAGGTTCGACCCCTACAACGCCCACGAGACAACCGGTCAGAAGGTCGCGCTGGTGATGTGGCTCGTGCAGCCGTCGCCGACCGGCGCCCCGTTCGAGTCGACGTGCTGGAACGTGACGTCCGACAGCGTCGCGGCGAGCGGGTCGACGCTGGTGATCGTCACGGTGCCGCCGGTCGCGAAGTAGAAGTCGGTGACCGCGTTGCCGTCGTAGTCGGTGTACAGGTTCACGCACAGGCCGCAGGTCGCCGGATCGAGCTCGTCGCCGGCGAGCGTGTACGTGCCGGGGGCGAGGCCGTTCGCGAAGACGCCGTAGCCGTCCCAGAGATCGATCGCGACGCCGTCGACGTCGGTGTTGAGATCGCCGGTGGCGAACATCTCGTCGGGCAGGTTGCTATCGTCCGGGGTGACGTTGGTCAGCGTCGCCGCGCCGTAGTCGGCGGCGGCGGTGCAGGTCGGCGGCGTGCCGCCCTCGTCGAGCGTGACCGACGTGATCGTCGCGGTGCAGCCGTCGCCGACCGGCGTCGAGTGGAAGGTCGTGCCGTCGATCGTCACGTGCTCGAAGGCGACGTCGTCGAGGGTCGCCGCGAACGGCGTCAAGGACGTGATCGTGACCGAGCCGCCGGTCGCGAAGTAGTCGTCGGTCCCGTTGCCCTTCATGCGCACGCACAGGCCGCAGGTCTCGTAGTCGAGATCGTCGCCCGCGATCGTGTACGTGCCGGTCGCGATCCCGCCGGTCATCACGCCGTGGCCGTTGTAGAGCTCGATCTGGACCTGATCGGGATCGGCGTTCAGATCGCCGCGCGCGCCGAGCGAGTCGGGCAGCGAGGTCGAGTCGACGACCAGGTTGGTGACCGTCGGCGTGCCGTACGCGCTCTCGACCGTGCAGGTGACGCACGACGGATCGGTGGCGCACTCGGCGTCCGCGCAGTCGACGGCGCCGTCGCCGTCGTCGTCGGTCGTGTTGCCGCAGATCTCGCCGGTCGGGCACGCGGTCGTGCCGGTGCAGTCCGGATCGGCGCAGTCGGCGAGCGTGTCGCCATCGTCGTCGGTCGTGTTGTCGCAGATCTCTTGCGGCGTCACCACGACGTCGAAGCCGCCCGACGTCAGCGACGACGTGCACCCGTCGGCGCTCGGGGTCGTCTCGGAGGTGTCCTGATCGACGTCGACGTGCTGGAACGTGAGGTTCGAGAACGAGACCTGGAGCGACGGCTCGATCGAGGTGATCTCGACCGTGCCGCCGGTCGCCAGGTACATGTCCTGGCCGTCGCCGACGACGTAGACGCACAGGCCGCAGGTCGCGTAGTCGAGGTCGGCGCCCGCGAGCGTGTACGTGCCCGGGGCGATGCCGCCGGTCATCACGCCGTAGCCGTTGAACAGCTCGATCACGAGCTGGTCGGGGTCGCCGTTGAGGTCGCCGGTCGCGGCGAGATGATCGGGCAAGGTGTCGTCGGCGATCGTCTGGTTGCCGAGGGTCGCCGCGCCGTAGCTCGACGACGCGCTGCACGACGCCGTGGCGCACGAAGGATCGCTCGCGCAGTCGGAGTCGGCGCAGTCGGCCTGGCCGTCGCCGTCGTCGTCGGTGCCGTTGGTGCAGTTCTCGGCGGTCGGGGTGCAGGCGGGCGTGCTCGCGCAGTCGGAGTCGGCGCAGTCGACCTGCCCGTCGCCGTCGTCGTCGGTGCCGTTGGTGCAGTTCTCGACGGCGTGCATGCACGCCGCCTCGCCCGCGCAGTCGGGGTCGGCGCAGTCGGCCTTCCCGTCACCGTCGTCGTCGACGCCGTTGGCGCAGACCTCGGCCGGGTTGTCCTTGGTGCCGCCGGCGCACGCCGGGACGAGGAGGGTGCACGTGACCCACAGCGCGGCCGCGACGAACCCGATGTCTCCGAATCGCTTCTCCATGATGTATCCGCCCCCGATGAAGACTTCGAGCCGCGCAGATAGCGCGGATGCGGGTCGCCTATCAAGAGGCGACTCGATCCGCCACCCGCGCGCGGAGAACGCGGTAAACACGAGGCATGCAGCGCACCGTGATCCGCACGCCGGCCGCGCCCGCGGCCATCGGCCCGTACTCGCAAGCCATCACCGTCCCCGTCGGCGACGCGACGATGATCTTCCTGTCGGGCCAGATCCCGCTCGATCCCGCGACCGGCGCGATCGTCGACGGTGACATCGGCGTGCAGACGCGGCGCGTGCTCGACAACATCGGCGCGGTCCTGGCCGCCGCCGACGCGACGTTCGCCGACGTCGTGAAGACGACGATCTTCCTCGCCGACCTCGCCGACTTCGCCGCGGTCAACGTCGTGTACGGGGAGCGCTTCGGCGGTCCGCCGCCGCCGCGCTCGACGGTGCAGGTCGCGCGCTTGCCGAAGGACGCGCGCGTCGAGATCGAAGTCGTCGCCATCCGCCGCTAGCCGCTACTCGAGAGGAGAGCTCATGTCGCAGGCGATCGATTCCGTACTGCAGGAGCACCGCGTCTTCCCGCCGTCGCGCGAGTTCAGCGAGCACGCGCGCGTGAAGAGCATGGACGAGTACGAAGCGCTGTACCAACGCGCCGACGCCGACCCCGAGGGCTATTGGGGCGAGGTCGCCGCGCAGCTCGAGTGGGCGAAGCCGTGGACGAAGGTCCTCGAGTGGAACCCGCCCGACGCCAAGTGGTTCGTCGGCGGCGCGCTCAACCTGAGCGTGAGCTGCCTCGATCGCCACGCCGCGAGCTGGCGCAAGAACAAGGCGGCGATCCTGTTCGAGGGCGAGCCCGGCGACACGCGGGTGTACACGTACGGCCAGCTGCACCGCGAGGTGTGTCGCGCCGCGAACGCGCTCAGCGCGCTCGGCGTGAAGGCCGGCGACTTCGTCGCGATCTACCTGCCGATGATCCCGGAGGCGGCGATCGCGATGCTCGCGTGCGCGCGGCTCGGCGCGCCGCACACCGTCGTGTTCGGCGGCTTCAGCGCCGAGGCGCTCGCCGATCGCATCAAGGACGCGAAGGCGAAGTTCGTGATCACCGCCGACGGCGGCTGGCGGCGAGGCGCGATCGTGCCGCTCAAGGCCAACGTCGATCGCGCGTGCGAGATGGCGCAGGTCGACAAGGTCGTCGTCGTCAAGCGGACCGGCAACGAGGTCGCGTGGGATCAACGCCGCGACATGTGGTGGCACGAGCTGGTCGCCGGCGCGAAGCCGACGCACACGCCGCAGGCGTTCGACAGCGAGCACCCGTTGTTCTCGCTCTACACGTCGGGCACGACCGGCAAGCCCAAGGGCATCCTGCATACCACCGGGGGGTATCTGACCGGCGCGTACCAATCGACGCGCATGGTCTTCGATCTGCGCGAGGACGACATCTTCTGGTGCACCGCCGACGTCGGCTGGGTGACGGGGCACTCGTACGTCGTGTACGGGCCGCTCGCGAACGGCGCGACCGTGCTCATGTACGAGGGCGCGCCGAACCAGCCCGGGCCCGATCGCTTCTGGGACATCATCGCGCGCTGGGGCGTGACCGTCTTCTACACGGCGCCGACCGCGATCCGCGCGTTCATGCGCTGGGGCGACGAGCACCCGGCGAAGCACGATCTGTCGTCCTTGCGCTTGCTCGGGTCGGTCGGCGAGCCGATCAACCCCGAGGCGTGGATGTGGTACCGCAAGACGATCGGCGGCGATCGCTGCCCGATCGTCGACACCTGGTGGCAGACCGAGACCGGCTCGATCATGATCTCGCCCTTGCCGGGCGCGACGCCGACCAAGCCGGGCTCGGCGACGCGGCCCTTGCCGGGCGTCGCCGCCGACGTCGTGAAGAAGGACGGCACGCCGTGCGGGCCCAACGAGGGCGGCTTCCTCGTGATCAAGAAGCCGTGGCCTTCGATGCTGCGCACGATCTTCGGCGATCACGATCGCTACGTGAAGACGTACTTCGGCGAGGTGCCGGGCGTGTACTTCGCGGGCGACGGCGCGCGCAAGGATCCCGACGGCTACGTCTGGGTGATGGGCCGCGTCGACGACGTGATCAACGTGGCGGGCCATCGCCTGTCGACGATGGAGGTCGAGAGCGCGCTGGTCTCGCACCCGAAGGTCGCCGAGGCCGCGGTCGTCGGTCGCCCCGACGAGCTGAAGGGGCAGGCGATCGTCGCGTTCGTGACGCCGCGCTCGGGCGTCAAGGCCGACGACGCGCTCGCCGCCGAGCTGCGCCAGCACGTCGTCACGCAGATCGGCGCGCTCGCGCGTCCGGAAGAGCTGCGCTTCGCCGAGGCGCTGCCCAAGACGCGCTCCGGCAAGATCATGCGCCGCCTCCTGCGCGAGGTCGCGAGCGGCTCGACGGCGCGCGGCGACACGACGACGCTCGAGGATCAAGCGGTGCTCGAGAAGCTCGCGCAGTCGTTCGCCAGCGACGACTGATTTCGGGCCTCAGGCCTCGGGCTTCAGGCCTCGGCCAGACTCCGGATCCTGATCTGGGCCGAGGCCTGAGGCCCGAGGCCCTAGGGCGGCGATCCGGGGATGACCGCGGCGGGATCGTCGCTGTCTTCGCTGCTGTCGTCGCCGAGATCCGGCGCCGGGGTCGATGACGGCGTGACGACCGGCGTGTCGATCACCGGCGCCGCGGCCGGCTTCGGATCGGAGGCCGCGAGCGAGGTCGCGTAGTCGGCGAGGATCGTGACGAGGCGCTCGTGGGCGGCGCGCACCTGCTTGTGCGAGCCGGACGGATTGCCGTTGGTGACGAGCGCGAAGGCGAGCGTGTGGCCGGGCGCGACGTCGAGGAAGCCCGAGAGCGCGATCGCGCCGTTCAGCGTGCCGGTCTTCGCGTGCAGCTTGCCGCGCAGCGTGCCGTGGAAGCGGCCGCGCAGCGTGCCGTCGACGCCGCCGACCGAGAGCGACGCGAGGTACGCCGCATGACACGCCTGCGCGTGCGCGTCACCGGCGGCAGGCGCGGTGGCCGCGTCGGCGAGGCCCGACGCCGCGCGCAGGACGTTCACGATCTGCCGCGCGCTGAAGGTCGTCTTGTGCGAGAGGCCGCTGCCGGTGTCGACGTAGAGCGACGCGCGATCGATCGACGCGTGCGCGTGCAGCCAGTCGTACATCGCGTCGAGCGCGCGCGACATCGACGGCGCCGCGCCGAACTTCGCCGCGCCCGCGGTCATCACGATCCGATCCGCGAGCCAGTTGATCGAGCGCTTGTTGACCTGCGCGACGATCGCCGCGAGCGGCTCCGACTCGTGCGCCGCGAGCTCGACCGGCAGCCAGCCCTTGGTGCCGGCCTCGGTCGCGTAGTCGCTGAGATCGTCGACGCGGACCTCGCCGCCGACCGTGATGCCGGCCTTCGCGAGATCCGAGACGAGGAGCGAGGCGGTCAGCTCGCCGCGCGGATCCGGCCAGATCGTGTACGTCGCGCTCCGGCCGCGGCCGATCGTGCCGGTCAAGTGCACCGACCAGCGCGCGTGGCCCTTGGCGTCGGTCGACGCGCCGTCGGTGACCTTCATCGCCGACTTCTTGCGCTTCGAGGTCGTGACGTCGTTCGTCACGATCGCGAACGGCGTCAGCGGCGTGATCGAGATCGTCGGCGGCTTGCCCGGCGTGGTCGCGTCGACCGAGATCTGGATCTTGCCGCGGATCATGCCCTCGCGATCGTCGTCCTTGCCGACCACGATGCCGCCCTTGATCGCGTGCACGCCGCGGGCGGCGAGCGCGGCGGCGAGATCGTGCACGCCGTCGGCGTCGAGGGTCGGGTCGTAGCTGCCCAGCAGGTAGAGATCGCCGTCGACGGTGCCGTCCTGCTCCGGCGTCGGGCCGAGCAGGCGCGTGCGATAGCGGAAGTCGGCGCCGAGCACGTCGAGCGCGGTCGCGGTCGAGATCAGCTTCACGTTCGACGCGGGGTTGAGCGGATCGTCGGGGTGCACCGCGAACAGCTCTTGTCCGGTCACCGCGTCGACGACGTAGAGCGCGGTCGTGCCGTAGCGCAGCGGCCCGGTCCGCAGCATCTCTTCGATCTTCTTCGCCGTGCGCTCGTCGAGCGACAGCTCGCTGTCCTTCTGCCGGCGCCACGTCTCGTCCTCGCCGTCGCGCGCGCTGCCGCGGATCACGACGCGCGCGTGGGAAGCCGAGACCGCGACTGCGGGCGTCTTCGCTTTCGGCGTCGACTTGTGGCGGGTGCGCGGCGCGGCGATGGCCGTGGAGCTGATGGAGCCGATCAAGAGCAGCGCGAGCAGCGTCTTCATCCTCATCGTGCTCATCCGCGCACCATCACGTAGGTGGCGCCGCTGCCGCCGTCGGCGGGCGCCGCGGCGCTCAAGCAATGGACGTATCCGGACAGCGATCCCATCAGCGAGCCGATCACGCTCTCGCGCAACACGGCGACGCCGTCGGAGTGCAGGCCGCGGCCGTGGATCACGAGCACGCAGCGCCGGCGCGCCCGCGCGCTCTCCGCCAAGAACCGCTTCAAGGCCGTGTCCGCCGCGTCGACGGTCATGCCGTGCAGATCGAGCTCGGCTTCGGGACGCACGCGCCCGCGCCGCAGCTCGGCGACCTGCGCGCGATTCACGCCGGGCGCGCGCGCCGCGATCTGCGCGCCGCCTTCGTCGATCGTCAGCGCGATGGGCGAGGGCACCACGTCGCGGACAACCGGCGCCGCGGCCGCGGGCTTCGGCTCGATGCGCACGCGATTCGCGCCGTGCATCGGTGTGGTGCCCGCGATCGCGTCGATGAACATCGCCTGTTCTTCAGGAGACACCAGGGGACGTTTCGGTCGACTCGACTTGGGCGGGCGGCCCATGATCAATTTGTAAACGTGCGCGGGCCGTTCGCAAAGATTTCCGCGCAGGTAAGGCAATGTGTGTGTAGGCTCGCGCCATGACGCGATGGCTCTTCGTGATCGCGATCGCGGCGTGCGGGAAGTCGTCGGCGACCGACCCCGACACCCGACTCCCCGACGGGAATCCACCCGGATCGTGCACCGCGTTGCAGGGGATCTATCACGCGGATCTGCACTTCGAGGGCTACGAGTCGGCGACCTCCTTCCGGATCGATCAGACCGGCTCCACCTACCAGCTCGCGACCGGGCTGGGCACGGTCCCGCTGACGGTCGGCGCGACCTTGACCGCGACGATCGGCGACACCGCGAGCAGCCGCACGCTCGCCGTGGACCAGCTCGACGCCGACTGCACGATGCACGGCACCTGGACCTCGTGCCGCAACGGCGACTGCTACGCCTACACGCTCTTCGCGAAGAAGACCGATCGCCTCGCCGAGCCGGTCGCGCACGGCATGACGCTCCTCTCCGAGTTCGTCGGCAATCCGGGCGACGAGTGGTGGAACGCCGGCCTCGCGGTCAACGTGCGCGTCGCGAACGGGCTCGCGTACATGGCGAACTACGAGGACGGGCTCCGCATCGTCGACGTCCACGATCCCGCGCATCCCGTCGAGCTCGGCCACCAGAAGCCGATGTTCCCGACCGACGGCGAGATCTACAACGACGTGAAGATCGTCGGCGCGAGCGGCAAGACGTACGCGCTCATG
>Ga0310810_10010670_pt1 | contig 10706 bp, 8 predicted proteins | sample NCmetagenome_FD_207641 | JGI IMG/M metagenome (GOLD analysis project Ga0310810, IMG submission 207641) | Soil microbial communities from experimental microcosm in Duke University, North Carolina, United States - NC | ecosystem: Engineered > Artificial ecosystem > Soil microcosm > Unclassified ... | reverse complement strand
GCGCAAGGCATCATGGTGGTCTTTGCGGCTCTGACCCTGGTCGGGCTCTACAATGCCGGCGTTCCGGCTTTCCTTGCGCTGGGCCTGAGCATTGCCGTCATGTTTGTGCTCGCCTTTGCGGTGGAGCGCGCTGTGTTGCGCCCGCTGGTCAATCAGCCCGACATCATTCTGTTCATGGCGACGTTCGGATTGACTTATTTCCTTATCGGCTTCGGCCAATTCGTATTTGGCGGCGAGCCAAAAGTGATGATCACGGAGCAACTCTATTTGCCCAAGGGCACCATCACTTATAAGGCGCTCGGCGGCATCATTTCGCTGCAAAAGCTGGACATTGCAGCCGCTATTATCGCCTCGGTGATGGTTGCCGGCCTCGCGGTCTTCTTCTCGAAGACGCGCATCGGGCGTGCGCTGCGCGCAGTTGCCGACAGCCATTCGGCGGCGCTTTCGGTCGGGATTTCTCTCGAACAGATCTGGGTGATCGTGTGGTTCGCCGCGGGCCTGGTTGCATTGGTCACAGGCATCATGTGGGGCGCCCGATCGGACGTCTCCTTTGCTCTCGATGTCATCGCACTCAAGGCGCTGCCAGTTCTTATACTCGGCGGGCTGACATCCGTTCCCGGCGCGATTGTCGGCGGCCTCATTATCGGCATCGGTGAGAAACTGTGGGAATTTTATTGGGGACCGCTGATCGGTGGCGGCACCGATTCATGGTTCGCCTTCGTGCTCGCACTGGTGTTCCTGTTGTTTCGTCCGCAGGGGTTATTCGGCGAACGCATCATCGAGCGGGTGTGATCATGCTTTATCGCGAGACCGGCCAGTTCAAGACTTCTTACGCCCGCGATCAGGCAATCTTCCCGATACTGCAGGACCGCATCGGTTTACTCGTCATTCTCGCAATCGCGTATGTGGTGATTCCCCTCTTCGCGAACGATTTCATCATCAATGCGGTGATGACTCCGTTCCTGATTTTCTCGCTTGCATCGATCGGACTCAACCTGCTCACTGGCTATACGGGACTGTTGTCGCTCGGGACCGGCGGCTTCATGGGCGTCGGCGCCTATGCCTGTTACAAGCTCACGACTATTTTTCCCGATGTGAATATCATTATCTGGGTGCTGGTGTCCGGCTTTTTCTCTGCGGCGGTCGGAGTTGCGTTCGGGCTCCCGTCCTTGCGGATCAAGGGATTCTATCTCGCCATCGCGACACTGGCGGCGCAGTTCTTTCTCGAATGGTGCTTCATCCGGATCCCGTGGCTCTACAACTACAATGTATCGGCCGCGATAGAAGTGCCGCAGCGGGAGTTGTTCGGCGTCATTATCACCGGGCCCCGCGCCAGCGCGGAAACGAGATACCTGATTGTCCTCACAATTGTGGCCATGATGACCTGGGTGGCGTCTAACATCGTGCATGGCCGCATCGGCCGCATGTGGATGGCGGTTCGCGACATGGACATTGCGGCCGAGCTCATGGGGATCCGCCTGCTGCCGACCAAGCTGCTCGCTTTCGCGGTCTCGTCGTTCTACTGCGGCGTGGCCGGCGCGCTGCTCGTCTTTCTCTGGTACGGCGGCGCGGAGTCGACGGTCTTTTCCATCAACGAGAGCTTCACGGTCCTGTTCATGATCATTATCGGTGGCCTCGGCAGTCTCCTCGGCTCGTTCCTCGGTGCTGCGCTGATCTACATACTGCCGATCATTCTGCGGTTCGTTCCGCCGGAGCTCGGTCTGCCTCTGCATGCCGCGACCGTTGAACACATGACTTTTATGATAACCGGCGCGCTAATCGTGTTTTTCCTTATAGCTGAGCCTGCGGGCCTGGCCCGGCTGTGGCAAATTGCCAAGCAAAAACTGAGGGTGTGGCCGTTTCCGTATTGATGGTGCAGGATAGGACCCAATTTCCGACTGTGGCTGAAGCCGCGGCTCCGAAATCGCCATCCGAGAAAGTCGGATTTGGCGAATTGAGAAACTGAAGGCCGCATCCCGAAGGGATGCGAACCAAGGGAGGAATAAAATGAAGGCAAGACATCTGCTGGTCGGCATGACCTGTGCGAGCTTGCTGGGAGCCGCCGTGCTCACCGGCACCACACAGGCGCAGGACACGATCTACGTGCCGCTGTTAACCTATCGAACCGGTCCGTTCGCTGGATCGGGCATTCCGATCGCCAACGGCATGCATGACTATCTCGCAATGCTCAACGAGCGCGATGGCGGCATCGGCGGTGTGAAGCTCAACATCGAAGAATGCGAGACCGGCTACGACACCAAGAAAGGCGTCGAGTGCTGGGAATCGGTCAAGAGCAAGAAGCCTGCGGTTGTGAATCCGTATTCGACCGGCATCACGCTGCAAATCATCCCGAAGGCTGCCGTCGACAAGATTCCAATCCTGTCGATGGCCTATGGCCTGTCGGCTTCGGCGGTCGGCGAAAAATTCCCATGGGTGTTCAACCCGCCGGCGACATACTGGGACGGCCTGTCTATGGCCATGCGCTACATCGGCGGCAAGGAAGGCGGATTGGACAAGCTTAAAGGAAAGACGATCGGCTTCATCTTCCTGGAGAGCCCATACGGCCGCGAGCCGCTTCCATTGTTGCAGGAGTTTGCCAAGGATTACGGCTTTACGGTGAAAGAGTATTCCGTCGCGGGCAAGGAAATGCAGGACCAGTCTGCGCAATGGCTGGCCGTGCGACGCGATCGCCCGGCATGGATGATCATGTGGGGCTGGGGCGCCATGAACCCGACCGCGGTCAAACGCGCGGCCGAGAACGGCTTCCCGATGGATCACTTCGTCGGCGTGTGGTGGTCCGGGTCGGATGATGATGCCCGCGGTGGCGGCCAGGCGGCCAAGGGGTATCTCGCGCTCAACTTCAACGGCCTCGGTTCTAATTACCCTGCGATCCAGGACATCAAGAAATACGTCGTGGACAAGGGCAAGAGCCAGGTCGAGAAGGACAAGTTCGCGGAGAATTTCTATAACCGCGGCGTCTACAATTCGGTGCTCGTCGCGGAAGCGATCCGCAACGCACAGAAGCTGTCCGGGAAGAAGGTCGTGACCGGTGAAGATGTGCGCCGTGGTCTCGAGACGCTCAACATCAGCGAAGCGCGCTGGAAGGAGCTCGGTTTTCCGAACTTCGCCGCGCCAATCTCTGGTGTGAACTGCACCGACCACAACGGTCATGCGCCGGCCTATATGCAGCAGTGGGATGGAGCAAAATGGGTCAAGATCTCCGACTGGATCCAGCCCATGAAGGAAAAAGTACGTCCTATGCTGGACGCGGCAGCCAACGAATATGTCGAGAAGAACACGGGCTGGCCGAAGCGAACCGAGGCCTGCGACAAGTCCTCGTAAGAAGCTGCTGACGTGAAAGACCTCTCCCCGGAAAATGGGGAGAGGTTCACCGTTCGGAGTAGTTGCTGATGTCCGCTGTAGAGCGAGCCAGTCCGACACCCGCTGCACAGAAAGATCGAATTCTTTCGGTCAATAACATCGAGGTGATCTACGACCACGTCATACTGGTGCTCAAAGGGGTGTCGCTCGAAGTGCCGAAAGGAGGGATCGTCGCGTTGCTCGGCGCCAACGGCGCTGGCAAGACTACGACGCTGAAGGCGATCTCCAACCTGTTGCACGCCGAGCGCGGCGACGTGACCAAGGGTTCTATCGTGTTCGAGGATGCCGAGGTCCAGGATCTGTCGCCGAACGAGCTTGTTCGACGCGGCTGCATTCAGGTCATGGAAGGCCGGCACTGTTTCGGTCATTTGACGATCGAGGAAAATCTCTTGACCGGCGCCTTCACGCGACGCGACGGCAAGGCGGCGATCAAGCAAGATCTCGATCTGGTCTACGGCTATTTTCCAAAGCTCCGCGAGCGCAAGGATTCGCTTGCCGGCTACACCTCGGGGGGCGAACAGCAGATGTGCGCCATCGGCCGCGCGCTGATGTCGCGTCCCAAGATGATTCTGCTCGACGAACCGTCGATGGGACTTGCGCCGCAGATCGTTGAGGAAATTTTCGAGATCGTGAAGAACCTGAACGAAAAAGAGGGCGTGTCTTTTCTGCTCGCCGAGCAAAATACCAACATGGCACTGCGTTTCGCGCGCTACGGCTATATTCTCGAAAATGGACGCGTGGTGATGGACGGCGAGGCCAAGGCGCTCGCCGAGAACGAGGACGTCAAGGAATTTTACCTCGGCATATCCGAGGGCCGGCGTAAATCATTCCGCGAAGGCAAGCACTATCGCCGGCGCAAGAGGTGGCTCGCTTAGGCCATGACCGGCCACTACGACTCGCTCGAGATTCGCGATCCTGCAGTGCGTGAGCGCGAGCAGTTCGCGCAGATGCCGGCCGCTATCGCGCACGCCATGACTGCCCCGGGATGGGCCAGGCATCTCGCGGGAGCAGATGCAAAAGCCATCAATTCGCGCGCGGCCTTGGCGAAGTTGCCCGTTCTCCGCAAGACAGATCTTGTGGCAATGCAGAAAGAGGCGCCGCCGTTCGGCGGTCTCAATGTCACGCAGGTTGCAAACGTAAAACGTCTGTTGATGTCACCAGGGCCGATTTTTGAGCCCGAGGGTGCGGGAGGCGATTGGTGGGGCGCGGCACGTGCACTTTTCGCGGCAGGATTCCGCAAGGGCGATATCGTTCACAATTCCTTCGCCTATCACCTCACCCCTGGCGGTTTCATTTTGGAGTCGGGTGCGCATGCGCTGGGGTGCGCGGTCGTTCCCGGCGGCGTGGGAAACACTGAGCAGCAGTTGGAGGCGATCGCGCATTATCGGCCGAAGGGTTATGTCGGCACGCCGGACTTCCTGAAGATCCTGCTCGATACCGCCGAAAAATCCGGAAAAGATGGGTCCTCGCTCAAGCGTGGCCTTGTTTCAGGCGCCGCGCTGCCGGCGTCACTGCGCGACGAGCTCGGCCGTCGCGGCGTTGCCGTTCTTCAGTGTTACGCCACGGCCGAGCTGGGGGTGGTCGCCTATGAGAGCGAGGCGCGCGAAGGCATGATCGTGAACGAGACCCTCGTCGTCGAGATCGTTCGGCCCGGCACCGGCGATCCCCTGCCGGAAGGCGAAGTCGGAGAAGTGGTCGTAACCTCCTTTAATCGCGATTACCCGATGATCCGCCTCGCCACCGGCGATCTCTCGGCGCTGATGCCGGGTGTTTCCCCGTGCGGCCGCACGAACGCACGCATCAAGGGGTGGATGGGCCGCGCCGACCAGACGGCGAAGGTGAAGGGCATGTTCGTACATCCCAAGCAGATCGCCGAAGTCGCGGCGCGCCATCCCGAGCTTAAGCGCGTCCGCCTCGTCGTCGACCGCGAGGCCGAACAGGACACGATGATGCTGCTGGCCGAGTGCGCGCCGGTCGACCCGGCTCTTGAGGCCGCGGTTGCCGCGACTTTGCAGTCGATCACGAAGCTGAAGGGCTCGGTGAAACTGATGCCGCCCGGCACGCTGCCGAATGACGGCAAACTGATCGCGGATGAGCGCAAGCCATGAGTGCTGCGACAGTTTCGGCAACCGGCGGCCGGATCGGCGTGCTGCTGGTCAACCTTGGCACGCCCGACGCGACCGGTTACTGGCCGATGCGCCGTTACCTCAGGGAATTTCTGTCGGACCCGCGCGTGATCGAGGAGAACCGCATCAAATGGTGGTTCGTTCTTAATTTCATCATCCTGACGGTCAGGCCGGGCCGCAAGGGACGCGACTACGACAAGATCTGGAACAAGGAACGCAACGAGTCGCCGCTGAAAACCATCACACGTTCGCAGTCCGACAAGCTGGACGAGATCTTCGACAAGATGGACAAGCGCATCAGGATCGACTGGGCCATGCGCTACGGAAATCCATCGATCCAGTCGCGGCTCGAAGCACTCGCGGCACAGGATTGCGAGAAAATTTTGATCGTTCCGCTCTATCCCCAATATGCCGCTGCGACGACGGCGACGGTCTGCGATGAAGTCTTCCGTGCACTGCGCCGCATGCGATTCCAGCCGACGTTGCGTGTCGCCGCACCCTATTACGCCGAGCCCGTCTATATCGATGCGCTTGCGGCCTCTCTCAATACGGAAATGGCAAAGCTTTCGTTCAAGCCGGACGTGATCATCGCCTCCTACCACGGCATGCCGGAAGACTATGTCGCCAAGGGCGATCCCTATCTCAAGCATTGCGGCGAGACGACGGCGCTGCTGCGCAAAAAGCTCAAGCTCGATGACGAACGCCTGATCATGACGTTCCAGTCGCGTTTCGGCACTGCCGAGTGGCTCAAACCCTACACCGATGCGACCGTGAAATCGCTGGCCGAGCGTGGCGTGAAAAATCTCGCCGTGATCACGCCGGGCTTTGCGGCGGATTGTCTTGAAACGCTGGAAGAGATCGCAATGGAGAACGCGGTCATATTCGAGGAGGCGGGGGGAGAGAACTTTGCCGCGATCCCTTGTCTCAACGACAGCCCCGGCGGCATTGCGGTGATCCGTGACGTCGTCACACGCGAGCTCAAAGGCTGGCTTTAGCCCGTCAAACCCGGGTCAGTACGCGGTCAACCGCCCGTTAACCATAAGATTTTAGCTTCCGTTAACCGCTGTCCGCTGCCCGGCGTGTGCGCCTGCACGCGCGCTGCCGGGCCGTGCGGCTTTGGCGACGTGGGGACCAGGAGCGATTCCGGAAGTGGCGCCGCCCAAACGCATGCCCAGCCCGATAGCACCGTGCGGTGTCGGTCTTCTGTTCGCCGGATGCGTGCTGCTGAACGGCAGCGATGCGCGTGCTCAGGTGTCGGCTGCATTCATGGATGCGTTCGCACCGAAGCTGCAGGCGCCAGGGAGTGCGCCGCGGTTTCAGAAATACGATCGTGACGGGCTGGCGAAGCTTGCCGAGACAGCGACGTTTGCTTCTGCGGGCGCAGGGGCGGGCACGAGCGGCTTCGATTCAACAAACACGCGCAGGTCCCGGTCGAAAATCAAAACAAAAAATGCCGTGAATGCGCAGGCAATCGCGCCGGGCGTTCCCGCCCAGCCAGCGCCTTCGCCCTACGACAAGTCCGCCGACGTGACCGGGAGCGTCCCGACAGGAATTCCGGGAGCGCCGCCGGTGCAGATTGGGCCGATCCGTACGCCTCTGAAAAAACGAAAAGCCCACGCCGAGCCGGAGGATCCTTACGCCGCGTTGGGCATTCGTGCCGGTGCGTTCGATCTTTTTCCCGCGGTCGAATTGATCGGCGGCTACAATACTGACCCGGGACAAACGTCCAACGGCAAAGCGGCCTGGTTCTACACTATTGCGCCAGAGTTGCGTGTGCAGTCGAACTGGTCGCGCCACGAATTGAAGGCCGACCTGCGCGGCAGTTACATTGCCTACAGCCCCGACGAAACGCCGTCATTGAACCGGCCTTACGTCAACGGCCGCGTCGACGGCCGTATCGATGTTACGCACGACACCCGTGTTGATCTCGCCGGACGCGTTCTGGTGTCGACCGATAATCCCGGTAGCCCGAATTTGCAGGCCGGGCTTGCCAAGCTTCCGATCTATGTAACAGGGGGTGGCACCGTCGGCGTCGGACAGCATTTCAACCGTTTCGATGTTTCGATCAAAGGCGATGTGGAGCGCACCGTCTATCAGCAGTCGCAACTGACAGATGGCTCAACGTCGTCCAATGACGATCGTAATTACGATCAATATGCCGGCAAGTTGCGCGGCAGCTACGAGTTATCGCCCGGTCTGATACCCTTTGCGGAGATTATCGGCGATACCCGCGTGCATGACCTCAATACTGATTCTTCCGGCTATCAGCGCAATTCAAACGGCCTGACCGGAAAGGTCGGTGCGAAATTCGAGCTCAGCCGGTTGCTCACGGGCGAGGCTGCAATCGGTTATACGCGCCGTGTCTACGAGGATCCGCGGCTGGAAGATATCAGTGGCCTGATCGGCGATGCCTCGCTGATATACACCGCGAGCGCACTTACGACCGTCAAGGTGATCGGGGGATCAACGATCGGAGAATCGACCATCCCCGGCGTGTCCGGCGTGCTCTATCGCAACATTGGATTCCAGGTCGATCACGCGTTCAGACAATGGCTGGTCGGAAGTCTCAAGCTTGGCTTCGGTGTCGACGACTATGTGGGGAACGACCGGCTCGACAAGCGCTATTCGGCGGGCGCGGGCGTAACCTACAAGCTCAATCGTGAATTCCAAGTCAAAGGTGAGTTCAGGCAGGACTGGCTGCAATCGAACGCCCCCGGCGCCAGCTATACCGCAAGCGTCGTCATGCTCGGCGTGCGCGTGCAGCGCTAGTTACTTGTCGTCGAGCAGGCGGCGCATTTCGGCGCGAAGCTCCGGCGCGATGTCGTTGCGCTGCAGCCCGTAAGCGATGTTTGCCGCGAGAAATCCGATCTTCGAACCGCAGTCGAAGCTGCGGCCCTCGAATTTCAGTCCATAAAACGGCTGCGTGCGCGCCAGCGCAACCATGGCGTCGGTGAGCTGAATTTCGCCTCCGGCGCCCGCCGCCTGCTTTTCGAGCAGCTCGAAGATCTGCGGCTGCAAGATATAGCGCCCGGTGATGGAAAGGTTGGAAGGCGCTTCGCTGGCCTTCGGCTTTTCGACCATCTTGGTGATCGAGAATGCCTTTCCTTTTGCGGCGCCGACGCCGACAACGCCGTACATATGGACGCGTTCGGCCGGCACTTCCTCGACCGCAATGATATTGGCGTTGCCATCGAGATCCTTGGCGGCATCGATCATCTGCATCAGACAGCCGCGCGGATGCTGGACCAGCACATCGGGCAGAAGCAGAGCGAACGGTTCATGGCCGACAAGCTCACGGGCGCACCACACGGCGTGACCCAGGCCGAGCGGCGATTGCTGCCGTGTGAAGCTGACTGTTCCCGCCTCGGGCAGGTCCTTGGATAGCAGACTGAGTTCGGCCTTCTTGCCGCGCTCCATCAAGGTTAATTCGAGTTCGAACTGGCGATCGAAGTGGTCCTCGATCACGCTTTTGTTCCGGCCCGTCACGAAGACGAGATGCTCGATGCCGGCTTGGCGCGCTTCGTCGACCACATGCTGGATCAACGGCCGGTCAACGACCGGAAGCATCTCCTTGGGCATGGCCTTGGTCGCGGGCAAAAAGCGGGTTCCGAGGCCGGCCACGGGAAATATGGCTTTGCGAATGCGGGTCATGCGAGGGTCTTCAAAATGAGTCGTGAATTCTGGCGCAGAAAGCACGGGTCAGGGCGGGGGTCCAGATGCGACATAAAGAAGTACACCATTAACGGCCCTGAAATGATATCGGGGCACCCATAGATTGGGGATGACGGATTAACGATGGGACGGGCATGCGCGGACGGTTGCCACTAGTTGTCATTGCTGGCGTTTTTGCGGCTGCCGGAGGAATTGCCGCCGCGCAGGATTCCCGCGACGGCCGTTACCCCGCCACCACGGGAGCGCTGCCACAATCGACTCTTCAGCAGACCGAGTGGAGCGGGCAGTCAGGCGCGTCCGGCCATCCGCTCATGATGGCTGAGGCCATTCGTGCGTCGGCGGCCAATTTTCACGGTTGTATCCAGCGCCTCTGGCCGGCAGCCGCGAAGCGGGGCGTTTCGCGAAACACCTTTGCGAAGTACACAGCGGCGCTGACGCCCGATCTGCGCATCATGGACCTGCTCGATAACCAGCCCGAGTTCACCAAATCGGTCTGGGACTATCTCGATATCCTCGTGACGAACGAACGCATCGAGCGAGGCCGCGCGCTGCTGGAAAAATACCGCAGCGTTTTTGATGCCGTAGAGCGGACCTATGGCGTCGACCGCTATACGATCGCAGCAATTTGGGGTGTCGAGACCAACTATGGAACGCTTGGCGGCGACCGCCCTGTGCTGCGTTCCACAGCGACGCTGGCCTGCATTGGACGGCGGCAGAACTATTTCCGTGAAGAATTCCTGTCGACGCTTGAAATTCTTCAGCACGGTGACGTCCGGCCTGAGCATCTGGTCGGCTCGTGGGCAGGGGCATTCGGCCCGACGCAGTTCATGCCGACGGCATTCAAGCGCTATGCGGTCGACTTTGATCGCGACGGGCGTCGTGACGTCGTCGACTCAATGCCCGACATCATCGCGTCCACCGCCAACAATCTGAAAAAGGACGGCTGGATCACCGGCCAGACGTGGGGCTACGAGGTGATTGTGCCGGCGACCTTCAATTTCCTTCTCGCGGACCATAGCCGGACAATGTCCATCCGCGAATGGGAACGTCACGGCATCAGGCGTCCCGACGGCCATCCGTTCCCGCGACCGGATGATCACGCGTTTCTGCTGGTGCCCGCCGGCGTTCAGGGACCGGGCTTCCTGATGCTCACGAACTTCAGCGTCATCATGAAATACAACCCCGCTGAAGCCTACGCCTTGGCGATCGGGCATCTTGCGGACCGGCTGCGCGGCGGGGGTGCGTTCGCACAGGACTGGCCGCGATATGAGCGCGTTCTGTCGCGGACGGAGCGGCTGGAACTTCAACAGCTGCTGGCGCGGCACGGCTTTGATGTCGGCGAGCCCGATGGTCAGTTTGGCCTTAAGACCCGTGCTGCAATTCGCGAATTTCAGGCCAGAAGCGGCCGGATTCCGGACGGTTTTGCCTCCGCCGGCATCCTTGACCAGCTGCGCGCGCGTTAAGGATAGCGGCCGGACCACCTTTGAGTTGACATTTTTCAGGCGCTAATGGTCCATGGCGGTGAGG
>Ga0310810_10010669_pt1 | contig 10707 bp, 12 predicted proteins | sample NCmetagenome_FD_207641 | JGI IMG/M metagenome (GOLD analysis project Ga0310810, IMG submission 207641) | Soil microbial communities from experimental microcosm in Duke University, North Carolina, United States - NC | ecosystem: Engineered > Artificial ecosystem > Soil microcosm > Unclassified ... | reverse complement strand
CGGTCGCGTTGCCGCCCGGTTTAGCGAGACTTTTGACAAATCCGGCGCCGACGGCGTCAGCGACCTGTACGAATACAATCGGAACGGCGCGCGTCGCGCGCAGGAGCGGCCCGACTCCCATCGCGCCGCCGGCGCCCAGTATGACATCGGGTGAGAGTGCAGTGAGTTCGGCCGCATACTTACGCGCACGCTCGATATCGCCGCCGCTCCAACGGTAATCGATCCTGAGATTGCGCCCGACAGTCCAGCCGAGCTTCTGTAAGCTTTGAACAAAGGCATCGAGATAAATTTTCGATTCCGGGTCGTCCTCCTTGAGATACAGTAGAACGCCGACACGTCGTGCGCCGACCGCCGGCTGCGCGAGCGCGTGCATGGGCCAGATCAGCAGCGCCATCAGGCCGACGAGTCTCAGTAAATCACGACGGGTCATTGACGGACTCCTCCGGTGGAAGCGTCCGTTTTTAGATTTTGGATCCTTCGACGAAGCTCAGAGCCTGCCCTGAGTCTATCGAAGGGACAGGTTTTGGATTGAGGCGGAATCATCGAAGAACTCGATCAGCTTTGGCTAATACACTCGGTGGTATGATTAAACCGATTTGCTTTGCCGCTTTGAGGTTGATGACCAACTCAAACTTTTTTGGCTGCTCGATCGGCAGATCGGCCGGCTTCACTCCTTTAAGAATCTTGTCCACGTAACCGGCGGCGCGCCGATCCCAGTCGAAGGTGTTCACGCCATAAAACATAAGCCCTCCGGGTTCGATAAACTGATTGTTGTGATAGACCGCGGGGAGCCGGTTTTTTGCCGCGAGTGCTACAACTTTGGATCGCTGCAAAATGAGAATGCCGCTCGGCAGTGTGAGCAGGCCATTAGCCCGCCCGTTGCTTGCGGCTCGAAATGCGGGCTCGATATCTTTGGACTCTAGAACGTCCAGATACTGAAACTTCACTCTGAACGCATTTAGCGCGAGTTCAGTTTCTCTCATCGTTTGCGCTTGGCCTGGCGCAGTCGACGTCCCCAAAATGGCAAGGTTTGAGAGTTTAGGGACGACTTCCCTTAGAAGTTCGAGGCGTTTCCCGGTTAGTTCCGGGGAAAACGTCGATAGTCCTGTGATATTTCCCCCGGGTCGTGCCAAGTTGGCGATAAAGCCGTCGCCCACAGGATCAGGATCATTGGTCATGACAATGGGAATCGTGGAAGTGGCCACCTTAGCGGCACGAGTCGGTTCTGGGCCGCCGGAGACAATAACTTCAAGTTTAAGGCGCACGAGTTCAGCCGCCAGCTCGCTCTGGCGATCGAGTTTTCCCTCTGCATAACGCCACTCAATAATAATGTCTTTTCCCTCCGCATAGCCAAGTTCGCGCAGACCCTGCCGGAATGCTTGCGTGCGGTCTGAGATGGCCGCAGCGGACGACGCACTTAGGAATCCTATCCGGGGGGGGGGCTTTGGCTGCTGTGCTTCAGCAGGAACGCAAAGCGCAAGGATCAGTGCCCACGGTGCTAAACCCGGAATGCTTCTCTTCATTGATCGCGCGTCACACTTGGACTTTTTTTGCCTTACCCCTAACCCTTTTACGCCTTACCGGATTATCTTATCCGCTCTCGCGAGCACGGTGGGTGGTATGGTCAATCCGATTTGCTTCGCCGCTTTGAGATTGACAATGAAATCGAATTTTGTCGGTTGTTCCATTGGAAGATCAGCAGGTTTCGCGCCTTTCAATATCTTGTCCACGTACGTCGCCGCGCGGCGGAAGACGTCGAGGCGGTTCGCCGCATAGGCCATCAGTCCGCCGGCTTCGATATGTTCCGGGATGCCATACATCGCTGGCAAGCGATGCTTTATCGCGAGATCCGCAATCTTTTGCCGCTGTCCGAGCAACATCGGATCCGGAAGCACCGTGAGGGCATCGACGCGGTCTTGTTTCATCGCCGTGAATGCAGTGGCTATCTCGTTAGGTTCCTTGGCCTCGAAAGAAAGTAAGGTCACGTTCAATACTGGAGCCGCGGCGCGCGTTTCTTTTAGTTGAAGCGGGTTCTGGGGGATCGCTGGGTTCCATAACATAGCCACACGCGTGGCTTTGGGGACGGCCTCCTTGAGAAGCTCCAATTGTTTACCGTATATCTCTGCGCCTGCGTTGGTCACCATCCCCGTGATGTTACCGCCCGGCCGCGCAAGGCTTTCGACAAACCCAAGCGCCACCGGATCGCCGCTCGCGCCCATGATGATCGGGATTTCCTTCGTTGCCTTTTTTACAGTTTGCGCTGCCGACGTTGTGAAAGCGAAGATCACATCAACTTTTAGATGGACGAGCTCCTCAGCCATTTCCACGAGTTTCTCGATGTGCCCATCGCCGACGCGGTATTCGATGACGATGCTTTGCCCCTCGATGTAGCCGAGATCGCGCAATCCTTGACGGAAGGCATTGCGCCGCGGCATATCCACGGCCACCGAATCGTTGGTGAGATATCCGATCTTCGGAACTTTCTTTGCCACTTGGGCGTCGGCGAGCGAAACAGTTGTCAGCAACAAAGTTGCCAATAGCCACAACAAGATTTTGTCCTCCATTCTCTTCGCAATATTCTTTTCGCTCTCGCCTATCTAATTACCCGATCCCCTCGCGCAAGCATCCCTCAGCAGAATCTGACGATTTTAGATTTTGGATGCCGATTTTGGATTGAGGAATAATCATCGAAGAATGTGATCTGCTCTGGCTAAAACAGCCGGTGGTAGGGTCAATCCGATTTGCTTCGCCGCTTTGAGATTGATGATGAACTCGAACTCCTTCGGTTGCTCCACCGGCAGGTCGGCGGGCTTGGCGCCCTTGAGAATCTTATCTACGTAAGCGGCGGCGCGCCGGTAAATATCACCGAAATTGACTCCATAGGCCATGAGTCCGCCGTCTTCGACAAATTGCCGAGTATTGTACATTGCCGGCAGGCGAAGTTTGCCGGCGAGTTCGGCAATCCGCAGCGAGCTCCTAGTTATTACCGGACCACCGGTTATAAGAAACCCATTGATGTGAAATTTTTTTACATCGTCGAAGGCGTGCTCGATATCTCCTGCGCTCTTGATCTCGTAAAGCCGGATTTGTATTCCAAGAGCCTTGGCCACCGTCTTTGCTTCTTCCAGCGCGACACTGGCGAGCGGGCCATCATCGATATTCCACAGCATCGCCACCACGCTGATTCTAGGAACGGCTTCTTTGAGCAGCTCCAACTGCTTACCTCTCATACCCGGACCGGCGCTGTTTGAAAGACCGGTCAGGTTGCCACCCGGCCGCGCCAGGTTTTTGACCAGACCCGCGTCAACAAAATCGCCGAGTCCTACTCCCACAGTTGGAATTGTGCTGGTTGCCTGGAGCACAACGCGACTCGCTCGAAGAGTTGTCGTAAGAATGACCTCAACGTTGAGCCCAACGAGTTCGGCGGCAAGCGCTGGCAGTGCATCAGGTTTGCCTTCGGCATACCTGTACTCGACGACGATGTTTTTGCCCTCGACGTAGCCCAGGTCCCGCAGCCCCTGACGAAATGAATCGAGGTGAGGTTGATCTTTTGAACCGATGAAGAGAAATCCTATCCGTCGGAGTTTGGTCGGCTGCTGCGCCTGAGCGGAGCAGTGAAGCGCCAATAGAAAGACGCCGAGAGCAATTGTCGTGAATTGCCTATTGGGCTTCATGCCGGTTGTCTCACTTGATCACTTTGTCCGCGCGCGCCAAAACGTTCGGCGGGATCACCAATCCAATCTGCTTCGCCGCCTTCAGATTGATGATCAGTTCGAACTTGGTCGCCTGCTCTACGGGGAGCTCGGGCGGTTTGGCGCCTTTGAGAATTTTGTCGACATAGACGGCCGCGCGGTGGGACAGGTCGACAAGGTTCGGCGCATAGCTCATGAGTCCACCGTCTTCCACAAACTCTTCCCGGTAGTAGATCGCCGGGACATGGTTCTTTGCCGCGAGTTCCACGACCTCTTTGCGATGCGAAATAAGAACCGGGCTCAAGAGCACCAGGACCGCATGGGCTTGCTCCTTGCGGGCCTGTTGGAAAGCGGTTCCAATGTCCTTGGGAGCTAGGATGTCCAAGAATTGGAGTTTCACTCCGAAGGCCCGGGCGGTACCTTCCATCTCCGTCACTTGATGCGCGTCGCCCGGGCTAGAGGAAGTCCTGAGTATGGCCATGCGGGCGAGCTTCGGCACGACTTCCTTGAGAAGCTCCATTCGTTTGCCGCTCAATTCGGAGGAAAGCGTGCTGAGGCCGGTGATGTTTCCGCCGGGCCGCGCCAGACTGGCGACGAAACCATTGCTGATGGGATCGCTATCCTGCGTCATGACAATAGGAATCGTCTTTGTTCCTTCTTTGGCCGGCCGGGTCGAGGCCGGACCACCGGTCACGATAACGTCTACCTTTAGCCGCACGAGCTCGGCCACAAGCCCGGGCAATCGATCGAATTTGCCCTCTGCGTAACGACTGTCGATGACAATATTTTTCCCCTCTTCGTAGCCGAGCTCGCGAAGCCCGTGCCGGAAAGCTTCGAAGCGAGCCGAAGCATTGGCAGGGACCGTGGCATCCAGATATCCGATGCGAGCAATTTTCTTTGGCTGCTGCGCTGTGGCGGTAGAAACCATCATCAACAAGGCCATTGTCAGCAGCCATACAGAGAGTTTTCCACGCATCGATTTCATCCTCACCTTTCCCTCACCACAGAGGCCTCATTCGATTTTCGATTTTGGGTTGCCCTATCCTTCGGCATTCGTAAGGCCCGTGACGTTGCCGTCGCATCTTTCGTAACTCGCGTCAGCACATCTCCGGCAGCGATCATGATATCGACCTTCAGATGAATTAGCTCGGAAAATCGCTCGCGCTTTCCTTCCGCATATCGAAACTCGAAGGCGATGTTCTGTCCATCGACGCAGCCGAGTTCACGCAGCGCCGTGCGGATTGCGTCGGCGCGAGCAGAATCAGAGGAAGGCCGAGAGCGAGGATAAATAACCGACTCGCGTGGGCTTCTTCGACTGTGCTTCGACAGGTACGACAGCTGTCAGCAGGACAGGCGCCAGCAAATGGAGAAGTATTTGTCCGGCAGCGTAGTTGCCGATCAGCAATCGGCGAGGTCTAGTGACTTTCAACGGATCACCTTGTCCGCCCGTGCCAGCACGTTGGGTGGTATCGTCAGGCCGATCTGTTTGGCGGCCTTGAGGTTGATTACTAATTCAAACTTGGTCGGCTGCTCGACGGGCAGGTCGGCAGGTTTGGCGCCTTTGAGAATCTTGTCGACGTAGATCGCCGCGCGCCGGTGGAGGTCGGAAAAATTTACGGCATAGGTCATGAGCCCGCCGGCTTCGACGAAAAGGTGTTCGTTGTAGATCGCCGGCAGCCGGAATTTTGCTGCGAGGCCGACAACCTTGTCTCGCTGGGAGACGAGCATTGGCCCGCCCAAGACGACGGCGGCGCCGGCGCGAGTGCGCGCCGTGGCTTCGCCGGGACGGGCAAGGCTTTCAATAAAACCTGCCGCGACAGGATCGGACCCAGGGCCTGCCATCACGATAGGAACCGTCTGGGTCGCATTCTTTGGCCGCGCGGATCCAAGGGTCTCCTCCTGCTACACGATGATATCAATCTTGAGACGCACCAGCTCAGCCGCAAGCTGAGGAGCCCGATCGTTCTTTCCCTCCGCGTATCGATACTCGGTAGCGATGTTCTGTCCTTCTATGTAGCCAAGTTCGCGCAGAGCCAGCAGAAGTCCACCAGAGCGAGCGGACTCACTAGTTGGACTGCCCGACGCTAGATACCCTAGTCGTGCAACTTTCTTCGACTGCTGGGCCTGGACCACCTGCCCAAGCACCACGAGCACGAAGGCGGTGACCGTTAGCGCCAGCAAAATCCGAAATCCGAATATCGAAATCCGAAACAAACCGGATTCAAAATCCCAAACAGTCCCAGTTTTCTGCTTTTTGATCATTTGAAATTTGTTTCGAGTCTCGAAATTGAAATGGTTTTCTTTTGTTCCCAGACGATTGGAACGGCTTGAACGATTGGAACTATTGGAACGTGTCCGTTGTTTCACCGGATCACTCGGTCCGCTCTCGCCAAAACGTTTGGCGGTATGGTCAGGCCGATCTGCTTGGCGGTGTTCATGTTGATGAGGAACTGAAACTTGGTCGGCTGCGCGACGGGGAGGTCGCCCGGTTTAGCGCCTTTGAGAATCTTATCAACATAAGTCGCGGCCTGGCGAAACAACGGTGCCTGATCGGGTCCGTAGAACATCAAGCCGCCGGATTCTGCGAAGCCGCTGCCGTCGGAGACCGTCGGTACGCGATTCTGCACTGCGAGCGCGGCAATTTTTTTTCCTAAGCCGAAGCTCGTTATGAACAGCGGTTGAACGATCAGGGCTCCCGCGCGCTCCTTGGCAATCGCAGCGAACGCGCCGTCGATTTCTGTAGTATTGCCGATTATCACGGGCTGAAAACGTATGTGAAAATCTCTGGCAGCGTCCTCAGCTTGCTTCAAGAAGAGCTTATGCGCCGGATCAATGCTGTACGCAAGAAATGCCACACGCGAGAGATTGGGAAGAATTTCTCTGAGCAGTTCCAGCCGTTTTCCCGAAAGCTCAGGCATGATGTTCGTCGTGCCGGTTATGTTTCCGTCCGGATGCGCCAGACTGGAGATGAATCCGCTGCCGATCGCGTCGGCGGCACCCAACATGACGATCGGAATCGTGCTCGTCGCTTTTTTTGCCGCTGCGACTGCTGGAGTGGCGCGAGCAGCGATCAAGTCGACTTTCAACTTGACCAATTCCTCGGCGAATGCGGAGAGACGTTCCGTCTTGGAGGCTGCCCAGCGATATTCGATGTTGAGGTTGCGGCCTTCTACATAACCGAGATCGCGCAATTCCTGGAGAAAGGCTTCTTCGAGCGGCGATGGGGCGGCAAGCAGCGCCAGCAATCCTATGCGCGGTGCGTCTTTCCGCTGCTCGGCTTCGGCAGGATGCATCCAAGTCAGCACGAAGAACCCAAGGCCAGCGAGAATAAGTTTTCTCACTGCGTGTTTGTATTTGATGATAGCGAGATGCTCCATGCCCACTGTCTCTTTCACTTGATCACGTGGTCCGCTCTGGCCAATACGTTCGGTGGTATTCTTAATCCGATCTGCTTGGCGGTTTTCAGATTGATCACGAACTCGAACTTGGTCGGCTGCTCGACGGGAAGTTCGGCGGGGTTGGCTCCTTTGAGGATTCGATCGACATAAATGGCGGCCCGCCGGTAGGCGTCGCGTAGCTCCGACGCGTAGCTCATGAGACCTCCGCTTTCGACCCATTCAGGCGACACGTACATTCCCGGCAGCCGACTCTTGGTCATAAAATCGACGATCTGCATTCTAAGAGTGCTGGCGATGGGATTTCTCAGAACGATGACTGCGCGAGAGTCCCCGTGCTTAATCTCTGAAAGTGCATTTGCAAGATCTTCGCGTCCACGCAGTTCGATGTATACGAGTTGCGCTCCGAATGCTCCGAGCGCCATTCGCGTTTCTCTAACGGTTTGCTCGTTGCCCGGTTCTGTCGCGTTGCCAAGCACGGCCAAACGGGAAAGTTTAGGCAGAGTCTCCCTCAGAAGCTCCACCTGCTTTCCGCTGATCTCGGGGGAGAGCGTTGACAAACCGGTAATGTTTCCCCCAGGTCGAGCCAGGCTGGCGACGAAACCCGAGCCGACCGGTTCACTATCCTGCGCCATAACGATCGGCGTAGTGTTGGTTGTTTCTTTCGCCGCACGTGTATCGGTCGGTCCGCCCGTGAGAATGACGTCGACGTTGTGGTGGAGAAGTTCGGCGGCAAGAGCGTGCATGTGATCCGATTTGCCGTCCCCATAGCGCGCCTCAATTGCGAGGTTTTTACCTTCCACATAACCGCGTTCGTATAGAGCCTCACGAAATGCCTTAAGCCGGCCCGCAGCCACGGAGGCTCTGCCAGCAAACAGAAACCCGACGCGGTAAGTTTTTCCTGATTGCTGCGCATCGGCAGCGGAGCAATACGCATAGAGAGCCGCCCAAAGCATAAAACAAACGATAAACCTACTGATCACTGCCCATTGACGATTGACTACTTTCAACGGATCACCTTGTCCGCCCGTGCCAGCACGTTCGGCGGAATCGTTAGGCCGATCTGCTTTGCGGCTTTGAGATTGATGATGAATTCGAATTTTGTCGGCTGTTCAACCGGGACATCATCGGGCTTGGCGCCTTTGAGGATCTTGTCGATAATGGCAGCGACGCGTTTGAAGGGCTCCGTTTCATCCGCCCCGTAGGACAACAATCCGCCTTTCACGACAAAATCTCTCCGATATATAGATCGTAGGCAATCGATATTTTGCCGCCAAGTCGATGATCGCTTTTCGATAGGCGGGTGTTTCAGATAGCCGGTGCCGTACAACGGCAACGGCCGTGCTGCCCGTTTTGACCGCGGTTTTAAAGGCGCTCTCGTAATCATGGGTATTGTCAATTTCCATAGGGTAAATCTGTAAGCCGAGCTGTTGCGCGACCCGCCGGCTTTCTGTCCATTGACGCTCGTCCGTTGGAGATTCCGAATAGCGCAATATGGCAACGTGAGACAGTTTCGGAAGGCTCTCTTTGAGCATCTCCAGTCGTTTGCCCGCCAGCACATCCGCCATTGAATAGAATCCTGTGACGTTTCCTCCCGGCCGCGCCACGCTGTCAACTAGTCCATAAGCGACCGGGTCGGTTGGAGAATCGGTGAAAACAATCGGAATTGTTTTTGTAGCTTTCTTGGCGGCGAGGCCGTCATTGGGACCGCCGGCAATAATAAGATCGACCTTGAGTCGAAGCAGATCATCGACCAACGCGGGTAGCCGTGCTGATTTATTTTCCGCGTTGCGCAACTCAAAAATGATGTTCTTGCCCTCGACATAACCCAATCCGCGCAATTCCCGCCGTATGGCATCGATGCTGAAGGTGGAATTGGTCTGTCCCCCGCTCAGTCTTCCCACCCGATACACCTTTCCGGTCTGTTGCGCTGTGGCTGGGGGGCATAGCGTAAAGAGCAGAAGGAGAAGCGGCAGCAACAAAATAATCCGTGTCCCCTTACGCCTCACCCTTCACCCCTTACGCCTAACGGATCACTCGATCTGCCCGCGCCAGCACGTTCGGTGGAATCGTTAGGCCGATCTGTTTTGCGGTTTTCAAGTTAATGAGGAACTCAAACTTGGTCGGCTGCTCGACCGGCAAGTCGGCGGGCTTGGCTCCTTTTAAGATCCTATCCACGTAGGTAGCGACGCGTCGATAACTATCCGCGCGATCTGCGCCGTACGACAAGAGTCCGCCGGCTTCGACCGCCTCTCTGTTGCTATAGACCGAGGGTAAATGACTCTTTGAAGCAAATTCCGCCACCTGCCTGCCGTAGAGCGTGGTGGGCGGGCCTTGGGACACATAGAATCCATGCGCTGTCGCTTTGCTTAGCGCGGCAAATGCCTGTTCGAGATCAGCAGCAGACTTCAATTCCAAAGGCTGCACCGTCAAATTCAGCGCAACCGCTCCGGCCTGCACCTCCTTCAACTCGCGCACATTGGATGGAAGATCCGCCCGATAGAGCACTGCGACACGCGCCAGTTTCGGAACAGCCTCTTTGAGCAGCTCCAACCGCTTGCGGCTCACTTCCGTGTTTAGAATCGTGAGACCCGTGACATTTCCGCCAGGGTGCGCCAGGCTTTCAACGTGTCCTGCTTCGACCGGATCGAGACCGCCCCCCGCCATTACGATCGGAATCGTCGCGGTGGCGTTTCTCGTCGCCCGGATCCACTGATCGCCTCCCGCTACTATGATCACATTGACCTTGAGAGCGACCAGTTCGGCTGCCAGCGAGTTTGCTCGATCCGGTCTCCCGTCGGAATACCGGTATTCCAGAGCGACGTTTTGTCCTTCAATGTAGCCGAGGTCGCGCAAAGCCCGCCGGATCGTCTCGGAACGCGTGGCTTCGGAGGAGCGCGACAGCGCCGATAGATATCCTATCTTCGGAAAATTCTTCTCTCGCTGCGCTTCGGCTCCAGAAGCCGCTAACAGCAGGATGGTCACAAGCAGGCAGAAGCAGATTCTTTGACTCAAGATACTCAACATCTTTCCGAACGCCGTCGTGACGATCGCGTAATCCGGCTCTTTATGCGCGCGATATCTTTAACCGAAATCAAAAATCAGAAACCTGTCCGTTCGAGAGACTCAGGGCAGGCTCTAGGCTGTTGCCGAAGGATCGAAAATCCAAAATCGTTCATCTTTCGCGCCTTGGCGAAAGGCAGCTTCGATGTCCTTTGCGCTTTGCACGTTCTGGTTGCTGCGCGTGGGTGGGAACGCAAGTGCCAACTGTGCTAGCCAAAGCGCAATGCAGAAGAGATTGTGGTTTTTGCTGTTGGTTGTTCTCTCATGCTTTTCTTTCATCGAATCACTTGGTCCGCCCGTACAAGAACATTCGGCGGAATCGTGAGGCCGATCTGCTTTGCGGTTTTGAGGTTGATCACCAGCTCGAATTGCGTCGGCTGTTCGACCGGAAGGTCAGCGGGTTTGGTGCCTTTCAGGATTTTATCCATGTGGAAAGCGGCGCGACGGTACAACTCAGGATAATTAGGTCCGTATGATACGAGTCCGCCGGCTTCCACCCACTCTTTGCTTTCGAAAATCGCCGGCAAACGATTTGCGATCAAGAAATCTAAGATTCG
>Ga0310810_10010665_pt1 | contig 10708 bp, 10 predicted proteins | sample NCmetagenome_FD_207641 | JGI IMG/M metagenome (GOLD analysis project Ga0310810, IMG submission 207641) | Soil microbial communities from experimental microcosm in Duke University, North Carolina, United States - NC | ecosystem: Engineered > Artificial ecosystem > Soil microcosm > Unclassified ... | reverse complement strand
TTCTTCACGAACTTCGCGCGATTCGCACGGAGCGCCGACCTTCAAGGCGCCGATGGGCTGGTGCTGTTCAATCGCTTTTATCAACCGGACATTGAATTGGAAACGCTGGAGATATCACCAAACATCCTGCTTAGCACGCCGATGGCGATGCGCTTGCCGATGCGTTGGATCGCAATGCTCTATGGTCGCATTGGTGCGAGCATGGCAGCGACAAGCGGAATTCATCGCGCAACTGACGCGCTGAAAATGCTAATGGCTGGCGCCGACGTAACGATGCTTTGCTCAATTCTGTTACGCCGCGGCATTGAACACATTGGCGTGATTGAACGTGAGATGCGCGAATGGATGGAAGAACACGAATACGAATCAGTCGAGCAACTCAAAGGCAGCATGAGCCAGAAGAATTGTCCTGATCCGAGCGCATTCGAACGTGCGCAATACATGCGCGCGCTGGAGACCTATCCCGCCGCGGAAGTTTGAAGCGCCAGCGCAATAACTGCACAGGAAAACGCAATGGAGGTACATCGCTCCGGCTGACAGCAACTATGATTTTTCCAATAGCAAAACTCGTACGGCAGCTTTGGAGGCATTCCCATGAAATTAGCTACTACTTATCTTGGATTTAAACTGCGGACACCGTTCGTCCCATCTGCGTCGCCACTCTCGGAAAAGCTCGACAACATTAAACGGATGGAGGACGCCGGCGCGTCGGCCGTGGTTTTCCATTCGCTCTTTGAAGAACAACTTCGTCCCGCAAATCATCGCATGCGTCGCAGTTCTGGAAATGGTGGTGAATTCTCGTCGGACGCGCTCGAGGATTATTCCGACGAACCGGACTTTAAGATTGATCCGGAGACGTACGTCAATCACATCGCAAAAGCGAAAGAGGCGGTGCGCATTCCGATCATTGGCAGCCTGAACGGCTCGACGTTTGGCGGTTGGCAACGGTACGCCCGGCAAATTGAACAAGCTGGCGCGGATGGACTGGAACTAAACCTCTACAATGTACCGACGGATCCGGAGCGCACGGCGAATGACATCGAGATGGAGTACCTGAGCATCGTCGCGTCGATAAAAGGACTGCTCAAAATCCCGGTGGCAGTAAAGCTCAGCCCGTATTTCACTAACCTTTCGTGGTTTGCACGACGCCTTGATGCCGAAGGCACCGGCGCCCTTGTGTTGTTCAATCGTTTTTATCAACCAGACATCGAACTGGAGACGCTAGAGGTCAGCCCGAATGTGCTTCTCAGCACGCCCATGGCGATGCGTCTGCCTATGCGCTGGATTGCATTGTTGTACGGTCGTATCGGCGCCAATCTGGCGGCCACGAGCGGGATTCACCATGGCGTAGACGCGTTGAAAATGATAATGGCGGGCGCTGATGTCACCATGTTGTGCTCGGTGCTCTTGCGGCACGGCATCGATCACATCCGTGTGCTCGAACGCGAAATGCGCGAATGGATGGAGGACCACGAATACGAATCGATCGAGCAAATCAAAGGCATCATGAGCCAGAAAAACTGCGAGGACCCGACGGCGTTCGAGCGTGCGCAATACACGCGTGCGCTGAAGAGTTATCCGAGGAGTACGTCCTCGACCGCGGCGCCGTGATGCGGTAAATCCGTGCGTGGCCATATTCAAGAAAGCAATTGAGCATTCAGATCCAGCAATCTGTGCGAATTCAATTGCCGGGTTAATCAAAGTGACGTGCTACTTGCTCGATCGACAGATCGTGCGACTTGAGCAGGATTTGTTGAAACAAGGTGGCCTGCGTGAGCGCATGACGCGGGCGCGTCTCGCCTGCGCGGAGTAAACAGGGACAACAGTGACTCCAGGGACAAAAGTAACGGTCTTCATTTTCGTCGCTGTTGTCCTTTTCGTCCCTGTGAAGGCCGCCGATGAAGCAAATCAGGAATCACGCTTCATCACAAACGCCCGCCAACTAATCTTCGAAGGCCGGCGGAGTGGGGAAGGTTATTTTTCGCCTGACGGCAGCAAACTGATTTTTCAGAGCGAGCGCGAGGAAGGCAATCCGTTTTATCAGATCTACGTGCTCGACCTGAAGACGGGCGAAACTACGCGCGTCTCACCCGGCACAGGCAAAACGACTTGCGGTTTTTTCCAGCCTGGCACAGATCGCGTGATCTTCGCCTCCACCCATGGAGATCCGCAATCGCAAGCAAAACAAAAAGCCGAGCTGGAATTTCGAGCGAGCGGAAAACAACGTCGCTACGCGTGGGATTACGACGATTCATTTGAAATCTATTCGGCAAAACAGGACGGCACCGATCTGGTGAATCTCACCAATTCGGCCGGTTACGATGCGGAAGACGCGTTCTCGCCGGACGGGCAGCAAATTGTGTTCTGTTCGCTCCGCGCCGCGTTTCCGCTCGATAATCTTTCTCCCGAGCAGCACGCGCGATACGAAAAAGACCCGGCGTGGTTCGGCGACCTCTACATCATGAACGCCGACGGTTCGAATGTGCGCCGTCTCACGGACGCTCCAGGATACGATGGCGGACCGTTCTTTTCTCCGGATGGCGAGCGGATTGTGTGGCGTCATTTCGAAGAGAACGGCGCGATTGCCGACGTGTGGACCATGAAAACTGATGGTTCCGACAAGCGCCGCATCACCGATTTCAAATCAATGTCCTGGGCGCCGTTCTATCATCCCAGCGGCAAATACATCATCTTTACTTCAAACAAACTTGGCTTCGAAAATTTCGAACTGTTCATCGTCGACGTGAATGGCGAGCGCGAGCCGGTGCGGGTAACTTTCACGGGTGGATTTGATGGGCTGCCGGTATTCTCTCCGGACGGACGGAAACTCTGCTGGACGAGCGGACGCACGAGTGACGGCAAATCGCAGTTATTTATCGCGGATTGGAATGATGAAGCTGCGAGGTCGGCGCTAGCAGCGGCACCGGAGCGATCGCAAACGAGCGTCGGTCAGGGAACATTTTCGCCTGACATCACTGAAGCTGATCTGCGCGAGCAGGTGGAATGGCTTACTGCTCCCGCTCGCGATGGTCGAATGACCGGAACCGCAGGCGCGCACGCTTCAGCGAACTGGCTCGCGGATTATTTTCGCCAGGCTGGCCTGCAGTCGTTTAGCGATAACTTCGCCATTCCGTTTCAATTCAATGCCGGAGAACGCGTGTTGGCCGATAAGACGCGGCTAGAAATTGCGACCAACTCATCTCGGCCGTTCCGCGCAAAACTGGATCAGGATTTTCGGCCGCTTCCCTTCAGCGAAAGCGGTGAAGCAACCGGCGAAGTTGTGTTCGCTGGATATGGCCTTGTTGCGCCCGGTGACCACCACGGCCCACGCTACGACTCTTACGCTGGCTTCGACGTGAAAGGCAAAATCGTTCTCATCCTGCGCTACGTTCCCGAGAATGTTCAACCGGCAAGGCGGGCGCAGCTCAACCGTTATTCCGGACTGCGCTACAAGGCGATGCTTGCTCGCGAGCGCGGCGCGAAGGCGGTGCTCGTGGCAACTGGACCGAACTCGCCGCATGGCGGTGAGTTGGTTCCGCTCACAAGCGATTTCACAAATTCGGCCAGCGGCATCATCGCATGTTCGATCAATGGAAAAACGGCAGACGCGCTCCTTGCTTCGAATGGAAAAACGTTGAAAACGCTACAGACGGCGCTCGACAACGAAAACCCGCACGTGAAGAGCACGTTTGCCGTTTCCAAGGCCAAAGTAACGCTTGTTTGCGGCGTCGAGCATTTGAGAAAGAATGACGCAAACGTCGTCGCATACATTCCGCCGTCGCCCAATTCCAACGGTGACGAGTACGTGCTCGTGGGCGCACATTACGACCATCTCGGCCATGGTGGCAGCAGTTCGCTTGATCGCCCCGGCGAAGAAAACAAAATTCATCCCGGCGCAGATGATAATGCGTCAGGCGTTGCGTGGGTGATGGAACAGGCAGCTTCGCTCGCAAGGGAGCGCGTCGAACATCCAGAAAAATTTCGGCGCGGAATTATCTTCGCCTGTTGGTCGGGCGAAGAAATCGGGTTAATCGGCTCAGCAGCGTTTTGCGAACATCCGCCAGTGCCCCTTGGTAAACTCGTCGCATATGTGAACGCGGACATGATCGGCCGGATGCGCGACAACAAGCTAACAGTCCAAGGAGCAGGTTCGTCGCACGCCTGGCCGCGATTGGTTGAGAAAAGAAATATCGGTGCCGGGTTTAATCTAACGCTCCAGGATGATCCGTATTTGCCGACCGACGTTACCAGTTTCTACACAAAGAGTGTTCCGGTCTTGAATTTCTTTACCGGCGGCCACGAAGACTATCACCGGCCAACTGACACAGCTGATAAACTCAATTACAAGGACCTGGCACGTGTCACCAAATTCACGCGAGATGTCGTGCTGGATCTCGCGCAAAGTGCCGAACGTCCCGATCTGGCGAAAGTGGAAAGAAGCGCGTCGGCAAGCGGCGGGCGCGACACGCTGCGTACTTATCTTGGCACCATTCCCGATTACACCACTGAAGTAAAAGGAGTGAAACTGAGCGGCGTCCGTGGTGGCAGTCCCGCGGAAAAAGCCGGGCTAAGAGGTGGTGACGTGATCGTGGAGTTTGCCGGCCAGAAAATCGCTAATATCTACGATTATACTTATGCGCTCGACGCGGCGAAGATTGGCAAGCCAACGCGCATGATAGTCGAACGGGACGGCAAACGCGTGCAGATTACCGTTACGCCCGAAGCTCGGAAATGACGAAAGTAATGCAACGGACTAAACGCCCGCTGGTGTCCTTGCGTTAATCGCTCGCCGCTCGATCAGTTTGCCGCCGCGCACTTTGCGCACTTCGGCTGCGATTGTCGATAGCTGCTGACTGGCATCATCGCGCGAAATCCTGAGTTCAATCACGTGAACGCGATCTGATTTTTGCGCGCGCGTGAGCGCGTCATCAAACTCGCCGTTTGTAGATGCAGTGACACCTTCGCCGCCGCCCAGTAATTTGCAGATATCGCTGTAATTCCACTGCGTGATGGTATTGAAACAGCCTTCACGGATTTTTCGCATCGTTCCGTAGCCGTCGTTGTTTAAAACGATGATGATCGGATTCAAACCGAGCCGGACCGCGGTAGACACTTCAGTCCCAGTCATCTGGAACGCGCCGTCGCCGACCACAACATAAGGCCGCAAGCTGCGGCTGGCCATTGCCACGCCGATGCTGCCGGGCACCGCGAAACCCATGGACATGTAATATGCCGGCGCGATGAATTGCGCTTGTCGTTCACTGCGAATACCGACTGCGCCAAAAATTGCGTCCCCGATATCGGCGATTACGCAGCAGCGCTCATCGAGATGTAATGAAAGAATTCGGAAAACATCGACCATCGTTATCTGTCGAGAACGCTCTTTATTTTTCAACTGTTTGGGCAGTGAGTGACGATTGGGATGCTTGAACTGTTTGGGCTTGATGTTCGCGGCGCTGAGAGCTTCAAGGACATCGCGAAACTGAATGGAATCGTAACGGTGATACTGAATGGTCGTACGTTCGGATGTCGCCACAATTGTCCGGCGACGATCAAGTTTCGCTGTGTAAAAGCCCATGCTCATATCGGTAATGAATGTGCCGAGCATCAGTACCAGGTCAGAAGATTCTACATATTCGCGAACGTGTTCATCGCTGCTCATTGCTCCGCCATAGACGCCGATGTACAGAGGATGGCTTTCAGGAACTGCGCTTTTGCTCAAAAGATCTGCGGCGATAGGAATGTTCATTCGCTCAGCCATTCTCACGACTAAGGGTGCCATCCGATATCGAGCCAGTTCGACTCCGGCGAGAATCACCGGCTTCTTTGCTGCGCGGATCAGGGAGAGTGTTTCTTGCACTGCCGCTTGGAGTGTGTGCGGATCGGATTTTTCAGGTCCGGTGAGCGAAAGACCAGTTATTGGAATTTCGCGATCAACAATGTCGTGCGGCACTTCGATATAAACCGGCCGCTTGTGACGCAGACAAGCCTCAACGCAACGGACGATCTCGGAAGCGGCGCGTTGTTCATCGAGAAGCACGGTGCTGGCCACGGTGACTTCATCGTAAATGCGGCGCTGAGTCTCGAACGTTTTAACCTTGTGATGAAGGAGCGGATCCTTTTCGCGATCTTTCCGTCCGGGAGCGCCACTCACAACCACAACCGGCGATTTCTCAGCGTACGCACCCGCAATGGCATTCAGAACGTTGAGTCCGCCGACGCAATACGTGACGCAAACCAGACCGATGCCGTTTATGCGGGAGTAAGCGTCCGCCGCAAACCCCGCGGCGGGCTCATGCGTCATGGTGATGCTATGAATGTTCGATTTCTCGAGCCATGAAAATGTTGGCAATGCGAAATCACCCGGGATGCCGAAACTGTGCCGAACACCGCGCTGGTACAGATACTCAAAAAGAAACTGCCCCAGCGGCATGGTGGTTGCTGGAAAAGATTCGCCGCGCACGAGCGACGTTGTCCGCGCCACTGGACTAGCACCATTGCCATCACGGCAGGTGGGAACTCTGACTATAGAGAGACCCCGATTCGTTGGCGAATTAATCTGGCGACTCATCGTCACCTTCCCATGTCAAATGGTGATGATGACGCCTGTCTTTCTCATTATAGGCATCATACGTAAGAGCTGCCCAGCACCCGATTGGGAAGAGTAGACCGATACCTGCAGTGCCAAGGATTGATATGATCCCCATGAATAGGGCAAAGGGCATGCCGAGAAACATCCACATAAGACCCATTTCATAGTGTCCTTTATAGATGTGCCCCAATCCCGGCACAATGCTCAGCAGCGCTGCGATTTCGTTATGCGCATGCTTCTCTTCACTAGTCAGCGGCGTTGATAATGTATCCATCTTAATTACCTCCTCATTGCCGTTGGCTGTTACCATTCGGGCTGCTTCATGCAGCCGATGATGATTAGCGCGTAGAGCGCCATCACTGCTACGACGGCGACTAAAATCAGGTATTCCATAGTTATTTCCTTTTTAGCAGTTGTAATCCGGCCAGGGGTTTCATGCTCTCCGTTCCTTGTCTTTTGCTTTGCAAAAATTGCTTTCGACTGGGTGAGCGATCAGACCCGGGGTAAAGCTTGGCGCGAATGAAGTAGGTTTGAATGCCGGCGTCGCGAGCACCTGCCGCAGCGTCTCTCGCGATCTTTATTGGCGGCTACGAATAACCGTGGGAGGCGTAGGAGTTAGCAAAGCGGCGTGTATACCGCCATTTTGCGTTGCACTCGCTGCGGCGAGTTGTTCTCTCACCTTCTGCAAGCCAGCCGTGAGCGCTTCGATTTGCTTTTGCTGGCGCGCGGAGGTCGCTTGGAAGTCTTTCCTTAGCTGCGCAATGGTCGCACCTTGCTCCTGCACTTTGCGGTGCTCTTTGAGCAACTCGCTTAGCAATGTGGCGTTCGCCCCCTCGTAGCGAACGGTACAGGTCTCACCTTTGTTGTCGCTTACTACTGCGTCCGGGTTCGATTCCGCCCGCTCCTCGGAAATCAATGCACATTCCGTATTGCAAACCGGCTTCCATTGCTCCGTCAAATCCTTCACGAGCGTGGAACGAGACTTCTCATCAGTGATGATACTCACGTGTATATGAGTCGCGCCATTCCGGTCGACGCATTCCCGTTGTTGATTGTGTGTAAGACGCACGTTTACGTTTTCCGTTTGTTCAATGTAAATGGGAGCCCATTTATGAGGCGATGTTTCCCTGGCGTAAATGTAAATGCCCGGACATGGCTCGTTAAACTTCGTGCCTCGAGGATAAATCCAGAATCTGTGGCTGGTGGCGGCTTTGTCGTTCCAATAAATGAGAGCGGATTTGTTCATCTGGTTCGCTTTCTAAGGCGCGTGCTAGCTACTTCCGGCCGACACTTCATGTTTCCCTTCGGGTCACGCAGCGCAGCGTCTCTCGTAAACTTGTGGAGCTTCGAGAGACGCTGTTTTCCTGTTTTCATGTTCCTAGTAGCAACGACAACACATTGCTATTTGACTGGCGTTAGCAAAACGGCGTGCACACCACCGTTCTGTGTATCGTAAGCATTCGCTACGATCTGCCCGTTATCGTTGATTCCGGCCGCTGAGACGAGCAGGTAGTTCTTTCCAGTCTCATTGACCAATTTGTTAAGGTTAACCATCTTTCCGCCGCCGTAGCCATCTCGACTCCAGACGAAGGCCACCTGCTGGATGGGCATATCGCCGATCGCCGGGAGATAGGTGTAACCAACAACCTGATCCCAATTGTTAACACCTAGAGCTATACTGACGTCGCTATCCCTGTTTCCTGTTCCGCCGAGCGATCCGAGATCGATCATCTTGGCGCCATTGTACAAGAATGCGTGAACACGCTCATCATTGGCAGTGATGGTCGAATACCCGGCTACATGCTTGTAGTTGTTAATGGCCAGGCCATAACTGGAAAGGCCACCAAGCGCGCCCAGGTCGATCATTGAGGAATGACGCCGATATGGCGCATCCGGCACCCGATAGATAAACGCATGGGTCGTTACCATGGGACCCATACGCTGCGTTTCGGACGCGCCGGTGATGTAGCCACCGTCATTGATCGCATATGCCTGTGCGTATGCGCCGCCCAGCGTGCCCAGGTCAATCATTCCGATTTGACTGCTCCAGACGAATGCTCGGCTCTTGAGGCTGTCGCGCTCGCTACCCGAGAAGCCAACCACCTGCCCCATGGCGTTAACGCCATTGGCTCGGCTGTACAGCTGGCCTTTCAAAACTCCAAGGTCAAACGGAACTCCGCCCTTGAAGATCGCGGCATGGCTTATTGCCATTGGGCCAGTAAAAAAGAAGTTGTCTCCCACTACCACGTTGGTGGAGCTAATGCCGAATCCGCGGCTGTTGAGTCCGCCGGCATCCCCCATGAACTTGTACGAGTAGTGAAAGGCACATGTCTCCTGCCCTTTGTAAGCTGTGCCCGCTACATTCGCCTGGAAATTAATGCCAGCGGCTTCGCTGTATTCCATTCCTTTGACAACTCCCAGGTCTTCGAGGCTATAACTTGCTTGTCCTCGCGCTGTTGACACCCCGATGGCAAGACATGCCATCAGGCCAACTAAAATTTCTGTTAATGTTTTCATTTCTATCTGTCTCTTTCTTTGGTTGAGGTTTGTTTCCCTTTTTCCATGCCTTAACCGACTCGTGGATATGCTGGCGCGCTAAGCTGCAATTGCCTTTTGCTTTGCAAAATTTGCTCAGGCACGAAGCGGCGATTTCCCGTTGTGCCAAGATCGGGTGAGAAATTGGCAATAGAAGAACAGCAGCACTGTTCATCCACTGCTAGTCGTTAGGTGATGAGAAAGAGATTATCAGCAGACGAATTTGAAAACGCGAGTTCCGGAAACCGCGCTCAACCCGTAGAGATCTGGAAAACGCGCAAGTTTATCGAGGAACATTCGGGTGAGGAGCTTTCCCTGCGAAGGGTGGCGAAAGCGGTCAACATTCACCCGAATTATCTCAGCGAAAAATTTAAGGAAGTAACTGGCATGAACTTTGTCGAGTACATCGCACGCACCCGATTTCAAAAGGCATGCGAACTATTAGGTGACGGCGATGTGCGAATCAGTGAGATCGCGTTCGCTGCGGGATTTCAATCGCTGTCGCAGTTCAATCGCGTGTTCAGGAAGTTTTCGGGCAAATCGCCAACGCAGTTCCGTGCCGCAAAGCACGTGGTTCGTGACGGTCGGTAGAATCAGAATAGCCACTAAGAAAAATCCGAAGAAATGCGTTGTCACAATTTTCAGTTTCTGCGCATACTCCCGATTCGTGTGGTTTTCGAGACTAACTCGATGGATGCACGGTAAGCGCGAAAGCTTTTTGTGGAGCGCTGGCGGAGCAGTAGCCCTTGCCGTGATTTTGCTTTCCTGCAGTACAACCAGCCGAACAATTGTCGCTCCACCGAGCATTCCTGGCGCGGAGTTCGTCGGCTCAGAAGAATGCGCCACCTGCCACGAACAGATCGTGCGCGATTTCCGAACAGCGACACATGCGCGACTACAGACAAGAAAGGTAGTTGTAACTAAAAGCACCGCAAAAGCCGGCGGCGAAATTTCGAAGGAGTCCACGGATATGGGGTGCGAGTCGTGCCACGGACCTGGAAGTTTGCACGTTAAGGCAGGCGGCGGCGCTGGCACGATCGTCAATCCGAGAAAATCGCCAGAGACTTGCTTCCAGTGTCACCTCGAAGTTCGCGCAGCGTTCGCATTACCGCATCATCATCCGGTGCTCGAAGGCAAGATGAGCTGCGCCGATTGTCATGAGGTACACAAAGGCATCGCAATCAAAGGCGCTCCGACCAACATCCAGCAAAAACTCAAAGCGGGGGGTTTTGCGTTTCTGAGCAAAAACGAGACCTGCTTCGAGTGTCACACCCAGCAGCGCGGCCCGTTTGTCTACGAGCATGAAGCGCTGCGGCAGGGTTGCACCGTTTGCCACTCGCCCCACGGCTCCGTCAACCAGCGCCTGTTGAACGAACGTAACGCCACACTTTGCATAAAATGCCATTTCCAAGAGCAAAAGACACCGGGACACATTTTCATTGGAGACGTCGACCATTCGAGCTTTTTGCAGCAGGGAACGTGCTGGTCGGCTGGCTGCCATGAAGAACCGCACGGCTCCAACGTGACGCCGTTGCTTAGATATTAATCTGGAGTTATGAAAACAGCCTCTCGCAGATTCCT
>Ga0310810_10010664_pt1 | contig 10708 bp, 13 predicted proteins | sample NCmetagenome_FD_207641 | JGI IMG/M metagenome (GOLD analysis project Ga0310810, IMG submission 207641) | Soil microbial communities from experimental microcosm in Duke University, North Carolina, United States - NC | ecosystem: Engineered > Artificial ecosystem > Soil microcosm > Unclassified ... | reverse complement strand
CAGCTTCAAGCGGGGGAGTCGGTCCAGTACGTCCAGGAGCAGCTCGGGCACGCCACGATCACGCTGACGGTGGACACCTACGGGCGCTGGCTACCAAAGCGAGCTGTGCGAGGCGGCGTGAACATCGTGGGCAGAGTCCTTGGTAGCAGTCTGGTAGCAAAAGGCCCTTCCCAGGATCAGGGAAGGGCCAAACAGCTTGGTGAGCCGTCCGCGGATCGAACGCGGGACCCCCTGATTAAAAGTCAGGTGCTCTGCCAACTGAGCTAACGGCTCCCGGCTGCGATTGTACGCGGACTCGCGTCAGCGCGGGACGACGGCGCGCGGGACCATGCGCCACGTCAGCTCGCCCGTCGGTCCTTCGGCGAGCTGCCACCGGTCGACGTAGTAGTAGCCCGACGTGGTCTGCGCCACCCACGAGCCCGGCTGCTCTACGACATGGCCGTCGACGTTGGCGAAGCGCGGCGGGACCCAGAGCCAGCGCACGAACTGACCGTACGGTGTCGCGACGCCGAACCACGGCATGGTCGGATGCGGATTCTGCCTGAAGTCGCCCGGATTCGTTGGATCGCCCGGCGTGACCGTCGGCGTCGGCGGCGTGACGGGAATCGTCGCGGGCGGAGCCGAGGCAAGCGGCGGCGTTGGGACCGGGACGAGCGCGGTAGGCGCGCCGGGCGCCGCGGGAGCCGCGGGCACCACCTGAGCTTCCACTGCGGTTGCGAGCGAGGCCACAAGCAGCACCACCACGAGGACGGCTGCCCGGCGCGCCATAGTCGATTCTCCTTGCAAGCGCCACGCCGGCGACGCGAAACCGACGGGTGCTGCGGTTAGATGACGCTCGACCTCACGCTCGGATACCAGCGCAGCAGCGGCGAGTTCTCGCAGAGGATCGTCTCGTCGCGTTGCGCTCCGGTCGAGACTAAGCAGAACGGCACCCCGATGAGCTCTTCCAGCCGCTCGAGATACCGCCGTGCCTTGGCCGGCAAGTCTACATCGTTCTTCGCCCCCGCGGTGGACGTCATCCAGCCGGAGATCTCCTCGTAGACGGGCTGCACCTTCGCCATCGCCGCCTCGTCCTCCGGGAAATCCGTGACGACGTCGCGGCCGATGCGATAGCCCGTACACACCTTCACGACCTCGCACTGATCGAGCACGTCGAGCTTCGTGAGCGCGACGGTATCGAGACCGTTCACGCGCACCGCGTAGCGCAGGACGACGCCGTCGAACCAGCCGCAGCGCCGCGGGCGGCCGGTCGTCGCGCCGTACTCGTTGCCGCGCGCGCGGATCGTCTCCGCGATCGTGCCGCTCATCTCCGTCGGGAACGGACCGCCGCCGACGCGCGTGGTGTAGGCCTTCGCGACGCCGAGCGCGCCGTGAATCTTCGTCGGCGGCACGCCGGTGCCCGTGGCGGCGCCGCCCGCCGTCGTGGACGACGATGTGATGTAGGGGTACGTCCCGTGATCGATGTCGAGCATCGTGCCCTGCGCCCCCTCGAACAGCACGGAGTACCCGCTCTCGATCCACTTCGACAGAAGGAGCGAGGTATCGGTGATGTAGGGCGCGAGCCAGCCCGCGTACCGCAGATATTGATTCAGGATCGGGTCGACGCCGAACGTCTCCGCGTCGTAGATGTCGCGCAGGAGCCGGTTCTTCTGCGCGACGTTGAACTCGAGCTTTTCGCGGAACAGCGTCTCGTCGAGCAGATCGCCCATGCGGATGCCGACGCGCGCGGCCTTGTCGACGTACGCGGGACCGACGCCCTTGCCCGTGGTGCCGATGCGCCGCTTGCCGAGCTTGGCCTCCGACGCGCGGTCGAGCGCCGGATGGTACGGCATGATGAGGTGCGCGTTCTTCGAGATGTAGAGGTTGCCGTCGAGCGTGACGCCGCGCTGCACGAGCGACTCCATCTCCTCGATCAGCGAGCCCGGATCGACGACGACGCCGCAGCCGATCACGCACCGACAGCCGTTGTGCAGGATGCCGGACGGAATCGAGTGCAGCACGTACTTCTCGCGTCCGACGACCACGGTGTGGCCGGCATTGTTGCCGCCCTGGTACCGCACGACGACGTTCACGTGCGGCGTGATGACGTCGACGACCTTGCCCTTGCCCTCGTCACCCCACTGCGCGCCGACGACCACGATGTTCTTAGACATGCCCCTGCCCTCCCACTCCGTCGAAGCACGCGACCGGATTCGTCAGCACCGCCGCCACCGACAGCGTGCGTTCGGCCCCGGTCTTGAGATCCAGCGCGAGCAGCTCCCCGGCGCCCGTACGCGGCGAGCCGACCACGAGCACGTGCCGCACGCGCTGCGCGCGGGCGTACTCGATGGACTCGTCGAGCCCGCGGCTGATGATATCGCGCGCCACGGACGCGCCCAGGTCACGCAGGCGGCGCGCCAGCGAGAGCGCCGCCGTTTTTTCGGTCGTGAAGTCGATGATGAAGAAATCCGGCCCATGCAGCTCGACCGCCACCTGCTGCGTCTCCATGATCGCGAGCGCACGCGCGATGTCGAACGCGAAGCCGACGGCGGGACAGGCGTAGCCGAACCGTCCGAGCATGTCGTCGTAGCGCCCCCCGCCTGCGATCGAGGCGCCGAAGCCGGAGACGTAGGCCTCGAAGTACAGGCCGGAGTAATAGTCGAAGCCGCGCACCTCGCCGAGATCGAGCAGCACCGACTCCGCCAGCCCGTAGATGCGCAGCAGCCGGTAGACCTCGGTCAGATTCGCGAGCGCGCGCTTGGAGCGCGGATTCTGCGCGAACCGGCCCGCGCGCTCCAGCACGATCTCGCGCCCGAACAGCGTCGGCAGAGCCAAGAGCGCCTCGGCCACGTGCGGCGGCGGCGCGACCTCGCGCACGAGCCGTTCGAGCGAGGAGGCGTCCTTGCGCGCGAGCGCCTCGCGCAGCATGCGGTGGCGCGCGGCGTCGGAGCCGACTTCCTCGAGCAAGCCACGGAAGAAATCGGGATGCCCGAGGTCGATCTGGAAACGATCGAGCCCCAGCGCGCGCAGGCCCTCGATCGTCATCGCGATGACCTCGACCTCCGCCTCGGGCTTTTCCAGACCGATCAGCTCGACGCCGGCCTGGTAGAACTCGCGGTAGTGCGACATCTGCGGCTCGTCGTGACGGAAGACGTTGGTCAGGTACGCCAGCCGGACGGGCTTGGGCTCTTCGCGCAGCCGCGTGGCCACCACGCGGGCGATCTGCGGCGTGATGTCCGCGCGCAGCGCGAGCATGCGCCCCGTCTCGCGGTCGACGAACTTGAACATGCTTTCCTGCACGCCCACGTCCGTGCCGACGGCGAGCACGTCCGCCCACTCGAACGTCGGCGTCACGATCTCGCGATACCCCCAGCGCGCGAACACGTCGAGCAGCCGGCGCTCGACGTAGCGCTTGCGCGCCGCCTCGTCGGGCAGGTAGATGCGCGCCCCCTTGGGCAGCTGACTATGCACCGGCTTCATGCTCCCGCCTCGGCGCGCGTCTCGAGATGCGTGAGCGTGTTCATGCGATGCACGGTGGCCCACTCGCCGACGTACTCGATCTCGGTGATGCCCGCGGGCGAGGCGTCCACGGCCCACAGCCGGTCCGGACCCATTCCAAGCGCGGCCAGAACGATGAGCCGGGTGACCACCGCATGCGTGACGACGATGACCGCCTCGCCCGCATGAGTCGCGATCAACCGGTCCACCACGCGTCGCACACGGGTGGCAACCGTCGGCAGCGGCTCACCGCCGGGCGGCAGCACGAGGTGCGGCGTCGCGCGCCAGGCCGCGGCGTCGGTGGGAAAGCGCGTGACGAGCTCGTCGCGAGTCAGCCCTTCCCACTCGCCAAAGCTCATCTCCCGCACGTCGGGTTCGACGCGAGGCTCCACGCCGTGAGGCTTGGCGATCAATTCGGCGCACACCCGCGCCCGCTCGAGCGGGCTCGTATACACCGCCGCGATGCCGGCACCGGCCAGCGCCTGCGCGACGGCCTCGGCCTGCGCGCGGCCTTCGGTGGTCAGCGGCATGTCGCGCGAGCCCGCAAAGCGGCGGTCGCGCGAGTACTCCGTGGCGCCGTGACGTACGGTGAAGAGCCTCATCGCCTTCAAAACCCGACTATTTTAGCCCACGTGTCGAGGCTGATCGGGGCCGAAAGCGCTGGTCGGGGCCGAAGCGGCGCTCAGCTCTTCTCGGCGAAGACCTTCTGGGCGGCGCGCACGCTGGCGCCGAAGTCGACGGGCTGGCCCAGCTCGGCCAGCACCTGCTCGAGCGCGGCCAGGGCGATGATCACATCCGTATCGGCGGCGTAACCCATGTGACCGATGCGGAAGATCTTGCCCTTCGTCGGGCCCCGTCCGCCGTCGATCGTGATGTTGTGCGAAATGCCGAAGCCCTCGACGATCCGGTCGGCGTCGACGGCCGCCGGCACTTCGACGGCGGTGAGTGCCGGACTCGGCGTCGCCTTCACGAACAGCCGCAGTCCGAGCGCCTCGGCGCCGGCGCGCATCGCGCGCGACAGCCGATCGTGACGCCGGAACACATTGGGCAGCCCCTCGGCCTCGATCATGCGAAGCACCTCGCGCAGACCCACCATGATCGACACCGCCGGGGTGAAGCGCGCCTCGTTCTTCGAGGCGTACTTTCGCTCCTCGGACAGATCCAGATAGAACTTCGGCAGCGTCGAGCGCGTGGCCGCGCGCCACGCCTTGTCGCTGAGCGCGACGATCCCGAGCCCGGGCGGAAGCATGAGGCCCTTCTGCGACGCGGACACGACGACGTCGATGCCCCACGCGTCCATCCGCAGCTCTGCGATGCCGAGGCTCGAGACCGCGTCGACGATGAGCACCGCGTCCGTCTTGGCCGTGAGCTCGGCGTACGCTCGGACGTCGTGCAGCACGCCCGTCGACGACTCGCTGTGCTGGACGAGGACGGCTTTGGCGTCGGGATGGGTGCGCAGCGCTTCCGCCAGCCGCTCGGGCGCGACCGTCTCGCCATGCGGGGCTGTGAGCTCGACGATCTGCAGGCCGTACGCCTTGGCGATCGCGAGCCAGCGCTGGGCGAACGCTCCTGCGTTCACGACGATCACGCGATCGCCGGCCGACAGCGTGTTGGCCACCGCGGATTCCATGGCGCCGGTGCCGGTGCACGCCGGTGTCAGGACCTCCTGGCGCGTCTGCACCAGCGCCTTCAGTCCCGCCCGGATCTCGGTGAACAGCGCGGCGTACTCGGGCGTGCGGTGATGAATGATCGGCCGCGCCATCGCGAGCAAGACCTCGCTCGGCACGGGCGTCGGTCCGGGCGCCATCAGGTGATACTTCTTCATCGGCTCACGACCTCCTCGTTGACGCGGAAATCGTCGTCAATCCTAGCATGTCGGTGCCGGCACGCTCTGCGCGGCCGAGTGCGGTGACGAAGATCGCGTCGGCGCCCGCGGCGCGAGGCAGGAAAAATCTCACCACCTCTGCGTCATAGAACGTGAGACCGCTCGCGCCGAAGCCGCACGCGTACGCGGCGAGGTACGCGCGCCCACCGGCGAGGCCGGATTCTAGATTTACCAGCCGATAGCCGCGCTCGCCGAACGCGGCGAGCACCGCATCGAGGGGCGACAAGAAGAACAGCGTGACCGCGGCGTCGCCGCCGAGCGGCTGCTCGAGACACAGAAACGCGGCCTGGCGCCGGAAGTCGCCCGCGTGCAAACGCTGCAGCGCCTGGACGTCGGGCCGATAGACATACGTGCCTGGGTCGAGGCCGTCGACGGCGTGCACGCTCATGTAGATGTCGACAAGTCCGGAGGGCGCGTCGCCCGGCACGGGACGTGAGGCCGCCCACAGCGCGGCGCTCAGCTCCTTGACGCTGATCGGCGCATGCGAAAACCGGCGCGTCGACCCGCGCCGCTGAATCGTCTCGCCAAGCGTGCGGCCCTCACCGACGTCAGGGGGCGGCAGGGCGATCGTCGGCTCGGCGGCGGCCGACGGCGCCGGCGCGCGGCCAGCGCGCCAGCGCCCCACCTCGTCCGGCGTCGCGAGCGCGGAGGCCGCATGCGCCTGGCTCACGAGCGGCTCGTCCACGACCTCACGCGAGAGCGGCAGCGTGGCGTGCTCGATCGCCGCGGTGCTCGCCGCGGCGCCCGCCGGGTCGGTGGACGGCCCGACCGATAGCAGCGCCAGCGCGACCTCGCGCACGCCGTCGATGCCCAGGAGTCGATGGACGGCCGCATCGACGAAGCCCGTGTACAGACGCGGCGCCAGCCCCAGAGCCGCGCCGACCGCGAGCCCGTTCGCCAGCATCGTGCCGGAGTCCCAGAAGAGGTGGCGGTAGCTTCGCGCTTGGTACTTCCACGAGTTGCGCCAGACAATGCCCGTCAGCACGAGCGTGGCCGCCCGTCGCCCCAGCGCGGCGTCGGCGGCCGCTGCGGCGAGCACGCCGCGCGCGTCCTCGCCCCGCAGCCGGCGCAGCGAGAAGTCGCCGGGACAGAAATGGTAGACGCCGGCGTCGAGCCCATCGGCCGCGCCCACGACGACATAGACTTCGGTCTGGAACAGCGCGCCCGTCGACGCCGCCGCGCGAAACAGCACCTCTCCGCCGCCCGGATAGGTCTTCTTCTTCGTCACGCCGGCCATGTAGTAGAGCAGCGAGGCGAGCGTCCCGAGCGTCAGCGACGCCGCGCGCGTCGCGCCGTCGCCGGCAATCGCCGCGAGCGTCGGCGTCGCGAGCACGTCGACCTCGCGCGGCAGCTGCTGCCCCGCGACGTCCGTGTAGACCTTGAACGGGAACGGCTTGTTGTCCCAGTCGAGCGTGTGGCCGCTGCTGCGGACCGAGTCCGGTGTGTGCGCGGTGAGATCGTGATAGCGACGCGCGATCGGAGCGCCAGCGGCCGTCATTGGTCAGGATTATCTCTCGATGGTCGATTCGAGCTCCGAAACGGGAACGGCAATACCCGGCACTGCCACGCAAGTACGCGCAGCGACACGCCAGCAGCAACGGCATCCTCGTTGCATTACCGAAGCGGCATGATACGCACGATCACGACCTCCTTCGATCTGTGGAGCACCGAACAGATCCTGCTGGTCTATCAGCGGTACTACGGCAAGCTCGAGGCGCAGGCGCGGCAGAGGATTCTCGAGACCGCGCGTCTCAACGGCTGGGATCGCACCTGGCGCGACGGCGTCGAGCTGCTCGCTGCGTAGCTGATCAGAACTGGTAGGGCGGACGGAACACGCCGCGCTCGGTCACGATCGCGGCGATGAGGCCCGCCGGCGTTACGTCGAACGCCGGGTTGTAGACCGGCGACGTCTCCGGCGCGGTCTGGTGCGCGCCGACGCGCCGCACTTCTCCGGCGTCGCGCTCCTCGATGACGATCTCGCGCCCTGAGGCGATCGAGGGATCGATCGTCGAGAACGGCGCGGCCACGTAGAACGGAACGCCGTGGTGCCGGGCGAGCACCGCGAGCGCGTACGTGCCGATCTTGTTCGCGGTGTCGCCGTTGGCGGCGATGCGATCGGCCCCCGTCACCACGAGATCCACCTGGCCTCGCGCCATCACGGATGCGGCGGCGACATCGGCGATGAGACGGTGCGGGATGCCTTCGCGCACGCACTCCCACGCCGTCAGCCGCGACCCCTGCATCACCGGGCGCGTCTCGTCGACCCACAGCAGCGCGACCTTGCCCTGGGCGTGGGCGGACCGAATGATGCCGAGCGCTGTTCCGTACCCCGCGGTCGCCAGTGCTCCGGCGTTACAGTGGGTCAGAATCCGCGCATTGGCCGGGACGAGCGCGGCGCCGTGGTCGCCGAGCGCACGGTTGGCGGCGATGTCCTCGGCCAGGATCGCCTCGGCCTCGGCGAGCAGACGAGCCCGCGTCTCGTTCACCGGCTGGCCCGCCGATGCGACCGCAACCGCGCGCATGCGCTCGAGCGCCCAGAACAGGTTGACGGCGGTCGGTCGGGTCGCGGCCAGCCCCTTGATGGCGGTTTCCAGATCGTCCAGCAGCGCCGCACCGGTCGTCGCCCGGCTCTCGCGCGCGGCCAGCACCACGCCGAACGCCGCCGCGACTCCGATCGCGGGCGCGCCCCTCACGACGAGCGTGCGGATCGCGTCGGCGACGTCCTGCCACCGCGTGTAGTCGCGCTCGGCCTCGCGGACAGGCAGCACCGTCTGGTCGAGCAGGACGAGCCGGTCACCCGTCCAGCGAACCGGCGCGATCGCGCCGATCACAGATCCGTCGCGCCCCGGGTCCACCAGCGCGCCGCACGGCGCAGCCACTCGTCCACGTCCACGTTCATCTTGAAATTATGGGCGTGGCCATCACGCTCGAACCGGCCGTCGAGGCTGAAGCCATCGGACCGCGTCTCGCCATTGAGCCAGGCGCCGCCAGCGTAACCGTCCTTTCCGAACATTCGGCTGCCGAAGCGAAAGCCCTTGATCCCAACCTTGAGGTCGATGTCGACCGAGCTGTCGGTCGTCGTGGAGCCCGGCGGCCGTACCCCCGGCTCCGGCTCCGCCGCCGCGGGGGTCGTGGTCGTCGCGTTGTGATCGGCCCAGGCGGGCGCGCTCGTGAGCAGCGCCGCCATCAGCGTTCCGACAATCAACATCGTCTTCATTTTGGCTCTCCTTCGAGCCGCCGCCGGATCTCGCCCGGCGTCAGCCGACTCACGCGCACGAGCTTGTCGCGCGCGTGCTCGCCGTGAATCACGCGAACGGTCGACGGTGGCACGCCGAGTGCGGCGGCCAGCAGCGCGGCGACGGCCGCGTTGGCCCGGCCTTCGACCGGTGGCACGGTCACGCGCACGCTCAGCGCGCCGTCGTCACGCCAGCCGTCGATGGCCGCACGCGACGCGCGCGGATGCACGCGCACGCGCAGGAGGTCGTCGTCAGGGCGCGTCCGCATCGGCGTCGCCGGTTGAGACTTCCGTCGCGAGCAGGCGCTGATAGCGCTCGAGGGTGGCCGCGAGCTCTTCCGACACCTGGCGGCGCATCCGCTTGAGCGCCATGATGTCGGCGCGGATGCGGCCTTCCTCCGCCCGCGACGCCTCGAGCGACTTCTCCCCCGTCAGCTCGGCCTCGCGCAGGATCAGCTCCGCCTCGCGCCGCGCGTTGTTCTTCATCTCCTCGACGAGGCGCTGGGTCGTGACGAGCGTGTCCTGCAGCGTGCGCTCGCGCTCGGTGACGCCGCGTGCGCGCTCCTCCTGCGCGGCGATCTGCTCCTTGAGCAGCGCGACTTCCTTCAAAACGGCCTCGTAGTCCTCGGCCACGTCGTCGAGGAAGGCATCGACCTCCTGCGGGTCGTACCCCTTGAGCATCTTGGAGGAGAACTGCTGCTGCCGGATGTCGTGAGGAGTGATCCGCATCGAGGCCTCCCGCCCTACCCGAGGCTCACGGCGAGCTGGTAGAGGGTTTTCACCAGGAACCGCTGCAGAAAGATGATGGCGATGATGACGATCATCGGCGAAAAGTCGATCGGCATATCCGGCAACCTCCGCCGGATGGGACGCAGTACGGGCTCGGTCGCGCGGTGCAGAAACCGCACGATGGGATTGAAGGGATCAGGGCTCACCCACGACACGATGGCGCGCGCGATGATGATCCAGATGTAGGCCCACAGCACCCAGTCGACGACGACCGCGATCGCCTCGATCAGGTTGCCGATGATGAACACGTCAGGCCGGCCCGCGCCCGAGCTCGCGCGAGCGCAGCGTCGCGCGCTCAACGGCGCGGATGAACGTGGTGCGCACGCCGCCCTCCTCGAGCGCCGCGATGCCCGCGATCGTCGTGCCACCCGGCGAGCTGACCATGTCCTTCAGCGCGCCGGGATGCATGCCGGTCTCGGCGAGGAGCGTGGCCGCGCCGAGCACGGTCTGCGTCGCCAGCGTCATCGCCGTCGCGCGGTCAAGACCCATCTTGACGCCGCCGTCGGCCAGCGACTCGATCACGAGGGCGATGTACGCCGGGCCCGAGCCCGACAGTCCCGTGACCGCGTCCATCTGCTCCTCGTCGAGCACGACGACGCGGCCGACCGCCGCGAAGATCTCCTGCGCCGTCTCGAGATCGTCGGGATCGAGGCCCGGCGTGCGCGCGATCGCCGTCGCGCCCTGCAGGACCAGCGCGGGCGTGTTCGGCATCACGCGTATCAATCGCGCGTACTTGCCGAGGACGGACTGAATCGTCGCCGTCGACACGCCGGCGGCCAGCGAGATGAGCAGCGGCCGGTTGGTGAGCGCGGGCATCGTCTCGCGCAGCACGGCCGCCATGATCTGCGGCTTCACCGCGAGAATCACGACGTCGGCGTCGCGCACCAGGGCGGCGTTGCCGTCGGACGCCCGCAGCCCGTACTGCTTGGCGAGCTCGTGGACGCGCTCGGCACGCACGTCGGCGGCGAGGATCCGATCGGCCGGCACCACGTTGGATTCGACGAGACCGCGGATGAGGGCCTCGCCCATGTTGCCCGTGCCGACGAACCCGACCGTCTTGCCCTTGACGCTCATGTCGGTCCTGGGACCGGAAACCGCGGCGGCAAATCGGGAATGCGCGGGGGCCGCGGCCCGAAGATCGCGGTGCCGATCCGAACCATGGTGGCGCCCTCCTCGACGGCCACCTCGAAGTCGTCGCTCATGCCCATCGAGAGATCCGCGAGCCCGTGGCGCTCCGCCAGCTTGCGGAGCGCGCGGAACCAGCCGCGCGAGTCCTCGGCACGCTCCACCGCGGGCGGAATCGTCATCAGGCCGCGCAGCTT
>Ga0310810_10010663_pt1 | contig 10709 bp, 10 predicted proteins | sample NCmetagenome_FD_207641 | JGI IMG/M metagenome (GOLD analysis project Ga0310810, IMG submission 207641) | Soil microbial communities from experimental microcosm in Duke University, North Carolina, United States - NC | ecosystem: Engineered > Artificial ecosystem > Soil microcosm > Unclassified ... | reverse complement strand
GACCTCGATCTTGCCACGTCCCACGCCCATAATAAGCGCTTCGCCAAGTCGACGACTGGCGACGCCTGAGCACGCGCGCGTGCTTTGGCTCCAATTCTCACCGTCATCCTGCTCTAACAAGCCAGCCGGCCCGAAGAGATGCGTCGCCATCTCGATCATCCGGCGCCTGCGTTCCGGCGTGGCGCTCTTCGGCACAAAAGTGAACCACCATAGTTCCGTGTGTCTCGGTCCGCGCGGCAAGCGCAGGCACATTTGCAGGCCCTCTAGTGTGATCCACAGGTTCGGAAAAATATTGGGATGGCCCATGCTGCGGATGCCTACCGCTCCCATCAGCTCCATTGCCTTCTGCGGCCGGACCCTCGGGAGGGGATGATCCAAAGTCTTGGCCATCTCAATTCGCTGCGCATCGGAAAGCTGGTTGATCTGATCCTGCGTGGCCTGAGGCAGGCCGGGGCCGCTGATCGCGTGCCCGTATTCGCCCAGCATCACCATCTGGTTGTTAGGGAACAGAACCTTGGAAAGATCAACGAGACCCGTACTGTTGGCGGAGGCGTGACTGTACATGACGTGGTACCAGTCGAACAGGTTGTCGACCGCGATCTTCCAGTTGCAGTCGATGATGTTCTTCTGAATTCCGTCAACGATCTCGATATCCTCGAAGGCACACATCATTCCGAGTCCCGTGCGGCCGGCATCGCCGAGAAAATCGTGAAGGGAGGGTGCGTCCTCGGTCATGGTCGCGAAGTGAAAGCCGAGATAGTTGTCGCTTCTCGCCCTCACCAGACCGAGACGGCCGCGATCGAGGTCGTCGTGGTAGTAGGTCTTCTGCCCGGGCACTCCAATGAGCCTGCCATCGAGCGCGTAATTCCAGCCGTGATAACTGCACACGAAGGACTTCGCATGTCCTTGTTCCGCACGACAGAGTGCATTGCCGCGATGACGGCACGTATTCAGAAGAACGTTGACCTTGCCGGTCTCGTCGCGGACGGCGATGACCTGATCCTCGCCGATATAGTTGATGAAATAGTCGCCGGGATTCGGAATCTGAGAGTCGTGGCAGATGAAATTCCAGCTTCGCGCGAAAATCCTCTCCAGTTCGAGCTTGTAGAGCGCTTCGTCGGAATGAACCCTCCTGTCCAGCCAACCTGTCTTCGGATCGAACAACGCGCGGATGGACGCGCTGTCCCACCCATTGTATGTATCGTTTGCTTCCTGTGCCATTTTCATGCCCCGGTCTATGGGCTTCGTTGGGCTCTGAGGCCGGCAAAACTCTAGCGCAGCGACCCCGCGCCGCGCAGGGCCGATCGTTCGGTAAAATTGATTATTCGTCCAGTTCGGATGGGATGCCCCAGGCCCGACGCGCCGGTGCAACAATTCTGAGCGAGCCAACCGATCAGGATTACGGTCAGAGGGAGTACGCGGTGCGCGATCCTGAGGGCACAGCTGGTGGATCGCAACGCCAACTGCCACGCCAGCACTGGAGGGCTCAAATTAGGACGCTACCCGATTTGGCGCTCCTTCGGAATGTCCGCTTTCCACCCAAAACGGACATTCGAAGTCGCGCGGTCGACCCAAAGATCGAGATACCGAATTGGAAGACCCGAGGCCATTGTTGTCTTGGGCTACGCACACCCGGTCATGATACCAGGGGTCGTTTTCAACCCATGCCCGTGGGCATACCATCGAGCTGAAGGGGAAACTCAATCAGTAAGGGGGAGATAGATGAAGAAATGGACTTTCAATGTTTCAGCAATGCTGTTCGTGACGCCAATCCTGGCTATGTCAATTTTGTTCTCAAGTGCCGCGCCAGCCACCACTCCGTCACCGAGCACCGTCGCAATTTTCGCGCCGATCCATCCCCTATTGCATGATGGAGAGAGAGTTGTGGGGAACCCCGACAAGGCCGGGGTGCCATTTGTGGTCCGGCTATTTGAGAGAGCTGGTTCGATTGTGCCGCCGCACATACATCACTTCGATGAGAACATCACAATCGTTGCGGGAACCTGGTATTTTGGCATTGGAGCCAAATTCGACCCCGCGAAGCTTCATAAACTTCCCGTGGGCAGCTTCGTCTTTATTCCGCGCGGGACACCGATGTTCGGCTATGCGCCGCAGGCGGTAACGGTGCAAATCCATGGAATTGGTCCGTTCGAGCAGCATTGGTTGGCACCACTTTATACATTGACCGCTGCCGGTGCCCGAGACACCGCGGGCAGTTCCGGCGTGGACCCAAGCCGGTTCCGATTTCATCTCGGACAAGCCGTTCGATCGCCGCGCGGTGATGGAAAGATCAGCGAAGGTTACGCCTTCGGCGAGCTTATCGAGTATTACGTTCTAAGGGCGAATGGCCAGTTGATCGTCGCGCAGGAAAAGGAACTCGCTGCGCAGTAACATAAAGTGATGGTCCGATGCCGGACCTGCACCGAGCCAGACGCCGTTCGCCGCTTCCAACGATCTGTCCGCTTTCGACCCGTCACCGACATTCGGACCGGCGCTTGCGCGCGAGACGAGTCACAAATCTCTCTTGGACGGCCGGCGAACAAGGTTCAGAAGTTCGATAATTCTATAATCATCTCAATATGTTAATTCAATTCTGGGCTTAGGAGTGGATTCTGCCAGAGGAAGAGCCTGTTTAATAGTATATTGCTGTTTAAGTGTTTTAGTAGTTTAATGAGTAAGTGGTCGCAGAGATTTTGCCAACCGAGGGAGGCTTAGATGGCGAGCGGGATCACACGCGGCGAGCGCTTACAAATCATGCTGACCAACAGGGAAGTGCAGGCGCTCGACAATTGGCGTTTCGAACGTCGCATGCCAAGTCGCGCGTCCGCTATTCGCGAACTGTTGAAACGCGGGCTCGCCGCCGAAGGCTTCGACACCGCTTCGACGAGCCAACACTCGCGTGATTTTGGAGTCGTTGACGGAGCGTCGCGTCGCCAGGGCGCGGCCGACGATTAGCACCAATTTCGCGTCTGGGTTGATCCCACGATGCGATGCAGACGTATAATTTATATAGCCGTTCGGAACTCAGGCGGTTGCGGAAATCGTCCCAACATCGGGAGCCTTGACTCGCGGTGGCTACGCCAAAAGCTAGCCGCGCCTTGCTAGGGCCGCGTCAATCAACTTGATCGCTTTGCGCAAAGGCCGCGCCAAAAGCTGACCCTCTTTCGTGAGTCTAGGTGCAGGAAGTTTTCCGTTCCATGGATAAACGGCGTGGCTGGAAAAGACGACGCCAAGATCCATCACGAGAACTTTGCGCGAGGTCTTCAGCGTGGCAATCGTGATCGGCTTTTTGGGGGTATGTCTCACTTTGCACGCCTATTGGCAAAAGCGCTAGCCAGTGGGCGCTTCGGTTCTCGTGGTCCCTTGGGCCCCGGTCGAGGAGAAAGCCAACAGCGTTGAAATGTCCACTTTCCACCCAAAGCGGACATTGGGTTCGGACCACGCTTAGGGACACACTGCCATTTAGGCCACCAGAGCGACAGGCGCTGGGGCTTCGAGCCGTCCTTGCGGGAGAAGGATGGTTACGCAGGTTCCCTGATTCTGTCCGCTTAGCATCTCAACACGCCCACCGTGTGCTTCTGTCAGACCCTTCACGATTGGCAACCCAAGTCCCGTGCCTTTTTCGACGCCGACGATATCGTGACGGACCTGACCATAGCGCTCGAACACTCGACCGATGTCCTTCTCGGCAATACCTATGCCCTCATCCTTTACGCCAAGCGCAAATTCGCCGGTCGGTGTCAACCGCGCAAAAATCAGAATCGGACCGCGCGGACGACTGAACTTGATCGCATTAGTGAGAAGATTGAGAAGGATCTGTTTGAGCGCACGGCGATCAGCGACGACATTCGGCAAACCTGACTGTATCTGGACGGTGAGCACAAGATTCGCTGCCCGCAATTTGTGCTCGACTGTTGCTGCACACTCCTCAATCAATCCCTGAACTGCGAACGCTTCAGAGGTCAATTCAAACTTGCCCGCTTCTATTCGCGACAGATCGAGAAGATCATTTACAAGATTGAGCATGTGTCCGGCGGATCCATGGACCAACTGTGCGTACTCCAAGCGCTTGTTGGCGAACAAGTCGAGCATCAACAATTCTGAAAAGCCGAGTATCGCGTTTAGCGGTGTGCGCAGCTCATGACTCATGTTGGAAAAGAACTGTGACTTTGCCAGATTGGCGTGGACGGCGGCGTCGCGAGCTACAAGCAGATCATCGCGCGCCCTGCGCAGATCGACACGCCCGCTCACCAGTGCGTAGGCCGTAGGTAGCACTACAATGCTGGCTATGATGAGCGTGGTCCAAGGGGTGTACTGCGGATCGTTGTGCAGGAGCGCTATGGTGATGATATAGTCGAGGCTCATTGAAGCGGCGACACACGCCACAGACCACAGAAGTGTCGCGACCAACTTCTCGTGTCGCACTATTCTTCGGTTAGTCCCGAACACCCGATGCTCGCAATGCTACGAATTGCTTTCAGATGCTAACTAGGCATCCTTACCATGCGGTGTACGAGTGATTTCCTGGTAGAGATTGAGCTATTCCATACAAAAGGGGCCTAACTCGGCCACTGCATCGGCTACGGCTCTTTGGCAGCGACGAAGCTCCAGATCGGCCCGCGCCATTGCTCTCCATCGCCTTCAAGTTGAGTCAGTTCAGACACGTTTGGAGCAGCGGCTATTGCTTTTGGCCAAAAGGCCTTCGCTGCCAAGTTTCTTTCGACCACCGCAACTTCCCAACGACCGGGATAAAGCATCAAGATCTGACGGATGGCCTCAGTGGCGAGCCCCCGTCGCCGGTGTTTCCGCGCGATGAAAAACTCGCCCATGTTGCGCTCAATTGTTCCGCCTCTGTGTGAACGGGTGTTCAGCAGTGCGAAGCCCACGGGCTTTTTCTTGAGGCGGATCAGCAAGGGGTAAAAGTTCTCTTTGGTCCAATAGTCATCGACATCGGGAAGTCCACCAAATCGACCTCGGTCGTCAAACTCAAGATTCTCGGAGTCCGCTGGCTCCATTTCGGAGAAGTCGTAGATATAGAACTGCGACAGTGCTTCGATCAGGGCTTTCTCCGATCCGCTGGCCAGCCTCACGTTGATCTCTGTGTTGCCTGTTTCCATGCCCGCCCCAAACAAAACCAGTCGCCACAACATTGGCCCGCTAGCAGGCGACCGACCAGAGCCAGCTTTATCATAGCCGCAGCTTTCAATGTGCGCTTTCGACTCAAAGCGGACTTTCGGCCATTGTTTGCGGAAGAGGGCAATCCGGCATAAGTCTCTTTTGCAATGCAATCGCGTTTGAACATCCTTGTCCGCGCGGCGCGCTCAAGCGATGCGGGCGCTTTGATAACGATCCTCTTCGACACGTTCGAAAGCACCTGGCTTCCGAACATAACGCGAGGGGCTGCCCAGACATTTCGTGACGAGAATCGTCCCGCAGTCTACGTGGGCGAGCGAGGGCTAAAATTCTGGGTGGCGGAGAGAGAAGGCGAGGTCGTCGGTTTCGTGGACTGGGAGGGTGATTTCGTCAATGCGCTGCACGTGCGCTCTAGCCGCGCGCGGAGTGGGGTCGGTAAAAAGTTGATGGACAAGGCTGAGGCCGAGATTGCCAAAGCAGGATTTGCGGCGGCGCGATTGGAGACCGATACGTTCAATAGGCGGAGCCAAGCGTTCTACGCGTCGCGTGGATACCAAGAGGTCGATCGCTACCCCGACAGAGAGTGGAATAGCGGATTGACGACGATCCTTTTGGCCAAGACGCTGGCTTGAACGTCCACTTTCCACCCAAAGCGGACGTCGCGAGTCACAATCCACTTCTGGTCGCAAATCTGAGGATCTCCTGCGCCAAGAAGACCGATTGTCTTTCGCCCATGACCATCGAGCTGTGGTTTGAATCGGGAATTGCGATGGGTCCCGCGCCATGCGCCGACATAGCCGCAAGCGACGCGAGATATGCGTGCTGTTCGATGCGCCACTTGTCGTAGTCCGCCTGCGAATCAAATCCATCGCCGTTGAAGCGTTTGGATGAGGCGAAAACGACCACAGGTGTGTTGCCGAAGGTGCGTACTCCCATATCTTCGTATGCTGTTTTCGGTAGCGCATCGATAAAAGACGACACGGTGGCCATGACGTGGGACGGTCGCGCCAGTATCGCGCGATACTCGTTCAGCGCAGGACCGGAAAGGTTTTTGCCGCCCGGAACCGCGATGAGCACGCTCAGTCGCGCGATTCCGAGATAGGCGGCAGCTCCGGCCGTATAGCAGATGAAACCGCAATCCGGCCGTTGACCCATGGCTTCGTCGCGCGTGCCGTGAAAGTCCTCGAGCAAATCTTTCGGATTTCCCGGTTCGATCAGGACGAGCCCCGCCACGTCATGCGGATACAAATCGCGGTACACGATGCCGATATTGGCGCCGAGCGAATGTCCGACGTAGATGAAGGGCACTGGGATCTTTGCGGCCCTCACAAGACCCGCAAGTTCGTGAGCCGACGCTACCGCGTCGTGCGTCCCGCCCGAGGACTCGCTCCACCCCAACCCCGGGCGGTCGAAGGCGCAGACCCGCCCCGTTTTGGCAAGGAGTGGCAGAAGACGCCACCACTCGAATGCCCCGGCTCCCGCGCCTGCGTCTAGTACATACGTGCGCTGTCCATTGCCCACACAATCGAGATGAACAGCGTGACCGTTGACGCTGACCATTTGGTCCGCAGGCGGTGCCAGCTTGGCATCGAGAGCCGCTCCGATTTGCTGATAAATGGCTCCCACTACAAGAAGGACCAGTAGGCCCAGTCCGAGCCACTTTAATCCCTTGAAAATGAGTCCCAATCAAACTCCCCCGTAACGGCCCAGAGTTTGATGCAGCGGCGAGTGCCTTGGATGCGTCTCTAGCGGTTCTAACGTCAAATGCGATGGTCGGAACTCTCAGGGACGTCAGGACGTCTGCTTTCGACCCAAACCGGACATTGTTCGGTTCGGGTGTGAGAGGTCAGTGCGTGCGTGGTCGGTTGGAACAATTAGCTCGACCAAACACCACGCAGCTCTGTGCAATCGGACAACACGCACGAGGGCGCTTCCTTTTATGTGCGACCCCAAGCTTGGACGACCTTCGGAACCATCGCAGAGATTCCCCTTGCAATGAGCCAGGTGGGAACAACAACTTCTGCGATGGCCTTTGTCATCCACCCTAAGCAGAGGATTGTTAGGCGTCCCGTGGGTGCGGGTCCGGCTGCGAAAATCAGCATCAGCCACACTAGTAGAAATGCTACCAAGACAACCGCGGCGAGGCTCAAGCCGGCCTTGTCGATCCATACTGAACTGTACCAGCCGGATATTTGGTCTTTGCTTTTTGGAATCACGGTCACTAATCCGGCATCGAGACGTCAGTAGTTCATGTCGGCGGGCGAGCCACTTGTGTCCGTCTTTGAGATGTCGGCAATCATCGCTTCAGTCGTGATCAAGAGTGCGGCGACGGATGCCGCATCCTGCAGAGCGATGCGCACCACCTTCGTCGGATCGATTATGCCCGCCTCGACGAGATCGACATATTTCTCGGCCTGAGCGTCAAAGCCAAATGTGTTCGACTTCTGCTCAAGTAGCCTGCCTACAACAATTGAACCTTCTGCGCCTGAGTTCTCGACGATCTGACGAATCGGCGCCTGTATTGCTTTGCGAATGATAGCAATACCGGCCGTTTGATCTTCGTTATCGCCGGTCATGCCGTTCAGGGCCTTGGTGGCATAGAGAAGAGCCGTACCTCCGCCCGGAAGAATGCCTTCTTCGATCGCCGCCTTCGTAGCGTTGAGAGCGTCGTCGCAGCGGTCCTTCTTTTCCTTCACTTCGATTTCGGTCGCGCCGCCAAGCCGAATTATCGCCACACCGCCGGCCAGTTTCGCGAGTCGCTCCTGCAACTTCTCTTTGTCATAGTCAGAGGTGGTGTCCTCGATCTGCATTTTGATTTGCGCGACGCGCGCCTGAATGTCAGTTTTCTTGCCAGCCCCGTCGATGATTGTCGTGTCATCCTTGTCGATGCGGACCCTCTTTGCCTTACCCAACATATCGAGTTTGACGTTTTCGAGCTTGATGCCTAGGTCTTCGCTGATTACTTGACCACCAGTAACAACGGCTACGTCTTCCAGCATGGCCTTGCGTCGGTCACCAAAGCCTGGTGCCTTTACTGCCGCCACTTTCAGGCCGCCACGCAGTTTGTTAACTACGAGTGTTGCCAGCGTCTCTCCCTCGACCTCCTCCGCAATGATGAGCAGCGGCCGTCCAGCTTGGACGACGGCCTCCAGCAAGGGCAGGAGCGGTTGCAAGGAAGAAAGTTTTTTCTCGTGAATGAATATGTAAGGGTCGTCCAGTTCGACCACCATTTTGTCTGCGTTGGTGATAAAGTACGGTGAGAGATAGCCGCGGTCGAACTGCATACCTTCGACAACGTCGAGCTCGGTATCCAGTCCCTTGGCCTCTTCCACACTGATGACGCCTTCATTGCCGACCTTGGCCATGGCTTCGGCGATCATCTTGCCGATGGTCTCATCGCCATTTGCCGCAATCGTACCCACCTGAGCAATTTCCTCGTTTGACTTGACCTTTTTGGAGCGTTTCTTGAGGTCAGCAACGACAGATTCGACCGCTTTCTCGATGCCGCGTTTCAAGTCCATTGGATTCATGCCTGCCGCGACCAGCTTTGAGCCCTCTCGGATAATACCTGCTGCGAGTACCGTTGCGGTGGTCGTGCCGTCACCCGCCGCATCATTGGTCTTGGAGGCAACTTCGCGCACCATCTGGGCGCCCATATTCTCGAACTTGTCAGCGAGTTCGATCTCCTTCGCCACAGTCACGCCATCCTTGGTCGTGCGCGGGGCACCGAAGCTCTTCTCCAGAACGACATTGCGTCCCTTAGGGCCCAGCGTCACCTGAACAGCCTGAACGAGTATCTCGACACCGCGGAGCATCCGGTCTCGCGCGTCGTCTCCGAATTTTACTTCTCTGGCTGCCATGTCTTGATTCTCCTATGTGGAATGCTCTGTCGAAGGGCGCCTTTTAGGCAGCCTTCTTAGAAACCTTGTGCCCTTCGAGAATGCCCATGATGTCGGACTCCTTCATGATAAGGAGATCCTGGCCATCGACTTTCACTTCTGACCCTGACCACTTCCCGAACAGGACGAAGTCGCCAGCTCCCACTTCGGGAACGACGCGCTTGCCCTTGTCGTCCAGTGCGCCTGGGCCAACGGCAATAATCTCACCTTCCTGCGGCTTTTCCTGAACAGTGTCGGGAATAATGATTCCGCCGGCTGTCTTCTGTTCCTCAGGTACGCGGCGGACAACCACGCGGTCGCTAAGCGGACGGAATTTCATCTCAGTTTCTCCAGAAAGTCGCTCGCCAGGTGGCGAATTCAAATTTTGCTTTGATCAAAATGGTCGTGCGGCTGATTCATTGATCAGCCGTCGGAAGTGCTCTGCATGTTGCCAATGCTGCTCGCTAGTAACGCGATCCGCACCCGCGGCGCTCACGGCTAGATTTCGATAGTGCGCGTAGCTCCGCTGCCAGTCATTTGGCTTGGCGAGAGGCTGTCGTTTCAGCCCTCCCAGATTCGATTTGGTACCATCTTGGTAAGCTCTCGAAGTTCTGCGCGTCGAAGCGTGGCGGTCTGCTGTCATTTTGTCCTTGTTTTCGCGCTTAAATCCGCAAACAGCGGTACGCGTGAATTTCTCGATTGCTCTTAAAAGCCTCTGACCGAAATCTGGCTCACTGAGCCGGATTTGCGTCGCTTAGCGCTTGTTGGAAGACAATCATCGCGCCGTATCGGCGCTTAATGACACCTAATTACTATCCTCACACTATTCAAGGAGCTGACTCAGTCCACACCGCTGGTTTTTCAATGTGGGCAACCGACTCTCGGCTGCATCTGCGTTGTTCCGGATCAGTGTTTCCGCGCTAGTTTTGGCCGTTTGATGATTAAGTGCTGGCGGGCCCGATCCCCTCGGCAAGCGAGTTTGACCCTCCCGGATGACGGATCCCCGCAGCCTTGTGGCCACAATGGAAACTACGGCGTCGCCGTTTTCGTTTGTGCAGGGTTGAGCGTCTTTCCACGCCCGTGCGCTAGCGGACTCTGGCCAGATTTATGAGATTGTGCTCCGCGAGTTGCGAGCGATCTCCCGCGGATCCTCGACGTCGTGTGCATGACCCAGCGCCTGTTGCAATTCCGAACTCAGCGCCGCGCGATTAAGGACGACCTTTTCGGCGTAGACGTCCTTCACAGCTGAAATCGGAACGACGAAATCGCCGGCATTTTCGACATAGATCACAATTTCCGGCTTCCCGCCGAGGTAGACTTGTCGAACTGCGCCGACCGCCTTGTCCCCGTCTTGGATGAAGATATCAAACCCCTTCTGTATCCGTTGCATCGTCATGGCTACCCCTCTCGCAAAAAGGACGATACTCGATTCAGGGCCGAATGAACGTCCTTCCGACTCAAAGTGGACATCGTCGAAGAGACCCTACTCATTCAGCAAGGCGAAATCGCATCGGAGTTGTTAGCAGCGATGTCACGTCGATGGTCGAAACGTTGTCGGGAGGGTTCATCCCGTAGCCAGGGTCGTATCTCAAGATGGCTTTGTCATTCTCGAGGCCCACGACTGTCGCCAACAGCCACTGCCGTCGCGCCGCGTTAAAGAGCGCCCAATGTTGGTCGATTACGACTTCGGCCCCAGGC
>Ga0310810_10010662_pt1 | contig 10709 bp, 6 predicted proteins | sample NCmetagenome_FD_207641 | JGI IMG/M metagenome (GOLD analysis project Ga0310810, IMG submission 207641) | Soil microbial communities from experimental microcosm in Duke University, North Carolina, United States - NC | ecosystem: Engineered > Artificial ecosystem > Soil microcosm > Unclassified ... | reverse complement strand
GATGGCCGACGAGCTCCGCTCGGTCGCGACAGCAGGAGATCGGACCCGCGTGGAGTGGCTGTCGTCACAGCTCAGAGCGGTGTCGACGCGGGCATCGATTCAAAGCGGCACCAGGATGGACTTTGCTCGCGAACTCAACCTCTTGTTCGGCGTCGGTCCTCCCGAGGGACCCGGACCGGACGTCACCGCCGCACGCATTGCCATCGACAAGCGCCTGCCCGGAAAGGGAACCATTGCTGACCGGCTGGCCAGCTTCGAGAGCAGCGTCGAGGTGCCGCACGATCGACTCCAGGCGGTGTTCCTGCGCGCCCTCGACGAATGCCGCAGCCGAACGCGTGCACGCGTCTCGCTGCCACCAGGCGAGGCGGTCGAAGTGCGACTGGTGACAGGCGTGCCATGGAGTGCGTTCAGCACTTACCTTGGTGACGCGCACAGCCGCATCGACGTGAACAGGGCGCTTCCGCTCACCGTCGATCGCGTTCTCGAACTGGCCTGCCACGAGGGATATCCCGGGCATCATGTGATCAACACCCTTCGCGAGCGGCGCGCAGCGAACGGACACCCGGAGCTGACTGCGGTGCCCCTCTTCAGCCCGGAGTCGTTCGCCGCCGAATCTGTCGCGAGCAACGCAGCCTCGCTGGTCTTCACCGACGAGGAACGCATCACCTTCGAACGCGACGTCCTGTATCCGCTGGCCGGACTTCCGCCCGCGGAGACCGCGCCCCACGTGCAAGTCGCACGGCTGCTCGATCGCGTGTCGCCGGCGATCGGCGTCCACCTGTCTCGCTACCTGGCAGGCAGCCGCGACTTCGTTGAAACGAGCTGGGCCCTCCAGTCGGACGCCCTCATGGCGCATCCGCAAGCGACGCTGCTGTTCGCCAACCAGTTCCGGGGCTTTGCGCTCGCGTATATCCGGAGCAGGGATCATCCGGGTGACATGTGGTCGCGATATGAGGCGCTGCTGAAAGGAGAGTTGCCAGCCGTCACCGAGCGGGTTTGGCGCGCGACCGGTTAGAATTTCAGGTGATGGCAATCATCCTTCAGCGAGTTCCGACAGGCGACAAAGTTGGCATTGCGTTCTCCGGCGGACTGGACACCAGCGCCGCGCTCCACTGGATGCGGGAAAAGGGCGCAATTCCGTACGCATACACAGCAAACCTCGGTCAACCCGACGAACCCGACTACGACGACATCCCGCGCCGCGCGCTCCAGTACGGCGCTGAGAAGGCGAGCCTGATCGACTGCCGGCACCAGCTCGTCGCCGAGGGGTTGGCGGCGCTTCAGTCCGGCGCATTCCACATCTCCACGGCAGGCGTCACCTACTTCAACACCACGCCAATCGGCCGCGCCGTCACCGGCACGATGCTCGTCGTCGCCATGAAGGAAGACGACGTCAACGTGTGGGGCGACGGGAGCACGTTCAAGGGGAACGACATCGAGCGGTTCTATCGATACGGCCTGCTCGCCAATCCGAACCTGAAGATCTACAAGCCCTGGCTCGATCAGCAGTTCATCGACGAACTCGGCGGACGCAAGGAGATGTCCGAGTACATGCTGAAGGCCGGGCTCGCCTACCGCATGAGTGTCGAGAAGGCCTACTCGACCGACTCCAACATCCTGGGCGCAACGCACGAAGCCAAGGACCTCGAGTTCCTCAATAAGGGAATGAAGATCGTCGCCCCGATCATGGGCGTGGCCTTCTGGCGCGACGATGTCAGCGTGAAGGCGGAGACGGTGACCGTGCGTTTCGAAGAGGGACAGCCTGTCGCGATCAACGGCCGGACCTACGACGACCTGGTCCAGTTGATGCTCGAGGCGAACACGATCGGCGGACGCCACGGGCTGGGCATGAGCGACCAGATCGAAAACCGGATCATCGAAGCCAAGAGCCGCGGCATTTACGAAGCGCCGGGCATGGCACTCCTGCACGCGACCTACGAACGGCTCGTGACCGGCATCCACAACGAGGACACCATCGAGCAATATCGCGACATGGGCCGTCGTCTCGGACGGCTGCTCTACCAGGGCCGCTGGTACGACCCGCAGGCGATGATGCTGCGCGAGACCGCACAGCGCTGGGTGGCGCGCGCCGTCACCGGCGAAGTGACGCTCGAACTTCGACGCGGCAACGACTACTCCATCCTCGAGACGTCGAGCCCGAACCTGACCTACAAGCCCGAACGCCTCACGATGGAGAAGGGCGAATCGGCCTTTACGCCGCAGGATCGCATCGGCCAGCTGACGATGAGGAACCTGGATATCTCGGATACCCGCGAGAAGCTCCTGACCTACGTCAAGACCGGGCTTCTCAGCACTGCCGACTCAGCGCTGCCGCTCTTGCCCGGAACGAAGAAACCGGATCACGAGTGAGCGCGGTTCAAGGGCGGGTCTGAGCACCGGCTTCTTCGTCCCCGTCGCGGCGGGCGAGCTTCAGTCCGCCGCGAAGTCTCACGGCGGCTTCAGGGTCGAGGCGATTGAGCGACGCCCTCGTGTCCATGATTTCGTCAACCGTGAACACCGCCCGCATCAGACCCTTCCTCGTGTGATCGCGCGATCGCAGCAGGTAGTGACCCACTTCGTGTGCGCTGGCTGCGGCGAGGGCTCGCTGGAAGAACAGGTGCGAGGCACGCGGCGGCAGATGCGAGAACGCGACGCCGCGCCAGGCGCCCGACTCCGCGAGACGTTTCGCTGCTGCGAATGACACCGTGATCGACGGCTGCGGCTCTCCGTCGACAAAGCCAATCCAGCCCAGCCCGGTGTTCTCGCGTGTGGCCAGCATGTCGTCGGTGATGACGAGCCGTACCCAGTCCACGGCTCCCGGCGCCGACGTCCCAGGCAGGCTGACGACCACGTCCAGCATCGGTGACCAGATGGCGCGGATTCCTGATGCGATCGCCCGAACGTCCGACGCATCGAGGTCGACGCCCTTCGCCACTTGAATCTGAATCTGCAGGCGAGGACGGGTGACGTCAGTCGATGGCGGCAGCGTTACGGCCGCCGCTGCGAGCAGCACACCAATCGAAGCAAGCATGGACAGTCTCCCTGCCGGCATCTTCGATGTGCGCATTCCGCATCGACAATCGGTCTGTGACGAAGCGAACGCTGCGTGACGTAAATGGTCGTTTGCCGAGGACGCGACGGGCCGCGAGCGAGAGACCTGGCCGCGCGAATGCCAGCGCCGATCGCCGAACGATTGCGAAAACACCTTCGATGTGACGAATGGCGTCTTACCGGGGATGAACGTCCGAATTCCCGCAAATCGCTGTGACGAGCCTTGACCGCACACGGTGTCGCCGTCGATAGTGCTGTCATGTCTTCCCGACGATCGCTGCCGCTGCTGCTGCTGCTTGGCATTGCGACCGCGTTCGGCATCTCCTCGAGCATCCAGTCCTACCTGCTGGAGATGACCGCGGGCGAGCGGCTCGATGGGATGGCGTTCCACGTCGTCGTCCTCAACCTTGTGTATTGGTATATCCCGGCGCTCGTGGCGCCGGTGATCATGCGGGTCGCGACGAAGTACCAGTTCGCGCGCGGCCACGGATGGAAGCCGTTCGCGGTCCACATCACCGGCGCGCTCGTGTACTCGATGCTCCATTCGGTCGCGATGCTCCTCACGCGGATCCTGCTGATGCAGCAGAACCGTCCGTCACGAGGCTGGTGGTTTGCCGCCCGTGTGGAGTACCTCACGCAGCTCGACTGGGTGTTGATGACCTATCTCTTCCTGGTGGGCCTGGCGCACGCGCTTGAATACCGTAAAGAGTCCGAGCGGAGAGCTCTCGACAGCGCGCACCTGGAGACGAGGCTCATCGAAGCGCAGCTCCAGTCGCTGCAGCGGCAGCTGCAGCCGCATTTCCTGTTCAACACGCTCAACGCCATCTCCGGCCTGATGCACCTGGATGTGGAAGCGGCCGATCGCATGATGGACCGCCTGGGCGATCTGCTGCGGATGGCGCTCGACTCGTCGAACGTCCAGGAACTCCCGCTCAAGGACGAGCTCGAGATCCTGCAGAAATACCTCGACATCGAGCAGGTCCGCTTCGGCAACCGCCTGTCGGTCGACATGAGCATCGCGCCCGAGACACTCGGTGCCATGGTGCCGAACTTCCTGCTGCAGCCACTCGTCGAAAATGCCGTGCGCCATGGTGTCGCGCCCCACCCGCGTCCCGGAAGAATCGGCATCGAAGCCAGCCGCGAGGGCAACCGGCTCGAACTGCGGATCCGTGACAGCGGTGAAGGGGTCGCGGCGCATTACCTGACGCTCCTCAACCAGGGCGTCGGGCTGACCAACACCCGGGCGCGCCTCGAACACCTGTATCGCGGCAAGCACGCATTCGTCTTCTCGAACGGCGACGGATTCTGCGTGACCGTCTCGATTCCGTTCGTGGTCGACGGGAGCATGGCCGAACCCGTGAAGGCAGGTGCTGCATGAGCCAGAAGATCCGGACGCTGGTCGCCGACGACGAGCCTATCGCGCGCGCCCGCGTCGTCTCGCTGCTCCGCGCCGAGACCGACATCGAGCTGGTGCGGGAATGCGCCACGGGCGCAGAGGCGCGGGCCGCCATCGAACAGGGCGATCTCGACCTGCTCTTCCTGGACATCCAGATGCCGGAGGTCACCGGCATCGACCTCGCCCGCACCATTCAGACCCACGGCGAACCGGCGGTCGTGTTCGTCACCGCCTACGACCAGTACGCGCTGCGTGCCTTCGAGGTCCACGCGCTCGATTACCTGCTGAAGCCGTTCAGTTCCGATCGGTTCCGGGCGGCGCTGGGCCACGCGCGCGAGCACCTGGCCAAGCGCCGAGCCAACATCGAGGTGCCTCAGGCCATCGGGGACGAGCAGCCGCGCGACGCGCAGGCAGGCGGACGCCGCAACCGGCTGATGGTGAAGTCCGCGGGACGCATCCATTTCGTTCGCACGGCGGACATCGACTGGTGCGAAGCCGCCGGCAACTACGTCCGGATGCACGTGGGCCACCAGGAGCACCTGGTTCGCGACACGATGGGCCATCTCGAATCGCAGCTGGACGGACAGCAGTTCATGCGCATCCACCGATCCACGATCGTGAACGTCGATCGCATCCAGGAGATGCAGTCTTCATTCAACGGCGAGTACGTCGTGTTGCTGCGCAATGGCACGCGCCTCACGCTCAGTCGCGGTTATCGGGACGCGATCCACGCAAGGCTCGGCAAGCCGCTCTGAACCGCACGAACGGTCCCGCAATTGCGTCCGTTCTGAGTTCTGATCTCACTTCTCACTTCAGGCTACGTTTTTCAGCAGCCTGGATGACGGATCTGTGAACCGATCACAGGCACGGAACTCCGTACCTGGCAACACTGCGCAACCGCGAGAGACGTTGGACGGCGCGCCCGTTGCAGCGTGGCGTTCATCGCCATGCCTTTCCAGGCTGTCCTCGCCCGCCAGTTGGCTGCGCTCACGGAGCAATTGACCGCCGCGGCCGCCGAAGACCTCGAATCCCTCTCAGCGCAGATCGCCGACCTCACCACAGCCCGCGATCGGTACCGCACACGCGCCGAGGAACTGACCAAGGCCAACGATGCGCTCTCGTTCGAGCTCGAAGCCAGGGCCGCCGAGAGCGAAGCCGCCGCGAGCGCGCTCAGGAACCTGGAGTCGGAACGGGAACGCTCGTCACGCCTCGCAGGCGAGCTTGCCTCCATCGAATCCAGGCATGCGGACCTCCAGCGGCAACACAGCCAGCTCGAGGAAATGAGCGCAGCGCTCCGCCAGGGGGCGAGCCGGCGCGACTCTGAACGCGCCGCCTCGGATGCCGCGTTGATCGAGGCGTCCGCCGGCCGCGATCGGGAGCGGGCCGCGCGCGAGGCGATCGAAGCGGAACTGGCCCGCCTTCGCGGCCAGAACACGGATGCGAAATCCGAGTTCGAGGCGCAGCTGGCGCAACTGCGCCAGGAACTCGCCGACGTCCGCCAACAATCCGCACAGGAACTCGCAAACGTTCGCCACGAGGCCGAAGCTGACGCGGCGCGCCTGCGCGAAGAGGTCGCCCAGGCACGCGTCCAGGCCGAAGGCGAAGCCGAGCGGCTGCGCGAGGAACTGACGATCGCGCGCAGCTCGAACCGTGAGCGCCTCGTCGCTCGGCTCGGGCAGCTGTTCGAGGATATCGGGCACGGCGCGTCAGTCGAGGATGTGCTCAGCGCGGCTGCCAACGGACTGGCCGAGGATTTCGGACGCGTCGCCGTGTTTGCAGCGAAAGAAGGCCGGCTCGAGCCGCGATACCAGCGCGGGTTCGATCCGGACAGCGGCTTTGGACAGATCGTTCCCTCACTTGGCGACGGCTCCCTGCTGGCGCGCGCGGCCGCGTCCGACGAACTTGGATTCATCACGGCTGACGGGTCGACCGAGCTGCCCTTCACGGGAAGTCCGTCGGTCATCGTCACCGCGCCTGTCAAGGTGCGAGGCGAACTGCTGGCGCTCATCTATGCCGACAACGACGGCCGGCACACCAGCATGGAGTCGACCGACACGCCCGCTCGCGTTGCCGACATTGTCCGCCGGCACACTGCCCTTCGCCTCGACCGCCTGACCATCGAGCTCAAGACCATGGGCGAGCTGCGGGCGTATGCGCGGATGCTGCTCGATGAAGTGGACTATGTGTATCGGGCCGACGTGAGCGCGCGAAAGCCCGACGCCGAACGGCTCGAGCGGCTGACCGAGAACCTTCGCTGCGCGAGGCAGATCTACCAGCAGCGCGTGGCGGTCGAAGGTCCGGCGATGGCCGTGCTCATCGAGGAAGTGATTGCCGCAGCCGTTGCGGCGAAGGCCGGCACGCCGTTCGGCCGCGAGCTGGCGAGCGTCGCGCCGCAGGCACACCCGTTGGCGATGGAAGTCGCGAGCTGAGATCAAAAAAAGCCCCGACTCCGTTGTGCGAAGCCGGGGCTGTCAAGTTCTCGAGAGCGGGCCTGAAGGCCCGCGGCTACTTCTGACTTCTAACTTCTAAGTTCTAAATTCGGAACGCGGTTACCAGCGCGCCTGCACACCCAGGCGGATCAGACGGCCCTGGAGGATCGACGCCGGACGATCCAGTGCCGTGCCGTAGGTCTGCACGCGCGAGAGCACCACGCCCGAGTTGAACGCGTTGTAGGCGTCGAACTGTCCTTCGAGCTGCAGGCCGCCGATGTTGAAGGGCCGCTTCAGGCGGATGTCCGCCTGGTTCTGCCGATCGAGGAACTTGGTGCCGGGCGCGATCAGCTGGATGTTGATCGACGACTGCGTCAGCGCCACGCCGGCGCCGTTGTTGTAGCCGGCCTTGGCGGTCGCCGCGAGGAACGTCGGACGGTCGACGTTCCAGATTACCCGCAGCGACGGATCGACCATCGTAGTCGAAGGGATGATCGGGGACGATGCGGCAGTATCGTAGGTGCCGTTACGGGCATCACCGTTGTAGCTCTGGACCGACGCGGAGACCGTGAGCTTCCAGGGCAGTGTGTACGACCCGTTCAGCTTGAACTGGTTGTACATCGGGATGTCCTCGTTGGTCTGGTCGCAGTAGCGGAGGAAGTTCGGATCCTCGATCTGGCAGGTGCGGGTGATCGTGTGGCCCGCGCTGAATCCGCCGAAGATGTTCAGCCCCTTCATCCGGCTCTGGAAGTTGACGTCGTAGCCGGTATAGGTCCGCTTGTTGTCCGAGTTGCTGTCAAGCAAGTTGAACGCAGTGGCTTTTGCGGGGTTCAGGTTGTAGATGTCCACGGTCTGTGAGGTGTCGAGCGGATTCTGGACCGTGTATTTCGTGTAGTCGGACGGGTCGATCGCGATGTTGTCCGACCAGATCATGTTCTTGTAGTCGCGGCGAATGAACGAGACGGTCACCGACGTGCCTGGCATCAGCTCACGCTGGAGGCTCACGTTCATCTCGTTCTGCTTCGGCCGCTTGATGTCGGGCGCGAAGGTCTGGAGCGGCTTGGTTCCGAAGGTGGCGGGCAGGGTCGAGAAGTCGATTTCGCACCCAGCCGTCCGGTACGCGCACGGCACCCGCGTCCCGTTTGGCAGGTAGCTGATGCCGCCCTGGGCGATGTTGTCGTTGTTCAGGTCCTGCCACGTCAAAGTCGCGGAGGTGTAGAAATTCGGGTCGTACGTGTCCGCGAAGCCGGACGAATAGGCACGCATGTACGAACCCCAACCAGCCTTCACTGCGGTCTTGCCGTCGCCCGCCACGTCCCACGCGAAACCGAGGCGCGGCGAGATGTCGTTCCAGTTCGGTACGTCTGGCACGTCCTGGAATGTGCGCGACGGCACGAAACGGCCGCCCACCGCCGAGAGCCCCTCGATCGAGCTGTTGAAGTGCTCGAACCGAACGCCCGGGTTGATCGTGAAGCGGCCGACCGTCCACTGGTCCTGGGCGTAGATGCCCTGGTCGGCATTCATGTCGCTCCGGCTGTTCTGCGGCGTGTTGTGGATGATCACCTGCGCCGGCGCGTTCGTTCGATAGAGCTGGATCAGGTCGGCCGCCTCCCGACGCTGCCGCCAGAAGTAACCGTACCCATATTGCCAGCCGACCTTGATGTTGTGCGAACCGGTCACGTAGGAGGCGGACGTCACGAACGTCTTGCGGATCGGTTCGCGGTAGTAGATGCCGCCGTCGTACTGGTCGTACGCCGTCTGAAGGATCGTGTCGCGCTTTGGAATGACCAGCGCGTTGGTCGGGGTGCCGCCGCTCTGTTCGAGTTGCGGAACGGTGTTCGGATCCTGCGGCGTCAGCGAGTAGCTCTCGTTGTTGATGGCAAAGCCGGCCTCGACGAGGAACTTGCTCGTAAGCGTGCCGGTGTACTTGATCTCGCTGGTGTAGTACTGCTTCGGCGCACGGATGTCGGTCGCCTCGCCGGCGATGGCGTATCCGGCCGGAGCCGAGTTCTCGTGGCCGCGGAACTTGCGGATGCGATCGAGGTAGCCGGCGATCTTGTTTTTCTCGCCGATGCGGCCGGTCATGCGCGCGAGGGCGCTGGAGATGCGCGCGTCGTCGATGGTCTGCTGGCCGGCCTGGTCTCCATAGCGGAAGAAGCTGTTGGCGATGTACTGGTAGACGCCCCAGTCGCGGCCGGTGACGAAGAACCACAGCTTGTCCTTCTTGATTGGACCGCCCTGCGCCACGTTGATGTCCCACACCTTGCTCAACGAGTCGCCGGCCGCCAGGCCCTGCGCCTTCGCGTCTGCCGTGTTGTCCGACTGCAGGTTCTTGTTGCCGCCGGAAAAGAACACGGTGCCCTTGAACTGGTTGCCGCCGTCCTTCGGGATCATGTTGGCGCGGACGCCGCCGGCTGATGTCTCGGCGTTGATCGCGCTGGTCTGGTAGCTGACTTCTTCGAAACTCATGTCGTTGAAGTAGCTCTGGACCGAACCGTCACCCTCGATGCCGTTGAGGATCATGCCGTCCACCATGAAGGTGGTGTCGCGGCCGTCCGAACCGTGAACGGTCAGGTCACGGTTCTGCATGCCGGAGGTCCCGCCCACGTCGGGGAGCGCCAGGCGCGCGCCCGGCAGCATTGCGCCGAGCGTCGGGACGCTGCGTCCTGTCGGCACCGAATCGAGCACCGCGCGGCTGAGCACCTGCTGCTGCACGGCGGTCGAGGTGTCGACCACAGGCGACTGGCCGGAGACCGTAATGGTTTCTTCGAGGGAGCCGACCTTCAGTTCGCCGTTGATCGTCGCGGTGAAGTTGCTGGGGAGTTCGACGCCGTCGCGCTTGACCGTGCTGAAACCCTCGAGCGAGAAGGTGACCGTATACACGCCGGGCCGAAGGTCGACGATGTTGTAACGGCCTTCGCCGTCGGTTGTGACGGCGCGGGTCTTCTCAATAAGTGCTGGGCTCGCTGCCTCAACGGTAACACCAGGCAGCACTGCACCGGATGTGTCTCGGACGATACCTGCGATCGCACTCTGGGCGTGCGCAAGGCTGGGCACTGCCACCAGGCAGGCCAGCACGGCAAACGCCAATCTCCACTTGCTCGAAAACATCCGCGCCTCCTTGGGTCAACGTCGCTACTTGGAACGAACCACCTTGCAGGATGAAAGCGCTTGCACGTAAATGAAGGCCAAAGCGGGAGTAAAGGAACCCAACCAGGAGAGAGGCTACGCCCCCCTTTATTGGGCGTCAACGCTCCAGCGACAGGTAAATCGTAAGTTCTATACGGAATCCAAACTTCCGAATCCAGGAGAGACCGGCTGGATCTGCAGTCTTTATGGATACTTTTCTCCGTCGGAAGCTTCCGTCCCGAGGGTATTCTCCGCAGTTGACCGTCCAGAGTGGGGGCGGTCTCCCCCAGGAGGCAATTGAATGATTCGGAAATTCCTGTTGGCTGGAGTCGGTGCGCTTGCATGCGTGCTTTGGCTGCCGGCAGCGGCGCACGCGCAAAGCGCGATCGCCGGTCTGGTGAAGGACACCTCTGGAGCAGTGCTCCCGGGCGTGACAGTGGAAGCCTCGAGCGACGTGCTCATCGAAAAGTCCCGTTCGGTCGTTACTGATGGTGAGGGCGCGTACCGCATCGTCGATCTGCGTCCTGGCACTTATGTCGTCACGTTTACCCTGCCCGGTTTCCAGACCTTCAAGCGCGAAGGGCTCGACCTGCCGGCGAACTTCACGGCAACGATCAATGCCGACATGAAGGTCGGTTCACTCGAAGAGTCGGTGACGGTCTCGGGGGCGTCCCCCGTGGTCGACGTCAGTTCCAATAGCAAGT
>Ga0310810_10010661_pt1 | contig 10711 bp, 9 predicted proteins | sample NCmetagenome_FD_207641 | JGI IMG/M metagenome (GOLD analysis project Ga0310810, IMG submission 207641) | Soil microbial communities from experimental microcosm in Duke University, North Carolina, United States - NC | ecosystem: Engineered > Artificial ecosystem > Soil microcosm > Unclassified ... | reverse complement strand
TTCATGATGTGGGAAAAATCCACGAGGTATTTGGGCCTATTCTAAGCAAACCGGGGCGCCTCACTCCTGAAGAGCAAGTAATTATGAGAACGCATCCGATCAAGAGTGCGGAACTGGCTGGTACAGTGACGCAACTTCGCGATGTTGTTCCATTGATCAGGCACCACCACGAAAATTGGGACGGCACGGGCTATCCGGATGGATTGAAAGGCGACACGATTCCCTTGGGCTCAAGAATCATCATGTTCGCGGATACGATTGATGCGATGACTACGGATAGGCCATATAGGGCAGCGCTCGATGCAACTGCGGTGAGAAAAGAGCTCTTACGGTTTCGCGGGACTCAGTTTGATCCGCAAATCTGCGATGCCCTCCTCAGAAGTTCCGAATATTCGAAGCTCTTTGCCGGTAGCGAAGGTGTTGGCCAAAATTGGGTTGAAAAGACGCCAGAGCGTGGCACCGTGCTGCGAGCAGCGGTTAGCTAGTCGACGTTGCACCGCGAGCAGGTGGGGTTTGGCGCACCTTGAGTGTCGCCCGTCCCCGACGCTCCCGTCGCGCAAAAAACTAGTCCGTATCGCTTTGCGGCATCCATTAGTTCTTTGTTAGGGGCGGTAAGATCTCGGCGCTTTCGAGACAGGTAGTCGTTAAGACGATTTGACGCGGTCGAGTATTCGCCGACATACTCCAAGCCCATCAACAATCCGCCGATCTCATAGTCTTGCCTGCCCAACCCGGCGGTTACTGAGTAAAGCTCGAGCATTTTGTTGACGGGCAGCTTGACTTCGGTTGCCGATGCAGCCTCCGCTATTAAGAGTCGAATCTGCAAGCCGGTCGCCGCCGCAAGCCAAATACGTCGCTCCGCGAGCCTCTCCCAATCGAATCCGACCTCTAACTCGCGCCGCGCGTCCTCAAGGCGGTTATCGCGAATGGCGCTCCTCGCCAAGTCAAAGTGCGCAGAAAACGGGGTAAGTCCCCCGCGCCGGTCCTCGCCACAGGCAGCAGCAAGCCGCCTCCATTCGCTGTATCCCTCACGACCCTCATCTTCGAGGATTGACGCAGCCCTCTCAGCGCAATCCCGCGCTGCTGCGTGGTGCTTGTGCTGTTCTGCAATCTCGTAAGCTTCCCGAAGAACGTCCACGGCTTCTTCGAACGGGCCCGTCCGGCGCAACACGAATGAAAGGTCAGTCATTGCATTAATGAGAGATGATATACTTCCATCTCGCTGCTCAAATGCAAGTCGTTCTTTAGCGAAAAAAAGCGCCTGGCGAAGATCTCCGCACATTGTGTGATAGATCACCTGCAATTGTAGACTCGCTCGAAGTGGTACCGAATCATCGTCTATAAAAGGCAGAACCGATTGATACAGCTGCTCAAGCTCGGGCAAATTCGGAAGGGCCGAAGCCAACTTAGCTGCTTCGGTGGCCGCCGCCACGCGGTGTGGCGCTGGAAGCGTCTGATTGTACGCACATGCCAGCGCCCGCGCGAAAATCGGCCTAAGCGCAGTTTCAGTCGTCGTCAGTGTCTCAAATTCTATAATCTCAAGATCGTCGTGAGGCGGTCCACTCTCCGCACTCTGAACCTCACGGATGCGCGCGATTGTCTGCAGGACGGACTTTCGGTCTTTTGCCATCCGGTACGCCTGCACCATTCGGCGCAGGATTTCAAACTGTTTGCGCTGAGAGCTGCAAAAGAGTAGTGCCCCCTCAAACGCAGCCGCCGCGTCCAGGGCTAGTCCTAGCTCCAACAAATGGTCAGCGCATCTGACGGCTAGATTGTGTGCGTTATCGGCGTAGCCTGACTGATACCAGTGAAACGCGCATGCTCTCGCAAGCGAAATAGATGCTGACGTTCCCAACGCCTCCTGTTCCAGAACCAAGGCACACTGCCGATGAAGATACGCGAGCGATGTCGGGTCCAATTCGCTAAGTACTTGGTTCGCCAACAAGTCATGTCGCACGAAGACCATCGCCACGTCTTTCGATGGCGATGAAGTCGTCAGCATTGCGCTTGCATTGAGTTCTTGAATACCGGCAAGGAGCTCGTGCGGGGGATATTTGAGCACCTTTTCTAGGCGCGCCAAATCGCTGTTTTGATTGAGAACTGTGCACGCCTGCAGCAGGTGCCTCGCGACGTTACTCAACCGTGACAGACGCTCATTGAGTACAGTAGCCACAGATGGTGGAATTTTGTGACGATGACCGGACTCTATGCGATGCTTGATTAGCTCCTGTAAAAAATAAGGATTCCCTTCGGCAGCGTTGATCAACCAGGCAACGGCCGAACCGCCAAGTATATCGCTAGCCCCTTTTGCGAACGCGTGGATGAGAGTTGTGGCTTCCTCCACGCCTAGGGGCTGAAGGCGGATGACCGGAAGGGCGCTCTTGGTGACTGATTCACAAAGAACGGGAGAGTCTTCTCGCGCATTGAAGAGAACGAGCACTCGCCTCGTCTCTGCCCAGTCCAGAATTGCACCGAAGAGTTTAGCGGATGCGCGGTCAAGCCATTGAACATCTTCCACAATAACAAGGACGCTGCTCTCGTCGGCAATCGCGTCGAGCAAATCGAAGACCGCAGTCCGGAGGTGCGTATAGATCGCAAGACCATCGTCGGCCGGAGACTCTAACGCATTTGGAAAACTGTTAAACTCCGTAAGCCGAGTAAGCCATGTTAGCGTTTCTCTTGAGCAACCGAGTGCTCCCGGTAACTCGCGGAGCTTCGGGACAAGACTCACAAAAGCAGAGAGCGGCTGATCGACATCAGATCGCTTACAGGATACGCGTTCTACCTTGAATCCCTGTAGGTCGGCGAATTTTCCGGCTTCGAGTGACAGGCGCGTTTTGCCGATGCCTGGTTCTCCCACCAACAGGCAGCCCCCGCCGAGACCGTTTTGAGTCCGATCGATGAGCTGGGACAACTTTCTCATCTCGTCGGTCCGCCCCACAAATTCCGGATCGTTCGTCGCTAAAGCCGTTGTCAGCGGCAGTTCGTCGTTTTGGAGAATCCGGCGTCGCAGAACGGCGGCTGGCAGAACTAGTGCGCGCTCATTGGGTGAGACTTCTTCGACATAGCGATTGAGAATTGAGAGCGCTGCTGCCTTTTGGCCGCGCATCGCGAACGCTTCTGCTCGCGCCAGAACCGCAGCCTCGTTGTAGGGGTCAAGGTGCATGCATTGGGTTGCGATTCTCTCTATCTCCACCCAGTTGCACGCATTGCGGGCGTCTCTGAGAGCGGCAATTAGTGCGCGCGTTAAAGTCGCGTGAACGTTTTCGCGCACGGCGTCAAGCCATGCTTCGAACGCGTCAGAATGTTGAGGATGGTAGCCCGGAAGAAACTCGAGCACGGTGCTCGAGTTACCAGAGACCGTTGCCTCGATGGATGAATATTCCATGTCGGATTGGACTTCGTCGCGCGGCAGCATCAACATCTGCCGGTCAGAGCGCGGTACGACTCCCAACACCTTCAATTGGTAGATTGTCTGTCGGAGGCGATGACTCTGAGCCGAGGGCTCGATGTCTGGCCAGAGGAGCGACATCAGTTTCGAACGACTCAGAGGCTTCCCGCGCTCCACTATAAGGTAGAGAGCCGCCGCGAACGCAATCTCCTGCGCGGGCGTCAATGTCGCAGAACGCGTACGGATTTCTGCTGTACCAAGGGAGCGTAACTCGATCATGCGAACCTCGACAGGTGCCCGCCAGAATGTATGCCTTCCGTCAGAATCCCGTCAGAAGGTTCTGGGAGTCACTCCCCGCGGGTGGAACGCCTGACGCCTCGGTCCGGTCCGATCCCGTCCCCAAGAGCCAAGTTCCGCGTAAGTTTGAAAGGCCAAACCTTCCCTTGACTCAAATCGCGATGGAGCTCAAATGAAACGTTCTGCACTCGCCGCAGCCGCCTGCTTGCTTTGGTCCCTCCCCGCATCGACGCAGGGCCAGGCGATACCCGTCAGCGGCCGAACGGTCGATTCCATTGCGAGCGCCGTTCTGCAGTCCACCGGCGTCCCAAGCGCCACCGTCGCCGTAGTAAAAAATGGTCAGCTCGCATATGCGAATGCCTATGGTCAGGCCAAGCTCGATCCTGCGGTTCGCGCGACGCCCGACATGCGCTACGCAATCGGCTCGATCAGCAAGCAGTTCACCGCCGTCGCCGCGCTGCTGCTCCAGCAGGACGGCAAGCTCCGCCTCGACGATCCCGTCTCCAGGTACATCCCCGGCCTCACCCGCGGCAACGACGTTACCGTCCGGATGCTCCTCTCCCACACCTCCGGCTACCAGGACTTCTGGCCCCAGGACTACGTGATGCCGGGGATGCTCAAGCCCACCACCCCGCAGGCGATCGCCGACGCGTGGGCAAAGAAGCCGCTCGACTTCGAGCCCGGCTCGCGCTGGCAATACAGCAACACCAACTACACCCTCGCCGGAATGGTCGTCGAGAAAGCGAGCGGAATGCCGTTCTTCCAGTTCGTCCGCACCCGCATCCTCCAGCCCGTCGGCCTCACCAGCGCCTCCAACTTCGACGTCGATCCGCGCGCCGCCAACGTCACCGGCTACGTCCGCTACGGACTCGGCCCCCTGCGCCCCGCCCCCGACGCCGGCGCGGGGTGGATGTGGGCCGCCGGCGAGCTGGCGATGACCGCCAGCGACCTCGCCAAGTGGGACATCTGCCTCATCAAGCACTGCCTGCTCTCGCCCGCGGCGTACCGCGAGCTCGAGCGCGAAGTCGTCCTCAACAACGGCGCCGGCACCGGCTACTCGCTCGGACTCGACGTCGGCATGCAGGGCGGACGCTTCATGCTCGAGCACTCGGGCGAAGTCTCCGGCTTCACCGCCGAGAACATCGTCTTCCCCGAAGACTCGGCGGCGATCGTGGTGCTCACCAACCAGGACGCCGCACCCGCCTCGGGCGCGATCGCCAACCAGATCTCCCAGATCCTGTTCGCCACCCAGGACAATCTCGCCGACAGCAGAACGGCGCAGGCGAAAGCGATCTTCGAGGGACTGCAGAAGGGAACCATCGACCGCTCGCTGTTCACGTCGAACGCGAACTTCTACTTCAGCGATCAGGCGCTCAAGGATTTCCAGTCGAGCCTAGGACCGCTCGGCGCGCCGACTGGATTCACGCAGACGAGAACCGCCCTACGCGGCGGGATGACTTATCGCTCGTATCGAGTGTCGTTCCCTAGTCGCGCCGTCAGGGTGTGGACGTACGAGACGCCGGACGGGAAGCTCGAGCAGTATCAGGTGGCGCCTATCGGGTAGTACTCAGGTTTGCTCAACCCTCCACATCGCGCCCCTGTTATGTGACGCGGCGCTTCGCGGTGTCGATGTCCAAACAAATATGTCAGGTCGAAGGCTGCAAGTTCGCACTGAGTTGAATCGATTTGTCGACGCCGCACCTGCCTCCCGGCACAAACACTGAGCTCCTGATCCAGGTCGAATATCCCGATTTCTGCACAACTACATTGTATATACCCGGACCCCCACTGCTCGCCAAAATGAGCTGCTCCTCTGGAGCCGCAGGCGCAAGAGGAGAAGTGAAACCGCCAGCCTGAATCCATCCTCCTGCTCCTTGTGCTGCAGGGACTCCCGTCCTCGCGTCACGGACTTCGACGAAAATCGGGGGTTTCAAGGATCGCGCACACAACGTTGCTTCTGGAGCACAAGCTCCCATTCCTACTAACGGCAACATATAGCGCCCGGCCCGAAGAATGGTGCAGCGATGGGGGCTCTGTCTGACACAGGTCTGGTCGGCTGCTAGGTCCTTTTTCAACAGATATTTCCCCCGCAACTCGTATCAACGTACACCCAGTAATCGATCGATGACGCGACTTCGTCTTGTGTTAGCAGCGTTGCCCGGAAGATGATGTTGTGGGGGGACCCTGATCCCTCATAAATACTGTAACTGTCACCCGTGCCGACCGCAGACCATGTCTCGCCTTCATCGAGACTCTTATCCCATGTCACGGTATAGCTTTCGGTTGTCCCGCTGACCTCACCGTACCATGTATACTCACCGGGAGATCCGATGGAATTCGGACCACTTATGCTAATTGAAGGTTGGCTTGGCGGTGGCGGCACACTCGGCCGAGAATAGGCAAGACGACGAGTAGTAACGCCATCGACATTGGTAACCACGCTCTGCGTCGCCGTGTTCTGCAACAGGTATTCTAGTGCGTCGGGGGACAAATGACTGTTCTGTTGCAAAATAAGGGCAGCAACACCAGCAACTACCGGCGAGGACAATGAAGTCCCTCCGTTATAGATAAACGCACTATTGCTTGCGCTAGACGCCACCTTCAATAGGCCGTATCCTCGCTCAAAGCCCGCGGTTTCCCCGCCGGGAGCGAAAAGGTCGACACACGTGCCTTGATCTGAGTACACTGTGCGCTCGTCACTGCGGTTTGTGGCACCTACGGTGATCACGCCGCTTATCTGAGTCGTTTGGTTGCAGGCGTCCGCCCCATGGTCATTCCCCGCGGCCGTTATAAGCGTAATGCCGTGTGCCTTCAGGCCGGAAACGGTGTTTGCAACTGCGCCATAGTTGTCGTAGCTAAGGTTCAAGACTGCCGGGAGAATGCGATGCCCGGCAACCCAATCAATTCCAGCGAGCATATCCGATTCATATGCTGGTTGCTGTCCGTCATCGATTCGTACAGAATGTAGCGTTGCGTTTTTTGCGACTCCGAGCGTTGTACCTGCTGCCATGCTTGCTACCGCCGTACCATGATCTAGCTGGTCAATCGTTGGGCTTGGATTTACGGACCACTTGATGAAAGCTGCACTCGCCCCAATCCGTCCATAGCCCCATTCTTGATGGCCACCGCGAATTCCTGAATCTACGATGTAAATGTGGACGCCTGCTCCGGTATAGTCGTAGTTGTATGTCGCATCGAGAGGCAACGCGTGCTGGTCCACTCGATCTAGGTGATAAAAACCGGAGTCCGCCGGGTAGGTGAAAGTTTGCACCCCTTGGTTTGGTCGTACGACTCGATCCTCCTCCACCAAGAGGACAAGAGGGTTAAGTCGCATTAACTCAACCCCCTCGTCAGGAACGTTTAACACAGCGAAACCCTTCAGGGCGGTTTCATAGACATAAAAACGTGACCTGAAACCCGGAAACTGATTCGGTTATTATCTCGGTCCTCACTTGAGGAGGGCCGATGCGGAAGTCCAGATTCACGACCGAGCAGATCGTGGGGTTTCTTAAGGAGCAGGAGGCGGGAGCCAAGATCTCGGATATCTGCCGACGGCTGGGTATCAGCGACAACACGTTCCACCGGTGGAAGCGGAAGTACGGCGGGATGGACGTGCCCGACGCGCGGCGGTTAAAGCAGCTCGAGGAAGAGAATCGGGCTTTGAAGCGAATCGTTGCCGACCAGGCGCTGAATCTCCAGGTAGTGAAGGATCTCCTGGGAAAAAAGTGGTGACTGCGAGCAAGCGGCGTATCGCGGTCACCGAGGCCAAGGAGGCCGCTCAACTCTCGGAGAGAAGGGCGTGCCGCTTTACTGGATTTTCTCTCTCCACCCAGCGCTACCGCTCGAAACGACCAGCTGAGCACGAGCTTAGGCAGCGGCTCAAAGAGCTCGCCTTGAAGAGACCGCGCTGGGGCTACAGGCGGCTCTACGTGTTGCTCAAGCGCGAGGGCTGCAAGAGAAACCGGAAACTGGTGCAGCGTCTCTACCGGGAAGAGGGTCTCTCGGTGAGAAGAAGGAAACGCCGAAAGATGGCAGCTGCCGCCAGGTCTCCGATGGCGCCAGCTCGCGGTGCCAACGAGAGGTGGAGCATCGACTTCGTGCGCGACACGCTCGCCGATGGTCGTGTGTTCCGCGGCTTTACTGTCGTCGACGACTTCACCAGGGAGTGCCCGGCCATCGAAGTGGATCACTCACTTCCGGGCGAACGGGTGGCTCGGACTCTTGACCGGCTTTCTGAAGAGCGCGGGCTTCCCAAGGCGATCGTTTGTGACAACGGACCCGAGTTTCAGGGACAGGCGCTCGACTTCTGGGCTCATCGACATGGTGTCGCTCTCTCTTTCATCCAGCCAGGAAAGCCGGTGCAGAATGCTTTCATCGAGAGCTTCAACGGTAAACTTCGGGACGAGTGTCTGAACGAGAACTACTTCACGAGCCTGATCGATGCGAAAACAACGATCGAGGCCTGGAGAAGGGACTACAACGACACAAGACCCCATAGCAGTCTCGGCGATTTAACCCCCACCGAGTTTGCGATGAAGAGCAGATCTGATGCAGCTTAACAAATCACTAGACCGAGATAATTGCTGAACCAGAATAGGGTTTCAGGTCATGTAGCCTTGTAGCGGCGCATCAGGTTGTGCTGTTACCCCAATCGTCCCACTCAAGCGCAGTTCGACTAGAACCGTGTCGTCATAGGTGGGAAGCGGTATCGAGTACTCCGGGGTGCCAAAAATGGACACCGGCAAGGGCACATCCATAATGGACGGCGGGACGATCTGGAACTGCGTGGCGGTTGGCGCCATTTTAGGAGAAGTCGCAAGCTCGTTGTCAGTACAACCGAGGCATGCTATGGCCGAAAAAACGAAAAACTGTAACCGCCGTAAAAACATGAACCACCCCCTAACGTGAGCGTTTAGCGCGGCGAGAAAATCACTCTAGGGATGTGGCAGCACGGCCGCAATGTCGTTTTCATATCATCGGATGTCTGTTTTATATCACCTCATCTGACTGGGTCAATGTTCATACATTCGGCCGCGGATCGCCCGCTTAGAGCGCAACCGTGGCCAAAATCCTCGGCCCAACGGCATTGATGGAGGAACCAGTATTGATGCGCTTGCTTGTAACCGTTGCCGCTCCGGCGTTACTTCTTGGTTGCAGCCCAAAATCAGATCGGCGAGTGACAGAAAGCTCGACGTCGACGTCGGTTAACGCGGTGCGTATTCTCGACACCGTGCCGGAGAGTGAAGCGATTCCAGCAGACCAAAACCTGTCCTGCTCCCCAAGCGTGTTGAAAGCCGGAGACACGCTGGTTCTGCATATGAAGACACCTCACCCCGAATATTTGATTGCTGACCATCCTGACGGCACAATCTTCTACATAGTTTATCCGTCGCTCGGAGACACAAGCATGAAATACTCGTACGTGCCGAGCAACGAGTTCAAGAACATGTCGATCATTCGCATTCCGTCGGATATCAAAGCCAACCCCCGCGTACTCGGGCGCGAAAAAGGGGTCGAATCTCTTTTCAGCCGCCCCGGTAAATACGTAATTACACTTGGGGAACCGGAGGGACGGGCGGACATTTGTAACATTCAATTCGTCGGTAACGGTTCACGGTAGCAGAGGCTGCCTATCGCTTGTCTTCGCCAGGTGGGATAGTGTCGCGGCTGATCAATCGCGTTGGCGTCACGCGAGATTCTCACCAGGTCGCGACCGAAACCATGATGGTTCTCTTCCTCAACCAGCTTGGATCCTTTCGCTAGTAGATTCTGCGCACCGGGTGGATGATCCAGCCGATGTCTCCCCATCTTACTTTCCTCCGCTCGGGGAAAGCGCTCTTAGCGAGCTGAGCGTCCGAGGCTGAGAAGCGCGTCGACGACGCTCGGGTCGAAGTGGCGCGCGCGCTCGGCGGCGATCTTCTTGATCGTTCTGTCGACCGACCACGCTCCGCGATACGGACGGTTGTGCGTCAGCGCGTCGTAATAGTCTGCGACTGCCACGAGCCGCGACTCCAGCGGGATGTTCTCGCCGCAAATCCCATCCGGATAGCCAGACCCGTCCCAGCGCTCGTGGTGGCTGCGCGCGATCAGCTCCGCGGTCCGCACCAGCGCCGAGCGACCGCCCTCGAGCATCGACGCACCGATCATGACGTGGGTCTGCATGATGCAACGCTCTTCGCGGGTGAGACGACCCGCCTTGCGCAGAATCGCGTCTGGAATGCCAATCTTGCCGACATCGTGGAGCGGAGCCGCCCGACGAATCAGATCCACCCGATCGACCGACAGTCTCATTCGCATCGCCAGCCGAGCGGCTAAATCGCCGACTCTCTGGGTGTGCTCGCCCGTCTCGTCGTCGCGGAATTCGGCCGCCACTGCCAGTCTCTGCAGAATCTCCAGCTGCGCCTGCTCGAGCTGCCGCGTACGCTCGGCCACGTTCCGCTCGAGCTGCGAGTTCTGATGCCGAATGGTGCTGTAGAGAGAGCGGGTCTCCAGCAGGTTTTCTATCCGCAGCACCACCTCGGTGGTATCGAAGGGCTTGAGCAGGAAATCCTTGACGCCGCTCGCCAGCGCGCGCCGCTTGACCTCCGAATTCGAATCCGCGGTCAGCATCACCACCGGCAGATAGCCGGTGCCGAGGTGCGGGCGGATCGCGTCGAGCACGGTGAAGCCATCGAGCTTCGGCATGTGCAGATCCAGCAGCACCAGATCGGGCGCCCAGGTGTTCACCAAGGAAACGCCCTCGGCGGGATCGGTGGTGCTGTTGACGTTTACGAAGCCGGCGGTGCGGAGAATTCGCTTGAGCACCTCGACGTTGGCCTGGTGGTCGTCGATGATCAGGATGCGCGCTTCGCCCCAGTTGTTGGTCCGGACGAGCGCGACGTGCGGTGCCGACCGGTAAACCGGGCTTCCCGAGGGAGTGCGTAAGGGGGCAGGCATCCTATGAATGGCGCTCGTTGTGGAGGCGTAGGAACCGCATAGCTCATCCATAGGACGATCTCGCGTCCCGCCTGTATCCAATGGCTT
>Ga0310810_10010659_pt1 | contig 10711 bp, 6 predicted proteins | sample NCmetagenome_FD_207641 | JGI IMG/M metagenome (GOLD analysis project Ga0310810, IMG submission 207641) | Soil microbial communities from experimental microcosm in Duke University, North Carolina, United States - NC | ecosystem: Engineered > Artificial ecosystem > Soil microcosm > Unclassified ... | reverse complement strand
CGTAGGCCGGAGCTTCATCAGGTCCGCTTCCCGATTAAAGTAGACCGGGCCTTATTCGGTCCGGCTTCACCGATTAGGTCGGGCTTCGCCATCACGTCCGGCGTCGCCTGGAGAGCACTTATGCAGAAGGTTGCCATCGTCACCGGGGCGGGGTCGGGAATCGGAAAAGCCGTGGCTCTGGCCCTTGCCAAAGAGGAATACGCCGTGGTTCTGGCGGGACGGCGACAAGATCGGCTGGAACAGACCGCCGCGGAGGCCGGCAGCGCCGCCCGGTCCCTCGTCGTGCCGACGGACATCGGCGATCCGTCGGCGATCGGGGCGCTCTTCTCCAGGACGAAGGAGCAATTCGGGCGGCTCGATCTCCTGTTCAACAACGCGGGGCGCTTCGCGCCGCCCGTGCCCCTCGAAGACCTGACCGTCGATCAATGGAAGGACGTGGTCAATATCAATCTGACCGGTGCGTTCGTATGCACGCAGCACGCCTTCAGGCTGATGAAAGATCAACAGCCGCGGGGCGGCCGCATCATCAATAATGGGTCGATTTCGGCACAGGTGCCGCGGCCCAATTCGGCGCCGTACACGGCCACCAAACACGCGATCACGGGATTGACCCGTTCGACGTCGCTCGACGGCCGGAAATACGATATTGCGTGCGGGCAGATTGACATCGGAAACGCCGACACCGAGCCGATGGCGCGCGTGCACACGGGCGTCATGCAGGCGCACGGCGCCCTCGCGAGCGAACCGACAATGGATGTGAACGATGTGGCGCGGGCGGTGGTCTTCATGGCGAGCCTGCCGCTCGAAGCGAACGTGCAGTTTATGACCGTGATGGCGACGAAGATGCCGTTCATCGGTCGCGGGTAGCTGACGATGATCCGAAAGGTGCTCTTTCAGATTCACTTGTGGAGCGGCATCGCCCTCGGTCTTTATGTCGTGGTCATCTCCCTGACCGGCAGCCTCCTCGTGTTCCGCGTCGAGTTCTACAAGTACTTCAGACCTGGAACGGTCGTCACCGTGCGCTCGACCGATCGGCTGACCGCCGACGCAATGACGGCGGCGGCCCACCAGCGATATCCGGGGCTCAAGGTGACTTCCGTGACAATGCCCCGGCGGCAACGCAACGCGCCGGCCGAGGTCTACCTCGAAGGGAATGGGGCGAAGCTGCACCGGTTGTTCGATCCGTACACCGGCGAGGATCTCGGCGACGCCGAACCACGCGCCACGAGGATCTTCGAAAAAGTCGCCCAGCTCCACGACAATCTGCTCGGGGATCGCACGGGCCGCACCGTAAACGGAATCGGCGGAGTCTTTCTGGCGGCGATGTCACTGACCGGCATGGTGATCTGGTGGCCCGGCGTCAGGGGCTTGAAGCGCGGCCTGCTGCTCAAGTGGAACACCAGCTGGAAGCGGTTCAACTGGGACCTGCACAGCGTGCTCGGCTTCTGGACATTCGCCTTCGTCTTCATGTGGGCGATCACGAGCGTCTACATGGTGTTTCCCGACCCGTTTCTGGCGGTCGTCGATTACCTGCAGCCCCCCGACGCCATCGGCACGCCGCGCACGGGCGACACGATTCTCGAATGGTTCGCCAAGGCGCACTTCGGCCGATTCTCCGGGATGGGGGTGAAGATCGTGTGGGGCGCGATCGGGCTCGTGCCGCCGGTGTTGTTCGTCACCGGACTGATCATGTGGTGGAACCGCAAGGTCCGCGGGTGGCGGCGATCCGAAGAGGGGCTGTTCGAGCAGGTCCGCCTAAAGGCGTACTCCACGTACGTGAAAACGTTCTTTAGACAACGTACAACGCAGAGACCGCAGAGCACGCAGAGATAAGAATTCTCTGCGAATTCTGCGAGCTCTGCGTTGATCGTCGTCGTCAGTCGTCCGTCGTCAGTCGCAGTGTCCGGCTTTAGCCCGGACCGTCACCGCAGGAAGAAGCTGTAGGCAGCGTTCTCGTCTTCGTGCACGTGGTCGTAGCCGAGCCTCACGAGAAAGTCCTGGAACTCGCCCATGTCCGCGTCGGGCACTTCGAATCCCGCGAGCACCCGGCCAAAATCGGCGCCGTGATTACGGTAGTGGAACAGGCTGATGTTCCAGCGTCCGCCGAGGCTTTCGAGGAACTGCATCAGCGCGCCGGGACGCTCGGGGAATTCGAAGCGGCACAAGCGCTCGTGACGCGCATCGGGCGCTCGCCCTCCGACCATGTGGCGGACGTGAAGCTTGGCCATCTCGTTCTGCGTGAGGTCCACTGCCTCGTACCCGCGAGACACGAGTAACGCGGCAAGAGCGATCGCATCCTCGCGCGACTGGGTCGCGACCCCGACGAAAATGTGCGCCTGCTGGCGCCCGCTCAGCCGGTAGTTGAACTCGGTGACGACCCGCCGTCCGATTGTGGCGCAGAATTCGCGAAACGCGCCGGGACGCTCGGGAATGGTGACGGCGAGCAGCGCTTCGCGCGCTTCGCCAAGCTCCGCGCGCTCGGCGACGAAGCGGAGGCGATCGAAATTCATGTTGGCGCCGCTCAACACCGCAACGAGCCCCTGTTCACGGACCCGTTCGCGGGCGACCCACGTCTTCAGCCCCGCCACGGCCAGCGCCCCCGCCGGCTCCATCACCGTGCGGGTATCGTCGAAGATGTCCTTGATGGCCGCGCACACCTCGTCGTTGGTCACCCGCACGATTTCAGTGACCGTCTGCTGCACGATTGGAAACGTCCGCTCGCCCACCTCACGCACGGCGACGCCGTCGGCGAAAATGCCGACGTGCTCCAGTTTGACGCGGCGGCCCGCGGCGAGCGATTGATACATCGCGTCGGCTTCGAACGGTTCCACGCCGATCACCTGCACCTCGGGCCGGATCGCCTTGATGTATCCCGCGATGCCGCTGATGAGCCCGCCGCCGCCCACGGGCACGAACACGGCCGACACCCGGTCCTGCGCGTGCCGAAGAATTTCGTCGCCGATCGTGCCTTGTCCCGCGATGACGAGCGGATCGTCGAAGGGATGGATAAATGTCATCCCGTTCTGCTCGACGAGCGTGTCGCAGTGCGCCTGGGCGTCGCCGTAGCTGTCGCCGATGAGCACGACCTCGGCGCCCATGTCGCGCACCGCCTCCACCTTGATCTGGGGCGTCGTCTGCGGCATGACGATGACGGCGCGCAGCCCGAGCTTGCGCGCCGAGTAGGCGACGCCCTGCGAGTGGTTGCCGGCGCTCGCCGTGATGATGCCGCAAGCGCGCTCCCCGGCGGTGAGATGCGCGATGCGGTTGTACGCGCCGCGCAGCTTGAAGCTGAAGACCGGCTGCTGATCCTCCCGCTTGAACAGGACGTTGTTGCCGAGCCGCCGCGACAGGCGCCCCGCCGGCTCGAGCGGCGTCTCCCGCGCGACGTCGTACACCCGGCTTGTGAGGATGTCGTGCAGGAGTTGGGTAATCAAAGGTCGAAACCCTGTGAACCCTGAGAGCTCTGGAGCGCCGTGCGCGCTTGTCGAAGCACGGCATCCATCATCTCCGACGTGAGCTTGCCGGTGTTCGTGTTCTGGCGGCTGGGATGATAGCAGCCGATGAGCACCTGGTGGTTTGGCAGGCTGTAGCGTGCTCCGTGGCCGAACACCGGCCGCGGCCTGATCACGACGGCCCGGCGCTTCAGAAGTTGAAGGTAGGCGTCGAATCCGATCTTGCCGAGCGCGATGACGACGCCCACGCGGACCAACGCATCGATCTCTGCCTGAAGATGGGGAAGGCATCTCGCGATCTCCCCGGGCGTCGGCTTGTTGTCCGGGGGTGCACATCGTACGGCCGCCGCGATGTATGCATCCCGCAGGACGAGCCCGTCGTCGGGATCGCGCGAGGTGGAAATGTTCGCGAAGCCGGCGCGATGGAGCGCGCCCATCAGAAAGTCGCCGGATCCGCCGGCGCCGTCGCCAGTAAAAACCCGGCCGGTCCGGTTCGCGCCGTGCGCGGCAGGCGCCAGGCCGACAAGCAGCACCCGTGCGTGCGGATCGCCGAAGCCCGGGACCGGCTTGCCCCAGTACGTCTCATTGCGGTAGGCACGCCGCTTCTCGCGCGCGACGTCGGCGCAGTAGCGGCGCAGTCGGGGACACGCGTCGCAGGAAATGATAGCTTCGCGGACGACAGAGAGCGACGCGGAAAATCTGGTCATTTAGTCATCTGGTTATCTGGTCATTGATTGGTAGATTGAAGCGTCAATTCGCAAATCGATGACGCCAATAACCAGATGACCAGATGATCAGATTCACGCTTCACCACACCCGGCACTGATTCTGCCGCACCATCGGCGCGTCGGCTTTGCAGCCGAAAGCCTTCTGGAACTCCGGCATGTTGGAGACGGTGCCGTTGACGCGGTACTTCCCCGACGAGTGGGGATCGGTTGCCGCGCGCAGCCGCTCGAATTCGGGGCGGCGGTTCTCGCACCACACCTGACCGAACCCGATGAACAGCCGCTGCTCGGGCGTGAAGCCGTCCATGACAGGCGGCGCGGTCTTCCCCGGACCGGCGAGGTACGCCATCAGCGCCAGCCGGACGCCGCCGTTGTCGGCCGTGTTTTCGCCGAGCGTCAGCTTGCCGTTGAGGTGCGTATCGCCGGCGACGACGTACTCCCCGTACTGGTCGGCGATGCACGAGGACCGCTGTTCGTACGCCTTCGCGTCGCCTTCCGTCCACCAGTCGCGCAGGTTGCCTTTGCCGTCGAACTTGCGGCCCTGATCGTCGAATCCGTGCGTCAGCTCGTGTCCGACGACAGCGCCCGCGCCGCCGTAATTCACGGCTGCGTCCCGCCCGGCCTGATAAAACGGCGGCTGCAGGATGCCGGCAGGGAAGTTGATGTTGTTGCGGTTCGGGCTGTAGTACGCATTGACGGTCGGCGGCGTCATGCCCCATTCGCTCAGGTCCACCGGCTTGCCGATCTTACTGAGATCTCGCTTCCGTTCGAATGCCGTCGTCCGTTGCAGATTCCCAAGCGCATCATCGCGCGCGATCTTGACTGACGAGTAGTCGCGCCACTTTTCCGGATAGCCTATGCGATCGGCCACCGCGTTCAGTTTGACCTCGGCCGCGCGCTTGGTGTCGTCGCTCATCCACGACGCCGCGCCGATGTCCTGCTTCATTGCGGCCTTGATGCCTTCGACCATCTTGAGGGTGTCGGCCTTGGCGGCAGGGCCGAAGGCCTCGTCGACAAAGGCTTTGCCGAGCGCCTCACCCAGTTCCTGATCGGTCTCGGTCACACAGCGCTGCCAGCGGGGAAGCGGCTCCTGCTGTCCCCCGAGCGTGCGGCTGAAAAAATCGAAGTCCGCATCGGCAAATGCTTTGGGCAGCATCTGCGCCGAGGCGTTCACCAGCTGCCACGCCAGGTAAGCTTTCAAATCATTGAGCGGCGTCGACGCGATGAGCGCGTTGAGCGATTTCAGATAGCTCGGCACGGACACGTTGATCTGGCTGAACGGCGGCGCGCCGGCAGCGGCGAGGTACGTCGACCAATCGAAATCCGGCGCCAATGCCTGCCAGTCGGCGCGCGACATCATGTGATCGGTCGTCGCGGGGTCGCGACGCGCCGTGCGGTCGAGCGCCGCCTCCGCCAGCTTCGTTTCGATGGCGAGGACCGCGCGCGCGTCAGCTTCCGTCCGGGCCGGCGGCGTCTTCAGCATCCCAAGCATTTTCTGGACGTGGCTCTGATATTTCTGTTTCAGCTCGAGCGATCGCGCATCGGTCTTCAAATAGTAGTCGCGGTCGGGGAGTCCCAGTCCGCCTTGATCGACGTCGGCAATCTGTCTGGTCGCGTCGCGCAGATCCGTTCGCGCATTGAACCGGAAGAACACGTTGACGCCGATCCCCTGCAGGTGAGCGACGAGCGCCGGCAATTCGTCCTTCCGTGTGATTGCGGCGATCCGCGCCAGATCCGCGCCGAGCGGTCTTTCGCCTTTTGCCTCGATGCCCGCCTCGTCCATGCACGCGGCGTAAAAATCGCTCGCCTTCTTCCGATCGCCGGTGGCCGCAGGCGTTTCGAGAATCCGCCGCAGGATCGTGAAGTTCTGCTCCTGTAGCTGGTTGAAGCGTCCCCAGCGCTGGCGATCGGCCGGCATGGGATTGGCCGCCATCCACCCGCCGCAGGCAAACTGGTAAAAGTCCGTGCACGCGTCGATGCTCCGATCGAGCGACTGAAGCTCGATGCCTGCGGACGTCCCGGCGCGCGCAGGCGGCACGGCCGACGATGACTGCGCGGCGGCAAAGACGGTGACGAGCGGCAACACGACGAAAACGGCGGCAAACACGTGACGGCGCATGATTATTTCCCCTCGTACGCTCTAGTCACCACGCGCGGCGACGGCTGGTCTAGAATTGGGTGGTGAGACATACAGCACCCAAAGACGCGGCCGAGCTCGACGCGACCGAAATACGCGAGTGGCTCGACTCGCTTGATTATGTGCTCCAAAGTGGCGGCCCGGTCAAAGTCGCGCGGTTGCTGCGCGAACTGACGATCCATGCCCGCCAGAGCGGCGTCAAGCTGCCGTTTACCGCCAACACCCCGTACATCAACACGATTCCAGCCGACGATCAGGTGCCGATGCCCGGGACGCCGGACGTCGAGCGGCGGATCAAGAGCCTCGTGCGATGGAATGCGCTGGCCATGGTCGTCCGGGCAAACAAGAAGGAAGAGGGCATCGGCGGCCACATTTCGACGTACGCGTCCGCGGCAACGCTCTACGAGGTCGCCTTCAATCACTTCTTCCGCGGCCGTGACGGCGAGCGAGACGGCGACGTCGTCTTCTTCCAGGGGCACGCGGCGCCGGGGATTTACGCGCGCGCCTATCTCGAAGGGCGGATCGACGAGTCGCATCTCGGGAACTTCCGCCGCGAGCTGGCTGCCGGCGGCGGGCTGTCGTCCTACCCGCATCCGTGGCTCATGCCGGACTTCTGGGAATACCCGACCGTCTCGATGGGCCTCGGCCCGCTCATGGCGATCTACCACGCGCGATTCATCCGCTACATGGAGGATCGCGGGCTGATGCCGAAGTCCGACGCGAAGGTCTGGTCGTTTGTCGGCGACGGCGAGACCGACGAGCCGGAAACGCTTGGCGCAATCACGCTGCCGGCGCGCGAGAAGCTCGACAACCTGATCTTCGTCATCAACTGCAATCTGCAGCGGCTCGACGGTCCCGTCCGCGGCAACGGGCAAATCATCCAGGAGCTCGAGGCGACGTTCCGCGGCGCCGGGTGGAACGTGATCAAGGTCATCTGGGGCCGCGAATGGGACGCGCTGCTCGCCAAGGATCGCGACGGCCTTCTCGTGAAGCGGATGGGCGAAATCGTCGACGGCGAGTATCAGAAGTACGGAGTCGAGTCCGGCGCCTACGTGCGCGAACACTTCTGGGGCGCGGATCCGCGGCTGCTCGAGATGGTCAAGCACCTGTCCGACGATCAGCTCAAGAAGCTGACGCTCGGCGGTCACGATCCCGTCAAGGTCTACAACGCCTACAAGGCGGCGATGGAGCATAAAGGGGCGCCGACGGTCATCCTTGCGCGCACCGTCAAGGGGTACGGGCTGGGCGAGGCCGGCGAAGGGAAGAACATCACGCACCAGCAGAAGAAAATGAACGACGAGGAGCTGAAAGCGTTCCGCACGCGCTTCGGCATCCCGATTTCCGATACCGAGATCCAGGATGCGCCGTTCTACCGGCCGACCGAGGATTCCATCGAAATCAAGTACATGCGCGAGCGGAGGCAGGCGCTCGGCGGGTACCTGCCCAACCGCAAGGTGCGATCGACGCCGCTCGCGGGTGTGCCGCACGAAGCGTTCGAGGAGTTTCACACCGGCACTGAAGGCCGCAAGGCGTCCACCACGATGGTCTTCGTACGGCTGCTGTCGAAGCTGCTGCGCGACAAGGATCTCGGCCGCCTCGTCGTGCCCATCGTGCCGGACGAGGCGCGCACGTTCGGGATGGAAGCGCTCTTCCGCCAGGTCGGCATCTACTCGCACGTCGGCCAGGTCTACGAACCGGTCGACATGGACATGCTCCTCTATTACAAGGAAGCGTCTGACGGCCAGATTCTCGAGGAAGGCATCACCGAAGCCGGATCGATGTCGTCGTTCATCGCGGCGGGCACGTCGTACGCGACCCACGGCGTGAACACCATTCCGTTCTTCATCTACTACTCGATGTTCGGGTTCCAGCGCATCGGCGATTTGATCTGGGCCGCCGCCGATGCCCGCACACGCGGATTCATGCTCGGGGGCACCGCCGGACGGACGACGCTTGCGGGCGAGGGGCTGCAGCATCAGGACGGGAACAGTCAGCTGTTCGCGATGGCATATCCGAACTGCCTCGCCTACGATCCCGCGTTCGCATACGAGATCGCCGTCATCATCGAGGACGGCATCCGGCGCATGTACGTCGAGCAGGAGAGCGTCTTCTACTATCTGACGGTGATGAACGAGCAATACGCCATGCCGCCCATGCCGGAGGGCGCTCGCGACGGCATCGTGAAAGGGTTGTATCGCTTCCGGGCGACATCGAAGACGGCCGCCGCACGCCGCGCGCAGCTGTTCGGCAGCGGCGCCATCCTGCCGGAAGTCATCAAGGCGCAGGAGATTCTCGAGTCGAAGTACGACGTCGGCGCCGACGTGTGGAGCGTGACGAGCTACGGCGAGCTGTACCGCGACGGCCACGCGTGCGAGCGCTGGAACATGCTGCATCCGGGCGACACACCGCGCGTACCGTACGTCACCGCGTGTCTGAAGGATGCGCCGGGCGTCCTCGTGGCGGCATCCGATTACGTGAAAGCGTTGCCCGATTCGATTGACCGCTGGCTGCCGCGGCCGCTTCTCGCGCTCGGGACCGATGGCTTCGGGCGCAGCGAGAACCGCATCTGCCTGCGCGATTTCTTCGAAGTGGACTATCGGTACGTCGTGGTGGCGACTCTGGGCGCGCTCGCGCGCGACGGCAAGCTGGACGCGTCGGTCGTGCAGCAGGCGATCCAGGCGTACAACATCAACCCGGATAAAGGCGATCCCGCAAAGTCGTAGCGATGGCTGACTTCACTCTTCCCGAGCTGGGTGAGAACGTCACGGCAGGCGACGTCCTGCGCGTTCTCGTCAAACCCGGCGACACGGTGACCAAGGATCAGACCGTACTCGAGCTCGAAACCGATAAGGCGACCATCGAGGTCCCTTCCTCCGTTGCCGGACGTGTGACGGCCGTCAGCGTGAAGGCCGGCGACAAGGTGAAGGTCGGTCAACTGGTCCTGAGCGTCGAGGATGGCGCGGGTAAGTCCGCACCCACGCCGGCGCCGGCACCGGACAAGGCGGCTTCACCTGCAGCGGCGGCGGAACCGTCCGGGGGAAGCGCCCGGGAAAAGACCGAGGGAAAAAAGGAGTCCGGCGCGGTCGGCGCCAACACCGCCAACAAGATTCCGGAGGGCGGTCTCGAGCAGCATGTCGAAGGCCCGAAGCGCGCGGGCGCTTCCGGGGCCGCTGCAGGATCCGGACCTGGACGAACCGCCAAGACGGGCGAGAAGGAAGACGCGGAGCCACCCGCCGCCGATCGACCGGGCGCCGGGGCCGGCAAGGTCGTGGACATCAGCCGCGGTGCGCGTCAGAGCGCGGAGCCCGCCGCTGCCGACGGACCGCCCGCTCCGGCGGCGCCGTCGGTACGGCGGATGGCACGGGAGCTTGGCGTTGATATCGACGACGTCTCGGGCTCCGGCGACGATGGCCGCATATCGATCGAGGACGTCAAGACACACGCCAAGCGGCTCCTCGAGGGCGCGGCACGCGGGGGGGACGCCGCCGCCGCAGATATCGCGCTGCCTGATTTTTCGCGCTGGGGCGAAATCGAGCGGCAGCCGATGCGTCCGGTTCGGCGAAAGACGGCCGAGCATCTGAGCGCGGCCTGGCGCACGATTCCTCACGTCACGCAGCACGACCTCGCGGATATCACGGCGCTCGAGGAATTGAGAAAGAAGTACGCGAAGCAAGCGGAACAGGCAGGCGGCAATCTGACCGTCACGGCGATAGCCGTGAAAGTCGTCGCGGCGGCGCTCAAGGTGTTTCCGCAATTCAACGCGTCGATCGATCTCGCCGCCGAGGAGATCGTCTACAAGAAGTACGTGAATATCGGGATCGCCGTCGATACCGACCGTGGTCTGCTCGTCCCGGTCGTTCGCGACGCCGACGCGAAGAACATCATTCAGATCGCAGTCGACATCGCCGAGCTCTCGGCCAAAGCGCGGGACCGCAAGATCTCGCTCGACGAGATGCAGGGCGGCTGCTTCAGCATCTCGAATCTCGGCGGCATCGGCGGGACGTACTTCACCCCGATCGTGAACGCGCCCGAACTGGCGATCCTCGGCATCTCCCGCGCGCGGATCGAGCCGGTGTACCGCGCCGAGGAGCTCATGCCGCGCCTCATGCTGCCCTTGTCGCTCTCGTACGATCACCGCGCGATCGACGGCGCCGACGGCATCCGCTTCCTGCGATGGGTCGTCGAGGCGCTCGAGCAGCCGTTCCTGCTGGCGCTCCAGGGATGAAAAGCGCCGCCGCGAACACACCAGGCAGGTCTAAAGACCTGCCCCACTACTCAGGCAGGTCTAAAGACCTGCGCCACTACTCAGGCAGGTCTAAAGACCTGCGCCACTACCCAGGCAGGTCTAAAGACCTGCGCCACTACTGTTGTGGCGCAGGACTTCAGTCCTGCCCCGG
>Ga0310810_10010658_pt1 | contig 10711 bp, 9 predicted proteins | sample NCmetagenome_FD_207641 | JGI IMG/M metagenome (GOLD analysis project Ga0310810, IMG submission 207641) | Soil microbial communities from experimental microcosm in Duke University, North Carolina, United States - NC | ecosystem: Engineered > Artificial ecosystem > Soil microcosm > Unclassified ... | reverse complement strand
TTGTTGAAGTAGTTCAGCGCGGCCGCCGCCACGCCGTAGCAATTCTCACCGAGGAAAATTTCGTTGAGGTAGAGCTCGAGAATCTTATCCTTGGGGAACGTCGCGTCGAGCCGGACCGCAAGGATCGCCTCGCGGATCTTGCGGGAGAACTTCACCTGGTTGTTGAGCAGCAGGTTCTTCGCGACCTGCTGGGTAATGGTAGACGCGCCTTCGAGCCGCTTGTGCTCGAGCACATTCACCACATCCTTCGCCGCCGCGCGCATGATCCCGGAGGGATCGACGCCGGGATGGGAGAAGAAATTCTTGTCCTCGGCCGATGTGAAGGCGTGGACAACCAGCTTTGGCACAAACGCGATGGGCACGAAGAAGCGCCGCTCGCGCGCATACTCGCCGAGCAGATCGCCATTGCCCGCGTACACGCGGGTGGTGACCGGCGGCTGGTAATTCTTGAGTTGTTCAACGCTTGGTAGGCCGCGCGACAGCGACCACACATAGCCACCCAACACCAGCAGCGCGACCAGCGCCACGCCGCCCAGCGTCAATCCAAAATAATAGAGAAACCGGCGAAACATCCGAAGCGCGCCTCCAAACCCCCGACCAAAGGGCCGCCCATACTTGAAACCGGATTATGACGCGAGCAAGGCGGCTTGTCTGCCGCCATTTTCACGCGCATTACAACGCGTTCACACCAAATGCTAAGCCTCTACTTCACCGCGCGATGGCAAGGGCGGCGGCGGAGGCGGATTGCTCCGGGGCGAAATGGCGATCCACCGCAGCGGCAATGGCCGCAGCGGTTCGCGTGCGCCAGCGCTCTTCTCCAAGTTCGCGACAATCGCGCGTGTTGGACAGATAGCCAAGCTCCACCAGCACCGCGGGAACATCCGGTGCCTTGAGCACGACGAAGGCGGCGGAGCGGTGCGCATCGCGCGCGATCATATCGGTCGTGCGCGACAGCTCCCTCACCAGCGCGTCGGCGAAATGCGCGGAGCGGCTCATGGTGCCCCGCTGCGCAAGCTCGATGAGGATGTGCGAAACCTTGTCGTCCTGCCCGCTCAGGTGCACGCCTGCCACGAGATCGGAGCGGTTCTCCTTGCGCGCGAGCGCCGCGGCTTCGCGGCTCGAACCGCGTTCAGACAGCGTGTACACCGAGGCGCCGCTGATGCGTGCGTCGGGATTGGCATCCGCATGCAGCGAGATGAAGAGATCGGCATTGGCGCTGCGTGCGATCTTCACACGCTCGCGCAGGGGAATGTACACGTCGGCGTCACGCGTGAGATGCACGAGATACCCGCGCGTCTCGAGCGCCTTGGCGAGGCGCATCGCCTCATCGAGCACGACATCCTTTTCGCGAAGACCGTCCACGCCTGTCGTGCCGGCGTCGATGCCGCCATGGCCAGCATCGATGACAATGACCTTGCGCGGAGATTCGATCTCACCAGTCGTCGCGCGCAGGGATGGAATGGAGGCGACCTCTATCGCCGCGCTTTCGCGCCTGCGCAAATCGGAAGGCCAGCCGGCGGACTCTTCAAATTTCGCCTGCGTGGTGGGCGTAAGCTCGATGACGACGCGGAAACCCGCGCCGTGCTGCGGCGGAAGAATAGTCGGCGCAGACGGCACCACCGGCGCATTGACATCGATGACGAGGCGGGATTCTCCCGCGCGAAACTGACCGTAGCGATAGCTGCGGATAAGGCTATTCCGGCCGGGCTTATCGGCTGCCTGCAGCCGCCACAGCATCTCCGGCATTTCAAGTACCACGCGATCGGGATTGGCGAGCGTGAACACGCGCGGTGTGATCGGATCGGATAACTCGAGGACAAGGCGCGCGCGGTCCGGCTGCTCGTCGATATGCGCACTCAAGGCCACCGGCAGCTGCGAGTCCGGCTTGCCGGTCGCCGCGCGCTGTGCGCCGGGCTGTTGCGCCACCGCCTGCCCGGCCGGTACCAGCGACAGCGCGCCCAAGAACGCCACGAGAAAACGACTCATCCCCATCCCGGATATCAACCGCCAAATAACACTGTCGGTAAAGAGCTTATGCGACCGTTTACGGCCAGACAGAACCCAGTCAGGGCAGAGCGCACGGAATTGTCTGGCGCCCGTGACGGCGATACAGGCGAAAATCAGCGTCGGTGGTGAGAAGAACCATTTCCGCGGCAATTTCGGTCATTCTGACCAGGCAGGCATCGGCCAAACTCATGGGTACGTCCCGGTACTTGTGCATCAGTCTGAGCACCGGCTCCCGGTGCTCGCCAAGATTGAAAGAGAGAAGCAAAGCCTCTCGCCGCATCAGAGCGCCGAGCACGGGCACTCCGGCTTCGCCCAACAAATGAAAGGCTTCCGAGAGAACGGGCTCGCAGGTGCGCCAAGGCGGCGGATTTTGCCCCGCTTGCAGCGCCGCCCATTTGTGATGACCATCGCGCCGACTTAGCAGCGCAACCAGAAATCCGGCGTCAACGAGGCTTTCTGCCATAGGCCGTCACCTGAAGGTACCGCTTCTTGCCGGCGCTCAAATCTGCCGGCAAATGATCGAGCGAACCAATAAGGTCCGCCACGGTTTCCAGCCGCGTGCGCGGTCGTCCCTCTCTGGTGAGGCGCTCGCGAATAACATCTGATTTGGAAATGCCGCGCACCTCCGATTCCGCCTTAATATCGGCGGCCACAGGCTCGGGCAGACGAACAGTAATCGTTTTCATGAAGCATTGTAAGACAATGATGTCGCATCCGCAATACACTCGGTGCCCCTTGCCGGGGGGCCAACGAATACATAAAAGAGGTTCACCCTGCTTCGGCACGCGCTCGCTGTCGGCTCAATTGAGCGCCCAAGCCGGAACGTCCCGGCTGGATTCAGCCAGGGTTTCCCTGCAAATGGCAGGTTCCGAGCCGGCGGCCGTTGGGCCCGCGAGTACCGAATTACGATGAGAAATACCGCCAGAGCACTTCGCGACCACCCAGCGGCCCAGCCGCGGAGCGAAGCGCCCGGCCCCACCACCAAACAGATGCGATCCGCTCCCCATTCGAGCCCCGGCGCCGCGCCAGCGCGCCCTTGGGCTGTGCGCGCGCAGCGGTCGCCCGGAGATTTTTATGCCAAAGCGCATGCTTATCGATGCCAGTCACCCGGAGGAGACCCGGGTTGTCGTAGTCGACGGACAGCGGGTCGACGAATTTGACTTCGAGGCCGCGAGCAAGCGGCCGCTCAAAGGCAACATCTATCTTGCCAAAGTCACCCGGGTAGAACCGTCACTCCAGGCGGCGTTCGTCGAGTATGGCGGCAACCGGCAGGGCTTCCTCGCCTTCTCGGAAATTCATCCCGACTATTACCAGATCCCGGTCGCCGACAGGCTGGCGCTGATCGCAGAACAACAGGAAGAAGCGCGCCGCCGGAGCGACGATGAGTTCGAAACCGTCGAGATGGGCACCGCGCCGGTGAGCGACGAAGAACTCGCGCGGGAGGAAGAGGTCCCGCCGGAGTCGAGCGAAGTTGCGACGGACGAAGCGGAAGCAGCAGACGAGCACGACGACGGTCAAGGCCGTGAGGAAATCGTAAAGCTCGCCGAGGAAGAATCTGCGGAAGGAATCGTCGACGAGCAGGCAGCGGCCGAAGCGGCAATCGTCAGCGCGGAGTTTTCGGAAGAAGAGTCCACGCCCGCCGGTGAGGCCACGAGCGTTGTGGACCAGCAGGCCGAATCGGAGCCATCACAGCAGGAAGACACGCGACCCGCGCAAGCGCTGCGCGCGACGCGTCCACCCCAGCGCTGGATGCGCCGGCGCCACTACAAAATCCAGGAAGTGATCAAGCGGCGCCAGGTGATGCTGGTGCAGGTGGTGAAGGAAGAGCGCGGCACGAAAGGCGCTGCGCTGACCACCTATCTCTCCCTCGCTGGCCGCTACTGCGTGCTGATGCCCAACACACCGCGTGGCGGCGGCATTTCGCGCAAGATCACGAACGCCGCGGACCGCAACCGCCTGAAATCGGCGGCGGCCACCCTTGAATTGCCGGAAGGCATGGGCCTGATTATCCGGACCGCCGGTGCCAACCGCACGAAGCTCGAAATCAAGCGCGACTACGAATACCTGCTGCGGTTATGGGACCAGATTCGCGAGCTGACGCTGAAATCCAACGCGCCCTCCTGCGTGTACGAGGAAGGCGACATCGTCAAGCGCGCCATCCGCGACCTCTACAGCAAGGATGTATCGGAGGTGCTCGTCGAGGGCGAGGAAGGCTACCGCAACGCGAAGGAATTCATGCGCATGCTCATGCCGAGCCATGCAAAGAATGTGAAGCCCTATCGCGACGCCATTCCCGTCTTCCAGCGCCATCATGTCGAGGCGCAGCTCGATGCGATGTTCTCGCCCACGGTGACGCTCAAATCAGGCGGTTATATCGTCATCAACCAGACCGAAGCGCTCGTCTCCATCGACGTGAACTCCGGCCGCGCGACGCGCGAGCATTCCATCGAGGAGACGGCGCACAAGACCAATTTGGAGGCAGCCGAAGAGATCGCGCGGCAATTGCGGCTGCGCGATCTCGCGGGGCTGATCGTCATCGATTTCATCGACATGGAGGACCAGCGCAATGATCGCGACGTCGAGAAGCGCCTGCGGGACGCAGTAAAGAACGATCGCGCGCGCGTGCAGATTGGCAAGATCAGCCAATTCGGACTTCTGGAAATGTCGCGGCAGCGGTTGCGCGCCGGCGTGGTCGCCGGTTCCACCGTTCCTTGTCCGCATTGCGGCGGTCAGGGAATCGTTCGCTCCGTCGAATCCACCGCATTGCGCGTGCTGCGCGCGCTCGATGAAGAAGGACAGCGCCAGCGCGCATCCGCCATCAATGTGCGCGTGGCCAACGACGTTGCGCTCTATACGCTCAACCAGAAGCGGCGTGAGCTTGCGCGGATCGAAAGCGACTACGGCATGACGGTCTTGTTCGAGCCGAAGGCTGAACTCATGGCCGGAAACTTCGAATTGGAGCGCGCCGCCGCGCGGATTCCGCAGCAGCCGCCGCCACAAAAACCTGTGATCTCCGCCGAAGCCGGTCAGGCCACCCCAACAGATATTTCGGAGCCGATCGAGGAGACAGAAGAAGCTCACGCAGAACAGGACTCTGCAGTCGTTGAAAGTGCCGGGAATGGCGGGGCGCAACCGCAGGCCGGCATACCTGGCGGTAAGAAGAAGCGTCGCCGCCGGCGGCGCGGCAGCGGCCATGGCCGGCCGCAAAATCTGCAGGAGGCAATTCCCTCTGTTGCAACCCAGAGCGGGACGCCGCATCACGAAGCGGAAGAAGCGCAGGAGCGACTTGCGCCGGCGCCGTCCCACCAGACGCCAAACCATGCGCAAGCGCCGCACGGGAACGGCAGCGCAAATCAGACACCGGGTGCGCCAGGCATGGGCACATCGCGCCGCCGCCGGCGACGCCGCCGCAAGCCGCATGGCGCGCCGGCTGGCGAGCAGGGTCATTCATCGATCTATCCGGAGGCAGGGGAGAGAGCACCAAAACCCGTTCAATCCGAATCAGCATCTCCGATGACTTCCTTCGCGCAACCTCCGGTTGCGCCGAACGCGCCGTCCGAGCCGGTGTGGTCGTTGGGAAGTGACCGCGCGGAAGCCGCTGCCGAATCGGCGCACGAAACCGTCGGCGAGATGTATTACCGGCGGGAAGAGGTGCTGGAAACGCCGCCGCCCGAGCGGGAGAGCAAGCCCGAGCCGCGCGTTGCCGAAACAGCGTCCGCTGAATCAGGACCGACGCGTGAGGTTGCTACGCGGGACAAACTTGCGGAGCCGCAGGAAGTGCCCCAATCGCAACGCAAGGGTTGGTGGCAACGCCAGTTTCGCCGGGATTAGCGGCTGGCGTCTCCACGCCCTCGATGCGGCGAGCGGCGCGAACTTCCATTACGACAGTCCAATCACGGTTCCTCTAGGTGAGAGTGTACAATCTGCACCAAGCGCGAGCGGTGCGGATACAAAGCCAACGAGCTGAGCGCCGCCTATCCGCCTTCGCTTGAGTCATACGCTCCGTTAAATCCTAGCAGAGCGAATGAATCCGCATCGCACACTTGGAGGCGCCATCCAGACCGTAATCCGCAAACCACCGCAAAGCGCAGTGCGGCGGAGCATTGCGCCTTATGCTATCCAGCTGATCGCCCGAATTCCGTTCGCATCGCAATCTGAATTCAAGTCACTTCGAGCTACGGAGCCTAAAACTGATCCCGCTTTGGCGTTTTAACGCCTGTCTATGCTCCACGTGCCGGGGCCGGCGGACGCGATGTAAAGGAACACAAAGCAGAACAGGATCGCAGCATCGCCCTGGTTCTGCATTGGGAAATACGCGCCGTGCTGCGCGCCCTGCGCGAAGTGCACCATCCAGTAGCCGATTGCCATTTCGCCCGACATGATGAACGCGGCAATGCGCGTCAGGAATCCGAGCGTCACCAGAACACCGCCGACCGTCTCGATAATTCCAGCGACGATAATTACCGGCATGAATTTCTCAGGCATGTGCATCGGAAACGTCGGCCAGTGCAGCAGCTTGCCCGTGCCGTGCTCGAGGAAGAGCAACCCCGAAACGAGGCGCAGGACCGCTAGGAGCTCGCGCTCCCATCTCGCCAGAAATCTCATGTGTTCCCCCTCCGGGTAGCGAATCCACCATAGACCGAGTCGGCGCGATTGAGATAATCGCGCGTCCTTAGGGGAGAGCCGAAGCATGGCTGCGAGCGATTCAAAAGGCGCATTCGGGTTCCGGCATTGGATCGAGCTGCTGCTCGGCGCAGTCGCCGTCGCCGTATCCGCCATTTCGCTGTGGGTTGCGATCGGCACCGAGCAGGCGAATCGGCAGATGGTCGCCGCCGCCTCCTGGCCGCTGCTTCAGGGCGACACGAGCAATCTGCCCGAGCACGGCCGCCCGGTGATTACAGCGTCGATCCTCAACGGCGGCATAGGACCGGCAAAGCTGAAGACGCTGGAGATATTCTGGAGGGGAAAGGCCTACAGCGGCGCCGCTTCGCTCCTGAAAGCATGCTGCGGGTTCAAACCGTTCACCGGCCCAGCGGATCTGAGCACTGTCGGCCGGACAGGGATTACCACCGCCGGCGTGCGAAATATCGTGATCCTGGCAGGAGAGAAGCACACATTTCTTGCCATGCCGCTCGGCTCGGACAATGTCGCGGTCTGGCGGAAGCTCGACCGCGTGCGGCGCGAGGTGAAACTCCGCGCGTGCTACTGCTCCGTTTTCGACGAATGCTGGATCAGCACACTTGTCGATCTCGAGCCGAAGCGCGTGGACAAATGCCCCGCGGTTAAAACGCCGTACGTAGAGTAACCGCTAGCGCAAATAGGGCGCCACGTCCTGTGCCAGCGTTTCGAATTCGGCGCGGGTCAAGGGCAGATCTGCCATGGTTTTCTCCCATGACTCCTTCGGTGTGCCCGAGTCCGAAACCGGACCGTCTGTCGCGTAAAGAATGCGATCTAAGCCGATCTCGCGCATGCGTTTTGCGATCAGCCGGAGCTTGTGTTTGTCTCCGGCGGCCACCACCGCGAGCTCGGCGATATCGAAGTAGAGCTTCTTCGCACGCGGATCATGCGAGGCCACCGCATGAGCGTAGATCGCAAGCGCTTCGTCGGAGAAAGCTTCGCCGCCCCAGAGGTGCGCGATGGTAAACGGCACATCCGGAGCCGCCGATACGATTCGATCGAGCAGCACGCGCGCATGCCTCGCCCCATAATCGGTCATGCTTGCCCGCACATGTACGATCAACGGCAGGCGCAAACGATTCGACTCGGCCACAACGGCGCGCACTTTCGCGACATGAGTGGGATTCAGCAGATCAACCGCCGATGCGCCAAAATGGAGCTTGAGTCCCTTGAACTTGCCGCTCGCGGCGCAGCGGTCGAGTTCCCGGATGGCGTATTCCGACAGCGGGTTGAGGCTGCAGAACGCGACGAGGCGATCGGGAAACTGTGCGACCTGTGCGGCGGTCCAATCGTTCTCCGCGCGCAGCTTATCGAACGAGATTTGATCCGGCGCATCCCTCGGGGAATCGAAAAAATAGGCATCGGAAAGGACGACCGCGCGCTTGATTCCAGCCTCGTCGAGATAGCGGACCAAGTCCGCAGCCGATTCCGTTTGTTCGACCGGCGGACCGGGGAATGCAGCGAATTCGGTGGAGATGCGCCAATGCCTATCGCCTTCTTTGTCGAGAACGAGCGCGAACACTCCGATCACCTTCGCCTCGGCACCGTCGCCGCGAACGAGATTCCCGCCGAGACGCGCGTTTGATTGCGATAGAGCCACATCGATGGGAACGAATCGGTACGCCGCCCGAAAGCGACGGCTGAGAAAATCTGCTACCGCATCGCGGCCGCGCTTCCATTCGCCTTCCAGCGTGTTCACAGCGGCGTTCGCGGTGAAGAGAGGCGCGAGCGCCAGTTTGTCGTTCCAATGCGCTTCAAGACCACGGATCACCTGCGCGATTTCCGCGGGGACCGGCGCGGCCTTGAAGAGGTGCCTGTTGTCGAGCGCAGCAACCGCGGGACTCACCAGATGCTGGTGATGATCGACCGTTGGCACAATCGGCGGAGCACCCGATGCGGGTTGCGAGCCCCCATGCGCCACAAAGCAAAGGGCAATTGCGATCGCGCTCGCGAGGGATACGGTGCGCCATAACATCGTTTTGTCCGTTCTTAGGTCTCGACCGAGATTCTAGCCGGTGTGCGCTAGTTTGAACCCACGAGAAATCGCGAGCTCAGATCTGACGCAATGTTCGGCTTAGGCGCCGTGGGCGGCGAGGAAGTGCTCGAGCCAGTGGATGTGATACTCGCCATTGATGATATCCGGCTCGCGGACGAGCATCTGGAACAGCGGGATCGTGGTTTCGATCCCGTCCACGACGATTTCGTCGAGTGAGCGGCGCAGGCGCATGAGCGCTTCATTGCGATTGCGGCCATGCACGATCAGCTTGCCGGCGAGACTGTCGTAGTAGGGCGGGATGCGATAGCCGTCGTAGATCGCGGAATCGAAACGCACGCCGAGTCCGCCCGGCGCATGATAATGCGTGATCGTTCCCGGCGACGGACGGAAAGTGAAAGCGTTCTCCGCGTTGATGCGGCATTCGATGGCATGCCCGGAGATCACGATATCGGATTGTTCCATCTCGATCGCGCCGCCCGCTGCCACGCGGATCTGTTCGCGCACGATATCGAGCCCGGTGATCGCTTCGGTGACCGGATGCTCGACCTGAAGCCGCGTGTTCATCTCAATAAAATAGAACTCTCCGTCTTCGAACAGGAATTCCACGGTACCGACGCCGAGGTAGCCGAGCTTTTCCAGAGCGCGTGTGACCGTTCCGCCAATTTCTTCACGTTGTGCCGCATTCAGCGCCGGGCTCGGTGCCTCTTCCCAGAGCTTCTGATGGCGGCGCTGCAGCGAGCAATCGCGCTCGCCCAGATGCAGCACCTTGCCGAACTGGTCCGCGATGATCTGCACTTCGATGTGCCGCGGCCGGCCCAGGTATTTTTCCATGTAGACGGCATCGTCGCCGAACGCGGATTTCGCTTCGGAACGCGCGGTGGTGAGCGCTAGCGAAAGTTCCGACGGCTCGCGGGCCACCTTCATTCCCCGCCCTCCTCCGCCGGCTGCCGCCTTGACGAGCACCGGATATCCGATCGCCTCGGCGATGCGCGCCGCATCCGCATCTGCGCCAACCGCACCATCGGAGCCCGGCACGGTCGGAATGCCGACGCTCTTCACCGCCTGCTTTGCCGCGATCTTGTCGCCCATCAGCCGAATGTGCTCCGGCGTAGGGCCAATGAAGGTGATGCCGTGCTCGCGCACGATTTCGGCGAATCGCGCGTTCTCGGAGAGAAATCCGTAGCCGGGATGAATCGCCTCGGCGCCGGTGATTTCGCAGGCGGCGATGATCTGCGGAACATTTAGGTAGCTCTGCGCGGCAGGCGGCGGTCCGATACACACGCTTTCGTCGGCGAGACGCACATGCATGGCATCCGCATCGGCTGTGGAGTGAATTGCGACCGTCGCAATGCCCATCTCCTTGCAGGCGCGATTGATGCGCAATGCGATCTCGCCACGATTGGCGATGAGGACTTTTTCGAACATGGGTCAGGTAAGAATAAGGAGCGTCTGGCCGAACTCGACCGGCTGCGCATCGGTAATGCAGATTTCGCTGACTGTGCCCGCGCGCGGCGCCAGAATCGGATTCATCGTCTTCATCGCCTCGACAATGAAGAGCGTATCGCCCTCCTTCACGACGTCTCCAACTTTCACGAACGGCGCAGCTCCGGGCTGCGGCGCGACATAGACGGTACCCACCATCGGCGAACTGACAGCGCCGGGATGCGGTCCTTCGCGCTTCGGTGCTTCCGTTGCCGGGATTGCTCCCGCTGCGGGAGGTGTCGAAACTGCGGGTGCCGCCTGCGGCGCGGGGTGCGTAATGAGCGGCGCGACTTGCCGCGCCACGCGCAGGCGCATGCCGCCCTGCTCTACTTCGATTTCCGTGAGGCCGGTTTCGGTCAGAAGCTCGGCGAGCTCGCGAATGGACGCGGCATCGATTCCCGGCTTTGTCTTGGCCCCGTTGGTCAGGCGCGCCCCCAGCTGTTTCACATCCTTGATGCTCATGTCGCCTTATGCCCCAGAAGGTGCGCCAATGCATCGACCGCGAAAAGATAGCCCTCGGCCCCTAACCCGCAGATAACGCCCGTGGCG
>Ga0310810_10010657_pt1 | contig 10712 bp, 9 predicted proteins | sample NCmetagenome_FD_207641 | JGI IMG/M metagenome (GOLD analysis project Ga0310810, IMG submission 207641) | Soil microbial communities from experimental microcosm in Duke University, North Carolina, United States - NC | ecosystem: Engineered > Artificial ecosystem > Soil microcosm > Unclassified ... | reverse complement strand
CAGGTGAAACATTAGGATCCCGAGGCTGTAGAGATCGCTTCGGGGCGTCGCGGGCTGGCCGCTCAAGACTTCGGGCGCCAGATACAGCGGCGTGCCGGCGAGATCGTAGCCTCGGGCGTCGCCGCTGTCGCCGAGCGCGTGTCCGGCGCCGAAATCGCCGAGGACGATGCGTCCGTCGCTGCGGTCGCGCATCACGTTCTGCGCTTTGAGATCGCGGTGCACGAGGCCCGCGCGATGCACGGCCTCGACCGCACGCGCCAGCGTCACGCCGATCGCAATCACGTCGTCGTCGCCGAACGGGCCGCGCGTTCGCAGCTCCTGCTCGAGCGTCTGGCCTTCGACGAATTCCATCCAGATGCCGACGCGGCCCTCCAGGCGCTCGGCGCCGTAGACCGTGATGACGTTGGGATGGCGGACGCGCGCCATGAGACGCGCCTCCTCGATCACCGCCGATTCGGCGGCGGCGTCGCGGCGCCGCAGCAGCTTCAATGCGACGGGACGATCGAGCCGCGGATCGCGCGCCCGATAGACGTCGCCGAACGTGCCGCGGCCCACCTGCTCGAGGATCGTGAGCGGCCCCCAGACGGCCAGCGGCTCCTCGCGCTCGCGCGTCGTGGACGCATTCGCCGAGGGCGGTCCCGCCGGCGGCAGGCTCGCGTGCGAGCGCACGATCTGCTCGACCAGCCGCAGGCCGTCGAGCAGATCCTCGCGTTCGGGCGTCAGACGCGCCACGACGGCGCTCCAGTCGATCGCCGCCCCATCGGCAATCTCCGCGCCCACGTCAGTGAGCGCCCGGCCGACGGCCATGCGGGCCGCGTCGGCCGACGGCTTGCCACACGCGGCCGCCAGATCCGCGTAGTTCAACCCCAATTCGACCCGCCCGACGATGAGCGACCGATCCTCTTCCGACAGCCGCTGCAGCGCCGCTTCGTAGCGTTCCATGGCTTCGACGCCGATCGCCGCTTCGAGCGGCGACCGCGCCTCGTCGGCCTGATGTTCGTCGACCTCGACGTGCGCCGGGCGCCGGTTCGCGCGCCGCAATTCGTCGCGAATGCGGTTCATCACGGCCTGTCGCAGGTAGGCCTGCCACGCGCCTTCGCCGCGATGCTGGAACCCGTCCACGCGCTTGAACGTCTGCGCGAGGGCCTCCTGCACCAAGTCGTGCGTGTCGGCGAGGTCGCGCGCCCACCGCGGCAGCCGGCCGCTGGCCCAGCGCCGCAGCGCGGGCAGGTACCGGCCGAACAAATCATCGAGCGCCGCGGCATCCCCGGCGCGGGCGCGGGTGAGCAGCGTCAACGTCGACTCCCACGAGAAGTCCGCGTCGCTCATCTTTTGACCGGGAGATCATAGCGCGGAGGCTGGAAATCGCCTTACGGGCCGGGCCGTCCGAAAGCGGACTCGTCCACTAGACTAACGAGTACCCATGGGTCCATGGATGGCGCTGTTCGCGCTGATCCTCGCGAACGCGCTCTATGTGAGCGCCGAGTTCTCGGCCGTCGGCGTCCGGCGCAGCCGGATTCGCCGGCTCGCCGAAGACGGTCATCGGATCGCCGCGCGGCTGCTCCCGTGCATCGAGGAGCCGGCCGCGCTCGATCGCTACGTCTCGGCGTCGCAGATTGGCATCACGCTGTCGAGCCTGACGCTGGGCGCCCTGGCGCAGGCCGCGTTCGGCGTGCAGGTGTCGGCCGCGCTGGGAGCCTGGTTCCGTCTCGATCAGGCGACGTCGGCATGGGTAGGCCAGCTCACGATTCTTCTGCCGCTCACGGCGGTGCAGGTCGTGCTCGGCGAGCTGATGCCGAAGGGCCTCGCGCTGCAGTACCCGACGGAAGTCGCGCTTTTCACGGTCTGGCCGATGCACTGGTCCCTGTGGCTGTTCCGCCCCTTCACCGCGCTCTTGAACGGCACGGCGTCGATCGTGACGCGCCTCTTCGGCGTGCGCGCCGGCAGCCACCGGCACATTCACTCTCCCGAGGAAATCGAATTGCTGATCGCCGAGAGTCGCGACGGCGGACTGCTCGAGCCCGAGGAACATCGACGGCTGCACCGCGCGCTGCAGCTCGGATTGCGGTCCGCGCGCGATCTGATGGTGCCGCGGGACCGGCTGACGACGCTGCCGGTCGACGCCGAGTGGAACGACGCGCTGCGCGTCGTCGTCGAGTCGCCCTACAGCCGGATTCCGGTCTATCGCGACACGCCCGATCGCATCATCGGGATGATTCGCGTCAAGGACCTCGCCGGCCGGTACGTATCCGAAGGCCGCGTGCCGCTCCGGCGGCTGATCCGGCCGATCATCGAGCTGCGCGAAGATCTGCCCGCCGATCGGGTGCTCGCGACGCTGCGCGATCGACGCGTGCACCAGGCGGTGGTCGTCGATCGCGACGGCCGGCCGATTGGACTGGTGACCATTCAGGACGTCTTGAGCGCGCTGCTCGGTTCCTCGAGGTCCCGATGACGCTCGCGCACCTCATCGTCATCAGCGTGGGATTCATCCTGCTGAACGGCGCCTTCGTCGCCGCGGAATTCGCGCTGATTGCGGCGCCGAAAACCGCGATCGAGCATCACGCGGGCCAGGGACATCAGCTCGCGTCGCGGCTGCTCGCGGTCCTGGAGTCGCCGGTGCGGCAGGATCGCTACATCGCCACCGCGCAGCTCGGCATCACGCTCGCCAGCCTCGGCCTCGGCATGTACGCCGAGCACACATTGGCGGAGATGATTGCGCCGCATCTGGGCACGGTGCCGTTCTTCGGCGCGGTGGCGGCGGCCGGCGTCCTGGCCCTGTCCCTCCTGACCTTCCTGCACATCGTCTTCGGCGAGATGGTGCCGAAGACGCTCGCGCTGCAGCACGCCGAACGCGCCGCGCGATGGGCGTACTGGCCGATGTTCGTGACGCTCGTGCTGCTGTATCCGGCCGTGCGGTTGTCGAGCGGACTGGCGCGCGGGCTGCTCAGACTCGTCGGGATCCGGCGGCAGGAGAACGTCGTCGAGCAGACCTACACGCCCGAAGAGCTGCAACTGATCGTGGAGGAGAGCGAGCGGAGCGGCGCGCTGCGCGCCGAGTCCGGCAAGCTGATGCGCGAGCTGTTCGAGTTCGGCGATCTGGTCGCCGAGCAGGTCATGGTGCCGCGCGTCCGCGTCGTCGGCGTTCCCGCGGACGCGACGATCGACGACATTCGCGCGCTGCTGCAGCGTGCGCATCACACCCGATATCCGGTGTTCGAAGGCGATCTCGATCACATCACCGGCATGGTGCACGTGAAGGATTTGCTCCGCCGGATGGTCGCCGGCCATGCGATTGCCGCCGGCGACGTGCGGCCCATGCCCGTCGTCCCGACCACGGCGGCGCTCGATGATGTGCTGTCGACGATGCAGCGCGCGAACGCGCACATGGCGATGGTGGTCGACGAGCACGGCGGCACGGCCGGCGTCGTCACGCTCGAAGATCTGTTCGAGGAGGTCGTCGGCGAACTGGAAGAGGGTGCGCCCGAGTCGCCAAGTCTCGCGTCGCAGCCGGATGGATCGGTCGTCGCCGCCGGCACGGTGCGGCTGGACGAGCTGGGCCAGCACTTCGATCTGAGTCTGGAGCACGAAGAGGTCGACAGCGTGAGCGGGCTCGTGCTGGCGCGGCTCGACCGGTCGCCGCTCGTCGGGGACGTGGTCGACTACGGCCGGCTGCGGTTGCAGGTCACGGAGACGAGCGGCCGCGGCGTGCGGGAGGTGCGCGCCTGGTTGTTGAACGAGGACGACACGGCTGAGGGCTCGTAGAATTGAAGGCAGGGATCGAGAAGATCTGGTAAGTCGTCGTAGAATCGCGTTCACATCTATGCCGCTCCGACGAGTCGTCCTCATTCTGTCCGTGTGTTCCCTTTTCGCGGCGCCGGCCATTCGCGCCCAACAACGCGCGGCGCCGGCGGTGCCGTACTGGGCGTACGGCGTGCCGCCCCCGGCGGCTCCAGGCGCGCCACCCGCCGGAGCGGCGGGCGGAGGCGGCGGCGGACAGCGTGGTGCGCCAGACACGTCGCTGAAGCACATTCCAGACAGCCCGCTCGGCTTCACGCTGCAAAACATCCGCGACTTCTTCAACGTGGCCGACTGGTTCCCCGGCGATCACCCGACGCCGCCCGATATCATCCTGCACGGGCGCGCGCCGCACGTGCGCGGCTGCGGCATGTGCCACATGCCGAACGGCAAGGGCCGGCCCGAGAACGCGCCGGTCGCCGGACTGCCCTACGCCTACATCGTCCAGCAGTTGAGCGACTTCAAGAACGATCTGCGCACGAGCGCCGAACCGCGCAAGACGAACACCGCGCAGATGATCGAAGCCGCGAAGGACATGACCGACGAGGAAATCAAAGCGGCGGCGACGTACTTTTCGTCGATGACGTGGACGCCGTGGATCCGCGTCGTGCAAACCGACACCGTGCCGAAGACCCGCGTCTCGGGCAACGTGTTCTTCGCGCTGCCCGACGGGGGGACCGAGCCGATTGGCAACCGCATCATCGAAACGCCGGAGGATGGCGACCGGTTCGAGCTGCGCGATCCGCATTCAGGGTTCGTCGCGTACGTCCCGACCGGCAGCGTCCAGAAAGGCGCGCAGCTCGTGGCCGGCGGCGGCGCAGGCAAGACGTTCGTCTGCGGCACGTGCCACGGCAGCGACCTGAAGGGCCTGGGCCCGGTGCCGGGCCTCGCGGGCCGATCGCCGAGCTATCTGATGCGCCAGCTCTTCGACATTCAGCAAGGCACGCGGAAGGGCACGTGGTCGCCCCTGATGAAGCAGGTCGTCGTGAATCTGACGACGGACGATCTGCTCGCGATCGCGGCATACCTGTCGTCCATCAAGCCGTAGCACCTTGAAGATCGACACCGACAGATTCCGCGTGCGCGAAGGCGCGTCGGTCGACTTGAAGAAGTGGCCGACGAAGGTCAAGCCGTTCTACGACTCGAAGGACGATCTCAAAGCGCGGCTGCAGCAGCACGTCGACGAGATCAGCGATCTGCAAAGCCTGCTCTACGCGTCCAACAGCTACGCCATCCTGCTGATCTTCCAGGCCATGGACGCGGCCGGCAAGGACGGCGCGATCAAGCACGTCATGTCGGGCGTCAACCCGCAGGGCTGCCAGGTCTTCAGCTTCAAGCACCCGAGTCTCGAGGAACTGGACCACGACTTCCTCTGGCGCACGACGCGGTGCCTGCCGGAACGCGGCCGCATCGGCATCTTCAACCGTTCGTACTACGAAGAGGTGCTGATCGTCCGCGTGCATCCGGAGCTGCTCGAGGCCGAGGGCCTGCCGCAGAAGACGAACGGCGACGAGATCTGGAAAGGTCGGTACCGGTCGATCCGCCAGCTCGAGGCGCATCTGCATCGCAACGACACGCGAATCGTAAAGTTCTTTCTCCACCTCTCGAAGGAGGAGCAGCGGAAGCGCTTTCTCGCGCGCATCGACGACCCCGACAAGAACTGGAAGTTCAGCCGCGCGGATCTCGAAGAGCGCAAGCGGTGGAAGGATTACATGAAAGCGTACGGCGCGTGCCTGGGCGAGACGAGCACGCGCGAGTCGCCGTGGTACGTCGTCCCGGCTGACGACAAGAAGAACGCGCGGCTGATCATCTCCCAGGTTTTCCTCGAGACCATGCGGCGCCTGAAGCTCGAGTACCCGAAGCTGGCCCCCGACCAGCACAAGGAACTGCTCGCCATCCGCAGAATTCTCGCCCGTTAGCGCGGTGCCGTTCGGCGTTTCCGGCGCCGCGGCAGCAGCCTCGGCGGGCCCATCCGGGGGATGCGCCGGCGGGCGGAATCGCTGCTATCATCCGCGCTATGGCCAAACGCCGCCTCTCGATTTGCCTGCTGCTCGTGACCCTCAGCGCCGGCGCCGTCACGTTGCGCGCCGACTCCACGCCCGCTCTGCAAGGCGGGGTATTCGGCATCGAGCTCTGCCCGCAGTCGGTCTGCGGCGCAGCGATCTTCGTCGCCGCCTTCAATGGTCAGATTGGAAACAGGCCGGCGGCCGGCACCGTGACCGTCGCCGTGACGCACGACACGTTGCCGACGCTCGGCGGGCCGCCCTCGGCAATCACCGGCGGCGTCTGGAGCATCCAGTTGTTGAACGGGCGAAAGATTGCCGGACGGGTGACCGGCGGATCGCTGCTGCAGTACGCGTCCGACCTCTTTCTCGTGGCGGTCGACATGGAAGTCGATTCCGGCGGCAGCGGGACGCTGTCATTCAACGGCGTGCTGAGCCATCGAGTGTTCCCGCCAACCATCAGCGGCACGATCTCGCAGTGACCGCAGGGCGCGTGCGGCCGCCAGGCTACCGCGGTTTCTTCGGCGCGACGTAGCTCGTTCGCGCGCGCACGGTCGCGCCGGGAGCGCTGACGCGCACCTCGAGCTGATGCGTCTTGCCATCGAGCGCGGCGGCCGTGAAGCCCAACGCGTATTGATGATGAAGCTCGTTCGCCACGCGTGCGAACGTCGATCCCAGATCGCGCGCGGACGTCAGGGTGAAATGCCCGCCGCCTGACTGCGCGGCCAGGTCGGCCAGGCCTTTGTCGGGCCCCGGGCCGCCCATCGAACGGCCGAAACCCGGGCCGCCCCACCCGAATCCGCCCGCACGCCCGCGGAATCCGCCGCCGCCCATGAGTCCCACCGTGTAGACCATCACGTCTTCTTCGCGCACGCGCTGCAGCAGCTCGCTCAACGTGACGTTGACCGAGCCGGGACGGCCCGGTTCATCGGCGCCATCGGTGAAGACGAGGACGACGCGCCTGCCCTCGACGTGCAACAGCGCGGTCATGCCGACCGCCACGGCGTTCCACAGCGGCGTGGGCCCCGGGTCCTGCAGCTCGGTATTGAGGATGCGCCGCATCTCTTCCTGATCTTCCGTGAACGTCGCCGGATCGAGCTGTACGCGGTCGGCGAAGCTGCCGATCCGCGCCTTGTCGCCGGGCAGCAGATCGCCGACGAATTCGGCCGCCGCGTCGCGGACCAGACCGTAGTCGCGCACCACGCTGCCGCTGCGGTCGAGCAGCAGGACGATCGTGATCGGCTGCAGCTCATTCGAGAAGACGGTGATCTCCTGGCGCTTGCCGTTGTCGAAGATCTCGAAATCGCCACGTCCGAGGTCCGGCACGAGGCGGCCGTCGGCGCCAAGAACGGTGGCGTACACGGGAATGGTGATACTGCCGGCGCGGAAGACGGGCTGCTGACCGGTGACCACGATGCCAAGGGCGGCGCACGCGATCAGCACGAGCGACGATCGGACGGACGAACGCGACGACGATGAGGAGCCCATCGAACATCCTGGCGTCATCGACAGGCAGGCGCGGCATTTCCAGTATGGATCAGCTGGACGGATTCGTCGATACGGCTGCCGATCACACCGTCTCAGAGATTGCGCGTCGCGATGATTTCACAGCGGCGACGTGAACCAGCGAGGCATGGTCAAGTGTTCGCTGAGTCTGCCTGACGTGTAGTAGTCGCGGACCCGCCCTGTCAGACCCTCCGTGGTAGATTTGGCGCGGCATGAGGCACACCGCGAGCATGGTCGAACGGGAGATTGAAACCGGGGACGAACCCGTCCGTCCGCCGCTCAAGTGGGCTGGCGGTAAGCGATGGCAAGTTCAGCACTTGCTGGAATTTTGGGAACCTCTGAAAGAACGTCGGCTGGTCGAGCCGTTCACGGGTGGGTTGGCGGTGACGCTCGGGCTCAACCCCGAGCGCGCGTTGCTGAACGACATCAACCCGCATTTGATCAATTTCTACAACTGGCTGAAACGAGGACTCGTCGTCAAAGAGCGGTTCGACCACAGCGAGAAGGCGTACTACCGGGCGCGCAAGCGGTTCAACGACCTCCTGTCTGCGAAGAAACACAAGACTGCAGAGGCGGCTGGGTTGTTCTACTACTTGAATCGGACCGGATACAACGGACTCTGCCGCTTCAATCGAAGCGGGGGTTTCAACGTCCCCTTCGGCCGGCATCCGACGATCAACTACAAGTACGATTTCACCGAGTACAAGGATGTGTTCGCGGGCTGGACGTTCACGAACACGCACTTCAAGGATGTGCCCCTCGAGCCGACAGACTTCATCTATGCGGATCCGCCTTATGATGTGGAGTTCACGAAGTACTCGAAAGACGGCTTCAGCTGGAACGATCAGCTAGATACAGCGAAGTGGCTTTCCGAGCACAAGGGGCCGGTCATTCTCTCGAACCAAGCGACGACTCGAATTATCGATGAGTACAACCGGCTTGGATTCCACATTCGAACGCTCGACGCCCCAAGAAAAATCAGCTGTACGGGTGATCGAAAACCAGCCGTGGAAGTCTTGGCCATACGCAACTTGCCCGTATGAGTCCGGGCAGCACCCGCACAGGCGGTGTGTTGGAGCGCATGATTCTGCCTGCGCTTGATCAGGGCGGATATTCCTACGAAACCCAGGTTCATCTCGGCCAGCGCCTCGGCCTTGGCAGGCACATGGTCGATGCCGTTGCACACAAAGACAATCGAAATATCCTTATTTCGCTGAAATGGCAGCAAGTCTCAGGCACAGCTGAGCAGAAAGTACCGTTTGAGGTGATCTGCCTGCTTGAAGCTCTTCAGACTGGAAGACATGACAAGGCGTACTTGGTATTGGGCGGAGAAGGCTGGACGCTGAGATCGTTCTACACATCCGGTGGACTCAGGCCGTTCTTGGTGAACGCAGAAAAGGTCGAGGTCGTCACGCTCGAAGGCTTCGTCGGCCGAGCCAATCAAGGGAAGCTCTGATGCCGGTGGCGCCAACCAGCGCGCTCTTACTGCCATTCGTGGACTGAATCTAACACGTCGCGCCTGACAGGGAAGGTCAACGGACTCTCATGGCCACCTGTCGCCTCAGCCTGAGTTCCGTCTACACCGCGTCGAAGACGACGCGTGGCGGCGTGCCGTTCTTCAAGTGCGCGAAGTACGTTTCGACGCTCACGCCCGGAAACATCTCGCGCAGATGGGCCGCCGCGCGGCGCAGATCGGCGACCTGGCGTTCACGCATGTTGATCGTCACCGGTCCCAGCTTCCGGTCTTTGTACCACGCGCAGTCCTGGTGCGCGATCGCGACGATGCGTTTCGTGCCGTGCGCGGCGACGAGCGCCTCGAGGCGGCGCCGGAAGAAATTGAAGTCCTTCGGCACCAGGTCCATCAGCGTGAGCGGCTCGATGCCGCCGGGCACGGCCAGGTAATCGGTGCGGGCCCCGGCCTTCAGATAGTCGCGCGCGAACTCCTGAAAGTGCCGGTACCACCGTCCGTCGACGCAGGTGATGATCGTCGTGCTCGGACGAGCGGCGTCCCAGTCGAGCGTGCTTTCGTAGAGATCCTCGGCCATCGGTTAGGGCTTCTCGATCGTGCGCTCGGCCGTCACGGCGGCGCCTTCGGTCTTCGCCTGTATCAGCCGCGCGACGTCCACGCCGAACTGATCCTTCAGCATCGCCAGCATCGCCGTCATGCCGCCGCCGACCGTGCCCATGACCTTGCCGATGCCGCCCGATCCGTTGGACGCGCCATTGCCCATCTCGATGATGTTGATCTTGTCGATGCCGGCCAGCTGCGTGGCAAAGGCCTGCGCCAGCTCCGGCATCTTCTCGACGATCATGTTGAGCACCGCCGCCTCGTTGAAGTTCTTCCAGGCTTCGGCTTTCTTCTGCAGACCCTCGGCTTCGGCGAGCAGCTTCTTCTTGATGACTTCGGCTTCGGCCTCGCCGATGGCCAGGACCTTGGCGGCTTCTGCCCTGCCCACCGCCTCGACTTTCGCGGCCTCGCCCGCGCCTTGATACTCGAGCTGCTTCTGCGTGGCTTCGGCCTGGATGATCGTCGCCTGCCGGAGACCTTCGGCCCGCAGAATAGCGGCCTGCCGCTCCGCTTCCGCGGGCTTGACGACGGTCGCCTGCAGTTCCTTCTCCTTGCGCGCCGCCTCCTGCTCCTGGACGAGCACTTCCTGCTGTTTCCGGACCTGGTCGATCTTCGTTTCCTGCTCGGTCACGCGCTGGCGCGCGATCGCGGTCGCAAGCGGGCCCGCCTGCTCGGCCTCCGCCTGCTTGCCCTTCACGGCGGCGTCGAACTCGGCCTGCCTCGATTCCTTGTCGCGCAGCGACTGCGCGATCGTCACGTCGGCTTCGTATCGTTTGGTCTTGCCTTCCTGGTCGGCCGCCGCCGATCGGATCATGGCGTCGCGCGTCGCCAGCGCTTCGCCGATGATCGCGTCGCGCTTGACCTCCGCGGTGCGCTTCTTGCCGAGCGCGTCGAGGTAGCCCTGTTCGTCACTGATCTGCTGGATCGTCAGGATGTCGATATTGACGCCCATCTTCTTCAGATCGACGGCCGCCTCGTCGGTCATCTTCTGGGCGAACGCCTGGCGGTCCGCGTTAATCTCTTCGACGGTCAACGTCCCGAGGATGGCGCGCAGGTGGCCTTCGAGCGTCTGGAAGATCACGCTCTTGATCTGATCGCTCGTCATGCCGAGGAAGCGCTCCGCCGCGCCGCGCAGCGAGACGTCGTCGCCGGCAATCTTCACGTTGGCGACCGCCTCCACCGTGACCGCCACGCCCTCCTTCGTGTAGGCCTTCTGAATCCGCAGCGGAATCGAGATGACGTTGAGCGAGAGGTACGCGACCTGTTCGAGCACGGGCACGCGCAGCGCCGCGCCGCCGCGCACGACCCGGAAGCCGACGGTCGCCCTGGTGCCTTTGTCG
>Ga0310810_10010656_pt1 | contig 10712 bp, 10 predicted proteins | sample NCmetagenome_FD_207641 | JGI IMG/M metagenome (GOLD analysis project Ga0310810, IMG submission 207641) | Soil microbial communities from experimental microcosm in Duke University, North Carolina, United States - NC | ecosystem: Engineered > Artificial ecosystem > Soil microcosm > Unclassified ... | reverse complement strand
AGCGAGCTCAACATGCCGCGCAAGATGCTGATCTCGTTCTGATCGAGCGCCGCGCGCTGGAAAATTCGCCGCAGCTTGAGCTTGACCTGCCGCTGGTGATCGGGGTGCAGGAAGCCCGACGCGGTGAGCAGCTGCTCGAGATGCTCGTGCAGCCCTTCGAGCTCGGCCGCCGTCGCGAGCGGCGCGTCACGCCCGGGCCCGACGGGCGGCGGACGGTTCGGCGCAGCCATCCTGAGCTCGTAGCAGATCACCTGAGCCGCCATCGCGAGGTTCAGCGAGCCGAACTCGGCCGTGGTCGGAATATTCACGAGCTGCTGGCAGCGCCCGAGGTCCTCGTTCGTGAGGCCCGACTGCTCGTTGCCGAGCAGGATCGCGACGCGGTTCGTGGGCAGCTTCTGCCAGACGCCTTCCGCGCACTCGCGCGGGTTCACGACCGGCACGACGACGGTACGTAGCCGCGCGCTCGCGCCGACGACCCAACCGCAGTCGTCGATCGCCTCGTCGAGCGTCGCGCACACGCGCGCGCTCGCCAGGATATCGTCGGCGCCGGCCGCGCGCGCGGTGGCGGCCTCGCTCGGAAACTCGGCGCGCGGCCGGACGAGCGCAAGCTCGCCGAGGCCCATCGTGCGCATCGCGCGCGCAGTCGCTCCGATGTTGCCGGGATGCGAGGTTTCGACGAGGACGATGCGGACGGGGATTTGCACGGGCGCGGCGCTCTCGACGCTGACTCGGGTGCTGCTCGCCGCGGCGCGTTTGCCACGGCACGGCGTCTATTCTACGCTGCGCGCCGAAATGCACGGCATGGTGAACATCGCGGTCCGCGCCGCACGGCGCGCAGGCGAGCTGATGGTGCGTCAGCTCAATCGGCTCGAAGCGCTCACCGTCGAGGAGAAAAGCCGCAACGAGTTCGTCACCCAGGTCGATCGCGCGGCCGAGGAAGCGATCATCGAGGTGATCAAGGATCACTATCCGGAGCACGCGATCCTCGCCGAGGAGAGCGGCGCGAGCGGCGACCACGAGTATCAGTGGATCATCGACCCGCTCGACGGCACGACGAACTACGTGCACGGCTTCCCGGTGTTCTCGGTGTCGATCGGGGTCGCGCGCGCGGGCGAGCTCGAGCACGGCGTGGTCTACGACCCGCTCCGCCAGGAGATCTTCACCGCGAGCCGGGGCCAGGGCGCGCAGCTCGACGGCCACAAGATCCGCGTGAGCAAGCGCACGACACTGCAACCCGCTCTGATCGCGACCGGGCTGCCGTATCGCGCGAACTTGAAGCACCTCGACCGCTACCTCGACATGCTGCGCGTCGTGATGCTCGAGACGGCGGGCATCCGCCGGCCGGGCTCCGCGGCGCTCGACCTCTGTTACGTCGCGGCCGGGCGCGTCGACGCATTCTGGGAGCTCGGCCTGTCGAAATGGGACATCGCGGCCGGCGCGTTGATCATCCGCGAAGCCGGCGGCCGAATCAGCGACTTCCGCGGCGGCGACGGCTATCTCGAGACCGGCAACGTCGTCGCGGGCAATCCGAAGGTCTATGCGGCGTTGTCGAAGCTGCTCGCGCCGTTCACGGCCGGCATCGACTAGCCGCCTCGTTCGTCAGCGGCGCCGTGCGGCTCGAGCCAGTGATTCGCCGAACCCTCGCCGCGGGCGGCTAGCGCGCGTGTGCCGGCTTCGCCGATGGCGGCGAGCCGCCGCCGATCGAGATGTACTTCAACTGCGGGCGATTGCCATAGACTAGATTCACCATCGCTCGCGTGACCGTGACGGAGGTGAAGATCGACGTCACGATGCCGAGCATCATCGTGATCGCGAAGCCCTTGACCGGGCCCGAGCCGAAGAAGAACAGCACGAAGCCGGCGATGAACGTCGTCACGTTCGCGTCGACGATCGTCGAATACGCGCGGTCGAAGCCGGCGCGGATACTCGACTGCGGCGTGTTGCCGTTACGTAACTCTTCTCGTATGCGCTCGAAGATCAGCACGTTCGCGTCGACGGCCATGCCGACCGTGAGCACGATACCGGCGATGCCGGGCAGCGACAGCTGGAACTGGAATATCGACATCAGCGCGATCAGCATCAGCACGTTCGCGAGCAACGCGAGATCCGCGATGATTCCGAACACGCGATACCAAACGGCGATGAAGAGCACGACGATCACGTAGCCCGCGATCGTCGCCCGCACGCCGCGGTCGATGTTGTCCTGTCCCAAGCTCGGGCCGATCGTCTTCTCCTCGACGGGCACGATAGGCGCAGCGAGCGAGCCGGCGCGCAGAAACAGCGCGAGATCCTTCCCCTCGAACGGCGTGAGCCCCGAGATCTGGAAGCGGTTCGAAAACACGCCTTGGATGGTCGCGACGTTGATCACCGTCTCGGTGCGATCGGGCTCGCCCATCACCATCTTGCCGTCTTTCTCGACGAGCTTCGGTTTCTCCTCGATGTACAGAACGGCCATCGGCTTGCCGACGTTCGCCGAGGTCGTGTCGAGCATCTTGCGCGCGCCCTGCGCGTTCAGCCGCACGGCGACGACGGGCTCGCCGTTGCTGTACTGCGAGGTCGCGTCGACGAGCTGATCGCCCGACACGATGATGTCGCGGCGCAGCAGGTACGGCCGCCCGTCCTTCATCTTCTTGAGCTCGAGCCCGAGCGGCGCGCGGCCGCGGCGCTCCGCTTCGGCCGCGTCTTGAGTATTGTCGACGAGGTGGAACTCGAGAGTCGCAGTCGAGCCGAGCACGCGCTTCGCCTGCGTCGGGTCCTGCACGCCCGGCAATTGGACCAGAATGCGATCGAGCCCCTGGCGCTGCACGACGGCTTCGGCGACGCCGAGCTCGTTCACGCGGTTGCGTAGCGTGAGTGTGTTCTGCGAGATCGCAAAGTCTTGGCGCTCGCGAATCGCCGCCTCGGATAGGCGAATCCTGAAACCGGGGCGGCCGTCGACGTCGCCTTGATCGATGATCAGGCGCTGCGCGGTCTTGCCGAGCTGAATCAGCTGATCATTGCTGTCGAGCCTGCGGATGATCGGCTCGGCCTTGGCCACATCGCCGGGCTCGAGGATCGCCACTTGGAGCATGTCGCCGACGACGCGCGTGTCGTTGCGGATCTTCGCCTCGCGCAGCTGCGTGCGGACGTCCGACTCGTACGTCGTGAGGTACTGGCGGATCGCTGCGTTCAAATCGACCTGATAGAGGAAGTGCACGCCGCCGCGCAGGTCCAGGCCGAGCGCCATCGGCTTCAAGCCGATCACGCGCAGCCACTCGGGCGTGCGCGAGGTGAGCGTGAGCGCGACGACGTTGTTCGGCATCGCTTTCTCGAGCACCGTGTTGCCGCGCAACTGGTCGGTGACGGTCGGGAAGCGGATCAGCGCCGCGCTCTTCTCGATCATCGCGGACTTGTACGGGACGTCCGCGGCTTTCAGCGCATCGGTGGCTTGCGCGAGCGCACCGGCGTCCATTGCGACGCCGTCCGGGCGCGACACCTGCACGGCCTCGTCCTCGCCGAACAGGTTCGGCAGCGACAGCACGGCCGAGACGAACACGACCACAAACACGAGGATGTTCTTCCAAAGCGGGAAGCGATTCATAGAAGTGTCGGCTTACGCGTTCTTGATGGTGTCTTTCGGCACGATGGCCGTGATCGTGTGCTTCTGCACCTTGACCGTGACGCCGTCGGCTACCTCGACGGTCACGAACTGGTCGCCGACCGCGGTGATCTTGCCTAGCACCCCGCCGCCGGTCAGCACCTCGTTGCCCGCGACGAGCGCGTCCATCATCGCGCGATGATCCTTCTGCTTCTTCTGCTGCGGCCGAATCATCAAGAAATAGATGAGTCCGACGAAGACGATCGGCAGCAGCAGGCTGAATTGGCTCGCGGCCCCGCCGCCGCCCGCGGCCTGCGCGTGCGCGTCAGAGATGAAGAAGCTCAATAAAGATTCCATGTCGATCCAAACCTTAGATGTGGGCGGCCGCGGCCTCGCCGCAGCGCGACATTATGGCACAGGCCCTCAGGTGGGGGGGCGGGACTGGCGTCAAGCCGGCGGCTCCGAGTCGGCTACGCGTAAGGCCGCTTCCGCGAAGGTCCCGGCCTCGATCGCGGCGCGCAGCCTTCGCATGAGGTCGAGATAGAAGTGCAGATTGTGGTGCGTCGCGAGCCGCGCGCCGAGGATCTCGTTGCACTGCTGGAGATGGCGGAGATACGAACGCGAGTAGTTGCGGCACGCGTAGCACGCGCAGTTGGGATCGATGGGCCCCGTGTCGTTCTGAAAGCGCGCGTTGCGAATGTTGACCGTGCCCACGCTCGTGAAGAGCTGACCGTTGCGTGCGTGGCGCGTCGGAATCACGCAGTCGAACATGTCGACGCCCCGCGCGACGGACTTCACGAGATCGGACGGCGTGCCGACGCCCATGAGGTAGCGCGGCCGAACGGCCGGCAGCCGCGGCTCGAGGCCTTCGAGCACCGCGAGTCGCTCCGCCTCGTGCTCGCCGACCGCCAGCCCGCCGATTGCGTAGCCTTCGAATCCGATGTCGCTCAGGCGCGCGAGCGACTCTGCGCGCAAGTCGGCATAAACGCCGCCCTGCACGATTCCGAACAGCGCTGCGTCGCTGCCCGTGCCGGCCTTGGCCGCGTCGAACGCTGCGCGGCTGCGCGCTGCCCAGCGCGCCGAGCGCTCCATCGAGTCGCGAGCGACCCCGTGCTCCGCCGGATAGTCCGTGCATTCGTCGAACACCATCACGACGTCGGCGCCGAGCGCGTGCTGCATCTCGATCGAACGCTCGGGCGTGAGGTCGACGAGATCGCCATTGAGCGGCGAGCGAAACTCGACGCCGCGCTCGGTGATCTTGCGCAGCGTCTGGAGGCTCCAAACCTGGAAGCCGCCCGAGTCGGTAAGGATCGGCCGACGCCAGTGCATGAAGCCGTGCAGCCCCCCGTGCATGCGGATTACGTCGATGCCCGGCCGGAGCAGCAGATGAAAGGTGTTGCCGAGAATGATCTCGGCGCCGAGCTCCACGAGCTCCTCCGGGGTCATCGCCTTCACGCTGCCGTACGTGCCGACCGGCATGAACGCGGGCGTCTCGATCGTGCCGCGCGCGAAAGTCACGCGTCCGCGCCGCGCCGCGCCGTCGCGGCCGAGCAGCTCAAAGCGCATCGCGGTCCCCTCTCGCGTCATGTGCCGGCGTCACGAGCATCGCGTCACCGTAGCTGAAGAAGCGGTAGCGCTCCGCGACCGCGTGCCGGTACGCGGCGAGCGTCACGTCGCGCCCGGCGAACGCGGCCACGAGCATCAGCAGTGACGACTCGGGCAAGTGGAAGTTCGTCACGAGCGCGTCGACCACGCGAAAGCGAAACCCGGGGTAGATGAAAAGCGCGCTCTCCCCCGCGAACGGCACGAGAGCGCCGCTCCGGGCCGCGGTCTCCAGCGCGCGCACGGTCGTGGTGCCGACCGCGACGACTCGCCCGCCGCGCGCGCGGCAGCGCTCGATCGTCGCGCAGAGCTCGGCGGAAACGCTGAGCCACTCCGCGTGAAGCTCGTGGTCCTCGACACGCTCGGCGCGCACCGGCGCGAAGGTGCCCGCGCCGACGTGCAGCGTGAGGAACGCGCGCTCGACGCCGCGCGCTTCGAGCGCCGCCAACAGAGCCGCGTCGAAGTGCAAGCCCGCCGTCGGTGCCGCGACAGCGCCCGGCGTGCGCGCAAACACCGTTTGGTAACGTTCGCGATCGCTCGCGTCCGGTGCGCGCTCGATGTATGGCGGTAGCGGCATCTCGCCGTGCTCGCGCCACAGCGGCGCGGCGTCGCGATCGAGCGTGAGCTCGACGAAACCGTCGTCGCGCGAATCGACGCGTGCGTATGCGCCGCCCGCAAGCTCGATCTCGGCACCGGGCTTCGGCATGTGGCTCGCGCGCAGTTGCACGAGCACTCGGCGAGCGGCCAGCACGCGCTCGAGCAGCAGCTCGACGCGCCCGCCGCTCGGCGTTCGCTTGCCTGCGAGTCGGGCGGGCAGGACTCGGGTGTCGTTACAGACGAGCAGGTCGCCCTCTCGGAGCAGCTCGGGCAAATCCGCGAAACGCCGATCTTGGATAGCGCCCGTAGCGCCGTCGAGCACGAGCAGCCGGCTCGCGCTGCGCTCGGCGAGCGGCGTCTGCGCGATAAGGTCGCGCGGGAGGTCGTACTGGAAGTCGCTCCGCAGCATGCGGGGCGAAATTCTACGCGACGGGCTGCGAGGGCGAGCCGGCGCCCGCTCGCGCCGGATTCGGGCGACGCGCCGCGGCGCGTTGGTCATGCGCGTTCGCGGCGCGCGCCCGGAGTGCGCCCGAGGCACCTTGGGGGCAATCGCTAGGCCGGCAGCTTTACGTCGAGCGTTTGCTTGCTCTTGTTCCGCATGATCGTGATCTTCAGCGGCTCGCCCTTTTGGAAGCTGCCGAGGATCCGCATCGCGTGCTCGGGCGACGTCGGCTCGCGGCCGCCGATGTCGAGGATCACGTCGCCGTCCTTGAGCTGTAGCGTCGAGTCTTCGGGCGCGCGGAGGACGAGCAGCCCCTTGGTCGTGCCGAAGTAGCTGCCAAGACCCGCCGTCACCGCGACGAGCTGCATCTGCGACCACGGATTCGGCGAGAAGAACCAGAAGTTGCCCGGACCGTTGGAGGAGTACGAACCCGGTGCGCCCGGCGGCGCCGGCATCGGCGGGTTGATCCAGACGTTCGTCGCCATCGGGCGCGCCTTGACCGTGACGTCGCGCTCGGCCCCCGCCTCGTTGACGACGTGCAGCTTCACGGACTGGCCGGGATCGACGTTTGCCATCTGCGCGAGCAAGAGCTCGGTCGGGGACTGTTTGCCGACTCCCGTCTGGCGCGTGTCGGTGAGACGTGCGCCGTCGATCTCGGTCACCGTCTCGCCAACCTTGAGGCCGGCCTCGGCGGCCGGGCCGTTCGGCGTCACGCTCGCGACACGCACTCCGCGCTCGACGTCCTCGGTCACGAACCCGAGCATCGAGCGCTGACCTCGGTAACGGAATTGGTGTTGCACGTCGCGGACGATCGGCGCCGCGAGCTCACCGGACAAGCGCGCGACTTCGCGCGCGGCTTGCTGAAGCTCCTCGCGAGCCCGCTCGAGGTCGCTCTGGAGCGACGCCTGCTCGCGCTGCTGCTCCTGCTGCTGTTTCTGCGCTTGCTTCTGTGCTTGCTGCTGCTCCTTCTGAGCCTGTTGCTTCTGAGCCTGCTGTTGCGTCTTCTGGTCTTGTTGCTGTGGGTTGTCGGACTGCCCGACAGCGGTGGTGCTCGCAAAACCGAGCACGAGCGCCGTCAAGCCGAGAATCTGGATAGTGTTTCGCATCGTCGTTCCTCTAAGCATGTCTTGCGGCCAAGCCGCGTTGGTCGAGAGTCCTCACGGCTGTGCCTGCGCGTAGCGCACGTGCACGAGCGCGTTCATGAGATCGACACGCTCTCCCCAAAGCGCGACGCGCTGCGGCTGGGGCACGCCGCGCGCGTTGCTGTACGTGATCTGCTCGTCGATCAGAGCGATCCGGTCCTCGAGGCCCGCGATCGTCGTCGCGGTCTCCGCCGACATCATCGGCCGTTGATACGGCACGCGACGCAATGCGCGGTCCAGCCGGGCGGACTCCTGCACGAGCTCGGGATACGACGCAGGCACGACGCGCCCATAGAAAAGGGGGCTATCGGGGTCGAACGGTGCCTCGCCGCCGACCACGGTCGACGGCGAATCGGCGGGCGCGGTCGTCGTAATTCGATCGCCTGGTGGAATCGCGTGCGGCGCGACGCCCCCGGTCGGACGCGAGGGCGAGCTGACGATGAAGATCGCAAGCGCCGCGACCGCGGCCGCGATGCCCGCTCCGGCCGCGAGCCGCCGGAAATTGCTCCGCGGGCGCGTCTCGTGCTCCACCGCCACGATTCGCTGCCACATGTCGTCCGCCGGCGATAACTCGGGGAGTCGACCCAACGCGTGCCGCACTTGCCGCATGCGTTCGATCTCGCGCTCGAGCTTGGCGTCCTCGGCGATCACGTTGCTCGTGACCGCGTCGAGCGGCTCGCCGTCGCGGACGCTCAGCAAGTCTTCAGTACTGGGGTGCATAACTCCGTCGGCCCATCATTGACGGGCTGTCCTCCTAACAAGAGCCGGAGACGTTCATGCGCGCGCGCGAGCTGCGACTTCGAGAAGCTCGCGGTGCGCCCCATCATCCGGCCGATTTCTCCGTGCGTGTGACCCTCGACGTCGTGCAGCCAAACCACGACGCGCGCGGTGTCCGACAGCTCGTCGAGCGCTCGCTCGAGCGCGATCTGATCGTCGATGCCGGCGGCGCGAGTCGGCAACAGGCCGACCAACTCGTCGCCTTCGCTGTCGCGTCGCGACACCCAGCTCGACCGTAAATGCATCAGACACTTGTTGATCGCGATCCGTTTCACCCAGAAGCCGAACTCGGCTTCGCCGCGGTAAGTGCCGACCTTGCGGATCACCTCGACGAACGTGTCCTGGAGCACGTCCTCCGCGAGCGGCTTCGACGCGAGCATCCGACGCGCCAGCGTGAACACGCTCGTCGCGAAGAGCCCGTAGATCTCGGCGTGCGCAGTCCGGTCGCCGTGCTGCGCGCGGGCAAGCACGGCGGAATCAAGTTGTGGAAGCGGTTTCGGCATGGCGCTACTAATCAGTTTAGATGCCCCGGCAGCAAGAACGGTCGCGGAGAGACTCCTACGCGAGCGACAGCGTCTTCCGCGCCCCTAGTCAAGACCTCTATACTCTTCAGCCCACTGTGCCCGAGTGGCGGAATTGGTAGACGCAGTGGACTCAGGCTGAATTTGAGCCCTTCGGGGGAAACCCTGAAGGTGACGCCCGTCAAAGTCGGTGAAGGCCCTGGACGTAAGTCCGAGCTCACGCCGAGCCAAGCCCCGGGATCCGGGGAAGGTGTAGAGAGCAGACGGCGGGCACCTACGGCCGCAAGGCTATGGTGAAGGCGTGCTCCAGACTACAAACGTCGCTCGATGAGCGCCGGCGGCGAAAGCCGTAGTGGGAAGAAAATCCACCGCCTAAACAGCGTGTCGGTTCGACTCCGACCTCGGGCACCACTATCCGCGGTATGACGGCAGGGCTCTTGAACCCCGAGTAGACTGCACCCGTCCGGCGGGGTAACGCATGGTCGCGCCGCGCGACGCCATCGCCAGAGTACTCGCGAAAAACAACCTGGAAGGGCGCACAAATGATCGACCGAACGCGTGGCATTGCCGTTCTCGCTGCCGCAGCCTCGATGATGACTGCCGGCCTTCTGAACGCCGACGAGGAGCATCATTGGAGCTATCAAGGTTCGACGGGCCCCGCGAAGTGGGCCACGCTCGAGCATGAATATGAGACCTGCGGCACCGGCAAGGCGCAGTCGCCGATCGACATCCAAGACGCAGTCGCAAAGAAGAGCGACCTTCCGCCCATCGTTTTCGACTACAAGCCGTCGCCGCTGAAGATCATCGACAACGGCCACACGATCCAAGTGAATTACGCTCCGGGCAGCTCGATCACCGTGGAAGGCAAGCGGTACGAGCTCGTGCAGTTTCACTTCCACAAGCCTAGCGAGGAGAGGATCAACGGCAGGAGCTTCGACATGGTGGCTCACCTCGTGCACAGGGATCAGGACGGGCATCTCGCCGTCGTTGCGGTGCTCCTCAAGAAGGGCGGAGCGAACCGGCTGATCCAGACGCTCTGGGACGCGCTGCCGCGCAAGAAGGACGAAGAAGAAGTGAAGAGCGTCGAGGTGAACGCGGCCGATCTGCTACCTTCCGACAAGTCCGCGTACTACACGTTCACGGGATCATTGACGACGCCGCCGTGCAGCGAAGACGTCACGTGGTTCGTGCTCAAGTCACCGATGGTCATTTCCGAGGACGAAATTATCCGCTTCGGACACTCGTACTCGATGAACGCTCGTCCGACGCAACCGCTGAACGGACGGGAGATTCGCGCAACGAAGTAGACCGTCGCGCGCGACGCAGCGAGCACTTCACGCCGCCGGGGGCGAGCGGCCCCGCGTTGCGCCGCGCTTGCGCCTCAGGCCTGCACAGCGACGACGAAGCAGCAGATCGCCCAGAACAGCGGGTACTCGGCGCCGCCGAAGTTCCACATCCACTTGCCCGCGGATACGCGCCAGCTCGCCCACGCAGCCACGAGCAAGAACACGCCGGTGATGACGGCGACGTAGCGCGTGTGGACGTCGAAGATCAGCCCGATCGACGCCACGATCTCGACCGCGAACGACGCGTAGAGCCACGCAAGCGGCGGCCGCAAGCCCGCCTTGTCCATGAACCCTTTGACGAAGTCCTGGTTGCGGAACTTCACGACGAGGTGCGGCAGCAAGAACACGCCGCAGAGGATCCTCAGGATGTTCGCGCCGTTGCTGAGGTCGAACGCTGTGGCGCTCATCGTCAGAGCTGATCTTTTTTGTGCAGCTGCACGGGATGGCGTTTGCCGCGGATGCGCAGATTCAGCATCTCCACGCCGACCGAGAACGCCATGGCGAAGTAAACGTAGCCCTTCGGAATGTGCACGTCGACGCCATCCGCCACGAGCGCGAGGCCGATCATCACGAGGAAGCTCAGCGCAAGCATCTTGATCGTTGGATGCTCGTCGACGAACTTTCCGATCGCCGCGGCAGCGAACATCATCACGGCGACCGCGGCCATTATCGCCAGGATCATCACCGCCAAGTCGTTCGCAAGCCCTA
>Ga0310810_10010654_pt1 | contig 10713 bp, 10 predicted proteins | sample NCmetagenome_FD_207641 | JGI IMG/M metagenome (GOLD analysis project Ga0310810, IMG submission 207641) | Soil microbial communities from experimental microcosm in Duke University, North Carolina, United States - NC | ecosystem: Engineered > Artificial ecosystem > Soil microcosm > Unclassified ... | reverse complement strand
CACTCCCAGAGCTTCGAGCTCTCTGAAGGGCCGGGAGAGACCATCCCGTCAATAGGCCGCCCGTGGACCTGGGGCAACCCACTCCGAGCGCAGCGGTCCTAATCGCCCGTGTGGCTTGACTACCTCCTCTGTACCCCAGAGGCGGACGTCGCGCCAAGCAGCACCGCACATTGTTCCGGATTCATCGTCCAGGATCTGCCATTCACCCGCTGTCAGCACGCGCTGCTGATGGTCGCGCCCGATCGCGGTTCGGTCGGCCCGTCGCTCCATGCCAACGCATCGAACGACGCCCGCCCAGCTTCGCCGCGCTTCTCGCTCGACCGAACACCGAACGCCCAGCATTCGCTGGCGACCAGAGCGTAGGGGCCACACCCGTTCCCATCCCGAACACGGTCGTTAAGCCCTACAGCGCCGATGGTACTCCGTCCGAGAGGACGCGGGAGAGTAGGCCGTCGCCGGCACCTCATCGAAAGCGCCCGACCGTCACCGCACGGCCGGGCGCTTTCTCGTTCCCCGCTCCATCCCCTGCGCCCGACTCTTGCCTCTCGCACTGGCATGACTCTCTCCCGTGTCGCATTCGCCGGCGCGAGCGCCACCGCCGTCGCCACCGCGGCGATCCTCGTCCGCCGAGAGCAGACGAGACGCTCCACCGAGCGCTTCGCCGCCGCGGCGCTCGAGACGCTCCTCTACGCCATCGACGCCAACGACCCGATGACCGGCGCACACGTGCGCCGCGTCGCCGCCTATGCGCTCATCCTCGGCGACGCCGCCGACCTCTCGGAGCACGAGTGCCGCAACATCGAGCGCGTCGCTCTCTTTCACGACATCGGCAAGATCCACGAAGCGCTGTTCGACATCATCCACGACGACACGACGCTCTCCCCCGCCGATCGCCGAGCGATCGCCACGCACCCGGAGCGCGGCGCGAACGTGCTCGAGCCGCTGAAGCGCTTCTACCCCGACCTCGCCGAAGGCGTGCTCGCGCACCACGAGCGCTGGGACGGCTCCGGATATCCGCGCGGCCTGCAGGGACGCCGCATTCCGCTCGCCGCGCGCGTCGTCGCCATCGCCGACACGTACGACGCGATCACGCACCGCCGGCGTTACCGCGACGGCCAGCCGGCCGAGGTCGCCCGACGTGCGCTCCTCGAAGGGCGCGGCACGCAGTTCGACCCCGCGCTCGTCGACCTCTTTCTCTTTCCGCCAGTCGTCGCGCGTGTCGCCGCCGCGGAGCAGGAGGTCATGCAGTGGAAGCCGCCGATGCGAAAGCGTCGCGGCCATGGGGACGAGGAGAACGTCCCCGACATCACCTTCCGCTGGCGTCCAGGGCGCTACGGATCGCCCGCGCGGCCAGCGTCGGATCCGACGCGCCGAACAATGCGCTGATCGCCGCCACCCCCGCCGCGCCCGCCGCCATCACGGCCGGCACGGTGTCGTGCGTGATCCCACCGATCGCCACCGCCGGGAGTCCGCATCGGCGTGCCAGCTCGCCGAATCGCTGCGGCCCGATCGCCGAGCCGGCGTCCGACTTGCTTCCGGTCCCGTACACGGGACCGATGCCGACGTAGTCGGCCCCCGCCGCGCGCGCGACTTCCGCGTCGTCTCCAACCGATGCGCCGATGATGAAGCCGGCCGGCGTCATGCGACGCAGCAGCGCCGGCGAGAGGTCGTCCACCCCCACGTGCACGCCGGCCGCACCGGCCGCGAGCGCGACGTCGGCGCGATCGTTCACGATCAGCGGGACGCCGGGAGCCATCGCCTGGATGGCGCGCGCGATCTCGACGAGGGAGCGCGCATTCTCTTCCTTGAGGCGCAGCTGCACCATCGTCGCGCCTCCCGCCACCGCGGCGGCGGCGCGCAGCGCCAGACCGCGCGGCCCGTCGCGCAGCGAGTCCGTGATCGCGATCAGCCGCACGCTCGCCGGATCGAACGCGGGTCGCGTGGAGCTCACCTCACTCACCTCGCGCTCATCGCCGAGCGGGCGTCGCGCCGCCGGAACGCGGCGCCGGGCGCACCGTGTCGCGCCGGAGCACGGCGACCGAATCCCACTCGCGCCGCGCGGCGCGGACCGCCACGCTGTGCGCCGCGAAATCGGTCGTGAACTCGTGGTGCCCGTCCGGATGCGCGACGAAATACAGGTACGGCACGTTCGCCGGATTGAGCGACGCGACGATCGCCGGACGGCCCGGCGACGCGATCGGGCCCGGCGGCAGCCCGGCGTGACGATAGGTGTTGTACGGCGAGTCGATCTCCAGATCCTTGAACGTGACGCGGGCCACGTGTCGTCCGAGCGCGTACTGGACCGTGGGGTCCGCCTGCAGCAGCATCCCGCGCTTCAACCGGTTGAGATAGACCGCGGCGATCACCGGACGCTCTTCCGGTAACCGAGCTTCCTTCTCGACGATCGACGCGAGCGCCATCACGTCGTGCCGGCTCATCGCGAGCGCCTGCAGCCGCTGGTCCCATTCCGGCTGCCACACGCGCTGAAAGCGATCGACCATCACGCGCACCGCGGCTCGCGGCGTCGTGCCGTCCGGGAACACGTACGTGTCGGGGAACAGATATCCCTCGAGCGTCGGCGTCGGGATGTCGAGCGCGTGCAGGAGCGCCGTGTCGCGCACCGCCGCGCGCACGGAGTCGATCGGCGCGTCGAGCACGCGCGCGAGCTGCGGCACGATCTGGTACAGCGACCACCCTTCGGGGATCGTGATCGCGTGCTCCAGTCCCTTGCCGCCACGCAGGTCGTCCACCACCTCGCCCCACGAGACGCCGCGCTGGAAGACGTACGTCCCCGCCTGGATCGACCGATCGCTTCCGCGCAGCATCGCGTACAGCCGGAACATGGTCGCGTTCTGCACGACGCCCGCGCTCGCGAGCGATTCCGCCGCGACGCGCAGCGTGGCGCCGCGCGGCACGATGACGCGCACCTTTCCCGTGCCGCCACCCCGGCAGCCGAGCGCCGCGAGCGCCCCCACCGCCGCGATCGCGGCGAGCCTACGCGCGCGACGCATCGGTCTCGTCCGACCCGCTCTCCGCGTCGACCGCCGGCAGCGCCGCCATCTTCATCGCCTGCTGCAGCAGCACGGTCGCCGCGAGCGCATCGACGTCGCCCTCGCGGCCGCGACGGCGTCCGCCCATCTCGCGCACGGCGCGGAGTGCGACGGCCGTCGTGTACCGCTCGTCGAGCAGCGCCACGGGAAGCCGTGTGCGCCGCGCCAGCTCGGCCGCCACCTTCCGGCACTCCGTCGCGCGCGGCGTGTCCTCCCCCTCGCCGTCGAGCGGGAGCCCGACGACGATCCCGCGCGCCTCGAGCGCTTCCGCGCGTCGCACCAGCTCGGCGATCGGCGGGCGCTTCCCGGCACGACGCGTCACCACCCCCGCCGGGCTCGCGATGGTGCCCGACGGATCGCTCAGCGCGAGGCCGATGCGCCGCTCGCCCCAGTCGATCGCCATCCAGCGTCCCCGCTCGGACGGCATCAGGCGCACCCGCTCACCCCTCGCGCATCTGCACGAAGAACTCGCGATTGTCCTTCGAGCGCGACATCTGCTTCAGCAGGAACTCGATCGCTTCCGCCTCGGGCATGTCGGCGAGGAAGGTGCGCAGCAGAGTCACGCGATTCAGCTCCTCGGGCGTGAACAGCAGCTCTTCCTTTCGTGTTCCCGACCGGTTGATGTCGATCGCGGGATAGATGCGCTTCTCGGCGATCTCGCGCGCGAGCACGAGCTCCATGTTCCCCGTTCCCTTGAACTCCTCGAAGATCATCTCGTCGGCGCGCGAGCCGGTCTCGATCAGCGCAGTGGCGATGATCGTCAGCGAGCCGCCGCCGTCGACGTTGCGCGCCGCGCCGAAGAACTTCTTCGGCTTCTCCATCGCCTTCGCGTCGAGCCCCCCCGACATGATCTTCCCGCCGCTCGGGATGACCGTGTTGTGTGCGCGCGCGAGCCGCGTGATCGAGTCGAGCAGGATGACGACGTCCTTTCCCGACTCCACCAGCCGCTTCGCCTTCTCGATCACCATGTCGGCGACCTGCACGTGCCGCGTCGCCTCCTCGTCGAACGTCGAGCTGATCACCTCGCCGCGCACCTCGCGGTGCATGTCCGTCACCTCCTCCGGCCGCTCGTCGATCAGGAGCACGATGAGCGTGACCTCGGGGTGATTCTCGGCGATCGCGTTGGCGATCTTCTGGAGCAGGATCGTCTTGCCGGCGCGCGGCGGTGCGACGATCAGCCCGCGCTGTCCCTTGCCGATCGGCGCGATGAGATCCATCACGCGCATGCTCAGATCGCCGTCGCTCGTCTCGAGCCGCAGCCGGCCGTCGGGATAGCGCGGGCGCAGGTTGTCGAACGCGATGCGCGCCTTGGCGGCCTCCGGCTCGCCGCCGTTCACCCGCTCCACCTTGAGCAGCGCGAGATAGCGCTCCCACTCCTTCGGCGGACGCACCTGTCCGGACACGGTGTCGCCCGTGCGCAGGTCGAATCGCTTGATCTGCGACGGCGAGACGTAGATGTCGTCCGGACTGTAGAGGTAGTTCCAGTCCTGGCTGCGCAGGAAGCCGTAGCCTTCCGGAAGCACCTCGAGCACCCCTTCACCCATCAGCGTCTGCTCCGCGTCGAGGAGCTTCTGCTCGATCCTGAACAGCAGGTCGTGCCGGCCGAGCGCGTCGTGCTCGCCGACGTCGAGCGTGTCGGCCATGTCGTGCAGCTCGGGCATCGACTTGCGCTTGAGCTCAGCGATGTTCACGAAGAAGTCGTGCGCGGGGAGGGGGCGCGACGATCGGCGGGCACATGGTGCGCGCGCGGAGCGGCGATCGGCGGGCGGCGGCGGGCGCCGCGCCACACCGGGCGGCGGGCGAGGGAAGCGGTCCCGTGCGGCATGGGAAGCTAGGAGTGGCCTGCGAGAGGGTCAAGATGCCGCGGTCAGAACGGGTTGTAGCGGAGGGGATGCTTCTTGAGGTCGGCCACGAGCAACGTCATCTCGCGGTGGACGCCGGCGAGCGCGTCGAACACGGCGCTGTCATGCAATAGGCGACCCGCGGTGCCGCTCGGCGTCGCGAGCGCCGCGCGCGCGGCCGCCGCCTCGTCGCGGATCTCCTCGACCTGCGCCGCGAGCGTGCTGTCGCGCCGGAAGCGGCCGAGCGACGTGTTCGGCGACGCCAGCAACGCACGCACCGAGTCGGCGCGCGCGAGCACGCGGCGCGCGCGCACGCTGGCGTCGCCCGACGCCGCAGACGCGAGACCTGCGCGCCGAGACGCGCGAGCGCGCCCCTCCGGTCCTGTCCGTCGTTCAGCATCGCGCCGGCCGTTCCCTGCGTCGAACCGAGCTCCTCGCGCAGCGCCTTCACGTTCGACACGATGGTCGGAAACTCCCTCGTCACGGCGTCGAGCTGGGCGGTGGAGCCCTCGACGTCGGCCTGAGGCTTCGCGCGGATCGTATCGCGATCGCGGAGTGGAGGGACGCCCGGAGAGCCCGGGCTCAGATACACCACCACCGCGCCGATGACGGTGCCTCCCGATCGGATCTGCGCGACGGCATCGCGATGCACCTCGTCGCGGTACTGGTCGAGCACCTCCATCTCCAGCACGAGCCGGCTCGACGTGTCGCTCGTCGCGGGCGACCGGAAGTGAACGCCCGTCACGTTGCCGATCTTCTGTCCGAGCAGCCACACCTCGGAGCCCTTCAGGATTCCACGCGCTTCTCCGACCACGGCGTACACGCGGATCGTGTCGCCGTGCAGCGCGCCGACGCGCGCGAACTTCATCGTCGCCACGGCGACGACGACGATCGCGGCGATTGCGACGAGTCCGCCGCGGACGTCTGACCACGCGAGCCGGCGCGCCATGCTGTGGGATGGGGTGGAAAGCGGGCGGGAACCGGGAGCGACCTGTGCAATGGGCGGACCACCGCGACGTCGCCGGTGATCGCTCGGTGCGCGGTCCGGGAGCAGCGCGTCTACGAAGCGGCCCCGCTCTCCACAGTGTGGCGCGGGGCCTTCGACGCACTCATGCGCGCGGCGGGATTCGAACCCACGACCTCTTGCTCCGGAGGCAAGCGCTCTATCCAGCTGAGCTACGCACGCAGAACCAACGCGCGACGCTGCCGTCGCGGGCACTGCTCCTGGGGCCTATAATTTAACTCTCCACCGGAAGCGTCACAAGCAACCGGTCCGAGCATCACGCGACGATGATCTTCCGGCGACTCTACCACGAGGGTCTCGCCCAGGCGAGCTACCTCATCGCTTGCGAGGCGACCAGGCAGGCCGTGGTCGTCGACCCGCTGCGCGACCCCGGAATCTATCGCCGTGCCGCCGCGCGCGATGACGTCCGCATCGCGTACGTCACGGAGACGCACCTCCACGCCGACTTTCTCTCCGGCGCGGAGGCGCTCGCCACCGACGCCGGAGCGGCGCTGCTCCTCTCGGCGGCCGCGCGCGACGACGCCACCGCGGCGCGGCTCCGGCGGACCCGGGCGCGCCCGCTGCACGACGGCGACGTCGTTCAGGTCGGCCGCGTGCGACTCGAGGCGCGCCACACCCCGGGACACACCCCCGAACACCTGATCTTCGTCGTCACCGACGAAGCCATCGGCGAGCTGCCGGTCGGACTCCTCAGCGGGGATTTTCTCTTCGCCGGCGACGTCGGCCGCCCCGATCTCCTGGAGCGCGCCGTCGGCGTGAAGGGCTCGATGCACGCCGCGGCCGCCGAGTTGTTTCACGCGCTGCAGGCGATGCGCTCCCTGCCGGAGTACCTGCAGGTATGGCCCGGGCACGGCGCCGGCTCGGCGTGCGGCAAGTCGCTCGGTGCGGTGCCACAGACCACACTCGGCTACGAGATCCGCACCAACTGGGCGTTCCAGGTCCACGACGAGGCGACGTTCGTCGGGCAGGTGCTCGCCGATCAGCCCGAGCCGCCGGCGTATTTCGCCACGATGAAGCGGCTCAACGCCGCGGGCGTGCCGCCCATGCCGGCGCAGCCGCACGGCGATGCCGAGTCGCTGCGCCGCGCCATCGCGCGCGGCGCGCGTGTCGTCGATGCGCGCACGCCGGCGGCGTTCCTCGCGGGTCATCTCGAAGGTGCGATCCTCGTCCCGCTCGGGCGATCCTTCGTCAGCTGGGCGGGCTCCGTGCTCGACCCGACGGAAGAATCGGTGCTCGTGCTCGCGCCCGAAGACGTGCCCCTCGCCGCCGGCGCGATCCACGACCTCGCGCTCATCGGCTTCGACCGCGTGCTCGGCGCGATCTCCGCCGCTGCACTCCTCCCCGACCCGCCGCGCGCGATCGCGCGGCTCCGCACGATGCCCGCGGCGAAGATCGGCGAGGAGCAGGGCGCCACCGTGCTCGACGTCCGCGCCGAATCCGAGTGGAGCGACGGCCACATCCCGGGCGCGCTCAACATTCCGCTCGCGCGGCTGCCCGGCCGCATCGCCGAGCTGCGCGAGTCCGGACCGATCGTCGTGCACTGCCAGGGCGGCGCCCGGAGCGCCATCGCCGCGAGCGTGCTGCAGGCGGCGGGCTTCGCCGAGGTCGTCAACGCCGAGGGCGGCTACGACGCGTGGGCCCGTGCGCACCGCGCGGTCGGCGCCGGGGAGCGCAGCCGCTGAGCGCCGCGGGAGAGCCGCACCTGCGGCGGCTCGCGCTCGTGGGCTCGGGGCGCGTCACGCTCGGACTGCTGCGCGATCTGGGCCGCTCCATCGTCCGCGGACTCGAGATCGTGCTCGTCACCGCCGATCGCGAGCACTACGTGGCGTCGGCGTCGTCGGCGCTGCTGCGCGGCGTGTACTCGCTCGACGAGATGCGCGTCGACGTCGGCGCGATCGCCGAGCGCGCCGGCGCGCGGGTCGTGTGGCAGCAGGCGTCGTCGCTCGACGTGCATTCGCGGACGCTGCAGGCGGGCGACGAGCGCATCACCTTCGACGTCTGCGTGCTCGACGAGGTGGGACCGCCGAGCGGCGCGGGGCTGCCGGGCGTGACGACGTACACCATTCCGCTCCGCCCGGTGTCGCTGCTCCCGGAAGTGCGACGCGAGCTCGACGCCCGGCTCGCCGCGCATGCGGGAGCGGTGCGGTGCACGGTGGTCGGTGCCGGTCGTCGCGGCGTGGAGTGCGCCTTCGCGCTGCAGCGCATGCTGGCGGCGCGTGCCGACGGCGGCGTGGTGACCATCGTCGATGCCATGCCGCACATCCTCGATCGGCTCGCGGCCTGTCGCGACCTCGCCCATCGCGCGCTCGAGCGCATGGGCGTCTGCTTCGCGCTCGGCACGCGCGCGGTGGAAGTGCGCGCCGATGCCGTGGTGCTCGCGTCCGGCGCCGAGCTGCCGAGCGACCTGGTGATCTGGGCGACGGAAGGGGCGCCGTCGTCGATCGTCGCGGCGGGCGGACTGCCGCACGATGCGGACGGCCGGCTGCTGGTCGATCGCGATCTCCGGTCCGACGATGGTGCGCCGGTGTGGGGGGCGGGCGACTGCGTCGCGGTCGCGGGTGCTGCCGCATCGCCCGAGCATCAGCTCGCGGCGATCGAAGGGTCGGTACGCGCCGCGTTGGGCGCGCCGCGCCGCGGCGCCGGCGGCGCACGGTCAGCCGCGCCCTGTCTTCTCGACACGGGCGACGGCCGCGCCATGCTGCGCTGGGGCACGCTCACGGCGTGGTCACACCTCGCGTGGGCCATGAAGCGCCGGCGCGACCGGCGGCTGGTCGCCCGCCTCGCCGAGCCGTGAGCGTCACGGAGCGCCGATGTGACGCTTCGTGCGGCCACCATGGTTGTTGAGGGTAGCCATGAGTGATCGCGCCATCATCCAGCAGGTGCTCGCCGGAGAGGTCGAGGCGTTCGCGCGTCTCGTCGACCGGCACTATGCGCGCTGTGCCCGGATCGCGGTGCGCATTCTCGGCAATCACGAGGATGCCGAGGAGGCGATCCAGGATGCCTTCCTGCGCGCCTACCGTGCACTGGATTCGTACGAGCATCGCGAGCGGTTCTCCGCCTGGCTCACGAGGATTCTCGTGAACCAGTGCCGCACGGCGCTCGCTCGCTCACGACGGCGCGACGCGGTGTTCGCCGATCTCGACCTGCGGCAGGCCCACTTCGCGATCGAAGCGGCGCCGGACGACGGCGCGTGGCCCGAGCTCGAACGCGTGCTCGCGCGGCTCCCCGCCGAGCAGCGCGAGGCGATCGTGCTCCGGTACGCCGACGATCTCACGTACGAGGAGATGTCCAGGATCACCGGCGCGGGCGAGTCCGCGCTCAAGATGCGAGTGCAGCGCGCGTTCGCGCGATTGCGCGCGCTGCTCCAGGAGGTACCGAGTGTCTGACCAGTTCGAGCGCCGCGTCGCGAGCGCGCTGCGCGCCGACGTCGCGCTTGGCGACGACGGCGCGCGCCGCCGAGTGATGGAACGGATCCGCCGCGACGCCGCCGAGCGGCCGCCGGTGCGCCGGAGCACGCCGTGGTCGCGCGCGACGAGGCAGTCGATCGTCGGGCTCACCCTCGCCGCGGGCATCGGCGGCGTCTCCGCGCTCTCGGCGATCGTTCCCCCCGGAGGCGGCCGCGCCGCGGGCAGCATCGGCGCCGCGGCGCTCGGCGACACCGTCGCCTCCACGCTGCGCGACACGCTCCGGCTCGTGCGCCTGATGTTCGATGCGCCGGAGGCACGGCGCGTCGCCGTCGCGGGAGACTTCAACGGATGGAGCGAGCACGCCACTCCCCTCGTGCGCGACGCGAGCACGCGGCAATGGTCCGTGACGCTCGCGCTTCATGCCGGCGACCACCGCTATGCGTTCGTCGTCGACGACACGCGCTGGGTCCCCGATCCCCGCGCGAACCGCGCCGCGCGGGCGGCCGACGGACGCACGTACTCGATGCTCACCGTGGGCCGCGCAACGGACTGATCGCGCCGGCTCGACGCTCGACCCATCACCTTCACCCGACCCTCGTGCCTCGCTCGACCTCCGGGGCTCGCCGCCGCGCGCGTCTCGCGAGCGCCGCAGCCGTCATCGCGCTCGTCCTGGGCTACGGCGATCTCGCGCATGGCGGCGTCGTCGTCGCGCCGCTCGCGCTCGTGATCGGCTACGTCGTGCTCCTTCCCGCCGCGCTGCTCTCCCACTGAGATGCCCCCAGCCGCTCCGCCGATCGACCTCCGTCCCTCGTACCGCGCCGCGACCGCGACCGCGCTCGGCGTGCTCGCCCTGTACGTCGTCACGCTCGCACCGACCACGGCGATGTGGGACGCGAGCGAGTACATCACGGCGGCGTATGTCCTCGGCATCCCGCATCCGCCCGGCAACCCGCTGTTCGTGCTGCTCGGCCGCGTGGCGTCCCTGCTGCCCGTCGGCGGCATCGCGTACCGCGTGAACCTGCTCGCCGCGGTGTGCAGCGCGCTGGCGGCGGGGGTGTGGTTCCTCGTGGCCGAGCGCGTGCTCGCGCAGTGGATCCGCGTGCGCTGGGTCCAGATCGCCGGCGCCGTGCTCGCCGCGGTGCTGAGTGCCACGGCGTTCACGGTGTGGAACCAGAGTGTCGTCAACGAGAAGGTCTATACCGTCTCGCTCGCGTTCTTCGCCGTCGTGTCGTGGCTGACGGTGCTCTGGTGCGACGACCCCGACGGCCGGCGCGCGGACCGGTTGCTGGTCCTCATCGCGTATCTCATCGGGCTCGGGTACACGAACCATCCCGCGGGATTCCTCGTCGGCCCCGCGGTGGCGGCGGCGGTGCTCGTACGTCGCCCGCGAA
>Ga0310810_10010653_pt1 | contig 10713 bp, 10 predicted proteins | sample NCmetagenome_FD_207641 | JGI IMG/M metagenome (GOLD analysis project Ga0310810, IMG submission 207641) | Soil microbial communities from experimental microcosm in Duke University, North Carolina, United States - NC | ecosystem: Engineered > Artificial ecosystem > Soil microcosm > Unclassified ... | reverse complement strand
AACGATTACGATGCGAGCCTTTGGTTGGAACGGCACTTTTTTCAACGAGAGCGAAATGGCGCTCTTCTCTGAGTGCATGCTGCAGTGTGCTCGAAACGTCTTGACACCGCCGACATTGTCAGAGACGTCTGTTTACAACAGCAATGCTGGATGAGACTCTTCCGATGTGACTATCGGCAATGTTGTGACTATCACAAGTGTTCTACTGGGCGCCGCGGTTGGCGCCGTTGCCGGGATGACCATTCAAAGGCTTATCCGGAGAAGGCGATTACGCAAGCGGGGTTTCACGGCGGAGGATCTGTCGTCCCAGGAAACGTTTTACAAGAGGCTGGCAGAGCTTACGCTTCAGAAATTGCCGCAAAGAATTTCCCTTGAGGAAATTCTTGTTCATTCCTGGAGCAAGAAGGCGGTGTACGCGAGATCCAGAGACGCACTTGAGCGGCTTGGCTTCGAACGAAATGCGATTTTCGTGGCTTCTCCACAGAAGTGGGTTGCTGAGATTTGGCTGAGTACCCACGATGGACTTTTTGCCGCAATCTTGGATTCGCCGCCATATGGAATACATACAGAAGTGATCGTGGAATACCGAGACGGCTCTACCGTCAGCTTCGAAGACACAGACGAATGTGGTCGGCAACACTTGGAAAATCACAGCTGGATTCACTGTGGTTCAATTGGGGCGGATCAACTGCTTCAACGGGCGTTACGAGATCGAAGATCCGATCACGTTGGCAAAATGCAAGTGAGTGATTGTCTGAGAGCATACGAACGTGCTAACAACGAGACCCTCGCTTGGAGACAAAAAGTTGGGTTCAGCCCAGCCGAGATCAAGCATGCCTATGACCGGGCACGGAGCCGACAGACCTTTCTTGCCAAACTATGGTGACAATCCACGTAATTTGGTGAAATCGCCGGTAACAACACAGATATGTCAACATTGGGTAGAAATCGAGCTCCAAGTCGTCGTAAAGTGCTGGCCATGAAATCGAAGCCTATCCGGAGCGCCATGCTTGCTACTGTTAGCTGCCGTCTCATGTGTTTCGACGGTCGCGCAATACATTCAATTCTCCGTGTATCGCTGTGAACTCGTCCGGTGCGCAGGCTCTGTTTCCGTAGATCGGTTAATGACTCATTCGGCCGTGGGCAAGTGGGTTTTGATGGAAAAAAGGTTCATCCGGCAATTGGGTAGTCAAAGACGAACTCGTCAGATGGATTGCGTAGCGCGAGGTTGTTGTTGAATATCGCCACAGCACTCACTGACCTGAGCAGAGATCGCGAATCGACTCCGGCAGCCGCAATTTCCTTGGGGCTATGGACGTGGGAACTTCGACGCCGTCTTATAATCGAGCAGCTATGAAACCATCGCATCCGCTGAAGCGAATCGGAATCTGGACGGGCGCCTTCGAAGCACAACCTGCCCGCAAGATCCAAGAGACTGTCATGGAGCTCGAAGAACTCGGCTACGGCGCAGTGTGGTTCAGCGAGGCGTTCGGTCGCGAGACATTCACACAGTCGGCCTTGTTGCTGGCTGGGAGTACCAGAATCGTGGTGGCCAGTGGAATCGCCAACATCTACGGACGCGATCCCTTTACTATGGCTTCGGGGCAAAAGACATTAAGCGAAGCTTATCCCAATCGTTACCTGTTGGGTCTTGGGATTAGTCACGTGCCCCTCGTGGAGCAGTTGCGTGGGCACAAATATGCGAAGGCCATCGAAACCATGCGCGCCTACCTCGACGCCATGGACGCGGCTCCATATGCCAGTGTGCCGCCTGCGGCAACCTCCCGCGTCTTGGCGGCGCTAGGTCCCAGAATGTTGGAGTTGGCTGCGAAACGCAGCGATGGAGCGCATACTTATAACGTCCCGCCCGAACACACTGCCCAGGCTCGAGAGTTGATGGGCAAAGGGCCATTGTTGTGCGTTGAGCAAGCGGTGGTGCTGGAAACCGATGCAAGTAAGGCGCGCCAGATTGCGCGGGAATTTCTTAAGCTTTATCTTGGCCTGCCGAATTACACCAACAATTTCCTGCGGCTTGGTTTTACGAAGGAAGATATCAAGGACGGCGGAAGCGACCATCTGATCGATGCGATTGTTGCCTGGGGCGATGCGAAGGCTATCCAAAGCCGGGTGCGAGCCCATCAGGATGCGGGCGCGGATCATGTCTGCATTCAGGCGTTGTCCGCGGATACTAAGGTATTACCGCTGCGGGAGTGGCGCGAACTTGCTGGTGCGTTGATTCATTAAGCCGGGGTGGCGTGCCTGGCATCACCTCTCCACTTACAATCACGGAAACCAGATCATTTCCATCCAACCCAATGAATATCGACTCCAGAGACTTAGGAGCAAAATCGGAACGAGTAGGATCACGCAAAGTGCGACCGCGAGGGCTATCAGGATACGTCTCAATCGAAAAACCGGTTGCCCGTTTTAGTGGTCAGAAGGGAGTTCAGCCAATAGTTGGCGAAATATCGCGATTTCACTAACAACGGGGTCGTGAGTGTAATCCCTTCCATGAGAAGGCCGGTCGGAGTCTAGCGGGTCTTGGTTCACCCCGGTGCTAACCTTCTTCATTGCCGGTCTCCTTTATCTCTTGTCCCTTGAGACATCGATAACTTGGGAGCGTACACCGCATCCCGTCCGGAGAACGGCCTTCTCATCCAATCTGTTTTCACGTTCATACTCATTTGCTACCCTTTCGAATTCGATTGGCATTTCACTGGGTCAATTCGGAGGAGGTTGCTATGCACCAGTTCGATCGTCGTGCTTTGCTTACGCTCATTACGACACTTCCTTTCATTTCCGCCAAGGCAAATGGACAATCCAGCACGCCAATAAGTGTTGTTGCATCACGCCAGGACCGTACAGGACGACCTCACAAGGCCGCACGTGCGAATAGTCACCTGGATTTCAAAGTGATCACTCAGGAGACCGCGGGTCGAGTCTTCCTCATGGAAAACAGGGACATGGTGCGCGGCGGACCTCCGCGACATGTTCACTATGAGCAGGAGGAATGGTTTTACTTTCTGGAAGGCAGCGAAGTGATCATGGAAATCGGGGAGCAGAAGCTTCGGTTAAAACCCGGAGACTCGATCCTCGCCCCACGTGACGTGCCGCACGTCTGGGCTTACCTGGGACCACAGCCCGGACGCATGTTGTTTGCATTCACGCCAGCAGCCAGAATTGAAAGCTTTTTCGAAGAAACCAGCAAGCCGGACGCGAAGATTGCGGATCCGCAACGCTTTGAAAGACACGGCATGAAAGTATTGGGACCTCCCCTTTTAGGTTGAGCGGGACACGTAGGTGGCGAAATATCGCATTGCACCAACAATGTGAGTCCGGCTTCGCCTCAGCTTCGGTATGATTGCAGGATTGAACTGCCACCGCGTGCTTCCGACCGTTTTTGTAGGCCCCGATCTGAGGCTCGAACAAGATATCGAACTGCTCCGGTCCTTGGGTGTGACTGCAATTCTCAGCTTGCAGAGTGAAGAAGACGTGAAGGGCCACTCTACCGTTATCTTGGGAGCTGTGATTGATGCTGGCCTGAAAGTACATAAAGTATCCATCTCTGATTTTGATCGTGCCGACCTGAAGCTTAAACTTCCGGCAAGTGTCACAGCGCTCAACGATCTGGTCGAATCAGGTGAGACGGTCTATGTTCACTGCACTGCGGGCGTGAGTCGGTCACCGACAGTTGTCGCTGCTTACATGAATCAATGTTTGCATTGGAGTCTGGAAAGTGCTGTGAACCACCTCATGAGTATTCGCGTCTGTTGCCCTGATTTGGAACTTATTTCGACCACCGATTGGGGGCCTCAACGGAAGCGCGGCTCAGAATGAGCTGTTGAGCATCTTCGGCTGTGGTCAGTTGCCGAAATATCGCATTTCACCAGCAACGGGGTCGTGAGTGTAATCGCGTTCCATGAAAAGGCCGTCAAGTGGGTTCTTGGTTCACCGCGGTGCTAACCTTCTTCATTGCCGGTCCACTTTTATCTCGTGTGCCTTGAGCAGGTCGATAACTTGGGAGCGTACACCGCATCCCGTCCGGAGACCAGTCTTCTCATCCCATCTGTTTTCGTCAGATTATTGGTAATAGCTTGACTTTATAAGCCACCACGATAAAGATGTCACACGAAGTTTTGCTGTTCAAGGTCCCCCTCGTAGATTCCTGCCCTGGAGGTGACGTTGAATATGTATCCATCTATAGTTTTTCTAAAGCATTCTAGACACTGCTTAAGGAAATGGTTTTTCGCCCTGCTTTTCACCTCCACATTGTGGATCGCGACCAGCGCATGTGGTGGTGGAAACTCTGCTACAAACCCGACCAGTCACGATCAAGTTTCAATTTCGATCTCACCTTCGACGACAAATGTGGCACTGGGTGGGACCAAGCAGTTCAGTGCCGTAGTGCATGGAAGCACGAATGGCGCGGTTACGTGGACCTTGACTGGAAGCGGGTGTTCGGGTGTGGAATGCGGAACCCTGAGTGGGACCACGGAAAACCCCGTTACGTATACTTCCCCTGCGAGCATTCCGGCAAATTTCGTCACACTCACGGCTACCCCCGCTGCGGATCAAAGGCAGTCAGCCTCGGTGCAAATCACTGTCGTGGACGCCACGGGCATTTCCGTCTCGGTTACCCCGACTTCGGTGACTCTTGGGCCCGGAGGCAGCCAAACGTTTACAGCCGTTGTGAACGATCCCAGCAATTCGGGATTGGAATGGCACCTCACAGGATTTGTGTGCGAACTGGGTCCTTGTGGCAGTGTCTCTCTGCAAACGAAAACGGGGACAGGGGAGACCATCGTCTACACTGCGCCGAATTTTTCGGGAACCCTGCCGGATGATCTGAATGTGGTTACTGTCACGGTTAGCTCTGCCATTGATTCGAGCAAACATGCTTCAGCTAAGGTCGCGCTTGTAAATTGATTTTGGCACACGCTGCGCGCGGAAGATTGCACCCCTTGCTGGCACCCTCATGCCCGAAACAACACCAACACCAACCAACTTGAGTCGGCATACACTGGCCCGCTTCTTCCCGCTCTGCCGCCCCGCTCCGCCAGCTTCAGGCCCCAGCGCCTCAGATCGCAGTCCACACCGAATGATCCCAGAATGTGCTGCGCTCCTTGTACCAGCAGCGTGCGCAAATAGGGATCGCCTTCTTTGCTGATACAGCTTGATCGATCCCTTAACTCCAGGCCAGCAGTTTCACTGGAGAAAAATTCCTGATCTGCTACGCCGCTACGGTGCTAACCCTCTTCATTGCCGGTCTCCTTTATCTCTTGTCCCTTGAGACATCGATAACTTGGAAGCGTACACCGCATCCCGTCCGGAGACCGGCCTTCTCATCCCATCTGATTACAACAGTTACTTCCGAATCGCCCGTAGCACGATAAGCATGAAGCAGCATTTGCAGGCGAGCGCCTTTCGAATCTTCCACCGCTTTACCTTTCACGAGCCACACCGCTAAAATCCAGCGGCATAATGCTTAAGGAGATCTATGGCCAACAGCCGAGCCAATCGGGCTTCGCGCCCGTACGAGGTTCTTTTCCAGATGGTAATCGGCAAATGGATCAGTCAGGCACTCGGCACGGTCGTTGAAATCGGCGTCCCCGAACAACTCGCGAAGGGAGCGCGGCGGTGCAGCGATATTGCCCGAGAAGCTAACGTCTCAGAAGACGGGATGTATCGCTTGCTTAGAGCACTTGCGAGCCTGGGCCTTTTCGTTGAAAGCGCTGACCGTCGGTTCAAGCTTACGGGCATGGGAAAGCTGCTTCGAAGTGACCACCCTGAGAGCCTTGCGGGGTACGCGCGTTTTGTCGCTCATGACAGCACGTGGCGGCCCTGGGGACAGCTTGGCTATAGCGTAAAGACCGGCATGCCGGCGTTCGATCATGTATTCAACCTACCAATATTCGAACACCTCTCGCGGAATCCCGAAGCCGCCGCAGTCTTCGACGACGCGATGTCATCAATCAGCACCAGGGAGGCCCGAGCGACATCCGAGGCGTACGACTTCAAAGGAGTCGAGACACTGATGGACGTTGCGGGCGGACACGGGCTGCTGCTGGCCACCGTTCTGCGCCGCCACAAGACGATGCGTGCTGTACTTTTCGATCTTCCGCATGTTGCGGCTGGCGCCGCAGCGACATTCGCTCGTGCTGGCATCACCGGCAGAGTGCGAATCGAAAGCGGCGACTTCTTCAAGGAACTCCCATCGGGTGCGGACGCGATCATCATGAAGCACATCCTTCACGACTGGGACGACGACTCGGCGACGCGGATTCTTCAAGCATGCCACCGCGCGCTTGGGCGGCGAGGCAAGGTGCTGATTGTGGATCCGGTTGTGCCCCATGGGAACGCGCCGCATTACGGCAAGCTGCTAGATCTGGAAATGCTGGTTCTCACGCCGCGCGGCCGTGAGCGGACCAAGGCCGAGTTTGTAAAGCTGCTGCGCGGTGCGGGTTTCCGGCTGTCGCGCGTCATCGCGACTGACAGTCCGTTATCGATAGTCGAAGCCGTCAAGGCGTAATACGCGAAAGATGATCCCCGCGCGGAGGTTGTCGATTCCGCTGTTCACTTTTTCGTATAGTCGGCAACTCGGAACCTGGCGCTCGCTTATAGTCGGCGTAACATCGCCGTTTCGCCAACTACAGGCCGGAACCGGCGTTCTGACTGTAATGGCCTGATAGCGACAATCAAGTTCCAGGCTTCGCGGGCGGCCCCGGGCGACTTTTGATCGCGACGCAAGTTTTCCCGGCAGATTCGTTCGATAATCAAAGCAGCAGAATTCCGGCATAAACAACAAGGATGAGATCGATCGCGGTCTTCTGTACAGGAGGCGTGATGACTAACCGTCGGAAGGCGTTGTGGGCAGTTGCTGCGGTTATGACATTGCTGGTGGTCACAGCAATCAGCATTCCGAACATGTTACGTTCCCGTAAGGTAGACCAGAGTGTTTCCTTTAGCACCGGGCGCGCGGCCGAGCAACAGGGGGCTGGGGGAGGTGGGGGAGGACACAAAATTGCGGTTTATGCGCAGCTGGTGGCTCCAGACAAAAAGCTGATCCACAATGCCGAACTGGAGTTGGTTGTTGGCGATGTCCGCGCTGCTGCCGAGCAGATTCGCAAACTGGTGGACTCAAATCACGGCGAGATTGATAAGCTGGAGATTAGGGATGCTACTGGTGGTTCTGTATCGGCAACGCTAGTAGTTCGGGTGCCGGCGTCGGGACTGGAAAACGCACTGGCGGAGTTCAAGAAAGTAGCGGTCCGAACCGAACGCGAACAGGTCAGCACACGCGATGTTTCCCGTGACTTCTATGACAACGAAGCGCATATGCGCAACCTACGTGCAGAAGAGCAGCAGTATCTCTTGATAATGAAACAGGCGCACACGGTTAAGGACACACTGGACGTGTCGGAAAAACTTAGCGATGTACGCGACAGGATCGAGCGGCTACAGGCGCAGATTCAATTGATGACACACGATATCGAAATGTCAGTTGTAACCGTCGCACTGACACAGGAGTCCGACGCTCGGGCACCCGGCATCCGCTGGCGTCCGTTGTACAACGCTAAGGTCGCCGTCCGTGACTTGCTAGAGGGGCTGGGCGACTGGGTCGATTCAATGGTGGCGATCCTCATCAAACTGCCTTTGATCGTCTTGTGGACACTGACAGTGGGAGTGATTCTGTGGGTTGTATGGCAGAGCGGCCGCTCGGTCTGGTTGCGATTCCTGAAACCGAGGCTCGCACAGAAAGCACGATAAACTAAAAGCCATAGTTGTCGAAAATCGCGATCTCACCAACAACGGGGTTCTGAGTGTAATGGCCTGTTTTCAACATTTATCCTAAATTCGTCTAAGCTGGTTCAGAAGGGAGAGACTCACCGCAAGAACCACAGTAGTGGGTGTAATGGCTTGTTTTCAACAACTGGTTCCGAGCTGCCCGCATCCCGGGAGCAATCTGCACCGCTCGGCTTATTTCGGAAACCAGATTATCGGTTCAGGCGCGAACCGGCCTAACTATCCTGCGCACAGAAGTCACACGGTGCTCGCTCGGATACTCATTGCCTCACGGAAAGCCTTGATACTAGCCGCAAGCCAAGGGTGTATACTCTCCGGCCAAAGCAGTTATTCCCAGGAGGGTTTCTCATGAAATCAGCGCAGCCCCGCGCACGTTTCAATTGTGTTGTTTGTTCGATTTCACTGCTGTTCATAGTTTTCGCCACGCGCGATCTCTCCGCTCAGAACAGTCGTTCCAATTTGAAGAATTTCCAACATGTTTTCGTAATCATGATGGAGAACACCGGCTTTGACACCCTGATTGGCAACCCCAATGCTCCTTTCATTAACGCTGCGGCTGCAAAGTATGGCCTCGCCAATAACTATTTTGGCGTAACCCACCCCAGTCAGCCCAACTACATTGCCGCAACATCCGGTTCTCTCAATGGCGTTCTCGACGACAATGACACGACTATTGACGTGCCCAATATTGTTGATCAGCTTGAATCGCACGGCAAAACCTGGAAGGCGTACATGCAGTCATATTCGCTTTGCGCTACGCCGCTTGATCATGCGTGCGGCAATCAGCTGTATGAACGCAAACACAATCCCTTCATTTCCTATCTGGATGTACAGAGCGACCCGGCGCGGGTGGCGAACATTGTTGATTTCAACCAACTTTCATCTGACCTGGCCAGCGGAAAAGTCTCCGATTATGTCTGGATCAGTCCCGATCAGTGCAACGATATGCACGGACGCGGTTCTACCCCCGATGATCCCTGCGATTTTTCCCAGGTTCAGGCGCTGATTGCAGCCGGAGATAGTTTTTTGCTTAATACCGTGAACACGATCATGAACTCAAAGGCCTGGACCGGAAATTCTGTGATCTTCATTACCTGGGACGAAAGTGATTTCACAGATACGGGCGCTGAGGGGTTTGGCGATATCAGCGGCTGCTGCGACTCACCTGCCGGCGCTGGCGGCGGCCACGTCCTGACCATTGCGATTTCGCATTCTGATCGCACGCCTCGCGTTTCCAGCGTTGCCTACAACCACTACTCTATGCTGGCCACCATTCAGGATGGCTGGCAGCTCGGGTGCCTCGGTTTCACCTGCGATACGGCGAATGTAGTACCGATGAGCGACCTGGCCGGTCCTAAAAAGTAGTTCTTTGCGGGCCGGGGAAAATGTTGGGAGATTTCTCGGCCCGTTCAAATTCCCACAAGCGGCTCGCTGGCTTTTTTCGTCAATTCTTTGCGATAACTCCTGGATGGTCGGCAATTCGGAAGCTACGTTTCGGCGTAGTTGTTGCAAGATCGCCATTGCACCAACAAATGGGGTTCTTGCGGTAATCGCCTTTCCATGAGAAGGCCGGTCGGAGTCTGGTAGGTTCTTGTATCTGGCCGGCTTCATCCAGCACGCAGTGCCAGCTATTGCGATCTCCCCAGATCCAGTCCGATACTCTATGTTGGTTCAGAAACAAAACTGCCCTGCTTCGTCACCGCGCGGTGCTAACCTTCTTCATTGCCGATCTCCTTTATCTCATGCCTTGAGCACATCGATAACTTGGGAGCGTACACCGCATCCGGTCCGGAGACCGGCCTTCTCATCCCATCTGTTTTCGCCAACTACGCCTGTGCGGGAGGAACGGGTTAATCCAGCTTTTTACCAATGCGGTGTTTGATGGGTGACCGATAGATGTACAGCGGCCTTCCAGTTATCGCCTGCGGATCCAGCAACCCGAATTCTGGGGATCTGCTATCCAGGCTCACGTCTCGATTATCGCCCATGACGAAATACTTTCCTGCAGCTACGGTGAGTGGGCCAAAACTGTCCATCCACTGATTTGTGCCGAGGGCAAGAGTGTGGCGAATGAAGGGTTCTTCTACCATCCGGCCATTAACAATGATTTGTCGATTCTTTGCCTCAAGAGTGTCCCCGCCAATGGCAATCACGCGCTTCACAGTTTGGTACTCCTGTCTGCGCAATACAACCAGATCATTGCGATTCACTGAGTGGTCATGATAAAAGGTCTTGTCGATGATGAAGTGATCTCCGATCAGCAGAGTGGTCTCCGTTGCTGAGGAATTGAACTCGAGTGCTCTGAAACCCGCAAGTAGAAAGAGCGGGGTAAAAACCGCGTTGAAACCCAGATAGGTGAGCAGGGGCACCCCCCAAAGCCAACCTTTCAATGTTCTTCGTTCGGCTGAACGCTTTTTGTATTCGAGCAATGCTGTACAAGCTCCATAAAGCGATAAAGCGACCCAGCTCATAACAATCAGGTCGAATCCTGCAAGGAAACGTGGCAACCGCAAAGGCCAAATACAGAACACGATGACGATCCAGACGAAAAGCAGAATGATCCCCTTGCGTCGTTGCGCCAGAAGGAGCTGTCCCGCACCGGGCATGAAGGCGGAAAGAAGAGCCGCAAGGAGATGCTGCTTCGTGTTAGCAAACTCGGTTTGCGAAGAAATCATCCCCACTGTATCGGCGGCTGCCGAATTGGACGCGGGGTCAGACACGAGTTGACCAATATAGCAAACCGACCTGTCGTAACGTCGCCATTTCACCAACAACGGGCGGTGTGAGTGAAATTGATTCCATGACAATGTCGGCTCCCAGACCCGAGTAGAGTTGGTGGTGCGTAAGCCAACCAACAGGCTCGGGAGAAAGGAGCCGAACAATGATCATTATAGGAGTCGATTACCATCC
>Ga0310810_10010651_pt1 | contig 10713 bp, 12 predicted proteins | sample NCmetagenome_FD_207641 | JGI IMG/M metagenome (GOLD analysis project Ga0310810, IMG submission 207641) | Soil microbial communities from experimental microcosm in Duke University, North Carolina, United States - NC | ecosystem: Engineered > Artificial ecosystem > Soil microcosm > Unclassified ... | reverse complement strand
TGAGACGCCGCGCCTCCAACAGGCGTTCGGCGGAAAGCGCCACGAGCAGCGTCGAGGCGAAGAGCCAGGAGCCGAGCGTGACGGCGAGCACGGCGGCGTCGTACTGCAGGAACATCATGCCCGACACCACGATACGCGAGTGCGGGCCGAGAGCGGCGGCGGCCAGGCCGAGGAGGCAGACGATGGTGCCGACCGCCTGGAGCAGGGTCCGATGGCGCCGGGCGAGCAGGTCGGCGGCCGCGAGGGCGAAGAAATAGCCCTCGAGGACGATCAACATCGGGCTGAGCTTCAGCGCCGTGACGGCTGCGGCATCATGCCCGTAGGCCCCAAAGACATGGCCCATGAACAGGGCGCAGAGGGAGGTCGAATGGATGGCGAAACCGATGGCGAAGAGCATCAAAAAACGGCTCTTCCTGGCCATGTATTCGCGCATCAACAGCAAGAAAGCGACCACGGAAAGGACCGCGATCAGCATCTCATTGAAGACCGTGCCGATGATCGAGAGAACGTCCATGGGACCCCCACTAGGACAGGCTGGTCTTTATGGCCTTATTTTAGCACATTTTTCCACCTTTCCCAAGGGCGGTTACGCACACCCTTCAGGACGACGCGAGGCTTTCTTTGAGGAGGTCGACTATGCGGTCGACGTCGCCCATGGTGACCGCGCCGAACCAAAGGTCATCGGGCATGATGACGACGGTCGGTCCCGTCGGGCACATGCCCATGCAGCCGGTCTTGGACACGCGGACCGGCAGGGCGAGGGCCTTCACTTTGGCCTTGAGGGCGTCGCGGATGGGCTCGGAGCCGCCGGCGGAGCAGCATTTCTCGCCTTCCTTGCAGTTCGTGCAGACCAGGACGAGTTTCTTGTAGGGTTTATGGGTCGGTTGCATGGCTTTATTGTAGCATTTCAAGGCTTGCTGCGGCTCTTTACGGTTTCGGTGGGCCGTGTTATAAACAGTGCGTTCGTTTTCGGCCCTTCAGGGGCCTCGTTTTGAAAAAACTTCGGGTCGGTAGCTCAGCTGGTAGAGCAAGCGCCTCTTAAGCGTTTGGTCCCGGGTTCGATCCCCGGCCGACCCACCATAGATAAAGCCCCATCTTCCGATGGGGCTTTGTCTTTGGACGCAGGGTCGGCCGGGGATCGAAGGGTACGACGGCGAGCGCCTAGTATGGCGCTCGACGGCGACCCGGGCGACGGAGGAGCGTTCGCACATAGGAATTCGAGCGAACGCGGGGGAGGAGGATCCCCGGCCGACCCACCAGAAAGAACGCATCCACGCGATGCGTTTTTTCTATGCAAAAAACCGCCAAAGTTGGCGGTGAAGGTCATGCGGGAAAGAACGGCTTGGTGCCGGCCTTCCATTGGTCCTCGTGGGCGCGCAGCAGGTACCCGATGACGATGAGCGTGGTGGCCTCCGGGGCCAGCCCGGGGCTCCAGCGCTTGGCGATGCTCTCGGAGTATTCGACGATGGCCTCGATGAGGTCGGGCCCGATCTCGCGCATGAGCAGCGCGCGGAACTCCTCGCCGCGGGTGGCCCCAAGGCCGTTCAGGAACTCGATGGCGACATCCTTTTTCGTTTTCGTGATCATGGCTTCCTGCCGCGTGGAAAGAACGGGTTCAAATACAGTGTCTAGCTTTCAGCTTACAGCTGTCAGCTTTCAGTGTGGAGAGGGCAGCGCTCAGCGTCGGCGTGGACGTACTTGACCTCGCACGGCTCGCGGCGCAAGGTAGAGCGTCGCACCTTTCAGCTTAAAAAGATCGCTTGGCGCCCGCCTGGCGGACGCCGGAAGCAACCTCCGCTCCCCGGAGCACGTCATGCAAACCATGGTCACGGCCGCGCGAACGCTCGCAGCGGCCATCGTCTCGCTCTCCTTCACCGCCGGCGCGTGCGAGAACGCGCGCCGCGCATCCGACCCGAGCCCGGCCGGCCCAGGGTCGTCAGCCCCGTCCGCGACGCCTTCCTCCCCCGTCGAAGCATCGGCGCCCGCGGCCGGAGCGCCGGACCGGTCGACATCGACCGTGCCGTCGCCCTGCCCGCCGTCGACGACGCTGGTCGAAGGCTCGTATTGCAACGACCTCCGGCACTGGTGCCTCGAGGGGTATCCGTCGATCGGCGCGCCGTGGACGAAGTACTATCCGGGCGGCGCGCTCGGCGTCACCTACTGCGAGAAGTACGTCGTCGGGAAGACGGAGTGCCGCGGCGGCGAACGTCCGCTGCGGTTCTGCATCGACACCTACGAACATCCCGGCAAGGGCGAGAAGCCGACCGTGATGGTCTCGTGGCTCGACGCGGACAGGCTCTGCAAGGCGCGCAGCGAACGGCTCTGCAACGACGACGAATGGACGCTCGCCTGCGAAGGCCCGGAACGCACGCCCTATCCGTACGGATGGGAGCGCGACGAGACGGCCTGCAACATCGGCAAGGACCTGCCGCCGCACCGCAGCAACGAGAAGATCTACTCGAAGGATCCCGCGGTGTCGCAGGCGGAGCTCGACCGACTCGACCTGCGCGTACCGTCGGGATCGATGCCGCGCTGCGTCTCGCCGTTCGGCGTCTACGACATGACCGGCAACGCCGACGAGTGGTGCCGCAGCGTGACGAACAAAGCCGCGTCGATGACGCGCGCGCCGTTCGTCTCGGTGTTCAAGGGCGGCCACATGCTCGGCAAGGTCAGGAACCGCTGCCGGCCCGAGACCAACGCCCACGGTCCCGAGTTCTACTACCACGTGGAAGGGTTTCGTTGCTGCGCGGACGTGAGGGCGCAGTAACGGGATGTTTCCAGGCTTTCGACCGGCCTTTCGGGGCCGGTTTTTCATTGCGTATTTTCCTCTTCATTGCGCGAAAAAACCGGCCTTGCCGGCCGGCCTTCTTCGCGTCATGACGCGCCTTCCCATTCGCGATCGAACCGCAGGAGGAAATCTTCCATGTACCGATGGCGCTCTTCGGCGATGCGCCTCCCGGCCGCGGTGTTCATGCGGTCCTTGAGCAGCAGGAGCTTCTCGTGGAAATGGTTGATGGTCGTACCCTCGCTCTTCTTGTACGCCTCGGCGGTCGCGTGCATCACCGGCGCGGCGCCGGGCACGTGCATCTGGCGATGCTTGTGGCCGCCGTAGGCGAAGGCGCGGCCGATGCCGATGGCGCCGAGCGCTTCCAGACGGTCGGCGTCCTGCACCACGCGGCCCTCGAGCGTCTTCATCGGGATCGTGACGCCGGCGCCCTTGAAGCTGATGGTCGCGACGATGTCGCAGACGTGTTCGATCGTCGCGGCATCCGCGCCGAGCGACTCGAGCACCTCGCGCGACGCGCGGGGGCCGGCCGTGTCGTCGCCGCCGTGGAACTTCCAGTCGGCGATGTCATGGAGGAGCGCGGCGAGCTCGGCCACGTGCGGGTCCGCGCCTTCCTCGGCGGCGATCCGCTTGGCGAGGTTGCGCACGCGATGGACGTGCCACCAGTCGTGGCCCGACCCCTCGCCCTCGAGGCGCTCTCGCACCTCGTCCGCGACATCGTCGATGATCCTCGTCTTGTCGTTCGTCTTCTCCATGATCATTTCCATAGGCAGACACTCTAGCACGGCGGGGTCCGGGCGGTCCTGTGGACGAAACGGATCGGCATCTCGGTCGTGCTCCGGTAACCGGTTTGAAGCCCGAATGGCCCTTTTCAGGTAGACTGTGAATTGCTAAGGTGCGCATCGCCTCGGCTCACGCGCCTGTGGTGAAATGGATATCACGGCAGCCTTCGAAGCTGCTTTTGGGGGTTCGAATCCCTCCGGGCGCACCACGAAAACGACTCGCCTCTGGCGGGTCGTTTTCGTGTTTGCACGCCGTGGATTCGAACGGGCGGCGAGAGGGCTGCCTTGAATGGCAGCCCGGTGCGCAGCCGCCCCGGGCCGCGCGTCGGAGCGCGCGACGAATCCCTCCGGGCGCACGCTGTGACCCGGGGGTCGCGTCCGCCTGACGCGACACAGCGAACGGGCGCAATGAAACGGATGGATCCGCCCGTTCCATGCAAGGCTCGCCGCATTCGGCGGCGAGCCGCGAAAATCCCTCCGGGTGCACCTAAAATAGATCTGGACCCTGAAACAAGTTCAGGGTGACATTTATTTTTTCTGGACCCCGGGTCAAGCCCGGGGTGACAGTTTTGGGGTGCGAGGCGGGGGGGGGTGAGCAAGCCGAGACGAGGGTGACGAAATAAAAGAGCGGGCCGGCGGCCCGCCCTTTCGACTTTAAACTCTCGACTCTCGACTTTCGATCACCACGCCTTCTTCTTCTTCGGAACGTCGTCGATGTCGTCGGTCAGTGATTCGTTGCCGATGACGTATTGCATGGCGATCTCCTTCTCGATCATTTTCTCCTTGATGAGCCGCTTGAGGTCCTGCGTGAGCGTGACCATGCCTTCGGCCGAGGAGGTCTGCAGCACGTTCTTGATCTGCGGGATCTTGTTCTCGCGGATGAGGTTCGCGACCGCCGGCGTGTTCACGAGGATCTCGCGCGCCGCGATGCGGCCGCCGCCGATCTTCGGCAGCAGCTGCTGCGAGATGACGCCGCGCAGCGTCAGCGCGAGCTGCGAGCGGACCTGGCTCTGCTGGTTCGGCGGGAACGCATCGATGATGCGGTCGATGGTCTGCGCCGCGCTGTAGGTGTGGAGGGTGGCGAAGGCGAGGTGGCCCGTCTCGGCGATGGTGAGCGTCGTGCCCATGGTGTCCATGTCGCGCATTTCGCCGACCATGACGACGTCGGGGTCCTGGCGGAGGATGTGCTTGAGGCCTTCGCCGAAGGTCAGGAAGTCCTGTCCGAGCTGGCGCTGGCGGACGACGCCCTTCTTGGCCTCGAACAGGAACTCGATCGGGTCCTCGAGGGTGATGATGTTCACCGGCTCGGTGGCGTTGATCTTGTCGATCATCGAGGCGAGCGTCGTCGATTTGCCGGAGCCGGTCGGGCCGGTGACGAGCACGAGGCCGTGCGGATAGTCGGTCATGTTGCGGATGACCTCCGGCAGCTCGAGCCCCTCCATCGTCGGGATGTCCGACGGGATGGTGCGGGCGACCATCGAGAGGTTCGTCTTCTCCCAGTGAAGGTTCACGCGGAAGCGCTTGCCGGACGGGATCTGATGCGCGACGTCGAGCTCCTTCATCTCGATGATGGTCTTCTTCTCGGCTTCGGAGAGCAGCGAGAACACCAGTTCCTGGACGGTGTCGCGCGTGAGGACCTTGGCGCCTTCGATCGGGATGATCTCGCCGAAGATGCGCAGGAGCGGCGGCTTGCCGACCGCGAGGTGGATGTCCGACGCGTTCTTCGCGACGGCGATGTCGAAAAGCTGGTCCATCACGTCGAGCGCGCTGCGGGCAGGGGCATTGGCCATATGCGCTCAGTTTACCATAAAAATGACGGGTCGGATAGGGACCATCGCGATGAAAGCCGGCCTGCCTGGGCATTCCACCGGAGACCTCGGTCGGCTTCGCCTCCCTCAACGGGATACCTCCTTTTGGAATGCCCGGCGCGGCCTCCGCTTTCGGCAGAACGGGTGCGCTCACTTCGTGGGCGGTATCGATGGAAATCCGGCCCCATACATGCATTCTCTGACATATCTCTATGGGCCGGATTTCTCGCAGGATCTTTACCTCTGCTTCGATGGTGCCGTTACGGATCTTAAGAGGCCTCGTCAAAAAACCGGCCCTCAGGCCGGTTTTTCCGCTTTCAACTTTCAACTCTCCACTTTCCACTTTTCACGCCCAGCCCTTGGCCTTCAGTCCCTTCTCCGCAGCGTCGATCTGGGCCTCCTGCTTTGATGTGCCGACGCCGCTCGCGACATGCTCTTCGCCGAGATAGACGCCGACCGTGAACTCCTTGGCGTGGTCCGGGCCCTGCTCCTCGAGCACGCGGTAGGTAGGCGTGACGCCGGCCGTTTCCTGCGCGCGTTCCTGGAAGCGGCTCTTCGGATCGAGATGCAGCTGGTTCTCGAGGATGTACGGCAGCCGCGACAGCACGAAACGGTCGACGAAGCCGCGCACGACCTCCGTGCCCTGGTCGAGGTACATCGCGCCGATGACCGCCTCGATGGCGTTCGCAAGGATGTACTGGCGCGCCTTGCTGCCCGCGTCCTTCGACTCGCCGTGCGAGAGGTACAGGTTCGCCTCGATGCCGATCTCCTTCGAGATGTCGGAGAGCATCTTCGCGTTCACGAGCGCGGCGCGCCAGTTGGTGAGCTCGCCTTCGGGGTTCGGGTAGTTCCGGTAGAGATGCTCGGTGACGACGAGCTCGAGCACGGCGTCGCCGAGGAACTCCAGCCGCTCGTTGTGGCCGTAGTCGAAACTGGGATGCTCGTTGAGGTACGAACGATGGACGAACGCCTGGGTCAGCAGACCCTTGTCCTTGAACTCGACGCCGATGGTCGCCTCGAACTTCGAGAAATCCTTCATCATACTGCACGCGGCCGGCGCTGGGCCGGACGCGCGGCATCGCCAATCGTCCGTCATCCTCCGGAGGAGGATAAGAGACCATTGAGGATCCGCTTTGGTTAAGAATCTTGGGAGGCTAGTCCTCCTTCTTCTCCTCTTTCTTCTTCGACTTCTTCTCCTTTTCTTTTTCCTTTTCCACGGGCTCCTCCGGCTTCTGCTCGCCTTCGGGCTTCTCCTTCTTCTTCTTTTCCACCTTGTCCACTTCCTTGATCTCGCCCTTCACCACCATGTCCTTGTAGATGGCGCCGAGCACGCCGTTCACGAAACGGCCCGACGATTCGCCGCCGAACGTCTTGGCGAGCTCGATGGCCTCGTTGATGGCCACCTTCGAAGGGATGGACTCGGTGAACTTCAGTTCCTGGACGCCGATGCGCAGGATGTTGCGGTCGACGTTCGTGATCTGCTCGATCGGCCAGTCGGGGGCGTACTTGGTGATGATGGCGTCGATCTTGGCCTGGTTCGCCACCACGTTCTCGACGAGCTCCTGGACGAAGCCCTTGTCATCGAAGTCCGGCGCGAACTCCGAGAGGTTCGCGGTGATGATGTCGGTGACGCGGCCGGACGGCTTGCCGTTGAAGTCCCACTGATACAGGGACTGCATGGCGATCGTGCGGGCGAGGTGGCGGTTGGACATAGGACGCGGACGAATGAACGTGGGTAAAAAAGACGCGCGGGGAATGCCGCACGTCCGCCGGGGTTACCCGGCTTTTTCCTCATGCTTATGTTCTTTGTGATCGTGCTTGTGCTCGTGCTTGTGCTTGGCGAGGGGGCTCGCGAGCTCCCGCACCTTGCGTCCCGCGTACGTTCCGCAGGAGGGGCAGGCGCGATGCGGCATCATCGGCTCCTTGCACTTAGGGCAGGCGGCCAGCACCAGTTTCTTGAGCGCGAAATGCGCTGCGCGGCGGCGCTTATGCGAGCTTGTTCGGCGATGTCCAGGAAGACCCATAGCTGACCTTATTAAAGCAAAGTGCGTACAGCGTAGTCAAAAAGCCGCCCCCTGTCAACTGGGGACGGCTTGGGAAAGCTGCGAGCTTCGAGCGCCGAGCTTCGAGGATTTTTAGGCCAAGGCTCGAAGCTTGGGCCTCGGAGCTTGGCGCTATCGAACCCGGAGGATGACCTTGCGGCCGTCCGGGTCCCTGAGATTGGCGGTGAGCAGTCGGCCGGCGCCCGCGGGCGGGACGGGCGGTCCGCCGAAGCCAGCGGTGGCGAGGGCGGCGAGGGCGTCCTCCACCGAGCCGACCGTCAGACCGACGATGATGCCGTCCTGGAGGCCGTCGGCCTCCCCGGGGTAGCGCGGGTAGATCTCGAGGACCGCGCCTCCGAGGTCGCAGGCATGGTGCACAGGCCCGTTGCCGTGCTTTTCCTCTTTGAACGCGAGGCCGAGCGCGCGATAGAACGCGAGCAGCCTGTCGGCTTTGAACGTGCGCAGCGCGATGAACGACAGCGCCGGCGGCGCGGACTTCTTGTCCATGGTTCCCTCCGCGGAGAAAAGAAAGGCCCGGGCGCGATGCCAGGGCCGGAAGTCAGCCGGTGATGAACGAGAGCGTGGGTCCGAGCTCGATGACGTCGCGCAGCGTGGCGGCCTTGATGTCGCCGTCCACCTGCGTGATCGTCGGCTGCTCGTAGTCGATGACCAGGCGCGAGACGTTCGCGTCGTAGGTCTTCGGGATCGAGTAGCCGGCCCAGAGCATGCCGAGGTTGGCGGCCAGGCCCCAGAACGACAGCGCGGTGTCGCGGAGCATGAACGTGCCGGGCTTGTTGCGGGCGTCGGGGAGGCCTTTGCAGCCCATGCCGATCTGGTCGATCGAGCCGCACATGATGCCGGTGTGCGTCATGTAGGGCGCGACCGGCGGGTCCATGCCGTCGGGCAGCGTGATCTTGGCGTGCACCTGCTTCATGAGCGGGTTGCGCGGCTTCCTGAACGTCAGGAGATGGCTGATCTCGTGCCAGAGCGAGCCGAGGATGACCTTCACGGCGCGCTTCGGTCCCCTGTTCTTGTCCAGGTAGTACTGCTCGAGGAAGTTCACGACGATGCCGCTCCCGTAGAGGAAGCCGTACTCGTCGTTGATCTTCATCGGCGCGAGGTGCACGTGGTCGAACGGGCGGTTCTCGCGGATCTTCGCCGCGATGAGCTCCGCCAGCCGCACGGCCGGATGCCGGGTGAGGCCCAGCGTGGTCGCCACCGTGTTCATGGTGCCCGTCGGGACGACGAGGACCTGGGGGAACGGCAGGCCGGACGCCTGGTACTCCCGGATGATCCGGGTGAGGGTGTTGTGGACGGTGCCGTCGCCGCCAACGACCACGATGGTGTCGGGGCGCGTGCGCCGCAGTCCTTCGCACTTCTCCTCGAGCTCCTCGATGGTGCGGGTGTCGTACGTCCATGACGGCGTCGTCAGGATCGATGCGACGACCCTCCCGAGGCCGGCGCGGGGGGTGTTCTTGCCTGCGTTCGGATTGGTGAACGCGGCGACCTTCCGCTGTCTTCTCACGTCTGCCTCCACGATCGTTGTGTGGAAAGGACATGGCACGGACCTTCCGGGCCACACGGCACTATGGCCCATTCTCGCCTTTAGGGCAAGGGGGCCACGGGGAGAGAAAAGGCAAAAGAAAAAGCTTAGAGGAAGGCCATTCTTCTAAGCTTTTCTCTTTTCACTCTTCTCTTTTCTCTTCTTCCGGTGGTTTCTTCCGCGGCCTGGCCGGCCGTTTGGCCGGCTTCCTCGGCGCGCGCGGCGCCTTGGGGGCGGCCGCGAGGCGCACGGGCGGCGCGGGCGGGCCGGACGGCTCCGTCGGCGCGGGGGTCTCCGGCGGCGCAGGCGGCTTCGGGCCGGCGGCCGTGACCGCCACGGGTTGGTTGCGCTCGTCGATGAGCACGGCGCCGATGACCATCAGGAAGACGACGGTATAAGCGAAGGGGATGCGGACGTCGACGGCGGTCGTGGCCAGGCTGACGAGCAGCGGCAGCGTCACCGCGTGCAGTCCGACGGCGAACCATGCCTCGTACGACAGCTTCACTTCGATGAGCACGCCGACGACCATGGCGATGAGGGACGCGACCATGGCGTAGAGCAGCGTCATGAGCAGCATGAGCAGCCAGTACATGACCGCGAAGCAGACGAGCCCGCCGAGGATGAAGAGCGCGCCCCAGGTCCGCATCCATTCGAGGAGCTGCGCCTTGGTGACCGAGAACTCGGAGAATTCCTCCATCCGGTAGACGCGCCGTTCGGTGACGAAGGACTTGGCCGTCGTATGCGGCTTCGGCATGAAGATCGCGTCCTTGCCGATGAGGACGCCGTCCATCCCCTCGTACCTCGCCGGGATCTCGTAGCCCGCGACCGACGTGTCGATGACGACGCGGATCCATTTCGAACCGGCGTCGAACGGCTCGGGCAGGTTGGTGGAGAGATGGCCGTCCTTCACTTCGAGCCTGGCGTCCGCGGGGAACGTCCTGCTGACGTGCGCGATGAAGGCCGTCTCCGCGCCGAACAGGTACGAGGCCAGCATCGACGTCGCGAACACCGCGAGCGCGGCGTGGAAGAGCGCCGCGTACTTGAGCGCGTTCGTCCACGGGCGGCTCCGCACCTTCCGGTAGAACTCCATGTCGTAGCAGCTCTTCACCACGGTGATGAAGAAACCGCCGATGGCGTTCACGACGGGGTTGCCGGGCTTGCGAGGGGGCATAACAGGCGAAGGATACCAGAAACGGGGCCGGGGCGTCATCCGGAAGTACAAAGCACAAAGGACAGAGCCGAGAGGTTCGGGACCTTCAAAAAACCGCCTCGCTTGCGCGAGGCGGTTTTCATGAGGTCGCATTCCTCTAAGCTCTGCCCTTTGTCCTCTTATACCAAGGTCACGCTCGCCACGCCGTCCTTCTCTTCCTTGAACCGCATGATGCGGACGCCCTGCGTGTCGCGTCCCAGCACCGAGATGGACTGGGTCGCGAGGCGGATGATCTGCCCCTTGTCGGAGACCGCGAGCAGGTCGCGCTCTTCCTTGGCGTTGATGACGATGGCCATGACGATCTTGCCGGTCTTGTCGGTGACGTGCGCGGTCTTGATGCCCGAGCCGCCGCGGCCCTGCGTCTTGTACTGCTCGAGGCCGGTGCGCTTGCCGAAGCCGTGCTCCGTCACCACGAGCAGCTCGAAGCCGCTCTTCTTGCCGTCGTCCGGCTTCACGACGTCCATGCCGACGACGCGGTCGCGGTTCTTGAGACGGATGCCGCGCACGCCGGCCGCGGTGCGGCCCATCGGGCGGACGTCCTTC
>Ga0310810_10010649_pt1 | contig 10713 bp, 8 predicted proteins | sample NCmetagenome_FD_207641 | JGI IMG/M metagenome (GOLD analysis project Ga0310810, IMG submission 207641) | Soil microbial communities from experimental microcosm in Duke University, North Carolina, United States - NC | ecosystem: Engineered > Artificial ecosystem > Soil microcosm > Unclassified ... | reverse complement strand
CGCGCAGCCGCTCGCGCAGCACCTGGCGGCCCGTCTCGTCCTCGATCCGCTGCGAGATGCCGATGTGCGGATCGTGCGGCAGGTAGACGAGCATCCGGCCGGCGATCGAGACCTGGGTCGACAACCGCGCGCCCTTGCTGCCGATCGGATCCTTCACGACCTGCACGAGCAGCGGCTGGCCCTCGGCGAGGATGCGCTCGATCGGCCGGCTCGCATCGCCGGTCGGCCGCCGGTGCTCCCAGATGTCCGCGACATGCAGGAACGCCGCGCGCTCCAGGCCGATCTCGACGAACGCGGCCTGGATGCCGGGCAGCACGCGTGCGACGCGACCCATGCAGATGTTGCCGACGAGGCCGCGGCTCGCCGTGCGCTCGACCACCAGCTCCTGCACCTGGCCCGAGCCGATGACCGCGACACGCGTCTCCTGCGGCGTGACGTTAATCAGGATTTCGTCGGTCATGCGGCGGTCCGAGCGCGGCGAGCAACCGCGCGGTTTCGTAGAGCGGCAGGCCGACGATGCCCGAATGGCTGCCGCGGATCTCGCGCACGAAGGTCGCGGCGCGGCCCTGAATGCCATAGGCGCCCGCCTTGTCGTCGCATTCGCCGCTGGCCGCGTATTCCCGGATCTCCTGCGGCGAGAGCTCGCGGAACTCCACCTCGGAGGCCGAAAGCGTCGTCTCCAGGCGCTCCTCGTACTTGAGTGCCACGGCAGTGAGCACTTCATGGCGCTTGCCGGAGAGCGCAGAGAGGATTTGCTCGGCGTCCCGGCGGTCGGCGGGCTTACCGAAGATCCGGCCGTCGAGCGCGACCGTGGTGTCTGCGGCAAGCACCGGCGCGCGTGGCAGCCGCCGCTGCACCATGCGAGTCCAGCCGGACTGCGCTTTTTCGCTGGCGATCCGGAGCACGTATTCGCGTGGAGCCTCGCTCGGCCGTACCTCTTCAGCGAGCTCGGCGCCGCGGAAGATGAGCAGGTGAAACGGGATGTCGAGCTGCGCCAGCAGCTCGCGGCGCCGCGGGCTGCGCGATGCAAGGTAGATCGAGCGCAGAACAGGTGTCGTCACGGAGCGCGCAGGCCGGCGAGCGCGCGCAACGCGTTCGCGTGAAAGAGTTTCGCTCCCTGTTCCTGCGCGATGCGCGCGGCGGTCACGAGGCAACGCTTGGCGGACGCCGGGTCCGCCGCGGTTGCGAGCTCGAGCTCGCCGCGCAATCGCCAGAGCTCGGACACGAACACACCGTGCTCGGGGGTCTTCATCGCGCCGAGGACCTGCGTGACAAGGCCCAGCGCTTCATCACTGCGCCCGGCTCGCATCAGCGTTTCGGCCATCGCAATCTGCGGGTAGCCTGCGGCGAAGCGGTAGGTACTCGCCGGGCCGAACGAGGCCTGCATCTGCTCGAGTCCCGCGTCCGCGTCCTCGAGCGCCGATCGCACGAGGCCAAGCATGAACGTGGCGAACGCCCGCTGCTGCGCAAAATCGTAGCGTTCCGCAACGTTCTGCATCTGCGCGGAATACTCCCGGCAGCGCTCCAGATCTCCGACCAGGTGCAGCGCGTGGCTCGCGATCCCCAGGCTGAACGCGAGCGTGACCGGGTGCTCGAGCGCCTCGGCAAAGCGAATCGCGTCATCGACCGCGGTGCGAACGGCGCTCGCGTCGCCGTCAAGCCCCAGGCCGAACGAGTAGCAGCAATGCGCGCAGGCGCCGGGGTCGTGTCCCGCGTAGACCTCGGACAGCGCATGGTGCCGCGCGCGGTCGTATCGATCGATGCCCTGGCGCGCGAAGTCGATGATCCGCTGGGTCTGGCCGCCGAAGTAGGCGATGCCCCACTGGTGATGCAGCGCCTCGAGATGCAGGTCGGGGTCGCCCAGTTGCTGGCTGATCGACATCAGCTCGTCTCCGCGGCCGCGCGCGACGTCGAAATCGGCCTTGGTCGCCGCGTTGAGATACAGGCCCCAGACTGCCTGGAAAAGCTTCGGCCCGGATTGAGCCTCTTTCGCGAGGGCGTACGCTCTTTCGAGCGCCGCCTCCGCGGCGGCGCTCGCCGGGCCATCGTGGATGACGTGCACCGCGGAAAGCTGCGATTGCGCCTCGAGCGTCAACTGCAGCCGCAGGACCGGATCGTCGATGCGCGCGGCTTCGTCGAGCGCGCAGGTCAGGTTGGCGAGCGATTCGGCGTACGCCGAGCGCTTGCTGGCCAGCCGTGCGGCCCGCATCCACTCCCGGTAGGCGGCTTCCGGCTTTCCCGCGCGGCTGAGGTGAAACGCGATCGGCGCCGGGCCGCTTTCACCGCTCGCGGTTGCGAGCGCGTCGGCGATTGCCGCATGCAGCTTCTGTCGCCGCTCGCGTGCCAGGCTCTCATAGGCAGCCTCCTGGACGAGCGAATGGTTGAAGCTGTATCGCCGCTCATCGTCGACGCCCGCGTCGAGGACCAGTCCCGAAGCCTTCAGCCGATCAAGCGCGCTCGCCAGGTCCGAGCTGCTCTCGCCCGAGATCGTGGCGAGCAGCGGATACGAGAAGTGCCGGCCGATCACCGAAGCGATCTGCGCGACCTCCCTCGCCTTGCCCAGCCGGTCGAGTCGCGCAGCGAGCGAGTCCTGCAGCGTGAGCGGCACGCTGCCACTGAAGGATCCGAGGTCGACGACCGCCTTCGTGAGCTCTTCGGCGAAGAGCGGCACGCCGTCGCTGCGCGCGACGACCTGCTCGATCAGCGCCTCGTCGATGCGCGACTGCGCGGCCGTTCGCCGCACGAGGCTCGCGCACTGGGTGCGTTCCAGCGGCTTGCACGAAATCAGGCTCGCGTGCGGATGCTTCTGCCACGCCGTGCTGAATTCGGGGCGGTAGGTGACGACGACGAGAGCACGCTCGGCATCGATGCGCTTGAGCAGCCGCTCGATCAGGTTCTGCGTCGTCGGGTCGCTCCAGTGCGCGTCCTCGACGAGCAGCAGCACCGCCGCGTCGGCTGCGGCGAGCAGGAAATCCTCGAGCAGCGCGAGCGTCTCGTTCTTGCGCTGGGCGAGCGTCATTTCCATGGCCGAAAGCGCGTCTGGCGACTGGATCTCGAGCAGCTCGGCGAGCAGCAGCTTGGCGACTCGCGATGCACGGCCGACCCGCGCGAGCGCCTGCTCGACCCGCGCGAGGTTCTCGGGCGCCGGCGCGTCCGGCCGCAGCGCAAGCTCGTGCTTGAGCAGCTGAGTAAGCGGATAGAGCGCAGTGTTGCGGTGGTACGGCGAGCACTGGCAGCGCAGCAGCCGTTTCGGTCGCGCGCGCTGGCGCTCGGCGAACGCCTCGATGAGCTTCGACTTTCCCATTCCGGCTTCACCGGCGACGAGCACGACGTGACCGTTGCCGCGCTGTGCGCGCTCCCACGAGTCGGCCAGAAACGCAAGTTCGCGCTCGCGGCCAAGGATCGGACCGGTGCCCTCGGCGCGCGCCGCGGCAAAGCGGGTCTCGGTGCTTCGCTCGCTCACTGCGCGCCACGCCGCCATCGGCTCCTCGAACCCCTTCACGGCGTGCTCGCCGACGTGCTGGTACTCGAACAGGTGGCGCGTGAGGCGGTGCGTCGCCGGTCCTACGATCACGCTTCCGGGCGTGGCGAGCGCCTGCAGGCGCGCAGCGAGGTTCGGCGTCTGGCCGACCACGGTTTGCTCGCCCGTGGCGCCGTCTCCGGCCATCTCGCTCGTGGCGACCAGCCCGGTCGCGATGCCGGCGCGGGCCAGCAAGGGCTTGCCGTCGGGGCGCTCGAGCCGGCCGACCTGGACGATGATCTCGAGCGCTGCGCGCACCGCGCTTTCGGCAGCATCCTCTTGCGCCTGCGGGTAGCCGAAGTACGCGAGGATGCCGTCGCCGAGGAACTGGGCGATCGTGCCGTCGTACTTGCCGACGATCGAGGAGCAGGCCTCGCGGTACTGCGCGAGCAGCCGGCCCATATCCTCGGGATCGAGCCGGCTTGCGAGGCTCGCGGAGTCCACCAGGTCGGTAAAGACGACGGTGATCTGGCGCCGCTCGACCTGCACGCGCTGCCGATCGGCCGATGCAGGCAGCGGCGCCGGCTGCGGGCGCAGCTGCGCCGCCGCGGCGATGAACTTGCGCCGGTGCCCGAGCGACATCCCGAGCCTTTCCAGGTCCTGGTCGCTCAGCTCGGGCGCGACGGCGAGGTCGATATCCTCCGCAGCGAGGACGTCGCGATATTTTTCGAGGCCGAGAGTTGCCAGCCAGCGAGCGAGATCCTCCATGGAGGCTGCGACGATACCACCTAGTTCCGGTGGTACGGGTGCCCGGTCAGAAGCGTCGCGGCGCGATAGAGCTGCTCGCACAGCACGACCTGCGCGAGCGCGTGTGGCAGCGTGAGCGCGGAAAGCCGCACCAGCCGGAAAGCCTGCTTGCGGATCAGCGGATCCAGCCCGTCGGCTGCGCCGATCGCGAAGACCGTCGGCTCGCCGAGCAGCTTCGCGAACTGCTTCGTCGTCAAGTCCTGGCCGTGCTCGTCGAGCGCGACGACCCGCACGCCCTGCGGCAGGCGCGCGCGCAGCTTCGCAGCGGCACTCGGCCGCACTTCGATCAGGCTCACTTCGTAGCCGCGCGGCATGCGGCCGAGATACTCCGCGCGCGCCGCGTCGGCCCAGCCGGGCAGCTTATTGGCGACGGACGCGACGTGCAGGCGGGGCACGATTGGACTTGCCGGAGCGCCGTGGCGTGGCGGCCTTCTTCAGCCGCACTTCCTTGCCGCCCCAGATTTCCTCGAGATTGTAGTAGCTGCGCACGCTCGGGTGCATCACGTGCACCACGATGTCGCCCAGGTCGACGAGCACCCACTCGGCGTTGCGGCCGCCTTCCATGCCGTGCGCAGGTGCGCCGAGTTCCCTCAAGTGCTCGCGCACGCGGTCGGCGAGCGCCCTTACCTGACGCGTGGAATCGCCGCTTGCGATCACGACGCGCTCGAAGATCGGCGAAAGCTTCGCGACGTTGTAGACGACGATGTCGCGACCTTTCACGTCCTCGAGTGCCTCGACGACCGCGCGCTGCTTCTTACGAATGTCCATACAGGTGATGTCGTCGGATGTATTGGAGTACCGGTGCAGGAAGCATTGCCGAGACGTCCTCGCCGCGGGCGATGCGCGCGCGAATGGCGGTCGCGGAAATCGCGATCGGCTGCATCTCGACCTGGACCACGCCTGCGCGAGGCCGTTCGCCGACGGCGGCGCCGTCCGTCGGGCGCCCGAACACTGCGAAGCTCGCGAGCGAGAACAACTCTCCCGAGCGGTGCCAGGTATCGAGCTTCGCGTACTGGTCGGCGCCGATCAGCATTACGAGCGAAACGTTCGGGCCGAGCTCGGCGCGCAAGGCGGCAAGCGTGTCGTAGGTGTATCCGCTCGCGTCCGGCGCCAGCTCGCGCTCGTCGATCGCGTAGCGCGTCTCGCCCTCGATTGCGAGCTGGAGCATGGCCACGCGATCCCTGGCTGGCGCGACCGGCGGATCGCGATAGCGCGGGTCGCCGGTCGGAATCCACAGGATGCGCGCAGCGCCGAGCGCTTCGAGCGCGCTGCGGGCAACCGCAAGGTGGGCGTTATGGACCGGATCGAATGTTCCGCCGAAGATGGCGACCGGCCCCACTAGGCGCGGATTTCTCCGTGGCCGAGCACCACGTACTTGCGCGTGGTAAGGCCCTCCAGGCCGACGGGGCCGCGGGCGTGCAGCTTGTCGGTAGAGATGCCGATCTCCGCGCCCAGGCCGTACTCGAATCCGTCGGCGAACCGGGTCGAGGCGTTGACCATCACCGAGCTCGAATCGACCTCGCGCAGGAAGCGCTGCGCGCGCGCCGGATCCCCGGTGACGATCGCATCCGTGTGCTGCGAGCCGTACTTCGCGATGTGCTCGATCGCCTCGTCGAGGCCGCGCACGACGCGGATCGACACGACGGGCGCGAGCCACTCGGTGGCGTAGTCCTCTTCGCTCGCGGGGCGCGCCGACGGCACGAGCGCGCGCGTTGCCTCGTCGGCGCGAATCTCGACGCCCTTCGACTGATAGATGCGCCCGATCTCGGGCAGCACCTGTGGCGCAATCGACTCCGCGACGAGCAGCGTCTCCATCGTGTTGCAGGTGCCGTAGCGCTGGGTCTTCGCGTTGTCCGCAATGCGAATCGCCATGCGCGGATCGGCGCGGTCGTCGACGTAGACATGGCACACGCCGTCGAGGTGCTTGATCATCGGAATGCGCGATTCGCGCGCAAGGCGCGCGATCAGGTCCTTGCCGCCGCGCGGGACGATGATGTCGACGTATTCGGGCATCGAGATCAGCTCGCCGACCGCGGCGCGATCGGTCGTCGCGACGACCTGCACCGCGTCCTCTGGCAGGCCGGCGCTGCGCAATCCGGCGCGTACGCACGCCGCGATTGCATGGTTCGAATGCAGCGCTTCGCTGCCGCCGCGCAGGATGCACGCGTTGCCGGCCTTGAGGCAAAGCGCCGCGGCGTCCGCCGTCACGTTGGGGCGCGATTCGTAGATGATGCCGATCACGCCGAGCGGCACGCGCATGCGCCCGACCTCGATGCCGCTGGGGCGGCGCACCAGTTCCTCGACGCGGCCAATGGGATCCTCGAGCGCAGCGACTTCCTCCAGCCCTTGCGCGATCTGCTCGACCGATTTCGGCGAGAGCGTCAGCCGGTCGATGAACGCACCGTCGCGGCCGGAGCGCGCGGCCTCGGCGACGTCCGCGCGATTGGCTTCGAGCAATTCCGCACTGCGCGAGCGCAGCTCGCGCGCCATTTCGTGCAACGCGCGGTTCTTCGTATCGGTGTCCGCTCGTGCCAGCACGCGCGCGGCCGAGCGCGCAGCGCGACCGAGGTCGCGCATGTAGGTGCGCACGTCAAGCGGAGCGGCGTGTCCCATGCACCAATTCTAACCCCAGCCTCGCAAGCCGATCCCACGGCTCGCCGAATGCCACGCCCTTGATCGCGCGATCGACCTGCGCGGCGCCGGCGAGCGCGGCCTCGAGCTGCGGCAGCGCGTAGCGTCCGATCGCAGATTTCAACGCAGGCTGCCGCGATCCCCACACGCGTTGCTCGCGCAACAGGCCGTCGAGCGCGCGCCCGCCGTCCATTCCGTGCTGGATTGCATCGAGCGCGCGCAAATCCTCCGCGACCGTCCACAGCACGAGCGAAGGGGCTTCGCCTTCGCCGCGCAACCCGCCGAGCACTCGCAGATAGCGGCCCAGGTCGCCCGCGAGCAGTGCCGCGGACGCGTCGTGCGCGCTGTAGCGCGCGACGTTGGCAACGACGGCCTCGACCTGCTCCAGCGCGAGTTCTCCGGCCGGCAGCAGCAGCGCGAGCTTCTGCACTTCCTGGTGCGCAGCGAGCAGGTTTCCTTCGACCCGGTCGGCGAGGAACTCGAGCACTGTCGCCTCGGCGCTCTGGTGGTTGCGCGCGAGACGACCTGCGATCCACTGCGGCAGGCGTGCGCGATCCACCGGCCATATATCGACGATTACGCCCTCGGCGGCGAGCGCGCTGAACCACCCCGACGATTGCGTCGCCTTGTCGAGCCGCGGGACCGTGACGAGGGTGACGTTGCCCCCTGGATCCTTCTCGCAATACTTCTCGATTGCCGCCGCGCCCTGCGTGCCGGGCTTTCCGGTGGGCATCCTCAGCTCGACGATGCGCGCACCGCCGAAAAGCGACTGGCTTGCGCCCGCATGCGCGAGCGCGCTCCAGTCGAAGCTGCGATCTACATGCAGCACCTCGCGCTCGGTGCAGCCGTGTCGCCGCGCCGCCGCGCGCACCGCGTCGGACGCCTCGAGCGCCAGCAGCGGCTCGTCGCCGTGAACGGTGTAGATCGGGCGCAGGCCCTTCGCGAGGTGCGCTTCGAGCTGTTCCGCGCGCAGCTGCACTACGACGTGATCTTCTGCGCGCTCGAGAGTCGGCGCATGATCTGGCGCACGAGGTCGGCCTGCATCTCGCGATACAGCAGCTGCTCCTCGGTTTCCTTCGCGAGAATGTCGGCGTCGTTGAACGTGAAGTCGCGCGACAGCTGCAGGGTGGAGGTCGGAAGGTATTCGCCGCCCTTGCCGTCGTGCACCCGGAACGCGACGCGATAGATCAGGCGGAACTCGCGCACCCGGCCGCCGCCCGACAGCGACAGGATGTCCTTCGACCTCACTTCCTGCAGGAACTCGAGTTGCGCCTGCGCGAGTTTCGGGTCGTCCACCACGACGGTGCGGGTGCCCGCCTGGATGTTGCGGCGCAATTCAAGTCCGATGCCGCCGGTCGACGGCAGGTACAGCGTTTCGAACGGAAGCTCCGCCGTCCCACGCAGCTGGAAGCCGCAGCCGCAGAGCAATGCGAACGCAGCGACGAGTAGGATGCGCATCAGACGACGATGTTGATCAGGCGGCCGGGCACGACGATCACCTTCTTGATCACCAGGTCCCCAATATAGCGCTTGACGATGTCGCTCGCGCGGACGAGCGATTCGACGCCTTTCGAGTCCAACGAGTTGGGCACCGGCACCGTCCCGCGTTTCTTGCCGTTCACCTGCACTACGTATTCGATCTCGGACTGCACGAGGGCTTCCGCCCTGGGCTCGGGCCACGGCGCCGTCATGATGTCGTCGCCGAAGCGCAGCTCGCGCCACAAGTGGTGGCAGATGTGCGGCGTAATCGGCGCAAGCACGCGAAGCAGAATCGACAAACCTTCTTCCGTCGTCGCGTTCCGTCCGCCGGAGAACCGCTCCAGCGCGTTCAGCATCTTCATGGCGGCGGACGCGACCGTGTTGAACTGCTGCTTGGACATGTCGTAGTTCGCCTGCTTGAGCACCGAGTGAATTTCAAAGAGCGCCTCCTTGCGGAGCTCTTCGCCCACATCGCCGCCGCGCTCATCGAAGCCCGCGCAATAGTTCCACAGGCGCTTCAGAAAGCGATACGACCCTTCGACGCCTTCGTCGGACCATTCGAGCGTGTTCGTCGGCGGCGAGGCGAAGATCGCGAAGAAGCGCGCGGTATCGGCGCCGTAGCGCTCGATCAGCTGCTGCGGGTCAACGCCGTTGTTCTTCGACTTGGACATCGTGCCCAGGCCGTCGTACATCACCTCGGCGCCATCCGAGATGCGCGTGGCGGAGACCAGCTTGCCCTTGGCATCGCGCTGCACCTCGACCTCGGATGGATTGATCCACTCTCGGCGCCCCTCGGGCGTATCGAGGTAGTACGACTCGGCGAGCACCATTCCCTGGGTCAGCAGGTTGGTGAACGGCTCGGAAACGTCGAGCAGCTTCTCGTCGCGCATCACGCGCTGGAAAAAGCGCGAGTAAAGCAGGTGCAGGATCGCGTGCTCGATGCCGCCGATGTACTGGTCGACCGGCATCCAGTACGCCGCGCGCTCGTCGACCATCGCCTGGTTGTTGTCGACGCAGGCGAAGCGCGCGAAGTACCACGACGAATCGACGAACGTGTCCATCGTGTCGGTCTCGCGGCGCGCGGGCTTGCCGCACGACGGGCACGGGGTCGAGGTGAATTCGGGCATCTTCGCGAGCGGATTGCCGGTGCCGTCGGGCACCAGGTGCTCCGGCAGCACGACCGGCAACTGATCGTCGGGGACGGGCACGTCGCCACAGGCGTCGCAATGCACGATCGGCACCGGGCAGCCCCAGTAGCGCTGGCGCGAAATGCCCCAATCGCGCAGCCGCCATTGCACCTGCTTCTCGCCGAGCCCCTTTGCCTTGAGGTCCGCGGCGATTGCGTCGACCGCGGCCTGGTACGGCAGCCCGTCGTATTTGCCCGAGTTGATGCACGTGCCGTATTCGGCGTACTGCGGCTTGAACGGCGCGGGCACGGTATCGCCGAGCGGATGCCTGATGACCGGCTGGATCGGCAGGCCGTAGCGCATCGCGAAGTCGTAGTCGCGCTCGTCGTGCGCCGGCACCGCCATGACCGCGCCTTCGCCGTACCCCATCAGCACGTAGTTCGCGACCCACACCGGAACGCGCTCGCCGGTGAGTGGATGCGCGCAGCTGAGCCCGGTCGCCATGCCTTTCTTTTCGATCTGGGCAAGCTCGGCTTCGACGAATGCGCCGCGCTTGCATTCCTCGACGAACGCCGCGATCTTCGGGTCGCGCTTCGCCGCCCACATCGCGATCGGGTGCTCGGCGGCCACTGCGCAGAACGTCGCTCCCAGCAGGGTGTCGGCGCGCGTCGTAAACACCCACAGCAGCTTCTCTTCGCCGTCGAGCTCGTACGGAAACGCCAGCCGCACGCCCTCCGAGCGGCCGATCCAGTTCTTCTGCATCACGCGCACGCGCTCGGGCCAGCCGGGCAATTCGTCGAGCGCAGCGAGCAACTCCTCGGCGTACGCGGTGATGCGCAGGAAGTACATCGGGATCTCGCGCTTCTCGACGAGCGCGCCGGTGCGCCAGCCGCGCCCGTCGATCACCTGCTCGTTGGCGAGCACGGTCTGGTCGACCGGGTCCCAGTTGACGGTGCCGGTCTTCTTGTAGGCGAGACCGTTGCGGAAGAGCCGCGTGAAGAACCACTGGTTCCACTTGTAGTACTTCGGATCGCACGTCGCGAGCTCGCGGTCCCAGTCGAGCGCAAAGCCGAGCGCCTGCAACTGGCGCTTCATGTACGCGATGTTGTCCCGGGTCCAGCGCGCCGGCGGCACGCCGTTCGCCATCGCTGCGTTCTCCGCCGGCAATCCGAACGCGTCCCAGCCCATCGGCTGCAGCACGTTCTTGCC
>Ga0310810_10010646_pt1 | contig 10715 bp, 5 predicted proteins | sample NCmetagenome_FD_207641 | JGI IMG/M metagenome (GOLD analysis project Ga0310810, IMG submission 207641) | Soil microbial communities from experimental microcosm in Duke University, North Carolina, United States - NC | ecosystem: Engineered > Artificial ecosystem > Soil microcosm > Unclassified ... | reverse complement strand
GATGGCATCAGGATCATTGTCGATGCCCGTCACCCGCGCTGCACCCAAACGAAGGGCGACCATCCCCAACAGCCCACTTCCCGCACCCACATCGAGGACCGACTCGCCTCCCCTGATGTCCTCTTCAAGCCATTCCAGCAACAGGCTGGTGGTCGCATGGTGGCCGGTCCCAAAGGCCTGCTTCGGGTCGAGCACGATCTCGACCTCTCCCTCCACGACCGGGACCTGCTCCCAGCTGGGCCGGATGACGATCCGTTTTCCGACTCGAAGCGGCTTGACCGACTGTGCCCATTGACGGTTCCAATCCTGATCAGGCAACGAGTGCACGACGATGTCGGATTCGGCGACGCCCTGTTCCGTCAACCGCTGAAGTATACTGCGCACATGCGCCAGATGATCGGAAGTCCACTGATGGCTCGGCCAGTACAGATGAATCGTGCGGCCGTCCTCCCAGGCGCCAGGAACACAAGAATCGTCAAGGAGACCGAGCACCTCGCCCGCATCGAGGTGGGTTCTGATTTGGACATCTATCCAATCGGCTGTCATGGTTTCCCTACAGGCCGTTCAAAAAGCTTGTTCGGCAAGGCCGCAGCAAGCGAGGTGGCGAGGCGTACTGTTTTCGTACGTTGAGCCTCCAAGCGAAGCGAGAACGAAGCCGAAAAGCATTTTCAACGGCCTGGTTGGTCATTGACGCCATACGGACCTTCAAGTATCGTCATCGAACGATGGCGGCGCTCTCGCGGGCCGGACAATTGCAGCGGCTGATCGGGAGAATCGAACGGCTCATTGCGGGTGGAGCGGCTGCCAGTTCACGCTTCACGACTTACCGTCTGGCCATCTTCATTGCCGGCGTCGTCTGTATCGTCACGTTGTTTCGAGCCGGGCACTATCACAGCGGCAATCTGGTGTTGGCCGGATTCGTCCTCCTCTTCCTGATCGTCGCGTCGTATCATAACAGGCTTGAGCAGCGGATTCACCGGCTGCGGCTCTGGACGGCCGTCAAATCCGCGCACCTTGCCAGGGTGCAGCTCGCCTGGTCACACATTCCCTCCAGGCCGACCGAGCCGTTCGCGACACATTTGTACGCCCAAGACCTGGATGTGGCCGGAGCCCATTCCCTGCTTCACCTTCTTGATACGACCGTTTCCGATCAGGGACGGTCTCGGCTCACCTTGTGGCTTCTCACACAACCGCCGGAGTCCCATGTCTGGGAAACGCGCCAGGCCTTGGTCAAGGAGCTTTGCCCCCGATCGCTGTTTCGAGACCGGCTGGTGCTCGAGGCACAACTCGCGGGAGAACAGGAGATCAATGGCCGGAGGCTGGCCGCGGTACTCGATCATCCGGTCGGCTTTCCAGGTCTGACGCGAATTCTCTTGATTCAGACCCTGCTGGCCCTGGGTACGGTCGTCCTCGGCGTGGGCGCCCTCCTGGACTGGCTGCCGGGCTATTGGATGTTCACCTTCGGCGCCTATGCCTTGATTTATCTTATGACAGACCAAGGCGAAGAACTGCTCGAACACGCCGTCGGCCTGCATCACGAAATGGAACGACTCAGCCGGGTGCTGCAATTTGTCGAACAGCATGCGGCCCGCACCGGTTCGATGATGGCCAAGATCTGCGCCCCGCTGTTGGAAGCGGGACGTACTCCGTCCTCCTTTACACGGCACATCGCGCGCATTTTTCACGCCATCAGCGTCAAAGCGCATCCGCTCGTCCATTTGGCGCTCAATGCCCTGTGCCCTTGGGACCTGTTCTTCGCGTTTCGGCTTCGGCAGCTCCAAAACCGTGTGCGGACTCGCCTGCCTGTGTGGCTCGACCGCTTGGCCGAAGTGGAGGCAGCCTCGGCGTTGGCCACGTTTGCCTATCTGCATCCCGACTATGCCTGGCCGACGCCCACCTCGGCTGTCGGCGTTCGCAGCCAAGGCCTTGGTCACCCGCTGATTCCCGCGGCGACGCGTGTCAGGAACGACATCATCCTTGAAGGACTGGGTACGATTCACCTGATCACCGGCTCCAATATGTCCGGCAAGAGCACGTTTCTTCGTACGATCGGCATCAATGTCTGCCTCGCGCAAGCCGGCGCGCCGGTCTGCGCCGGCACGTTCAGCTGGAGCTGGAGCCGACTGGCCTGCTGCATCCGCATCAACGACTCACTCGATGCCGGCCTCTCGTTTTTCTATGCGGAGGTGAAACGGCTGAAAACGATTCTGCATGCGACGGGGGATACATCCTCCGCTCCGGTCTTGTTTCTGATCGATGAGATTTTCAAGGGAACCAACAACCGGGAACGGTTGATCGGCAGTCGCTCATACATCAAAGCCCTCGCCGCCGGGAACGGCTACGGACTGGTCAGCACTCACGATCTCGAGCTGACCGATCTCGAACAGGAGATCACATCGCTCGCCAATACCCACTTCCAGGAAACCGTCAGCAACGGCGCACTCGCGTTCGACTATCGACTACGCCCAGGCAGTTGTCCCACGACCAATGCCCTGCGGATCATGGAGCTGGAAGGATTGCCCGTTCCGAAGCACGCCTCACCGGAGGCGCACTAAACACCCGCATGACGAACCCTCTGCGCGGATTGCTCATCGCTCAGTTCTGCGGCGCATTCAACGACAATGCGTGGAAGCTGATGGTCGCACTCCTCGCCATCCGGCAGCTGGCCTCCTCCACCGCCCCAGGCCCCCAGTTCGAAGCCGCCTCTCAAACACAGACCACAGTGGCGTTTGTCGTCTTTACCTTTCCGCTTGTCCTCGTCTCGATCGTCGCAGGCATGCTCGCGGATCGCGTGAGTAAGCGAACCGTGATCATCATGATGAAATCGGTCGAAGTGCTGTTGATGAGCGCGGCGACGCTCGCCCTTGGGCTGAACCCCGCCGGAGGGGTGTTGCCGCTGGTGGTCCTTGCCGGGATGGGCGTCCACAGCGCGCTCTTCAGCCCCGCCAAGTATGGGATTCTTGCCGAACTCCTGCCGCATGAACGATTGGCGGCCGGCAACGGTCGACTCGAGATGTGGACGTTTTTTGCCATTTTGACCGGCACTGCCGCCCCCGGCATTCTCATGTCCCTCACCGGAAGCGCAGTCTGGCTGGCGCCGCTGCTGCTCACCGCCCTGTCACTGGTCGGATTCGGAGCAGCCTGGACTATCCCGCCTGTGCCGCCGGCGCGTGCGGAAGGCGGCCTGGCGGATACTCTGAAAGGCGCCTGGTCTGCCATCGCCCGCGATCGCATGCTGAGGTTGGCGATCTGCGGTGCCGTCTTTTTCTGGACGATCGCCAGTCTCTTCGCCCAGAACATCCTCATCTATGCGAAAGCAGTGCTCCTGGTATCGGACTGGCAATCCGGTCTTCCGCTCATGATGTTGTCGATTGGAATCGGCCTTGGCGCCCGCTGGGTCGGGCGCCTGTCTCAGGCGCGGGTCGAATACGGCTTGATTCCGCTTGGCGCAGCGGGCGTCGCGGTCATGCTTTCCGTGATCGGACTCACCGCTCCCGGCTTGACGGCAACACTGGCGCTGATGGTCGTGTTAGGCACCTCAAGCGCCTTGATCTTCGTCCCGCTCAACGCGCTGATCCAGTGGCGCGCTCCGACTGACCGGCGAGGATCAGTCATCGCATTTGAAAACACCTGCGTCTTCACCGGCATTCTTCTCGGATCGCTCGGCGCCGGGGCGCTTGCGAACACCGGGGTCTCGACGACGGGCATCTTTACGGCCACCGCAGTGTTTACCGTGCTCGGCACGGCCTGGGCGCTATGGTTGTTACCGGAAGCCTTGCTGCGGGCGCTGCTCGTCATCCTGACGAACAGCCTGTACCGCATGCGGGTTGTCGGTCATGAACATGTGCCGAAGATTGGCGGAGCGCTGCTCGTGTCCAACCATGTGTCGTTCATCGACGGACTGCTCTTGATCGCCAGTCTTGATCGACACGTCCGGTTCGTGGTGGACGCCCAATATGCGGAACAGCCGCTGTTCAAACCGTTGATGAAGCTGTTCGGCGCCATTCCGATTTCCTCCTACGGTGGTTTGCGCGTCGTCCTGCAAGCGCTACGCGAGGCAGGCGCGGCCCTCGACAAAGGGGAACTCGTCTGTATCTTTCCGGAGGGGCAGATCACCAGAACCGGCACGCTGCTGCCGTTCCGTCGAGGCTTCGAGCGGATCATGAAAGGCCGGTCGTCGCCGATCATCCCCGTTCATCTGGACCGTGTGTGGGGGAGCATCTTCAGCTTTGACCGCGGGCGCTTTTTTTGGAAGCTGCCTGAACGCCTCCCCTATCCTGTGACGGTCTCGTTCGGCACGCCATTGCCGCCGCATACGCCCGCATACGAGCTGCGCCACGCCATTCGAGCGCTGGGAGAAGTTGCCTGGACTCTCCGCAAGCCCGATCGTCATCCATTGCATCGTGAATTCATCCGTGCCATGAGAAGACGGCCGTTTCGCTTCGCCATGGCCGATCATCGTCGTCCGCACATATCGGCGGCACAGGCGCTGATCGGATCGATCGCGCTGGCTCGCGCCTTACGCCCCTTGTGGCGGAACCAACGTCACGTCGGTATTCTGCTGCCGCCGAGTGTCGCCGGCGCCCTCGTCAATGTCGCAGCACCGCTATGCGGGAAAACCAGCGTGAACCTCAATTACACGGTCGGCCAGGGTGGGTTGGAGGCGGCCGTCCGGCAGGCTGAATTGCGCACGATTGTCACAAGCCGGGCCTTCGTCGAGAAAACCAAGCTTGAATTACCGGACGGACCGGCCATGGTCTGGATAGAAGACCTGGCGGAAACGATCGGGCGAACGGACAAATTGCTGGCAGCCGTGCTCGCGTTCCTTACACCCGCGCGTGTCATCGAGAAAGCCTGCGGCCAGGACAACCCACTGTCCATCGACGATCTCGCGACCATTATCTTCAGCAGCGGCAGTACAGGTGAGCCGAAAGGCGTGATGCTCTCGCATTACAATGTGGACGCGAACGCGGAGGGCGCCAGCCAGGTCCTACATCTCTATCAAGAAGAACGGGTGCTCGGCATTCTGCCGTTCTTTCACTCCTTCGGCTATTTGGTCTTCTGGTTCGTGATGTTCAACAACGCCGCCTTGATCTTTCATCCGTCACCGATCGATGTGGCCGCCATCGGCGAATTGATCCGGCGGCAGCGGATCACATTCCTCGTGACGACGCCGACCTTTTTGCAGCTCTATCTTCGCCGGTGTACGCCGGAACAATTCAGCTCCTTGCGGGTTGTGCTCACCGGCGCAGAGAAACTGTCTTTACGCCTCTACGAGACTTTCAAGGAACGCTTCGGGATTGAACCAGTTGAAGGATACGGGGTCACTGAATGTGCGCCCGTCGTTGCGGTGAATTGTCCCGACTTCCGGGCCGCCGGCTACTATCAGCCAGCGGCACGTCGAGGCACCGTCGGCCAACCGCTTCCCGGCGTATCGGTCAAGATCGTCGATCCTGAGACGTTTGCCGTTCTACCGCCCAGATCGGCGGGGATGCTGTTGGTCCGTGGGCCCAACGTCATGACCGGGTATTTGGGCCGTGAGGACCTGACGGCAAGCGTGATGCACGAGGGCTGGTACGTGACCGGGGACATTGCCATTCTCGATGATGACGGGTTCTTGACGATCACGGACCGGCTGTCGCGTTTCTCGAAAATCGGGGGTGAGATGGTGCCTCATGGCAAGGTCGAAGAAGCACTGCACCAAGCGGCTCAGAGCGAAACGCAGGTGTTTGCGGTGACCGGCATTCCCGACGAGCGCAAGGGCGAACAGCTCGCGGTCCTGCATACGCTGGATGAGGCGCGTGTCCCCGACATTCTCGCCCAGCTCTCGTCGAATGGGCTGCCGAATTTGTTCATTCCCCCTCGCGGCAATTTTGTGAAAGTCGATGCCTTGCCGGTGCTCGGGACCGGCAAGATGGATCTCCGGGCCCTCAAGCGAATTGCGATCGAACGGCTCCGAGACAGTGCGAAGTCCTGAGTCCTGAGTATTGCGACCTGATCGCAACATGGAACATTCGCTTAGGCGACACGAGTTGTCATCAATGCGGTTGATCATTGACCGATGACCATTGACAAACAAGTCATCGATTGCCACGTGCATCTGGCGGCGTTGCCCGACGGCAATAACGGTTGTTACATCTCGCCGCACATGCTCAAGAGTCCGCTCTTCCGGTTTCTACTGTGGAAACACGGGTTGCCGTTGAACGACCCCGGCCAGGCCAACCGGAAATACGTCAATGACCTGCTCATCGAGCTGCGGGCGTCCACACATGTACGCCAAGCCGTCCTCCTCGGAATGGACGGCGTTTACGACCAGGCGGGCCGCCTTTCCCAAGAAGAGACCCATTTCCTGATCAGCAACGAATATGTGTTGGAGACCGCCCGAGCCCACCCGAACGATTTCCTTCCGGGCGTCTCCATCAATCCCCAGCGGCGGGATGCCGTGGACCAAGTCCATCGCTGTGCGGACGCAGGGGCGGCGCTGGTCAAAGTATTGCCCAACGCGCAACAGTTCAATCCTGCCGATGCCAAGTATAAGCCGTTTTATCGCGCGCTCGCGGACCGCCGGCTGCCGTTCTTGAGTCACGTGGGATACGAGTTCAGCCTCATTGGCAAAGACCAATCGGTCGGTGATCCCAACCGGCTCAAGTTTGCGCTGGAAGAAGGGGTCACCGTGATTGCCGCCCATGCCTGCAGTTACGGGTTGATGGTCTACGAGCGGTTTCTTTCTGTGCTGCTCGATTTTTCACGTCGATATCCGAATTTTTACGCCGATATCTCGGCTCTCACACTACCCAACCGCTTTCGGATGCTGCTGCACCTGCGCCGCCATCCTGATGTCTATGATCGCCTGCTTTTCGGCACGGATTATCCGCTGTCGGTCATGCATGTGGCCGCTTGGGGACGGGTCGGACTTCAGACGCTTCGCGCCCTGGTTCGCACGAAGAATCGATTCGATCGGCAGTATGCCGTCTGCAAGTCCCTCGGCGTCGGCTTCAAATCATTTGACATGCTTTTGCGCGAATCATCGAACCCGCCGAGGCCTGGGACCGGAGCATAGCAACCGTCGCTAAGACAACATAGCCGCTAGTGCGCCATGGACCGTGACGCCATACTCTCCGCTCTTCGTGAAAGGATCCTGGCCTTCGCGACATTACGTGTCTCGAAGGACCACGCCGAAGACCTGACGCAAGATGTCCTCGCTGTCTTGCACGACAAGTATCCCCACGTCGGGGAGCTGACCGAACTCGTTCCGCTCGCCTTTCAGGTCCTTCGATACAAAATGCTCGACGCCCATCGCAAGGCGCTGCGCCGCGGCGAGTATAATCAGGCATCGGTCGACGATCTCGCCCTTGCCGCGCCGGACGTCTCGCACGAAACCCAGCTCGATCAGAAGCAGCGTGTGGACCGGCTGTTGGCTGCGATCGCACAACTCGGAGAGCGATGTCGCGAGCTGTTTAGGTGGAAACTCGAAGGAAAGAGCTTTCCCGAGATCCAGACACTGATGGGACAGACCTCGATCAATACGATTTACACGTGGGATTTGCGATGCCGAAAGCAATTGTTGGCGCTCATGGGCGGCAGCTGGGAATAGGCGACGTCTAATAGGGACTCTCCTCCAATGCCACTGCCTGAACATGAATTAGAGAAGCTTCTGGGCGGCTTCGCGTCCGATACCCTGACGGCGGAAGAACGTCAACAGCTCTATGCGGCTGCGTTGCGCGATCAAGAACTCTTCAACGCCCTGGCCGATGAGCAGGGATTAAAGGACTTGCTTGCCGATCCCGTCGTTCGCCGGAAGTTGCTCGTGGCATTGGCTCCCCACCGCGATGCCGGCCATTGGCGATCCTGGCTGGATCGATTCACAAGCCCGGCCGGACTTGCGTGGGCCGGTGGGGTTGCCGTCGGCGTCTTTGCGGTCGTCCTTGGTCTTAGAGTATATGAGGCGAGCCTGCGCCAGGCTGCCGACACCGCGGCTGTCGAAGAGCAGAGGTCGATGGCTCCGTCAACAGCGCCTTCGGCAGTTCCTCCTTTGCAAGCGCCCCTGGAAGAGGAGAAGCATAAGGAGCCGATGGCTGCTCCGAGAGCCGACGTTACGGGCAAAATCATACCGCCCAGCAGTACCTTGAAGAGCCGCGAGCAGTCGGCCGCTTCCCGGCCGCGTCAAGAGCCTGAGCCGAGGAAGAAGCAAACGGCCCCGCAAGCGCCTGCCGCTGACACGGAGGTCCGCATCATGGCGCAAGCGGAGACCGTAGCCACAGCCGCATCGGCGCGGACTCTGTTCTATGCGCAAGCTTCTCATCCAAACCTTGCCGCTGCGACGCAGGAGGTGGAGTCGGTTCAAAAGACCGATCGGCTTGCACTGGCGAAAAAAGCGACTGAAAGAGGGGCGCCGGCAACACCGCTGGCCCTCCGCTATAGCCTCATCTCGGCCGAGCGGCAACTGCCCGCCGACGTCGCCGCAGGCGGCCCCACGTCGGTGAACTTCATTGTGCAAAGCAATCAGGAGGGCTACGTACAGATTTGGAAACGAACCGGCGACTCGTTGCCTGAACTGGTGCTCCCTGCAAAAGAAACCGGCCGAATTTCGTTGAAAACGATCGCCGGTGAGCGTCAACAGTTGGCGGTGCCGGGAGACACTGACCGCTTGATCGTTCGTCTCTCCAGAGTTCCCTTCGGCCCCATTACACGCCAGGAAGCGGTGATGGCGGGACGTGGATCACCGACGCAGCTTACGGAATCCAGCTTAGACGCTGAAGAACAGGCGAGCTACGTGGCCAATCCGGACATCTCAGTCGCTGAATTGGCCATCGAAATTCCGATCGGATCCGCCGCCAGATAGACGACGCTTACAACTCGCTGCCGTGCATTCTGGCAAAGAGATTCCAATCGAATTGTTTGGGCGCCACCGCATGAAGCGGGATCGCTTCGATGGACCCCCGCTCGCGAAAGGCCAACATCGTGCCTACCACTTCCTCGGGACGCTCGACCAACCGTTGCACGGTTTCATAGGCCAGATGCTGGGCGATGGCCTTGTCTTCCGGGACCGGAGGAGCGCCTCTGAGCGTATGCCCGAGGATCGTCGCCTTGGTGGCGAGCGTGAGCCGATAGTGATTGGCACTCGCCTGGAGGTGCGGCCATTGGGCAATGACGCCGGCCACGTAATCGACCAAGCCATGGACCCCGCCTTCCCGATGGTGGCGATGCGGCGTGTGCTCCGCGACGACGAACAGATGGCTTTTGTTCGGCACGCCCAATGTCCGCTTCAACGTGCCCAAGATGATGTCGTCGATATACGCATCGGGATCGGGATGTTCGTTGACCAACAACCCTTCAGCACGCGACTGATAGGCGCAGCCTAGGGCGAGATGTCCCGAGCCGGCGCCCATGACTTCGACGAAAAAGATGCTTCCCATCGCCGCACTGGTGGCCTTTAACGACTCGATCGATTGATCGGCCAGCGCGATGGCCGAATGGTAACCCAACGAGACGGTCCCCTCGATGTTGTTGTCGATGGTGCCGGGAAGGCCGACGACTTGGACGCCGAATCCTTCATAGACCGCCCTCGCGCCCCGTAAGCTCCCGTCGCCGCCCAACACGACGACCGCTGCATCCTCCAGATAGGGCTGAAGGTTCCGCATCGCCGCCTGCTGCACGCCTTCTTCCTTGAAATCTTCGAAGCGGCTGCTGCCGATCGGGCTGCTCGCGTGACTGCTCATGCCGCGCGTGTCTTCTTCCGTTACCGTTTCAATCCAATTGTTCGCCAGCCCCAGGAATCCATGCCGCACGAAATGCACCTTGAGGCCATAGCGCTGGCCCGTCACGCGAAGTTCCTTCAACGCGGCGCCGGCACCGGCGAAATCTCCTCCGGATACGAGCGCGATAATCCGTTTGATCTGCCGGGGCTTCAGCGCCACCCGGTCCTTTCGTACCCGTTCGAGCGAGACCCAGTTTTCACGCGCCGCTTTCTCGCGTTCGGATAGTCCGACGGCTGTGGAATAACCGGACAGCCGGCCTTGTTCGTACGTCAGCAGCACGACGTTGTCCTGGCTTTCTTTGTAATCGCTGAATTCCGTGAACGCTTCGTGAAAGGGACGAGGGTCCAAATAGATCATCAGCGCGCGGAGTGTCGAGCTATGTGTATACAAGCAGGCCACCTGGCCGCGATGGGCTTCTCCTAATCCATGCAGGCCGTCAATCACGTCGACGTAGAGATCGAAGAAGGAATTGCCGCCTGGATAGCAGTACAGCGGATCTTTGATCAGTCGCTTGGCGGTCGAAACGTCAACAGCGAACGCCTTGGCCAGCGCCTCAGTCTCCGCCGCTTTGGCAACGCCGGTGATCCATCCAAAATCCGATGATTCCAGCGCATGCTCGAACATCGGTTCCGGAGGAGCGTCCGCGGCCGGACTGAGCGCTCGGACGACACGCTGATAGAGTTGCCTGGTGTTGGGGCTGTGGCTGATGAAGTGCAGGAAGCGGCGCGGATCGAGATAGTTGGAGAGATGTAGAAAGTCGAGCTGTTGGCCGATGACGCCCACCATGCGGGCCAGCGCGGCTCCGACGGAGTCGGCTCGTGGAACGCCCCGCTCCTCGTCCAGCTGATTGGACAAGCGCCGGCCCACCCTGTGGGTTTTACTTTCCACGCGGGAAATGCCATGGCGCATCGTGAAGAGCAGCGTACGATCCGCCAGATCGCGAGGCAAGAGCCAGAA
>Ga0310810_10010645_pt1 | contig 10715 bp, 8 predicted proteins | sample NCmetagenome_FD_207641 | JGI IMG/M metagenome (GOLD analysis project Ga0310810, IMG submission 207641) | Soil microbial communities from experimental microcosm in Duke University, North Carolina, United States - NC | ecosystem: Engineered > Artificial ecosystem > Soil microcosm > Unclassified ... | reverse complement strand
CAACGGCCTGTCCCGGGCGCCGCTCTATCCGCCGTCGCCGTTCACCGGGCGGCTCGAGAGCGGTCCGTACGGCGATTACGTCCTGTCGGTCGGGCGGCTCGAGCGCGTCAAGCGGCCCGACCTGGCGGTGCGGGCGATGCGGCACGTGGACCAGCCGCTGCGGCTCGTGGTGGCCGGCAGCGGAACGGTGCAGGAGGAGACCGAGGCGCTGGCCGAGTCGCTCGGCGTCTCCGATCGCGTCGACTTCCTCGGCACCGTCGCCGAGAGCGAGCTGCTGCGCCTCTACAAGGAGGCGCTCGCGGTCGTCTACACTCCCTACGACGAAGATTACGGTTACGTGACGCTCGAGGCGTTCCTGGCCCGGAAGCCGGTGGTCACGGTGGCCGATTCGGGAGGACCGCTGGAATTCGTCGAGGACGGGGTGAACGGCTTCGTCTGCGCGCCCGAACCCGAGGCGATCGCGGCGGCGCTGAACCGGCTGGGCGGGGATCGCGGGCTCGCGCCGCGGCTCGGGCACGCGGGGTTCGATCGCGTGCAGGCGGTCACGTGGGACGCGGTCATCGACGCGCTCATCGCATGAAGCAGACGACGCTCATCATCCAGATCCCCTGCCTCGACGAAGCGGTCACGCTGCCGGCGACGCTCGCCGACCTGCCGCGCACCATTGCCGGCATCGACCGCGTCGAGATCCTGGTGATCGACGACGGGTCGACCGACGCCACCGTCAGGGTGGCGCGCGAGCACGGCGTGGACCACATCGTCTCGCTGCGGCGGCGGCGCGGCCTGGCGGCGGCGTTCATGGCGGGCATCGATACCTGCCTGAAGCTCGGCGCCGACTACATCGTCAACACGGACGGCGACAACCAGTACTGCGGCCACGACATCGCCGCGCTGGTGGCGCCGCTCGTCGCCGGCGAAGCCGACATCGTGATCGGCGATCGGAACGTGCAGGCGCTGCAGCACATGTCGGCGGGCCGGAAGCTGCTGCAGCGGCTGGGCAGCTGGATCGTGCGCCAGCTGTCGAACACGCGCGTGCCGGACACGACGAGCGGGTTCCGCGCCTACACGCGCGAGGCGGCGCTGCGGATGACGATCGTCTCGGAGTTCTCGTATACGCTCGAGTCGATCATCCAGGCCGGCAAGAAGCGCATGGCGATCGCGCACGTGCCGGTGCGCACGAACGCAAGGACGCGCCCCTCGCGCCTCTTCCACAACGTCTGGCACTACCTGAAGCAGTCGGGCTCGACGATCGTGCGCATCTACACGATGTACGAGCCGCTCAAGGTGTTCGCGACCATCGGCGCCGTGGTGCTGCTCGCCGGCATCGCCACGTCGGTGCGGTTCCTGTATTTCTTCTTCACCGGCAGCGGCGCCGGGCACGTCCAGTCGCTCCTGCTCTCGGCCGTGCTGGTGATTGTCGGCTTCCAGGTCGTCCTCATGGGGCTGGTCGCCGACGTCATCTCCGCCAACCGCAAGCTGCTCGAAGACCTGCTGTACCGCGCGCGGGTCGGCGAGCCGACGAGCGCCCGCGAGCCGCAGGCGCCGGCGGGCATGGTGATCTGGTCCGCGCGCCAGGACGATTAGCGATGTGCCCGTAGCAGCACGGCGTATGTGGCTTTCCTGATTACGTCCGGCGGATCCTCACGGCGCGAGCGCACACCTTCGATGACGGCGGCGTTGTGGACGGCCGCCGCGATCGGCCTGCTGCTCCGGCTGGCGTTCGGCCTCGGCTACTGGATCGACAAGCCGCTGACGCAGGACGAACGCGAGTACCTCTCGCTCGCGCGCAGCCTTTCGGCCGGCCGCGGGTTCACTTACGACGCCGCCGTGCTCGACGCGCCGGTCGAACCGGTGGGGCGGGCGCCCGGCTATCCCGCGTTCCTCGCGCTCGTGGGCGGCGGCCGCCGGCCGGTCGAGCACGTGCCCGCCGCGGTCAAGGCGGCGCAATCGATCGTCGGCGCGATCGGCGTGTTGCTGGTCGCCGCGATCGCGCGGCGCCTCGCCGGGCCCCGGGCCGCGGCGGCGGCCGCGTTCGTCGCCGCCTGCTACCCGCCGCTCGTCTGGATCTCGGCGTATGCGTTGAGCGAGGTCCTGGTGTGGCCCATCGGCCTCGTGCTGGTGTGGCTCTTCGACCGGGCAGGGGCGCCGCCAGGGGAGCCTCGGCTCCGCTGGGCGGTTTGCGGCGCCTGGGCCGGCCTCGCGGCGCTCGTCCACCCGGCGCTCGTGTTCTTCGTGCCGATCGCGGCGGCCTTCCTGCTGTGGCGCCGGTTGTGGACGGCCGCGCCGCTGTTCGTTCTCGGGGCGGCGCTCGCGATCGCGCCGTGGACGGTGCGGAACCTCCGCGAGCACGGGCGTTTCGAGCTCATCGCGTCGGAAGGCGGGGTGACGTTCTGGACGGGCAACAACGCGCTCGCGCGCGGCGAAGGCGATCTGGCCGCGAACCCCGCGCTCGGCCTCGAGAAGCAGGCCCTTCGGGCGCGCTACGGGAATCTTCCCGCCGATCGGATGGAACCCGTGTACTACCGGGAGGCGCTCGCCTGGATGGCGGCGCACCCGATCGCGTGGCTGGTTCTCGAAGCGCGCAAGGCGTTCTACCTCTTCGTGCCGGCAGGGCCGTCCTACCGCCTCCACTCGGCGCGCTACTACTGGCTCTCGGTGGTGTCGTACGGCCTGCTGCTGCCCGTGGGCCTCCTCGGGCTGCGCCGCCTGCGGCTGCGGTTCCGTGAGGCGCCGGGGCTCTGGCTCCTGGCGTGCGCGTCGATTGCCGCCGCGCTCGTGTTCTTCCCGCAGGAGCGATTCCGCCTGCCCGTCATCGATCCCGCGCTCGTCATCTGCGCCGGCGCGGCGATCGGCGCGCCCTACGAGCGCTCGCCGACGACGGCGTAGTCGAGCGCGGTGAAGAGCAGGTCGTTCAGCTGCGCCACATTGTGGTTGAAGGCGGCCGCGAGCGCGGCGACATCGCCCGACCCCGCCGGGACCGGCGCGGCCCGCAGCTTCGCCGCGTCCGGCACCGGTGCCGAGTAGCGGACGTCCACGCGCTGGAAGCCGCTCGCGGCCACGAGATATCGAAGCGTGTCCGGATGGAGCGGCCGGACGTGCGTGATGTCGCGGATGTAGCTCGAAAAGAACGCGGACCAGCACGCGACGTTGACCGTCTCGAGGATGATCTTCGAGCCGGGGCGCAGCTTGTGAAACGCGGTCTCGAGCAGCCGCATCAGGTAGCCGGGCTCGAGGTGCTCGACCACCTGCGACGCGAAGAGGCCGCCGAGCGACGCATCGGGCAGCGACAGGAGATAGCCGAGGGCGTCGCCCGCGGACGCGTCGAGCCCGCGCGAGCGGCAGATCGCCGCCATTTCGTCGTTGAGGTCGACGCCGCGCCCGGAGATGCCTTGCTCTCGGAGCAGATCGAGGAATTCGCCGCGGCCGCACCCGATGTCGAGCACGTCCTGGCGCCCCTCGAATTCCGGCACGTACATTTTCAGGCGATCGCGGATGTCGTCGCGCGATCCGCGAAACTGGTCCTCGAAGCCGACGTATTTGTACGAGTCGAGCGAGGCGGCCGGCGGCGCCGCCCGATCGGCGTCCGCGCTGGCCGGCGCCCCGGCCGCGGGGCGCTGCTCGAGCTCGCGCTTGAGCGTCAGGATGGCGTGGTGCGCCACGCCGAGCGTGCCCCGGACCTCGTCGACCTGCGCCTGATATCGGCGGTCGCGCGCCGCCATGGACTCCCACCGTTTCCGCGCGTCGTCGCTCAGCGCCTGAATGCTCTCGGCGAGCGTCGTCGAGAGCGCCGCGGCGTAGCGGTCGTTGGCATCGACGTACGGCGTGACCTGCTGCGCGTACTGCACCAGCGTCGATTCGAAAGCGACGAGGCGCGCGAGCTCCTCGCGGCACACGGTGAGCAGCTCGCCGAGGCCGTGCGCGGCCTCGCGGTACACGGCGGCGTTCCGGTTGATGTGGTCGACGAGCGAGGCGTTGAATTCCTGCTGGCGCTCGAAGAGCGGCGCCAGCATGGCCCAGACGTGGTTGCGCACGCGGTGCAGCCAGCCGCGGTGATCGGCCCGCCGGAGCGACAGCAGCTCCCAGCGGTTGTTCAGCGGCGAGATCTGGTGCTCGTCGAATGCCGGCGGCGGCGCCGGCAGGTCGCGCAGGTGCTGAATCGCGCGATCGAGCGCCGTCAGGGCGTCGTTGTAGGCGCGGTGCGCCGCGTCGCGCTCGCGCATGATGCCCGCGAAGTCGTCCGCCGTCAGGGCGGGCTTCGGCGTGGGGGCGGAATGGTCCGGCGTCACGTGGCCGAAACGTACCCTTCCCGAAACAGGGCGGTCAAGCCGCGGCCGGGAATCACGTCTCGGCGCGCAGCGGAACGTGAAATCGTCATAGGGTCGGCTCGCGCGCCCAGACACTGGCCAGCGCCGTGTCCGGGAACCCGTCCCTGCGCAGGAGCGTCGCGGCGTGCTCGAGGCCGTTCGACCGGAAGTGCGCCGGCAGCCCGGACAGGGCGTCGGCGCGGGGCGGCGCCGCGCACGCGTCGGCCACGAGCGTGCGCCAGGAGGCGGCCAGGCGCTCGGCCGTGAAGCGCGCTTCCCACAGAGCCCTCGCCGAATTTCCGATCCGCGATCGAAAGGCCGGATCGGTGGCCAGACGGCCGAGCGCGAGCGCGAGCGAGTGCTGCTCGTCGAGGATATCGATCGACAGGCACGCGGGCGCGGGCGGCCGCGGCCAGTCGGATCGCGAGGCGGCCGCCGGCGGCGCATGGAGAACGGCCCAGCCGCGCGGGTCGCACGATGGCACGTCGGCCAGGCCGGCGGCATCCACGATCACCGTGGGCAGGCCGGCGGCCAGGCAGCGCAGCCAGTTGAGCGGCGCCGGCCGCGGCGGCCAGGCCAGGCACAGACAGGCGTCGGCCGCCGCGAGGTAGTCAGGCCACTCCTCGTCCGTCACCGGCGCGCACACCGTGATGCGGCCGGCCGCGCCGCCGCCCGCCGATGCACCGGCGGCGCCGATCCCCAGCAGGTGCGTACGCACGGGTAGATCGCCCAGCGCCTCGAAGGCACGAACGGCCTGCGGCCAGCGGGCCGCGCTCGTGGTCTCGAACGCCAGGAACAGCACCGCGTCGCCGTCGATCCCGTGCCGGCCGCGGATGGCGTCGCGCGCTCCAGGCGCGGGCGATGCCGAGCGGACGCCGGGATCCACGACCGCGACCGGGCACGCGGGATCCTCTTCACGGATCTCGCCGGCCAGCGCCTCGCCGTGCACGGCCACCATGCGCGCCGACGCGGTGACGACGCGGCGCATCGGCCAGCGGTCGATCATCGGGCCGAGGAGCCCCGCGATTTCCAGCTCCGCGATCGCCATGCTCACGTCCGGATGGCTGTACCGGAACTCGCGGCGGTAATCCTCGAGGCGCCGGTCCGCCACGAGGCGCCGCGCGCGCCCGCGATGGAGGAGCCCGTCGTGCAGGACGACGAGGCCGGGATAGCGCGCCAGGTACGCCCACAGGTAATCGTGCGCGGGTGTGCCGTCGAGCTGATAGACGACGAGGTCGTACGGCCGCTGCGCATGCTTCCATACGAAGTCGTGCGCGCCGAAAGGAGCGTCGCCGTCGCCGCGCACTGCCGCGCGTTCGAGGAAAACGTCGACGTCGAACGACGGCAGGAGATGCGGCAGCAGGCCGGCATCGTACGCGGCCGCGTCGTTCGGCGGCGGCACGGTGAACCACGCGAGTCTCGGCAATGGGCAGCGTCTCCGGGCTTCATAGTACCCCGGCCGGATGGTGTACTCTCGGACAGGCAATGCCGCCAATCGACGATCGGCCGACGCTGCGCCGCGCCAGCGATGGGCTGATGCTGGGCTCCGCCGTGCTCGTCGTCGTGCTGACCGCCGTTCGCGCCGGCGTGTTCTGGCGGAGCGAAGCCTACCTGGACGACGCATCGGGGAACTGGACGGCGCTCGCGAAAGACTTTGCGAGCGGCGTGCTGTACCGGCCGCTGCAGGGACCCGCCGGCTACGGCGGATCCCGATACTTCCCGCTGCACTTCGTGCTGCACGCCGGCCTGATGCGGTTCATGGATCCGGTGAGCAGCGGCTTCCTGCTGTCGGCGGCCGCGCTCGCGCTGCTCGCCGGCGGCGTGTATCTGCTGGTGCGGCGGCTCGGCGGCAGTGTGATCCTCGCGGCCTCGTGCGGGGCGTTCGCGCTCGTCGCGCACCCGTCGCAGGAAGCGCTCCTCACGATCAAGGGCGACGGCCTGGCCGCCGCGCTGAACGTGTGGGGTGTGGCGCTCGTCGCCGGCGGCGCGGCCGGCGCGGCGCCGCTCCTGGCGGCCGCCGCTTGTTTCACGCTGGCGTTCGCCGCCAAGATCACCGCGGTGTCTGGGGTCGCGGCCGCCGTGTTGTGGTTCTGGACGACCGGCCGCCGCCGGCCGGCGGTCGCGCTGGCGCTGGCCACGGCGGGCGGCATGGCGCTCGTGCTCGCGTTCATCGCCATCGGCAGCCACGGCGTGGCGATCAACGTGCTGGGCGCGAGCGCGTCTGGCGGCGCCACGGTTTCCGACATCCTGCAGGCGCCGTTCACGCTCGCGCGCCAGGCGCGGCGGGTGCCGGAAACGCTCGTCTTCATCCAGCTCGGATGCGCGGCACTGCTGGTGCTCCTCTTCCAGCCGCGGCCCCACACGAACCTCGCGGCGATCTTTTTCGTCTGCGTGCTCGCCGTGACCACGGTGATTTTCGCGTCGCCGGGCACCGACACGAACCACTTCCTCGACCTGCACGCCGCGTCGATCGTCCTCGTGGCGGCCTGGCTCGTCACGCGCGGGCTGCCGGCCGTCGACGTCGGCGCCGCGGCCCTCGTCGTCGCCGCGCTGGCCGCGAGCCTGTCGCTCGTGTCCGGGCTGGTGCACGCGCGCACCGAGCAGAAGCGCGGGGTGATTGCCGATGCCCTGAGGCTCATCCCCGACAAGACGAAACCGATCCTCGCGCAGAACCCGCTGGTGCCGGTCGAAGCCGGTCAGCGCGCGTATCTCATCGATCCGTTTCTCATCCGGGTGATCACGGAGCGGCAGCCGGCGCTGGCCGAGCCGCTCTGGGCCGATTTCCGGCGGCAGCGGTTCGGCGCGGTCGTGCTCGAGCTCGATCCCTCTTCAGACCGCGCGCAGACCCTGTACCGCACCGCGCTCCTCGGCGAGCGGTTCCTGGACGAGATGAACCGGTACTACGAGCCGGCCGGCCACGTCGGGACGCGCACGATCTTCCTGCCTCGCCCCGAGCCGGCCGGCGCCCGGCCATGATCTCGGTTGCGACGATGCGGCGGGTCGACCGCTGGCTCGGTGTGCCGGCGTGCTTCGCGCTGACGCTGCTTCGGCGGCTGCGGGAGCCGCCAGGCCGCGCCGAGCCGCGGCGCATCGTGTTCGTCAAGCTCGCCGAGCAGGGCTCGACGGTCCTCGCGGCGCAGGCGATCCGCCGGGCGATTGGCCTGGTCGGCGCCGGGAACGTGTACTTCCTCGTGTTCGAGGAGAACCGGGCGATCCTCGACGCGATGGGGCTGCTGCCGCCGGCGAACGTCGTGACGATCAGGACCGGGTCGATCGCCCGCACCATTGCGGGCGCGCTCGGCGCCATCGCGCGGCTGCGCCGGGCGGGCATCGATACGGCGATCGATCTCGAATTCTTCGCGCGATCGTCGGCCGCGCTGGCCTACCTGAGCGGCGCGCGCTGGCGCGTGGGCTTCCACGCGTTCTCGGGGGAGGCATCCTACCGCGGCGATCTGATGACGCACCGGCTGTCGTTCAACTCGCACCTGCACACCAGCCTGACGTTCGATTCGCTGGTGGCGGCCCTCGAGCGGGACCCGGCGTCGCTTCCGGCGTTCGACTTCCAGCCGCGCGAAGACGAGGCGGCGCTCCCGCAGTTCTCGCCCGACGCAAGCGACGTGGCGGCGGTGCGCGAGACGCTGCGCGCCCTGGCCGGCGCGCGTGCCGCGGCGCCGCTCATCCTGCTGAACGCCAACGCCAGCGATCTGCTGCCGCTGCGGCGGTGGCCGGCCGCGCGCTATGTCGAGCTCGCGCGGGCGCTGCTGGCGCGGCACCCGGAGGTGCTCGTGGCGTTCACGGGTGCGCCAATCGAGGCGGCGGCGGCCGAGGCGCTCGTGCGCGACATCGGATCCGAGCGGGCCATCTCGCTTGCCGGCCGGACGACGATCCGCCAGCTGCTCGCGGCCTACGGGCTCGCCGAGGTGCTCGTCACGAACGACAGCGGCCCGGCCCACTTCGCCGCGCTCACGCCGATCGACGTCGTCACGCTGTTCGGCCCGGAGACGCCGCACCTCTTCCGCGCGCTGACGCCCCGGAGCCACACGATCTGGGCGGGGCTCGCCTGCAGCCCGTGCATCAACGCGTTCAACGACCGCCAGTCGCCGTGCACGAACAACGTCTGCATGCAGGTGATTACCGTCGACCAGGTGCTGGAAGAGGTCAGCCGCGCGTACGAATCGAGACGCGCGCGTGCCGTGCGGCACTGACCAGGAACGCCCGGCCACGGCCACGGCAATCACCGCGGCCGTTTGCTGGTCTTCCGCCTTCCGGCCGGAGTGCCCTGCCGATCGATCTCCTCGCACACGACGTGGATGATCAGCTCGTGGGCTTCCTGGATGAGCGCCACGCGCGAGGCGGGGACGACGATCGGCAGGTCGGCGAGCCGGCGCGCGGGGCCGCCTCCCTGGCCGAGCAGTGCCGCCGTGGCGGCGCCGCGCCGCCTGGCGGACTCGAGGCCGGCGAGGACGTTCGGCGAGCGGCCGCTCGTGCTCAGGCCGATGGCGACGTCGCCCGGTTCGGCCAGCGCCTCGATCTGGCGCGCGAACACGCGATCGAAGCCGTAGTCGTTCGCGACCGCGCTGAGGATCGATGTGTCGGTCGTGAGCGCAATGGCCGCCAGCGGCCGCCGCTCCTTTTCGAACCGCCCCACGAGCTCGGCCGCGGCGTGCTGGGCGGCCGCCGCGCTGCCGCCGTTGCCGAACAGCAGCACTTTCCGCCCGCCGCGGGCGGCGGCGGCCACGAGCGCGGAGAGCCTTGCCACGCGATCCGCCATCGCGCCCGTCGCGAGCGCGTCGATCACCCGCGCGCGTTCGCGCAGCGCCCGCTTCCACCGGACGAGATCGCCGTCAGGCATGCCGCCTCTCGGAATTCTGCGCCGGCGCCCAGGTGAGGTCTTCCGCCGGGTGGACCAGGAGCGGAGCCGACGACGCGCGGGCGGCCTCGGTCCGGACCCGCTCCGCATAGGCGGACAGCGTCGTGCCCGACACCTGACGGCTGGCGAGGAACGCGAACGTCTGCTCCAGCCGCTCGAACAGGCGATCCACGGCCGCCTCGGTGAGGTTGTGCGGCGATCCGTTCGGCATGAGCTCGGAGGAATGGAACATCATCTCGATGACCGGCAGATCCAGCCGGCGCGCCGTCTCGTACACCGCCTTGAGGCGCGGCACCGTCATGTCCGAGAACGGCCGGAACCAGCGCGGCGCGACGAGGAACAGCCGGTTCAGCAGCCGGGCGGGCGCGGTCCGCCGGTGCCGGCGGTAGAGGTCCCGCAGCATCGGCGATCGCCGCATCCAGGCGTTCGTCCACAGGATCGTCACCGGCACCTCGAGGAGCCCCGAAGCGCCCTCGCGCGCCGGATCGCCCCACGCCATGAAATACGGCCGCGCCGGCGCGCCGGAAAAATCCTGCCCGCGCTCGCGCGCGCCGGGGTCGCCCCAGCTGACCGACGGCGTGACCGAGCAGTCCACGATGTAGCCGAGCCGGAGCAGCACCGGGATGTGCGCCGCCGACAGGCCCCACCGGCCCGCGCGATAGCTCGTCGGCGCACGGCCGCAGCGCGACGCGATCAGGCTGGTCAGAGTTTCGAGCTTCCTCGCGAACAGCCCTGGCGGCAGCTCCGACGGGTAGGCCGCCACCGTCTCGCTCCGATCCCACGCGGAGAAGGGCGGCGTCGTCCACGGGTGGAGGTGTGCGCCGATCTCGGCGCGCCCGGCCGCGGCCGGGGCCAGCAGGACATCGGCAAACGGCGCGCCAGCGGCCACTTCGTGGGTGCAGAGATAGGTCGGCGGAAACCCGAAGCGATCGCAGAGCGCCTGGAAGCGCGGGACGTAGCGGATGTTCTCGATCGACGAGGGGAGGGCGGGATCCCACTGGTTGTCGCCCTCGGTGTCGATGGTGATGATGAACTGCATGGCGGCCCGCTACGTCGCGAGCAGGTACTCCATGTTCGTCACCAGCACGTCGCGGACGAGCGGCACCTGCGGGACGAGCGACGACACCGGCCGCGCGAGCAGGCGCGTGGCGAGGCGGCTGACGTACAGGTCCTCGCGCATCTGCCGGAAGCCGGCATCAGCGATGTGGCGCCGCAGGTTTCTCACCGTCACGCGGTACAGCAGGTCGTCCGTCTTCTTCTCGCCCTTCTCGACCAGCGTGACGAACGAGGATCCCTCGCGGTCGACGTCGAGCCAGCCGGGGCGGTGCCGCGCCATCCAGCACGAGGCGGCGAAGGCGGCGCGGCGGCCCACGAAGAGGTAGAACGGCACCGGAATCTTCAGCCGCGGCAGGTGGGCGCCGTGGGGCGAGAGATACGGGGCCGTCTGCAGGAACAGCAATCCGCCCGGCTTCAGGACGCGGCGCGCCTCGTGCAGGTAGGCCGCGGGATCGCCGACGTGCTCGATGACCGCGTGCGAGAGC